>ODAI012578072.1_pt1 | contig 28736 bp, 16 predicted proteins | sample 1539321 | NCBI WGS metagenome assembly ODAI01 (sample SAMN02144231, study PRJEB22623) | gut metagenome | biome: sheep rumen | host: Ovis aries | place: New Zealand
AGCGTCACCAGTGTGTTGGCATTGCTTGCAGTCAGGTTCTGCTGACCATTACCGATGAGGTAAGCAATGGAGCCATCCTCGGTCTTAGCCTCGGTGAAAGTCCAACGGTATGCACCACCGTCGCACCACTCACCATTCAGGAAGTGGCTGTTGCCACCATTACTCAGCTTGGTATCAATAGTGTAAACACCATTGCCACCAGCGAGAACCACGTCGAGTTCGCAGACGTCGCGAACGGAGGCATGAGTACCCCAGTTGTTGCCGCCGCAGAACCACTTGCCTGTCCCTACGTTGTAGAGATAGAACGTACCAGCTGCAGCCTCGCTACCGGTCCATGTCTGCGCAAAAGCAGCTGTGCCGACGAAGGCGAGCAGAGATACAAAAAGTGTTTTTAAATAACGCATAAGTTAAACAATTTAAATTATTAGTGAATAATGATTATAATCTTTCAACTTGCAAAATTAATGATATTTTTTTATTCTCCAAACATTTTTTGCACTTTTTGCTCATTTTACCTGTATTTTTTGCTATTTCTGCATTACAAATTAACAATTCAGCAAGTTAACAAGGATGGCAAAGAAAAAACCTGAACAACTTCAGCAAGCAAATTGCGTCGGTTGTTCAGGCTTTAGGAATTAATCTATTTCGTAGAGATTACTCAGCGATACAGATGGTTACGCGGTTGAGGTCGTTCTCTGCGAACGGCTGCACGCGCGAACCCTTGCTGTCCTTCATAATACGGTCAGCAGGGATGTTGTACTTCTCAGTGAGAAGCTTGACAACGATGTCGGCACGACCAGCGGCCAGACGATCGTTGATGCGGTCGTTACCGGTACCAGCGTCAGCATAACCAGTGACGTTCACCTTTGCCTTCGGATACTTGTTGAGGTAGTCGACGATGTCGCGTACCTTAGCCTCTTCCTGCTCAACAACCTTTGTGGAGTTGATGGTGAAGAACACGTCGCGGCGGAGCGGCTCAATCTTCACGGGCTTGGGTTCGGGCTTCACAACGGGCTTCTCCTCGACAACCTTCACGGGCTCGGGAGCGGGCTCTTCCACGACAACGGGCTCCACCTTGGTGTAGCTCTTACCGAGGTTAATGCGGAAGCCGGCGAGTGCGTTGAAGTACCAGTCGGGATTCTCAGCCTTCTTAGAGTTGTACTTATCGGTAGTAATGTTGGCGTTAGCCTCGATCACGAAGCGAACAGCATCGCTCAGACGGAAGGAAGCCTCCAGACCACCACGACCGAAGGGGAGCACCTGAGTGTCTTCCCAGAGATAGCGGAAGGGGATGCCCTCAACATTGTGCAGGTTGACAGCCTCGTCGTTATCGAAGCCGATGTTAGCACCACCACCGAGGAAGGCGGTCAGATTGAAGACGCGCTTGGGGTTCCAACCGCAGAAGAGGTTAGAGAGGTTGAACATGAAGTCGATACCGGGAGCAACATACTTATATTTGTACTGTGCGTTGTAGTCGGTATTGAAACCTCCCTTGCTCTGCCATCCGTTAGCCTGGATGCGTGCACCAAAGACAGGGCTGAACTGATAGCCGAGGCCGAGCTGGACATTCGGAGAGATGAGGTCGCCGAACTTAGCTTCGCCGAGCGTGTACTGTGCGCCACCCTCAAGGTTGAGGAAAGCGTGTTTCTTGAACTGATATTCTGTGCCGTCAGCAGCCGTGTAGGTTGCCTGTGCAGTGGCGTTCATACCAACTGCGAGGAACAGTGAAACGAAAAGTAATTTAACAAACTTCATAAACTTTGAATTTAGTTTTTGATTTCAGATCCATGTGTTGAGTCCGTCTGCGAGTCAGCCAGCGTGAGATACCACTGTCCGTCGCGGCGGACCGGCTTGATGAAGAAAGAAATCTTGTTGGAAACAGGATCGTCTTCGGCCTTTTCGAACAGGGGGACCGTATAGCGCACCTGACAGTCGGTTTCTCTCAGGAAACGCACTTCATCGATGTTATAGGTCAGTCCGAGGAAATTGCCCAGCACAGTACGGTGCTGCTTCTCAAGATCGGCAGGAAGAGAAACAATCTCATTTCCTCCTTTCAGATAGTGAAGCATCGCCATGGCACCTTCAAGGTCACTGTTTTTGAGGTGATTAAGGAACTGGTTGGTAAGGTCATAGACAGCTGTAGTATCGTTACTACTGAGATCCATCTTGACGCTTTTCAACAATTCCTCATTGACTTTCTCAATAGCAGTTTGCTTTTTCTTGCAGGAGGTAACAGCGAGAAGAACTGCACACAAAATTAGGAAAAAAGATAATTTTCTCATTACTCAAAAAAAAATTTTAGTTTAAAAAGGGGTGCCAACGAGTTGACACCCCTCTTATTGTTAATTGAATGGTTTCAATTAGAACTTCTTGGCCTGGTTCAGAGTCTTCTTGACGGTGATCACGCCGTAGCCACACTTGATGTTCTGACCCCACTTGTAGGAGATTGACAGAGGAACATAGATGTGGAACTGCTCAACGTTACCACTGTTGTTGGAGTAGAAGATCTCACCACCAACGAGCTTGTTACCGCTAGCCTTGATAGGAGCCGGTGTGAAGGTGAAGATGCACTTCGGCGAGTTCTCCTTCAGGTTGACGAGCTTCTCGATGTCAGCATTTGCAGTGAGGATGGTCTCACGCTCAGCAGCAGTCTTGTTGATATCGGTACGTGCGTTGTCAACGTCGGCAGCAATCTCAACACCGTAGTAGTTGATGTAGTGCGGAGTGTCATAGGTGATGTAGGTCACATCCTCCTGGCTACCATCCTTATCGGTGAGGCCGTTAGCGGAAGTGAAGCTCTGGTCGCGCCAGTCAACGAGGGATACGAGATCCATCACGTTCACCTTAGAACCACCATCAACAGCATCCTGAACAACTGCATTGTTAGTCTTCTCAACGTCAACCGGGCGGAGGAACTTCACGTTGAAGTAGTCAGAACCGTCGGCGATGAAGGCCTCGTAGCAAGCAGCCACAGTAATCTTCAGGTAAGCGGTGAAGGTCTGCTTCGAACCAACCTCGTTATGACCAGCATAGTTCAGAATGTCGAATGCAGCTTCGTTCTGCTGGTAGGTCAGAACCGAACCCTCGAGGGTTACGATGGTCACACCGTCGGTAGTAACGATGCTCTTAGCATCATCAGCAACCTTGATGGTGTAGGTCTTACCACTGTTACCAGGAACAGTCCAAGTGCCGTCAGCAGCAGCGTTGAATGCAGCATTGCTGATAGGAGCAGCAGTTGTCGGAGTGGTGAATGTGAACTCGTAGTCAGCAGCCTCAGCGAACTTCGGGAACTTGTCAGCGTTGTTCAGAGCGGGCTTCACCTCGTAGCCGTCGAATGCGGAGAGGATATCCCATACGAATGCGCAGTCATCAGTCTGCGTGTTGGGAACAACAACGTTAGCGCGAGTTTCCTTCAGACCCTCAGCCTTGCTGTTCAGAGCGAACCAGTAAGCGCGAGTCTTATTGTCGTTGATAGAACCGGTAGCGAAGTGGAACTTGCCAGCGGGGATGAAGAGGTGTACCCAAACGTTCTTCTTGCCCTCGAACTTCACGAATACGTCGAACTGGTTGGTGTTGAGACCGGTAACGGGATCAACCTTACCCTGAGCGATGAGGTTCTCGATGGTAGCGTGGTCGATGGTCCACTTCAGCACCTGCATGTGAGCACCACTCTCATTGTCCTGTGCGAGGGTAACCTTACCAACCTTCTCATTGTCAGAACGCTTAGCTTCGTCCTTAGCTTCGCTGAACTGGTCAGCCTCAGCGCCATCAGCAACGTTAGCAATCACGTCGCCAGTGCCAACGAGTGTCCAGTTAGCCTCGAAGGTGCTCTTCGAATAGTCGCTGTTCAGAGCGTGGTCAAGGATGCGGCTCTCAACCTGCGACCAAGACATCTTATACTCATAAGCGGCATCGTCGCAATCAACATAGAAGTCGTCCTCAACCTTGAAGTCTTCAGTTGTCTCGGGGATAACGGGCTCGGGATCATCATATTCGCTGATGATCAGCTTCATGTAAGCGTAAGCAGCAACCTGGCCGTCAGCAGTCTTAACGAGCACGCGGACGATAGGCATACGGCCAACAGAACCGTGACCGGCCTGTTCCTTGGTGGACTCACCATCCTCAGTAACCTTCACAGGACGAGCGATAACGTCGCCATCGTCGGTCTCCTCGAGCACAACGTGAACAGACTCGCTGGTGTTGTTGTTACCGAGAGTGTAGTTAACGAGAGCAAACTCATACTTCAGGCCGAACTGCTCGAACATGTCTTCGCTCATGACCTGATCCTCGCTCTTCACCTCAACGCCAGCACCGTTACGATAGCTGTAGCTGTAGTGAGTGCGAACGAGCTCGCTGAGGTTGATGAACTTGTCGAACTTAACAGCGTGAGTAGCAGGGATAGTGTCGTTAGCCAGAGCAACGAGGTCGCGGGTCAGGTGACCGCTTGCGGGAGTCTCGATGTCAGCTTCGTGGTTGTTCCATGTAACGTCAGCAATCACGAGGTCGCTGTACTGTGTGGGAGCGATGAGAGCCCAGTCAGAAGAAACGTTGACTTCCTTACCGTCAATAGTCTGCTGATAGCGGAGAGCGATCTGAGGCAGAGTACCAGCCTTCAGGAGAGCATTGATTTCCTCGAACTTACCAGTGAAGGGAACGGGGAGCACACCTGCGAAGTTCTTGTCCTTATCGGCATTGCCAATGTTTTCCTTGATGGGCTTCACGAGCGTGTTAACCTCGTAGTTAGCACCTGCGCGAGTCTTAGCCTGGTTGATGAGGAAAGCAACGTTAGCACCGTCGATGTCAGCATTCCAAGGATTGAGGTGATAGTAAGCAACACCACCCTTGCAAACGTCGATAGAAGCAGCGCTGGCATTCTTTGCCCAAGTCTCGGTAAGAGTCAGGTCCTCACCACCCTCGGTGTAAGGATTGTCATAGAGAGCGGGAAGCTCAACAGCCTCGATACCGCTGTAGAAGAATTCGGGCTTCAGGTAGATGCTGGTGAGCACCTTGCTGAGATAGAGGTCGAGGACATCAACCTTAGCAGCAGCCTCGCCGAGCTCGGCAATCTTCTTGTCAGACTCTTCCATAGCCTTCTTGATCTCGTCGATGGCAGCCTTGTTCTCAGCAATGCCGAGAGCCTTAGTCTCAAGATCCTTGACGCGGTTGGTCAGGCCAACGATGGTCTCGTTGTTCTTGAGGTCGTCAATCTGAGCCTGGAGGTCAGCCTTAGCCTGCTTGATGGCATTCTCGAGAGAAGTCTTCTGAGCCTCGAGAGCCTTCTTCTGCTCCTCGATGGCAGCCTTCACTTCGTCAATCTTAGTGTTGACACCCTCGAAGTCCTTCTTCACCTGCTCGTCAAAAGCCTCGAGAGCGGCAACCTGAGTCTTCAGCTGAGTGAGAGCTGCGGTGTTAGCCGAAACAGCATCCTCAACATTTTCGAGACGGCCAGTGAGAGCGGCGATGGTAGCATCGAGCTCCTGCATCTTAACAACGTAGTCGGCAACGTTGACCTTCTTTGCATCGAGGTCAGCATAGAGGCCGTCAGCATACTCCTTAGCTGCGTCAATTGCCTCTTTCTTAGCGGTAGCAGCAGCAGCGGCAGCAGCCTTGTCGGCATAATCCTTAGCAGCGGCAAGCACCTCTTTGTCGAGTTCCTTAGCCTTAGCCTCTGCATCACCGAGAGCAGCAGCAATAGCGGTCTTCAGCTCGTCCTTAGTGGCAGCCTTAGCCTCGAGAGCCTTGATGGCAGCGTCAAGGTTAGCCTGAGCTGTCTGGCACTCAGCCTTGCAAGCCTTCTGAGCGGCGTCAAGTTCGCTGATGCGGTTGTTAAGTTCTGTCTTGAGACCGTCGACCTGGCTCTGGAGAGCGTTGATGTCGTCGTCATAGTCCTTACAAGACGTCAACACACTTACAGATGCAATGAACATTGCACCCATAAGCAACGTACTTAAAAATTTTCTTTTCATACGATTTTTTGTTAAATTAAACATTAAAATAAATAAATATTATATCATTTTCTCTCAATCATGATTGACACCTTTTGGCCCGTGATCATCCCTAATCTGAGCCTAAGGCATACAAATTCGGTGCAAATATAGAGATAATTTGCAAAACAAACAAACTTTTTTGTGATTTTTTTTTAAAAGTCACGAAAAAATTGATGTTTTTTGCCGATTTTGCCGTCATTTGAGGTTATTTATGATGTTTTTTTCCTCTTTTACACAAATGCGAAGCTGAGACATGGCTTTCGCCTGCTCAGGACAGCACCCTTATAAAATATAATAGGTGAGCCTAGAACTCAGCATTCTTAGGTGTTCGTGGGAAGGGGATGACATCGCGGATGTTCTGCATGCCGGTGACGAAGAGGATGAGCCGTTCGAAACCGAGTCCGAATCCTCCGTGCGGGCATGAGCCCCACCGGCGTGTGTCGAGATACCACCAGAGATGCGTCATGTCCATCTCGCGGCGCTTGATCTCTCCCATGAGCTTGTCGTAGTCTTCTTCGCGTACAGAGCCACCGATGATTTCTCCGATCTGGGGGAAGAGCACGTCGGTTCCCTGCATGGTGGGTCCGGGTGCGACTGCTCCACGATAGCCCACTGACGGTCCGTCGGTGTTTCCTTCCTCGACGGGCGTGTTCTGCTTCATGTAGAACGACTTGAAGGCACGCGGATAGTCGGTCATGATGACAGGTTTCTTGAAATGATTCTCGACGAGGTAGCGCTCGTGCTCGCTGGCGAGGTCGTCGCCCCACTCGCAGGGGAACTCGAACTTCCGTCCGTCCTTGATGGCCTGCTGGAGGATGCGGATGCCTTCAGTGTAGGGCAGGCGCACGAAATTGTCGGTGAGGACACCTTCGAGGCGGGCGATGAGTGTCTTGTCGATCATCTTGTTGAGGAACTCGAGGTCGTCGCGGCAGTTGTCGAGTGCCCAGCGCACACAGTACTTGATGAAGTCCTCTTCAAGGTCCATGAGTTCCTCCTGGTCGATGAACGCCACTTCCGGCTCCACCATCCAGAACTCAGCCAGGTGTCGAGGAGTGTTGCTGTTCTCGGCACGGAAGGTAGGTCCGAAGGTGTAGATGGCTCCGAGTGCTGTTGCTCCGAGCTCGCCCTCGAGCTGTCCGCTGACGGTGAGTGAAGTCTGTTCGCCGAAGAAGTCGTCGTCGTAGATGATCTTTCCCTGCTCGTCCTTCTTCAGGTCGTAGAGGTTCTTGGTGGTCACCTGGAACATGTTGCCGGCCCCTTCGCAGTCGCTGGCAGTGATGAGTGGCGTGTGGAAATAGAAGTAGCCGTGCTCGTGGAAATAGGTGTGGATGGCCATGGCCATGTTGTGCCGAATGCGCATGACGGCTCCGAAGGTGTTGGTGCGCAGGCGCATGTGAGCATTCTTGCGCATGACCTCGAAGGACTGTCCCTTCTTCTGCATGGGATAGTCTGCTCCACAGAGTCCGAGGACTTCAATCTTGTCGGCGTTCACCTCAGAGGCCTGGCCAGCTGCAGGGCTCTCGACGAGGATGCCCTCGACAGCGATGCAGGCTCCCGTAGTGACCTGCTTGAGCACCTCAGGGTCGAACTTTGCGGGATCGGCTACGACCTGCACGTTCTTGATGGTGGAGCCATCGTTGAGTGCGATGAAGTCGACAGCCTTGCTGGAGCGGTGAGTGCGCACCCAGCCCTTCAGGCAGATGGGCTGCCCGTAGTCGGTGGACTGGAGTGCGTCAATAACTTTTGTACGTTTCATAATATGAACGTCCCCCGCCCCCTCGAAAGAGGGGAGTGCCTGACGGAATTAGGGGGAGAATGTCAGGACGTATGGTTATTATACTTGTTTTCTGCTTCTCTACTCGAACGCCCCCATGCGGAGCATTTCGACTTCCTTCTCGGTGAGGAAGCGCCAGTCGCCGCGGCGCAGGTTCTTCTTGGTGAGTCCGGCAAACTGTACGCGGTCGAGTTTCACGACACGATAGCCAAGGCTCTCGAAGATTCGGCGCACGATGCGGTTCTTTCCGCTGTGGATCTCGATGCCCACCTGCGACTTGTCTTTCTCGTCGGCATAGGCGATGGCGTCGGCGTGGACTTCGCCGTCGTCGAGTGTGATGCCCTCAGCAATCTGCTGGATGTCGTGAGCGGTGACATTCTTGTCGAGGTAGACGTGGTAGACCTTCTTCTTGAGGAACTTCGGGTGAGTGAGTTTCGAAGCCAGATCACCGTCGTTGGTGAGCAAGAGCACACCGGTGGTGTTGCGGTCGAGACGTCCCACGGGATAGATGCGCTCAGGGCAGGCGTTCTTGACGAGGTCCATGACTGTCTTGCGCTGCTGGGGATCGTCGCTGGTGGTAACGGTGTCCTTCGGCTTGTTCAGGAGCACGTAGACCTTCTTCTCAATGGTGACGGGCTGGTCGTGGAACACGACATGGTCGGTGCGGAGCACCTTTGTGCCAAGTTCCTTGACGACCTCGCCATTGACGGTGACGACACCAGCCTGGATGAACTCGTCAGCCTCACGACGCGAGCAGACGCCGGCGTTGGCGAGGAACTTGTTAAGGCGGATGGGTTCGTTGGGATCGATGTGATCTTCCTTATACTCGATGCGCTTCTTCATGCTGTACTTGGCATTGGGATCGTAGCTACCCTGCGGACGGGGCTTGCGATAGCCACCCTGCTGCGGACCGCCATAAGGCTGACCGTAGCCGCCACGGGGTTGATAGCCGCCACGGGGCTGGTAGCCGCCCTGCTGGTTGTAGCGGGGACGATAGCCCTGCTGCTGACGGGGCTGGTAGCCACCCTGCTGCTCGCCGTCGCCCTGGTTGTAGCGAGGACGATAGCCCTGCTGACGGGGCTGGTAGCCACCCTGCTGCTGTTCGCCATAGCCCTGATTGTAGCGAGGACGATAGCCCTGCTGCTGACGAGGCTGATAGCCACCCTGCTGCTCGCCGTCGCCTTGGTTGTAGCGAGGACGATAGCCCTGCTGCTGACGAGGCTGATAGCCACCCTGCTGCTGGTTGTAGCGCGGACGATAGGGGCGCTGGGGAGCACCACTCTGTAGTCCTGCCCCGAATCCCTCGGGACGGAAGCCACCCTCGTCACGACGAGGCTGGTCGCTGCTGTAAGCGCGCTGGGTGTGGATGCGTGGACGCTGTTGACGGGCGCCAGCACGATAGTCACGCTGATAATTACCTACGGGAACGTAGCCTTCACGGCCACCCTCACGCTTGCTTTCATTCTGTTCTGCAGACATTTCCTGCTGCTTGCTTTCAAATTCCTGATCCATACTTCTAAATTGTTTATTGGGTTTGGGATGTGAGCCTCACGGCCCGATAGTTTTTGTTTTTGTGATTTAGTTTGTTATGATTATAGAGATTTTTTTCGGATTTCCGAGGTGGAACGGGGCATTTCCAGGAGGTTCTAGGAACTTCTAGGATTTCCTGGGTATTCCTAGGGTTCCCTAGTTACATTCCCGTATAGTTGACCGGAGTGACCGCGGCAAGTTCAGCCTTCACGGCAGGGCTGACATCGAGCGTGGCGATGAAGCGGGCGATGGTGTCGGCAGTCATGCGCTCGTTGGTGCGCGTCAGGGCCTTCAGTGCCTCATAGGGATGCGGATAACCTTCGCGACGAAGGATGGTCTGAATGGCTTCAGCCACGACAGCCCAGTTGTTGTCGAGGTCATCGAAGAGGTTTTCTCGGTTGAGAATGAGTTTGCGCAGGCCCTTCAGCGTGCTCTGCATGGCAATGAGGCAATGGCCGAGGGGCACGCCGACATTACGGAGCACCGTGGAATCGGTGAGGTCGCGCTGCAGGCGGCTCACAGGCAGTTTCTGAGCCAGGAACACGAGGATGGCGTTTGCCATGCCGAGATTGCCCTCACTGTTTTCGAAGTCGATGGGATTCACCTTGTGGGGCATGGCGCTCGACCCTACCTCACCCTGCTTGATTTTCTGCTTGAAATACTCCATGGAGATATACATCCAGAAATCGCGGTCGAGGTCGAGAATGATGGTGTTGATGCGACGGATGGCATCGAAGACGGCAGCCAGGGCATCGTAGTTGGAAATCTGGGTGGTGAACTGCTCGCGCTGAAGACCGAGTTTCTCAGCAACAAAGCGATTGCCGAACTCGCGCCAGTCATGGTCAGGATAGGCCACGTGATGGGCATTGAAATTGCCGGTGGCGCCACCAAACTTTGCCGTGAGGGGAAGCTGACGCAGCGACTCCATCTGCTGGGTGAGACGATAGACGTAGACCATGACTTCCTTGCCCAAACGCGTTGGCGAAGCAGGCTGGCCATGGGTCTTGGCAAGCATGGGCACGTCGGCCCACTCTTCAGCATAGCTGCGAAGCTGGTCGATGAGTTCCTCGAGCAGGGGGAAGAAAGCATCAGCGAGCGCCTCTTTCAGCGAGAGCGGCACACTGGTGTTGTTGATGTCCTGAGAAGTGAGTCCGAAGTGGATGAATTCCTTGTAGGGCTGCAGGGCAGGATTGAGTGCGTCGAACTTCTCCTTGATGAAATATTCAACGGCCTTCACGTCGTGGTTGGTAACCTTCTCAATGTCCTTCACGCGGAGAGCATCCGCAGTAGAGAAATCGCGGTAGATGCGACGCAGCGGTTCGATGCTTTCTTTCGGAAAATCAACGAGTTGGGGCAACGGAAGTTCGCACAACGCGATGAAGTACTCAATCTCTACGCGAACGCGATAGCGAATGAGTGCATATTCAGAAAAATATTCACTTAGAAGCTCGGTTTTTTCACGATAGCGGCCATCAATAGGCGAAATGGCTGTCAGCACGTCAAGGGTCATGGTTATCCTCCTTCGTTCTATGGGGTTATTGTTCTCTGATAAAGAAATCCTGCGATTCCGACACGGATAGCAGGATTTCAAAGTGGGCGTTGACGGATTCGAACCGCCGACCCTCTGCTTGTAAGGCAGATGCTCTAAACCAGCTGAGCTAAACGCCCGTGCTCAAGAAAAGCGGTGCAAAATTACAGATTAATCGGGAATTGGCAAAATTTTCGACAATCTTTTTTTCGCGCGTACGAATATTTTAACAGAATTTTCAAAATTAAAAAGCGAAATGACCAGGAAAATGAAGTGGAGATAATTCAATATGTTGAAATAAAAATCAGAGAAAGTAGAAAAAACGGCTCGAAATTTAACACTTCATGAAGAGGTCATCTAGAATCGATAACAGCACCGAGATAGTTGACTTGTGTTAAGAAATATGAGAGAAAAGTAAAGAAGATTGACAGAAATCGTCATTTTAGCTAATTATCCATCAATAAAAGGCATGGTTTCATTGAAAGAAAGCATGCGTTTTTATCGATAAAAGCAATGCTCTTAACGGGTAAAAGCAATGCTTTTATAAAGAAAAATCATAACAGAAATTTCAACTTATTGATTATCAACAAGATACAATATCGTCTATTTTCGCGCCATACGCAACAAAAAATTGTTTTGTGAGAAATGCGGCCAAAATGAGCCAAAGTAAATGTTAAAATGAAATGTTAAAAGAGTGTGGGAATTTAACATTTCGGAGGGAACCTGACGAACAGGTCTTACCCCCACTTCCAGGAGGGAGGCCGAGCACGAAGCAATAGGGCCACAAAGGTTTTGGGATAAAAAAAATCCCTGCCATCCCGAAGGACAACAGGGAAACACCCCAAGTGGGCGTTGACGGATTCGAACCGCCGACCCTCTGCTTGTAAGGCAGATGCTCTAAACCAGCTGAGCTAAACGCCCTTTTTTCTAAGCGAGTGCAAAGGTAGTAATAAAATCCGAACTGGCAAAATATTTGGCTGGAAATTTTGACTTACATACGAGAAAATAGTATTCAGAAACGAAAACAACCTTGCAGAATCAGGAAGAATCCCGATTCTACAAGGCTATTTCTGCGCTGCACAAACGTTGCGCAGCTGATGTTTCCCAAATCTGAGAAAATTACTTCACCTGAACGGTAGCGCGGCGGTTGAAGCTGATGGGCGACAGCTCATCAACACCACCCTTAGCAGCGGTCTCGATCTTGTCGCGGCTTACGCCGAGCTTCACGAGTTCCTCAGCCACAGTCTTGGCGCGCTCCTCAGAGAGCCACTGGTTGCGCTCAGCAGTACCCGTAGCGCTGTCAGCATAACCGGTAACGAGGAGGTTAGTGTTGTTCTCCTTAGCGTACTTAGCAACACCCTCGATGTTCACGAGGTCCTTCTGCGAAGCAATGTTGGTCTTGTTGATGTTGAAGAACACCGAAACAGGAGTGGTCACGAACTCGCGAACAGCCTTCGGAGTCTCAGCGGGCTTCTGGTTGGCCAGAGCCTCACGCAGACGAGCGTTCAGGCGAGCGTTCTCGGCGTTAGCATCGTTGAGCTGAGCGTTGAGGGCGTCGATCTGACTCTGCGAGAGGGCCTTGATAGCGTCCACATCGGGAGTCTTCTCCCAACCCACCTTACCGAGGTTGAAGGTCAGACCGATCTCACCGGTGAACCAACGGTCGTGGTTCGAGGGTGAAGGATCGCCACCCTTACCACCGAGGTCATGATATCTCTTAGTACCGAGACGGCCTTCGAAGTCGTCACCGCACATTGTCATGCCGAGGTCGAGGTTGAGGAGCACGCGCTTCGAGAGCTTCCAGGTATTCAGGATACCAGCGCTTGCAGCGAGTTCATAAGTGTTGTACGAGCAGTTACGGGTGATACCAACACCAGCGTAGGGAATGAAGTTCCAAACGCGAGTTGCGCTGTAACCACAGAACATGTTGCTCAGATTGAACAGAGCCTGCTCCTGAACATTCCAGAACTTGACGTCGTTAGCATCCTTGTTCTCGCTGATAACGCTGCGGCCATTCATAGCGGCGAACTTGGTGCGGAGACCGAGGCCGGGAGTGAACCACTTACCAACTGCAACCGAGAAACCGGGAGCGCTGCGGAAATCCTTGAAGGGACCCTTAGCGAAATCAGCGCCCTTCTCCTCGTTAGAGTAGAAAGCATTCCAAGAGGCATTGACCTGAACAAACCAATTCTGCCAGAACGAATTGGTTGCTACGCTGTACTTAAGCGTAGGATCTTCCTGTGCCATTGAGGCCATGGAAACACTGGCAAAAGCCAGAATCATCAGAAACTTTTTCATAACTATAATTAATTAATTAATCAAAAAAATATATTCCAAAACTACTTTAAATTGCTCCGTAATCGGGTACAAAGTTAATAATTATTTTTAATTGACGACATTTTTTTTGAAAAAAAAAGCATCTTTTGCTAAAAAAAAACGGTTTTATGGGCGTTTTTGCGGGTTTTCGACATGAAACAAGGACATTTTGGACTTTTTTCGATGTCACGAAGGCTATGCGAGGAGATGGTCGATGTCCTGCTGCTTGAGGATTCCGAGTACCGATTTTCCGTCAGGCGTATAGTTGACGTTGGTGCAGGAGAAGAGTTTGTTGACCACATTTTCCATTTCCTCATTGGAGAGGACCTGGCCATAGGGTATTGCCGCATTGCGCGCCATGGTGAGCGAGAGCGTTTTCTCGATGTCCTCACGCAGGAGGGTGGACTTCTCAGCAGCCGAGTCAATCATGTCGTGGACAAGTTCGACAGGGCGAAGACCGTCGAGGTCGGCAGGAACAGCACTGATGGAAAAGCTGCCACTGCCAAGGTCGGAGAACTCAAAGCCCATGGCCAGCATCTGGTCGGCCACCTTCGAGAAGATGATCTGCTCGGCCTGCGTGAACTGGATGATTTCCGGGAAAAGCAGTTTCTGCGACACCCACTGCCGGTTGTGCTGGCGTTCGAGATACTCCTCATATAATATACGTACGTGCGCGCGATGCTGGTCGATGACCATGAGGCCCGACTTCACTGCCGTCATGATGTACTGTCCCTTGTACTGGTAGTGGGTTGGGGCCTTATCGGTGATGATGCTTTCCGAAGGTGATTCTGCTGCAGGTTGCTCGTCGAAGATCTGCATCTGCTCAGGCCTGCGCGGCACCAGATTGTCGTAGAGTTGTTGCCAGTCGGCAATGGCCTTCGGCCGCTCAGGAGCTGGGGCCGACTTGAACGGGTTGTACTGAGGATTGTAGCTGACGGCAGGTGCTTGAGCCTCTCCGTTGGGATTGAAGACAGGGATGTCGGGTTTGCCTTCCACGTCGAAGTCGATGGCGGTCACCTCGCTGAACAGTCCCACTGCTTCCTTGACAGCCGCATGAAGAATCTGCCAGATGGCCTGCTCGTTTTCGAACTTTATCTCGGTTTTCGTGGGATGAATGTTCACGTCAATATCACTGGCGGGCACCGTGAAATAAATGAAATAAGGCACTTGCTCGCCTGTGGGCACCAGTCGCTCGAAGGCATTAGCCACAGCTTTGTGGAAATAGGCATGCTTCATGTAGCGCCCATTGACGAAAAAGTACTGATGGGCTCCCTTCTTCCTGGCCGACTCGGGCTTGCCTACAAATCCGGTAATGTTGGCGATGGAGGTTTCAACATTGAGCGAGAGAAGGTCCTGATTAAGTCGCTTGCCGAAAATATCAATCACACGCTGGCGCAGATTGGAAGCCCTGAGGTTAAACAATTCAGCCCCATTGCTCAGGAGAGAGAAAGAGATGTCGGGATTGACGAGCGCGATGCGCTGGAATGCCGTGACGATGTTATTCAGTTCGGTGGCATTCGACTTGAGGAACTTGCGACGGGCAGGAACGTTGAAAAACAAATTCTCGACCAAGAAATTGCTTCCTACCGGGCATGAACAAGGTTCCTGACTGACGAAACGCGAACCGGAGAGCGAGAGATGAGTGCCCAGGTCCTCACCGCGCAGTCGCGTTCGCAATTCCACCTGGGAAACAGCAACAATCGAAGGGAGTGCCTCGCCGCGGAACCCCATGGTGTGGAGTGAAAACAAGTCATCGGCCTTGCGAATCTTCGATGTGGCATGGCGCTCGAAAGCCAATCGGGCGTCGGTCTCAGACATGCCGCAACCATCGTCAATGACCTGAATGGAGGTACGCCCGGCATCGACCACCAGCACCTGAATCATCGTCGCGCCGGCATCCACCGCATTCTCGACAAGTTCCTTGATGACACTTGCCGGGCGCTGAATCACCTCGCCAGCCGCAATCTGGTTGGCAACGGAATCGGGTAGCAACTGAATGATATCGCTCATGACTGTTGAAGTTCAGGTGAATTAACATCGCTGGCCTCTTCGGGAGATTCGCCGGCAGCATCAGCAGGCGAGGCATCGGCTGGCGCGGCAACCTCTTCAGATATTTGTCCGGGAGAGACCTCCTCGGCAGGAAGTACGGCCACAGGCTCTTCTGGGGAAAGATGCTGCAGAGGAGCCGAATGACGCTCAATGACTTTCAGTTTGTTGTCAGACTCCTTCCCTCGCCAGACAAAGATGTCGTCCTTGTCAACCGGCCGAAGTTCGTCGAACCAGGCAAACTGCTCCAGTTTCAGCCTGTTAGATGGAATCTGAGTGAGTGGATACCACGTTCCGGTGGCCTTGGGCATCCAGATTTTCTCTAGTTTCCGCTCGGGGGTGAAGTACATTTTCATCGTGTCAGTCTCGGTATAGTCCATCACGATGATTGAACTATCCTTGTCATCGATAGGGTAATAAACCGCCTGGACATTACCTGAAGAAACGGCCCGACGAATCTGTCCGTTCTCGAAGAAAGCCTTCATCTCCTTCGAAGAAATCTGGTTGTAATGGTTCTGCTTGTCCACTTCCTCAATCGACAGGGCCTGTCCTTCAACGTGCGCCATGCGGATTGTGGAATCGTTCATATAGATGCGGATGACCTCGCCAAGGAGTTGGCGGTCCATATTCCAGACGATGGGATCCTGATACATCGTCATGCAGGAATCTTTCGAATTGAACACCAGCGAGTCGCAAATGGCCTGGACGTCTTTTCGATAGGCCCTGACATGGCGGAAACAGTGCACCTTGCGATAGACCGAGTCGGTATTGATGTCGAACGTGTAGATTTTGATGGAATCGCCATGCATGTAGAGGGTGTCGGCTTGCGAGAAATCCTTCACGAGGGCATTCTCGGTTGCATAGCCATAGCCCAACTTTTCGTTGTAAATAAGGTGTTCGCAGTTCAGCTCGTTCTTGTTTTCGTTATCGATGTATACGACGTTACCGAAACCCTCACTCTCGCCGGTCTTGTCGTCATAGAACAAGCTGTCGCCGGTGATGGTTTTCTGATTATCCACCACCGTTGACCGGCCGTACATCTTGGCCTGATCGGTTTTCGTGTTGAAATAAGCGTTGTCGGTGTTGATTGTGCTGCCCTCCGAGGTGACCTTCGAAGGTCCCACGATGTGGGCTACGGACGTTGGCGTGTCGTAATAGAGGGTATCGGTCGTAACCAAACGGTTGCCATTATAGAGTTTCACGTCATAATAGAACACCGCCTGGCGCGTTGCCGTGCTGTACTCGCCCCAGTCAGACACCAGCTGGTCCTTTCCGTCGATGAGTTTTCCACCCTCCACAAAGTAAGCCGTCTTGTAAAGCCGGTCATAGGTAAGGCTGTCGGTGTAGAGTGTCTGGCGCCGATGCTTCAGTACGACATTCCTGCTGGCCACCATCAGTTCCTGTGTACCGTCGTAGGTTGCCACATCACAGTTGAGCGACAACGTGTCGCCCTGCTTGAAACGCACGTGGCCAAAGGCCTTCACGGAATTTGACTTCTCATAATAATAGGCGCTGTCGCACCACAGATGAGCACCCTGATGAAGAAAATGGACTTTTCCCTTGGCAATCTGAGCATCAGGGGTTGGGCCATAAAGGTCGTAACGCAGTTCGTTGGCATGCTCCAGATAGACCTTGTCATCCTTCTTGGCGGCAGTCTTCCGCTTGCCCTTGGCTGGAGCGAAGGGTGCAGCGACAATGTCGCCGCCTACAAACAAGGCGGCGAGCAACAAGGAGATGATGGCCACAGGGGCTAGGGAACGACGCATAGGCGGGTGAATTGATTATCTGTATAAACCGTTATTCCAGTGTTCGGGTCTGAGAATTGTGAATGATCAAAGAAAAAAGCCTACTCACATGCTACTTCACCCAGCCCTGGTGTTCGAACTCACAGTCTTTATAACGATCGTTCATGCGTACATAGGTGTGCTTGATCTTCTCGGCCAGCCACTCACGAATGACATCCTGACGGCGCTGAGCCAGAACCACGTTGCGCATCACCTGGAAGTCTTCCGTGATAGTTGCCTTGTGGGCCTCTACCCTATTCTTCAGCTTCACGATGGCACCGACAAGCTTTCCTTTTTCGTTGATCATCGTGAAGGACTTCGAGATGGCGCCCACCTGCATAGTGTCGACAACACGAGCGACCTCAGGAGCGAGGTTACGCATCTGGAATCGAGACGTCAGCGTGCGGTTTTCGCGATCGAAATAGGCCATCAGTCCATGATTGTTGCGGGTTTCCTTGTCGTCCGAAATGAATGTTGCACCTTCTTCGAATGTGAACTTCCCGGCACGAATGTCATCGGCGATACTGTCCAGACGAGCCGTTGTTTGCTCGACAGCCTCTGCCGACACCTGCGGTTTCAGCAGGATGTGGCGGCAGTTCACACGATCGCCGCGCTTGTCGATGAGCTGAATGATGTGGAATCCAAACTCTGACTCCACAATCTTCGACACCTTCTTGGGATCGGTCAGGTTGAAGGCTACGCTGGCAAAGGCAGGGTCAAGTTCGGCACGGCCCATGTAGCCCAGCTCGCCACCCTGACGTGCTGACCCGTCTTCAGAATACAGGCGTGCAAGAGTTGCAAACGTGGTCTCACCCTTGTTCACGCGGTCTGTATATCCGCGCAGCTGGTCTTTCACGCGATTGATCTCGTCGATGGAGATGCGCGGTTGCTGAGTGATGATTTCCACTTCAACCTCCGTCGGCACGAAGGGGATGCTGTCTTCGGGCAAGTCCTTAAAATAAGTGCGCACGTCGGCTGGCGTCACAGAAACGTCCTCAACCAGTTTCTCGCGCATTTTCTGCACCAGCATGGTGTTCTTGTACTCGTCGTGCATGTCAGAACGAATCTGGGCAACGCTCTTGCGCTGGTATTCCTCCAGCTTTTCTTGCGAACCGACAAGCTTAATCCAACGTTCAATCTGGTCGTCAACGCCCTGTGCGATTTCCGACTCCGTCACCTCGATTGAGTCAATGGCAGCCTGATGGACGAACAACTTCTGCACGGCGATCTGCTCAGGAATGGTGCAGTCGGGGTCGCCTTTCAGCTGTACGCCCTCAGCCTCAGCCTGCAGGCGCATAGCCTCCACGTCAGATTTCAGAATAGGTTCATCGCCAACCACCCAAATAACCTCATCGATGATGCTGGTTTCGGGTATTACGGGAGTTTCCTTCTTCACTGTCGCCGTGTCGTCATCGGCCAGAGATGGCACCTGCAACGACATTCCTGCACTGGCACTCATCACATAGAGCAACAGGGCAACGGCTATGATAGGAAAAAATAGTATTCTCTTCATTGTTTACATTTAGAAATGAGACGAATTGCGGGAACCGGCCTAACGGCATCAATGCTTGTTGACAGTCTTCAGAACTGCCTCATCAACCGTCACGGCATAACGCTTGCGAAGTTCGGCAACCCACTGTTTCTCCAGCTGATCCTGATAATCAGGCAGCACCTGGCCACGCACGTCCTGGTAGTTTTCGGGGGCTTTCAGCTTCTTGCCAAACACGGCGTCGATGGGGAATTTATCCAAGGTCTTCACCGTGGTGTCCTTCTTGAAGACTTCGCGGTCAATGAGTGCGTTGTCACCCTTCTTGAAAATGCCTTTCTCGACGCGGATACGCAGCACCGAATCGTTGTTGAACGTGGTGCGAAGCTTGTCAGCCCACTTGTCGAAAGGCAGCCCCTTCACCGCCTTCTTCACAGCCTTCACGTCGGCCTTGTCCTTCACATGATAGGCAATTCCCTTGTAGCGAGGCTCGTCCCAGGCATATTTCTTTTTGTTCTTCTTGAAGTATTCAGCCAGTCCGGCCTCATCCTTTGCAGCCTTGTCCCAAACAGTCTTATTGCTGATTTCATAGAGCAACAAACCGTCGTGATACTCCTGGATGAGGTATTTCAGGTCGCTGTCTTCGGCAGTCATCTCGTTCATCTTCCTTTCAAGCACGGCCTCGCTTGTCGTTCCTTCTGCTTCGGCAATCTTGGCAAGCTTGCGCTCAGCGATGCCATCACGCAAATTGCGCTGCTCGATGAAACGAAGAATGTCGCTGTGGACAGAATCGTAAGGGAAGAAGCCACCCTTGTCAATCATCTTGATGATGTGGTAACCGGCCTGAGAGAGCACCGGTGCACTCATCTGACCAACCTCCAGGGCGAAAGCAGCCTTCTCAAAATCGGGCAAGGTCTGTCCTTTCGTTATCCAGGGCAGTTCTCCGCCATTGCGTGCAGAGCCTTTGTCATCGCTCAACGTGCGGGCCAGTTCCGCGAAGTCGGCACCGGCCTTCAGAGCCTGATAAATTGAATCGATGCGAACCTTTGCAGCATCCTGCTGCTCCTGGGTGGAGCGCTGGCCTACCATCAACAGGATGTGGGCTGGCTTGATCATGCCTCCCATCGAGTCGATGCGCTGCTGGGTTTCCTTGTAGATGTTCTGGGCTTCGGCTTCCACGTCGGCATCTTCAACAAATGCGGGACGGATTTGCTGGTCGCGATAGGAGGCAAACTCCTCCTTGAACGAAGCCAACGTGTCGAGATGGGCATCCTTGGCAGCCTCAACCTTCAGTTTATAGTTGATGAAGAGGTCCAGATATTCCTCTACGTTTTTCTTGTCGATGACGCCTTCTGCGTTGTTTTTGTTGTAGGAATATTCAAATTCCGAACGGGGAACGGGCTGACCGTTCACGGTCATGATAATCGGGTCGTTAGCATTTTGTGCTGTGGCTGCTGTTGCCAAAAGCAGCAGAGCAGCCGTAAAGATTTTCTTCATTGTCTATGTCTTTTGTACAAATTTCTCTTCACACTATTATTCTGGACGCGAATAGTTAGGAGCCTCGCTCGTGATGGTGATGTCGTGGGGGTGGCTTTCCATCACGCCAGCATTCGTAATGCGCACAAACTTCGCATTGTGCAGATGTTCAATGTCCTTTGCACCGCAATAGCCCATTCCTGAGCGCAGACCGCCAATGAGCTGATAGATGACCTCCTGAACGGTTCCCTTATAAGGCACTCGTCCGGCAATGCCCTCGGGCACAAGTTTCTTAGCCTCCTTGGTGTCGCCCTGGAAGTAGCGGTCCTTCGAGCCATGCTTGCCTTCCATGGCCTCAAGCGAGCCCATGCCACGATACGACTTGAACTTTCTGCCGTTGAAGATGATAGTGTCGCCCGGGCTCTCTTCAGTTCCAGCCACAAGCGAACCGATCATCACGCAAGAGCCACCTGCTGCCAGAGCCTTCACGATGTCGCCCGAATAGCGCAGTCCGCCATCAGCAATGAGCGGGACATCAGTGCCCTGCAACGCGCTGTAAACGTCGTAGACTGCACTCAGCTGAGGAACGCCCACGCCTGCCACGACGCGCGTCGTACAGATGGAACCCGGTCCGATGCCGACCTTGATGGCATCAGCGCCATTCTCAGCCAGCATTCTGGCAGCCTCGCCTGTTGCCACATTGCCCACGACGATGTCAACCTGCGGGAATGCCGACTTCACTTCGCGAAGTTTCTCAACGACGCCAAGCGAATGACCATGAGCCGTGTCGATGACTATAGCATCGGCGCCTGCATTCACCAGAGCCTCAGCACGTTCCAGCGTATCGGCTGTCACACCGACACCTGCTGCCACGCGCAGCCGTCCCTTATCGTCCTTGCAAGCCATGGGTTTATCCTTTGCCTTGGTGATGTCCTTATAGGTAATCAGGCCAACAAGCTTGCCGTTCTTGTCGACAACGGGCAGCTTCTCAATTTTGTTCTGCTGCAGAATCTGTGCTGCAGCAGCCAGATCAGTCTGCTGATGGGTGGTCACGAGGTTCTCGCTGGTCATCACTTCATCGATTTTCTTGTCCAGCCGGCGCTCAAAACGCAGGTCGCGGTTGGTGACAATACCCACCAGCAAGCCATTCTCGTCGACTACGGGAATGCCACCGATGTGGTAGTCGGCCATCAGATTCAGCGCATCCTGAACCGTGCGGCCACGACGAATGGTCACAGGGTCATAGATCATACCGTTTTCGGCACGCTTCACAATAGCCACCTCACGAGCCTGGGCTTCTATCGACATGTTCTTGTGAATAACACCAATGCCGCCTTCACGGGCAATAGCGATTGCCATTGCCGACTCCGTCACAGTATCCATGGCTGCAGTGACGAACGGCACGTTCAGCCTGATATTGCGCGAAAAGCGCGTTTGCAACTCTACCGTTTTCGGCAGTACTTCGGAATAAGCGGGAATCAACAGGACGTCGTCGAAGGTCAGACCGTCCATCACAATCTTGTCTGCAACAAATGATGCCATAATATTCAACTTATATATTTCGTGCAAAATTACAAAAAATCTTCCAACTACATCATCCCTTCGAGCAAGATTTTCCAAACCTTGGTATTTTTTAACGTATCACAACATCGAAACATCTAGTTTCGGCATCACCAAAACAGGCAGGAAGGAAGGAAAAAGTGACAGAAAAAGAAACCGATTCGCCATCGTGGAGCACGTCAAGACTCTACAACAGCAAATCGGTTTGAATGGGGTAAAATTGTTATAATCATGCTTTTACGACGCAACGTCAATGCCACAATGCAGCAAAATCATTGCTTTTGCAAGGCTGGAGCTATGCTTTTGCATGGCTAGAGCTATGCTTTTGCAAGGCTGGAGCTATGCTTTTGCATGGCTAGAGCTATGCTCTGGGAGTGCAAAAGCATTGTTCCTGCAACGTCAGCGGATTGCTTTTGGAAAGCCTTCTGCTGACAGACTCAGCACGTCAGTTGGCCATTTCTGAAAGGAACTTGATGCGCACCAGTCGAATCTCGTCCTCAGAATAGTCAGGTCCAAGCTCGTCCTGCGCAGCATCAAGATTATCGGTTTCGCTCTCGCGGAAATAATCGTAGATATCATCGACATGGTCATCGTCCATTACTTCCTCGAGGAAATAGTCGATGTTCAGCCTCGTACCACTGTAGACGATGGCCTCCACCTCGGTGAGCAGTTCGTCGAAATCGAGCCCTTGTGCATTGGCAATATCATCGAGAGCCACCTGACGGTCAATACTCTGGATGATTTTCACTTTCAGCATCGACTTTTTGGCAACCGTACGCACACGCATTTCCTCGGGCCGTTCTATTTCGTTCTCCTCACAATGAGCCTTGATGACGTCACAGAATGGCTGACCATAGCGTTTGGCCTTACCAGCTCCGACGCCCTGAATGTTCTGAAGTTCCTGCAAAGTGACAGGATACATGGTGGCCATCTGCTCGAGCGAGATGTCCTGGAAAATGACGTAAGTCGGCAATTGCATTTTCTTAGCCATCTTCCTGCGCAAGTCCTTCAGCATGGCCAGCAACACCGGGTCGAGAGCCGAGCCGACGATGTCGGCACCGTCGTCGAGGTCTACATCACTGAACTCCGTGTCTTCAACAATCATGAACGAGTGAGGATTCTGCAGAAAGCGCTTACCTGCAGCCGTAACCTTCAACAGGCCGTAGTTCTCCACCTCTTTCCTGAGATAGCCGGCGATGAGAGCCTGACGAATCACCGGATTCCAAATCTTCGGATCCTCGTCCTCTCCTGCACCGAATTCCTCCAGTTCATCATGATGATGAGAGGTGATATCGTCCGTTGGGCGACCCTTCACGAAATCGACAATATAGTCCTGGCGGAAGTTTTCCTTCACCACCAGCACCGCCTTCAGCACAATCACGAGTGCGTCCTTTGCTTCGCGTTTCTCCTTTGGATGCAGGCAATTGTCGCAGTTTTCGCAGTTATCCTTCGGGTATTCCTCACCAAAGTAGTGCAGCAACATTTTGCGGCGGCACACGCTCGATTCAGCATAGGCAGCCGTTTCCTGCAACAGTTGTCGGCCAATATCCTGCTCGGCTACGGTCTTGTTCTCCATGAACTTTTCCAGTTTCTGCAGGTCCTTATAGGCATAGAAGGCAATGCAGAGTCCCTCGCCGCCATCACGGCCGGCACGTCCGGTTTCCTGATAATAGCCTTCGAGCGACTTGGGGATGTCGTAGTGAATCACGAATCGCACGTCGGGTTTGTCGATACCCATGCCGAAGGCAATCGTTGCGACGATGATGTCGATGCGCTCCATCAGGAAATCGTCCTGAGTTTCCGAACGCGTCTGCGAATCCAGTCCGGCATGATAGGCAGCAGCCTTTATTTCGTTTGCTTTCAGCACCTCAGCCAGTTCTTCCACTTTCTTTCGCGAGAGGCAATAGACGATGCCACTCTTGCCGGGATGCTGCTTGATGAAACGGATAATCTGCTTGTCGATGTCCTTCGTTTTCTGGCGCACTTCGTAATAAAGGTTCGGGCGATTGAACGAACTTTTATACTCAATGGCATCAGGAATGCCCAGACTCTTCTTAATGTCCGTGCGCACCTTATCAGTGGCGGTTGCCGTCAGAGCAATGACGGGAGCCACGCCGATTTTGTTGATGGTGGGCCGTATGTTACGGTATTCTGGTCTGAAGTCGTGTCCCCACTCCGAAATACAGTGGGCTTCATCAACGGCATAGAACGAAATCTTCACCCCTTTCAGGAACTCCACGTTCTCATCCTTATTGAGCGATTCGGGAGCGACATAGAGCAGTTTCGTCTTCCCCTGGCGCACATCGTCCATCACCTGCTGTATAGCGGCCTTGTTCAGCGAGGAGTTCAGGTAGTGAGCCACGCCGTCCTCCTCGCTCAGTCCGTTGATGACATCAACCTGATTCTTCATCAGAGCAATGAGCGGTGATATGACGATGGCGGTGCCTTCCATGATCAGAGACGGCAACTGGTAGCACAGGCTCTTTCCGCCGCCTGTGGGCATAAGCACGAAGGCATCGTTCCCCGCCAGCAGATTGCGGATAATTGCCTCCTGATCGCCCTTGAACTTGTCAAAGCCGAAGTAGTGCTTAAGTTTGGTTGTCAGTTCTTTCTTACTAGTCATAGGTTATTGATTAGGTTGTTCCAAGACCTCCTAGCGAAGGAAAATCCTGGTTGTTATGCGCTGCGGACTTCCTGCAGCCTTGCCTTGTCGAGTTGTTTCTTGGCATAATCGAGCGTCACCTCGAAGGTTTTCAGACGCCTCGACGGTACATCGAACATTGCGTCCATCATCATGGCCTCAACGATAGAGCGCAAGCCACGGGCGCCCAGCTTGTATTCAACGGCTTTGTCAACGACATATTCCAGCACGTCGTCACCGATGACGAGCTTCACCCCGTCCATCGCGAACAGTTTCTCATACTGCTTCACGATGCTGTTCTTCGGTTCCACGAGGATGCGCCTCAACGCCTCTCGGTCAAGGGGTTTCAGATAGGTGAGCACCGGCAGTCGGCCGATGATCTCAGGTATCAGCCCGAACGACTTCAGGTCTTGCGGCAGTATGTACTGCATGAGGTCGTTCTGGTCGATTTTGCTGTTGTTCTGAACTGCGTTGAAGCCAACCACATGAGTATTCAGTCGCTGTGCAATCTTTCGTTCTATTCCGTCGAAAGCACCACCACAGATGAACAGGATATTGCGCGTGTCGACATGGATGTAGTCCTGATCGGGGTGCTTTCGGCCACCCTTTGGCGGCACGTTCACCATGGTACCCTCCAGCAACTTCAGCAATCCCTGCTGCACGCCCTCTCCACTGACGTCACGCGTGATGCTGGGATTGTCGCTCTTACGGGCAATCTTGTCGATTTCGTCGATGAACACGATGCCCCGCTGAGCAGCCTCCAGATCGTAATCAGCCACCTGCAGCAACCGGCTCAGGATGCTTTCCACATCCTCACCCACATAGCCAGCCTCGGTGAACACGGTTGCATCGACAATCGTGAACGGCACATCCAGCAGCTTTGCGATAGTGCGCGCCATCAGCGTCTTGCCCGTACCCGTCGAGCCAGCCATGATGATGTTCGACTTTTCTATCTCCACTTCGTCGTCATCAGGCTGCTGCAGTCGCTTGTAGTGGTTGTAGACCGCCACCGACAAATAGCGTTTTGCCTCGTCTTGTCCGATGACGTATTGGTCCAGATATTCCTTGATTTCACGGGGCTTGGGCACCTTTTTCAGTTTGAAAGGCTTGCCCTTGCCTTTCGAAGCGGCAGCTTCGGCACCTAAGATGCCCGTCGACTGCACGATTTCGTAGGCTTGCTGTGCACAATCCTCACAGATGAATCCGTTCAGGCCGGTGATGAGCAACTTTACATCTTTCTCGCTTCTTCCGCAGAAATTACACTGTTTCTTCATTTCTTTCTTGATAATACCTCGTCAATCATTCCGTAGGCCTTGGCCTCTTCAGCCGTCATCCAATAGTTACGGTCGCTGTCGGCCCACACCTTGTCGTAGTCCGTGTGCGAGTGATCGGCAATGATTGTGTAGAGTTCCTTCTTCAACTTCTGAATCTCGCGTGCTTCAATCTCGATGTCGGATGCCTGTCCCTGCACGCCACCCAGCGGCTGATGAATCATCACGCGGCTGTGAGGCAGAGCTGAGCGCTTGCCCTCCTTACCGGCAACGAGCAACACGGCTGCCATCGAGGCTGCCATGCCAGTGCAGATAGTGGCCACATCGCTCTGGATGAACTGCATGGTGTCGTAGATGCCCAGGCCAGCATAGACACTGCCGCCAGGCGAGTTGATGTAGACATTGATGTCCTTACCCGGATCGTTGGCATCCAGATAGAGCAGCTGAGCCTGCAGGACATTGGCTGTATAGTCGTTTACCTCCGTGCCGAGGAAAATCACGCGGTCCATCATCAGGCGCGAGAAAACATCCAGTTGGGTTACGTTCAGTTGCCGTTCCTCAAGGATGTAAGGGTTCATGTACTGTGCCTGAGCGTTCATAACGTCGTCGAGCACCATTCCGTTGATGCCCAAATGCTTTGTTGCGTACTTTCTGAAATCGTTCATTTTTTCGTCTGATTATCTATTATTCTGTTAAATCTTATCAAAAACATGCCACGTTGCCGGCACGTTCTTTCCGGCATCTTTTTTCCTTAGAAAAGATTACCGGAAACCTATTATTAAATAAGGTGTAGACGCATATCGGCTCCTTTCATTCAAAATTCGTAGGAACAAAATTACAAAAAAAATTCGAAATCAGCACCATTAATGACGTTTTTTTTCTGTTTTTATTTCTTTTTTTCTAAAAACAAGCCGCAAAAGGTCCTCTTCAGCCCATCTTCACCTGCCCTCATGTCATTCTGCCCGGTTCCAGTTTTTCAAGAAAAAGAAGCGAACGGAGGCACACCCGTTGCGGGCATGTCTCCGTTCGCAAAGATGTTTCTGGCAGCTTTGGGGCGGTCGCCATCGTCCATGGCTGTCGCCCTCTGAGGTCGTGCCAGCAGAAATTACTGAGCCATGAGCTCGTTGAACTCGTCGAGTGTCACCGTCTTCTCATTCAGCTTCACGACATTCTTCATCACGCTGATGAGCTTCTGATCGATGGCACGATCAACGAATCCCTGCACGTTCTCTTCCTTCTTCAGCATATCCTGAGCATAGTTGTCAAGATACTCATCGGGAATGTTCGACATGCCATACTGTGCAAACTGCGCACGGGCAGCCTCACGTGCAGCGGCCTTCACCTCGTCGTCGCTGATCTTGATCTCATGTTCGCTGACGAGCTGCTCCTTGATCAGGTGCCAAGTGAGCTCCTTGATGCTGCCTTCGTAGTTTTTCTCGACATATTCGTCGCCCTTGTCGGGATTGTTCTGCTTCATGATGCGCTTCAGCAGCTCATCGGGCCACTCCAGCTTGCCAGCCTTCTTCTCGCAGTGCTTGCGCAGGTCCTGCAGGAACTTCCAGTCGCTGTTCTGCTGCAGCTGAGCCTGAATCTCGGCAGCCACGCGCTCGCGGAACTCTTTCTCGTCCTTCACGGCATCCTTGCCATAGACCTGGTCAAACAGTTCCTGATTCACCTCAGCAGGGGTGAAACGGCTGATTTCCGTAATCTGGTAGGTGAACTCGCCGGCATGGTGACCCAGGTCGGCCTTCTCCACCTTCAGGAAGGAAGCCAGTTCGGCATCGCTCTGATAAGCCTTGCGGGGATTGAACGTGATGATGTCGCCCAGCTTTGCACCCTCGAAGAGTTTCTTCTGGTCTTCATTCTTAATGTAGGAGGGCATGACAACAGCCTCAGAGAGCTCAATGCCGTTCTCGACATCCAGCTCACGCAGGTCGCCCTTCAGCAAATCATTTTCCTGATAGTCGTCAGCCTTCTGATAGCTGCCGCCACGCGATGCATACATCTGCACCTGCTGGTCAATCAGCTTGTCATCGACTTCGATGGTCAGATAGTCCACCTTGTCGTGTCCGCTCAGCTTCACGTTGATTTCGGGAGCCACGGCCAGGTCGAACTGGAACGTGTAGGGAGCATCCTTCTCAATGTCAACGGCCTCGTTTCCTTCGTGGGGAAGGGGCTCGCCAAGCATCTGGATCTTGTTCTCCTGGACGTATTTATACATTTCCTGACCCACCACGCGGTTGATGGCATCCATCTTCACGGCGTTGCCATACATGCGCTTGATCATGCCCATGGGCACTTGTCCGGGACGGAAGCCCGGCACATTGGCCTTCTTGCGATAGTCTTTCAGTGCTTTCTCGACGTTCTCCTTGTAGTCGTTCTCTTCAACGGTGATGGTCATCAGACCATTCACTTTGTCGGGATTTTCAAATGTGATATTCATCTTCTTTATGTTTACGATTTACTTATTTACGATTGATGATTTTCCGTTTTTTGAATTTCGGGGTGCAAAATTACTCATTTTTTATTGAACTACCTAATATAATGCGCAAATATTTGATTTTTTAACCTTATCGGCCTACCGTTGTCATTCATTTTGCCTGAAAAATCATGAAATGGTCGAAGGTGGCTGAAGCCTCGTTGTCGGTGTAGGTAACCTGGAAGAGGCCCACCTTCACCTGGTCTGCCATTTTCATTTCCACAGGCGAGCCGGTGGTTTCGGTCCACTGCCGTCCGTCGCTGCTGGTGCGCACGATGAACGTGTTGCCGCGGCGTTCTATCATCAGCCACGGGTCGTACTGCCAACCGTTGCCGCGCGGGAACTGCGGGCGCCGGCCGTGGTGAGAAACCGTGGTGAGCATGTTGCCGCAGTTGTAGTTGGGGAAGATGCCCATCTGCACGATTTGCTGGTTCTGCTGATCGGTGTCGTCGAGCACCATCAGTCCGCCCTCGTTGTAGCTGGGCGTGCGTCGGCGGTTGCGGCCCGTGAGGTCGCTCAGGCGGCAGATGGCCACGAAGTCGCCCGTCACCTTCTCGTACTTCATTGGTCCGTTCTCAGCCGTGAAGGCATTGAAGTTGCGACCGCTGGATGTGAGGATCAGCCCCTCTGCATCTTCCGAGGCAAGGGGAGTTTGAACGGTGAAAGCCTCTGGCGAGGTGCTGACGGTTTTCTTGGCAATCTTCCTGACGGTTTTCTCGCCCAGATTGGCAATGGTTTGGATGGTGTATTTGCCAGGCTTGGGCAGCGTGATGAGTGTCTGACCACTCTGCAGGGAGTATTCGTTCAGGCAGACAGCCGTCACCTTGTTGAAGCCAGGCAAAATCGGCTTTCCTTCCT
>ODAI013014464.1_pt1 | contig 28727 bp, 24 predicted proteins | sample 1539321 | NCBI WGS metagenome assembly ODAI01 (sample SAMN02144231, study PRJEB22623) | gut metagenome | biome: sheep rumen | host: Ovis aries | place: New Zealand
GACCAGAGATTTGCTTGCAGCTTCCTTCAGATTCCACCTCACGATAGACACCCTTGCTGTTCAGCTATACACTTCCCACTATCTGGGCGTGTTCGGGACTTGCACCCGTTAGAGCGCGCCCATGGCGCGCAAACCATAAAAAGGACGGATGGTGTTCATCCGTCTTTTTTATATCCTTATATCTGCTATTTTAATATCTACTCTTCCCTGCGTCTTCGCTCAAGATTGCCGAATCTTGTATACTCCGGTATCCATGCAAGCTCTACCGTTCCGATAGGACCGTTACGCTGTTTGCCTATGATGATCTCAGAGATATTCTTCTTCTCCGTATCCTCATGATAATAGTCATCTCTGTATATGAACATGATCACATCCGCATCCTGCTCTATGGCACCTGACTCTCTTAAGTCGGACATCATCGGTCTCTTATCCGGTCTCTGCTCCACGGCACGGGATAACTGCGACAGTGCGATCACGGGCACATTAAGCTCTCTGGCGATACCCTTGAGTGATCTTGATATCTCCGATATCTCCTGCTGTCTGGACTCAATGCGTCCGCTTCCGCTCATAAGCTGCAGATAGTCTATGATAATGCAGTCAAGCCCCTTTTCAAGCTTATACTTACGGCACTTAGAACGCAGCGCCGATACCGTGATACCCGGCGTATCATCTATGATAAGCTTGGAATCTCCTATTATACTTGCCGCCTCCGCAAGCTTATCCCACTCGGAATCATCCAGCTTACCGTTACGCAGATGCGTCGCCTCGATATTACCCTCTAAGGCGAAGAGTCTGTTGATAAGCTGCTCCTTGCTCATCTCGAGTGAGAAGATGGCAACTGACTTATCCTGCTTAAAGGCCATATGCTGTGCGATATTAAGGACGAACGCCGTCTTGCCCATTGATGGTCTTGCTGCGATAAGTATAAGATCCGCAGGCTGCATTCCAGATGTCTTATAATCAAGATCTATGAAGCCGGTAGGTATCCCGGTTACGTTGCCGCCCGCTCTGTATGCGGCCTCTATCCTTTCAACCGCATTAAGTACCACCTTATCTATCGGCACGAAATCCTCGAAATTACGTCGCTGTACCATCTCGAATATCTTCTTCTCGGCATCGTCAAGGATATAATCCAGACTTTCCTTACCCTCATAGCAGTTATTCTCTATATCATCTGATGCCTTGATAAGCCTTCTTAGCGTAGACTTCTCCGCAACGATACCCGCATAGTACCTGATATGGGTAGAGGTAGGAACAGCCGCTATGATATCACGCATATATTCGAGATTCCTAAGCTCTTCCGGGACATCCTTCTCCTTAAGCTTATTCTGAAGGGTCACCACATCCACCTGCTTGTTCTCATTATTCAGTTCAAGCATAGCCTCATAGATGATCCCATACTGTCTGCTGTAGAAATCCTCCGGTGCCACTATCTCCGAAGCAATGGCAATGGATTCCTGATCTATGAGCATGGAGCCAATCACGGCCTGTTCAGCTTCTATGCTGCTTGGCATAGTCCGCCTTAAGATCGCCTCTTCCGCCATCTGCTACTTCTCCTGTACCTTTACCGTAAGTGTACCCGTAACCTGAGGATGCAGCTTGATCGGCACATTATATGTTCCGAACGATCTTAACGGCTCCTCTAACTGCATCTTCTTCTTATCCAGTTCAAGTCCGCACTGCTCCTTATAAGCTGCGGCTATCTCCTTGGGTGACACGGAACCGAAGGTCTTGCCGCCTTCTCCCGCCTTAATCTTAAGCACGACAGACTTGGATTCAAGCTCCCTGGCAAAATCCTCCGCCTCCTTAAGCTTCATTGCCGCAACCTTCTCTTCGTTGGCATTCTGTAGCTTAAGATCATTGAGATTCTTATTGTTAGCCTCTACTGCAAATTTCTTGGGTAAGAGGAAATTCCTTGCATAGCCGTCATTGGCATCCACAATATCTCCCTTTTTTCCAACCGACTTAACGTCTTGTAAAAGGATGACCTTCATTATGACAATTCTCCTTCTTCTATCATCTTATCTATAACTTCCTTTAATCTGTTCATGGCATCCTCAACTGCCACTCCCTCGAACTGACATGCAGCCACATTCATGTGTCCTCCGCCGCCGAGCCTCTCCATAACCACCTGAACATTGGCTTCATCTATGGATCTGGCGCTCAGATTGATAAGCCCCTGATACTCGGTGAATACAAAGCTTGCCTTGATACCCTTGATACCAAGCATCTCATTGGCTGCCTGTGCTCCGATGACAGTAGGGCTTACGACCTCCGGTCCCGGCTCACACTTGGATATGGCATAACTGCCTCTGTAGACCTCCGCACGTCTGACACAATCAGCCTTAGCTTTATACTCATATACATCATCCCTGAAAAGCTTGCGGACTCTGGTAACATCCGCGCCGGCACGTCTCAGATAAGCTGCCGCCTCAAAGGTGCGTACACCGGTCTTGATCATGAAGTTATTGGTATCTATCATCATACCGGAATACAGGCAGTCTGCCTCATCCGTGCGGATCTTGATACCATCCGAGATATACTGCATTATCTCCGTAACCATCTCGCACGCACTGGATGCATAGGGCTCTATATATGAAAGTGTTGCATTCTCTATGGTCTCTGTGCCCTGTCTGTGATGGTCGAGCACTACTATGGACTTACACATGCGCAGAAGCTCCGGACATTCGGTGATACTGGGCTTATTGACATCCACCACTACAAGCACCGAGCTGCCTCCGGCCAGACTCATAGCCTGCTCGCCGTCAACGATCATATCATCCTCATATTCCTCGCCGTCGAAGAGACCTCTTATTGGCTGTATGGAGGTAGTCACATCATTAAGCACGATATGCGCCTTACGATCAAGTGTCTTGGCTATCCTGTATATACCCACGGCCGCACCGAAGCTGTCCACATCTCCGTTACGGTGTCCCATGACTAAGACTCTGTCCTTAGATGCTATTATCTCACCCAGAGCATGAGCTTTGACTCTTGCCTTGACTCTGGTATTCTTCTCCACCGACTGGCTCTTACCGCCGTAGTAGGTGATCTGGTCGGTCGTCTTGACAACAGCCTGATCTCCTCCTCTGCCAAGCGCCAGATCTATAGCAGTACGTGCAAACTCATAATTCTGCGAATATGTCAGTCCGTCAAGTCCGACACCGATACTTATGGTAACAGCCATCTCGTTGCCGATATTGACAGTCTTAACCTCCTCAAGTATATCGAATCTGTTCTCCTTAAGAGCCTCAACAGCTTTCTTCCTTAAGATGATAAGGAACTTATCCTTCTCTATCTTCTTGGCTATTCCGTCATAGGTGGCGATGTACTTATTGATCTTCCTCTCGATGAGGGCGGTAAGGAGTGAGCGTCTGACCTCCTCGACGCTTTCAAGTGCCTCATCATAATTGTCCATATAAAGCAGAGCCACTGCAAGAGACTGGTCGTCATTCTCACGAAGGGCAAGCTTAAGGGCTGTCTCGTCAAAAAAGTATACCGCTATCAGGTATCCGTTATATCCTTCCGATGATATGATATCGCTGTTCTCCGCCATATCCTTGAGGGATACCTTGTGACATCTGGCAGAGAATTCCCTCTCTTCGAAGCTGATATCAAGTGTAGTCTCGTCTGCCTCGCCGGGAAGCTTATCAAGTGTAAGCTCCGGAAAAATGGTGCTTATCGACTTATTATATCCCTTCTTCTTATGAGACAGAGCCTCGAACGCCTTATTGGTCCACATCACCTTACCGGTGTCATCAAGCAGCACATAGGGCAGCTCAAGCTCTCTTAAGAGCTTCCTCTGTATCTGTCCGTACTCCGTGGCAAAGCTTACAAGCTCATTCATGATAATGGGCTTATTCTTAAGCATCAGTATTCCGATTATAAGGAGATAAAGTGCAGTGAAGCCTGCCATGAGCATGCCTGCGCGATATTCGATCATCCATACGGCGATGGTGACAAATATCATCAGTATTCCCAAATATAGCGACGCCTGAAGATATGTCTTAAGCGTCCCTTTGATCTTAACTCGATTTTTCATAAGGTATATTATACCACTTCCTGGCATTTAGAGTAACACGACATATAGTGAGTTTGAAGACCATAATGGCTATATATAGATATACAGTGGAGAGATCAGGTGATCGGACCGATTGTTCAGTTTGTTAGTATTGTCCTAACTATTATCATTAACTTATAGGACTGATTTTATGATTTTGTTGTATTGTCCTATTCTTTTTTGCCATGTTTTAGGACTATTTCATTCTTTCTTGTTTCTAGTCCTACTTATAAAGCTAAAAAAATAGGACTAACTCCATCTTTTTACACTTTCATCCTATAAGATGTCGCGCCGCGGTAGGACCAAGATATCGATTACCCGATTTGATCCTATATATATCATGTTGTCGGTAGGACTAAACACCCCTGTCTGCGTTATGGTTCTACTCTGAATCACAGATTCATATATTCTATATAAATATCATTGAAATCCGCCTCAGTTGAAAGATAGATTTCATCACATTCAGGGATATATACTTCATTCATGCCCGTGCAATACCTGATAGCTCCTGAAAGTGAAGTATTACCACACGGAGTAATGCGGCCTCTAAAGGATGCCGGGATCATGCCTATGGCTATAGCATCCTCAGCATTAAGATTATCGCCGAATGCTCCGGAGATATATACATTATCGATTGAGACGCCGTTGCCATCCCCCTGCTTTTTCGTTGAATTCAGTCCAGAATATGCGTATTGTGATGCCTTAGACAGCAATATCTCTATACCTGCCCTTATAGCCGCCTTGGCAGTCTGGACATCCCGTATAAGTGCCTGTGTTATGTTAACTCCTTTGTATCTGTATCCTGATTCAAAATATTCATCGGTAAAAAGCCCTGTCCTGTCTATAATTCCCTGCCGCTTAAGATATGCGATCCCCTCGATTATCTCCGTAGCCTTGGCTCTTCCTGCCAGTTCGAATGCCGGTCCTGCTGCCGTGGAAGTGACCAATATCCTGCAGCTGTCAGCATCATGATATACCATCTCTCCGTTAGTACCAAGGTCTATAAGCAGCGTCCTTCCGCTCTTATTAAAAAGGTCAAGACTAAGTACACCGGACAGGATATCTCCACCCACATAAGCCGAGAATCCGGGTAGGATAGTGACAGGAACAGGGGCTCTGTCATCAAGCAGCCCTATATCAGTTGACATAACATTGGTCAGCTCCGTGTGTACCGGACTAAAGGGAAAAACGCCAAGATTATGGCAATCCTCTTCCAAGAGGATATGTGTCATTGTGGTGTTACATGCAATTGCGATCTTACTTATGTCAATCTCTCCCGCAAGCTCCTTAACCATATCCGACAGTTGAGCTCGAAGCTCTGTACTCATCTCATGAAGATTACCTCTTTGGGCCTGAGTGATCCTTGTCATCACGTCACGACCGAATTTTCTGTTGACATTCTGCCGCAGTATGGTTGACATAACATTGGCTTTTTTGCCGCAATCGCCCCCATTCTCATCTATCGCTACCAGTGCTGCCTCTATATTGGTCGTACCTATGTCTATTGCTATGGCATATCTCATTCTGTCTTGTTCTTCCTTAGCTTAAAGGGGCTGTCGCACTAAGTAATTAGTGGGACAGCCCCTTATGTACACGTGTTAAATTACTCTACTGTATAAGGCATCAGTGCTATGTGACGAGCTCTCTTAATAGCTACTGTCAATGCTCTCTGGTGCTTAGCACAGTTACCTGTGATCCTGCGGGGAAGGATCTTGCCGCGCTCTGAGACGTATCTCTTAAGCTTAGCTGTATCCTTGTAATCTATTACATTGTCCTTACCACAGAACACACATACCTTTTTTCTTCTGCGCATTCCGCCCGGTCTCTTCGGACGAGCTGCATCTGCGCCTTCTGTCTTATTATAAGCCATGCTACATGCCTCCTATCTAATCCCGACATATCCCTGATATGCCGCAAACGACCGCTACTTAGCTGAAAGGCAGTTCCTCATCTATTCCGTCCGGAATGTTCATGAAACCGTCATCCGCAGGGATTGGTGCTGACTGACCGCCCTGAGGTGCCTGGTAGCCCTGTCCGCCAACCGGCGAACCATCCGATGATCCCTTACTGTCTGCGAATTCAACATTGTCAGCTATGACATCTGTAGTGTATACCTTGACGCCATCCTTATTGGTATAGTTTCCTGTCTGTATACGTCCTTCCAATGCCATCTTACTACCCTTGTGGAAATACTTCTCCACGAATTCGGCAGTCTTACCGAATGTCACTATATTGATAAAATCTGCAGTCTGTCCGTCAGTATTATTCCTCTGGACTCTCCTGTCTACCGCAAGAGAGAATCTTGCGATCGCCATGGATGTATCACTCTGCGAATACCTGACTTCGGGATCTCTGGTCAAACGACCCATTAAAATAACTCTGTTCATAAAATACTTCTCCTATTATGCCTCGTCGCATCTAACGCATAAATACCGAAGAACGTTGTCCATGATTCGCATTCTCTGCTCAATCTCTGCCGGAGCAGTTGTCTCTGCGTCGAACTGGATGAAGTAGTAATAAGCCTCTCTCATCTTCTGAATCTCATAAGCAAGGCGCTTCTTACCCCAGTCATCAACATTGGTTATCTGTCCACCGAATCTCTCGATAAGAGCCTTGCACTTATCTACAGTAGCATTTCTCTCTTCGTCTTCGATAGTAGCATTGACAACAACGGCTAACTCATACTTGTTCATGCTTCTTTACCTCCTTTTGGTCTCTGGCCGGGTCTCTCTCCCGACAAGGAATATATATCACGAGTCCTTATCTTAACACAGAAAACCGTGGAACGCAAGGGGTTTTTCTGTTCTACTAGAATTCCGGTTCGCCGTGAAAAGTGACAATTCCGATTCAGGACGCTCTCGCTTCGGGATAAAACGTAGCGGCACTAATGTCGCAAAGAACACGACATAAGTGCCGACGTTTTATACGCCCTGAATACGGAATTCACTTTTCACGGCTAATCTGTGAACTAATATACCATTTTATCATATTGATCCTAAATTATTATTCAATAGCTCCTGATTAATCTGATTCTTATCACCAGCCGCTATCAGACCAGTTGCATTAGATAGTTTATAACCGCCACCTTGATCCTTTTGCAACGTATAACTTGCACCGCTCGCTGTCAGTGTTGCACTTGCTGCAACAGAATTGTCCCAGTCAATCTGGCTGAAACTTGTTACATCCGCACTTGTTACATCCTTTGTAACCCCGTTAGTAGCCGTTACCGACATAGGAAGTGCAACCGCCGTACCAGTGTAGCCTACCAAGTTAATTGTATTATCCCTCACATGTGCTGTTTCACCATTAGGAAGCGTTACATTTCCATTAGCATCCATAGTATATGTATTACCACCCGATCCGGAACTTGTTCCCGAACCTGATGAATCACTGCTTGACGAACCGCTGTCGGATGAACCGCCTGATGTATCTTCATCACCCTCTTCAAGTGCCGCTGCGAACTGCTTGAATGCCTCTTCCTGATCCAATGCGGCCTTAAGTGAAGGCGGTCTGTTCTCATTCTGTCCGAATATAAGGTAATGTGTCAGAAGTGATTCGGGATCGCTTCCGAAGTTCTCTACGGCATCCGGATTCTCTCTGGCATAGAAGACAGGATCGAATTCCTCTCCGTTAGTCAGTGTCATTACGCCTGTCGTGGCATCGGTGCTTACGACATATGCCATAGCGCCCTGCCTTAATGTATCTCTAAGACTCGCTATCGGCTCAGGTCTGTCACCCTCATCACCATCCTGCGTATCAGCGTTATCCGTTACCTGCTGCTCAGGCGTGGGTGTAGGTGTAGGCGTAGGCGTAGGGGTAGCCTTGGGTTCGGGGTTCGTCCCATCCGTATCCTTATCCTTATCTTCACCTGAATCTATGAGTCCGCCATTTTCCAGTAAGGCGATGAGTCGCTCCATACCGCCCTTTGGAAGCGCTTCATAGGCAAGCATCAGCACATCCTCATCCGTATCGCCGTTGCTTAAGTCGCCCGCATCAAGCTTTCCGCTTGTGACGAACTCGGAGAATTCGTAATTACCTCTTATAAGGGCACTCTGACCGGGTGTGAATACTCTCTCCACGCCGTTATAGGTTCCGTCCTCGGTCTTAAGACGAGCCAGAACCTGTCCCTCTGTCACTTCAAGCAGGGTATACTTAAGTCCGTCCGCAGCTACATATACAGTCACACGGAAGGTCGTACCTCTGACCGACATCGTGGAATTGGGCGTATCCACCTCATAAGTATCATTCGCACCCAACGCACTCTGCAGCACGTTAAGCTCAGAGCCCGCATCCAGATATATCTTGATCTTGCTGTCATCATCCGGCGCCGAAGCCTGTAACGAGAAGTGGGTATTGGCATCCGCATAGACATACTTGTCATTGTCCATGCACATCGTAAGTTCAGATGCATCACCTACGGTTACATCATCTCCACTGTAGAGGTGCTCACCGACATATGCCTGTCCACTGTTCTTCTCCCCGACTATGCTGACAGTTCCGCTTACCTGCTCTACGGATATACTCCTGTATCCGTCTCCCTGCATAAGCACAGCGGCCGCTATTCCTACAGCTATCACCACTCCGCCGCCTGCAGCTACCGCTTTACCTCCGGTAGTACCAAAAAAGCTCCCTATACTCATCTAATCCCTCCGTAATTACATATCACCGTTTGTACTGCAAACAGTTATCCTCTTTTACTTCCTAACTTAATACATAACACACCAAACCAACTTCATATTATCATATTATCTATATTCTGCAATACTAATTATAGCGTTTTTCCCCGAAGAGAATATCATTAAGCCTCTTCGGATCGACAGGCTTTGTCAGATGTCTCCTGTATCACGGATCAGCCACACCTGTTACATTGTATCATTAAGGATATCTGCCATATATTCCACCAGCTTAGCATCTATATTCCCCGCAGATGCCATGTCTCTCATGATATCTATCGCCTTATCCTTGGGGATAGGCTTCTTATATGGTCTGTCTGTGGCAAGCAGGGCATCGCATATATCCGCCACTGCTATGATACGGGCATCCGTGGCGAGGTCACAAGCCTTAAGATGATTCGGATATCCCTTGCCGTTAAGACATTCATGATGCTGCACCGCCCAGACGGGGGTGTCCTTGAAGTACTTATTGAAGTGAACCTTATCAAGTATGCGGCCTGTTATGACCACATGTTCCTCCATTATCCTGCGCTCATCCGCCGTGAGAGTGCCCTTCCTTATACTTAAGCACTCCTTTTCCTCATCTGTGAAAAAGGGAATGCTCTCCCCTTCATCTCTGTATTCATAACTAAGGGCCTCACATAACGAACCGTACAGCTCATCATCCAAAAACCCCGCGCTGTTGGCCTTGCTCACAAGCTCTGCCGCTTCCCCCGTCTTATCTATCATATCGTTATATGACTCTTGTGTCATCCTGCCCTCTAACAGCGCTATCCTGGCTTTAAGGCATATCCTCTCAAGCCGCTTCTCTATATCCTTCTCTCTGCCGTCAAGCCTCGTAGCCTTATTCATGACCTCAAGGGGTGTCACAAGCTTACCTATATCATGCAGCCACGCTCCCATCACGAGCTGGTCTCTGCGGCTTTTGGAGAAGTACTCCTCCTCCTTGCCTTCATCATGAAGCTTATTGATATGGTCTGCCAGCATACCGCTGTACTGTGCGACCTTCCTTGTGTGAGAAGCATTATATGGTGTTCTCTCATCAATAGCCGTAGCCATAGCCTGCGCAAAGGACCACATCTGATCGTTCAACTCCTGCTGATACCTCACATTGGATATGGCGATGGCAGCCTGAGAACCAAGAGCATATACCACATTCTCATGGCTTACATCAAAGGGAACGATATTGCCCTCCTTATCAATGGAATTGATAAGCTGCAACACACCCACCACATTGTCTTCACTGTCTATTAAGGGTATCGCCATCATGGAGCCCGTATGATACCCCGTCATACTGTCGTATCTCTTAGGTCCCGAAAAATCAAACCTGTCGCTTTCATACACATCGGGAATATTAAGTATCTGCCTGTGTATGGCACAGTAGGCACATATATTGCCCTCATTCAATTCAACAGGAGGCAGGTCTATCACCTCGCCGTCAGAGCCCTTGTCCACATTCATGGATCTGGTCTTCATGATCCTAAAGATAAGCTTATCATTCTCATACAGATACAGAGTGCCGGCATCGCAGTCACATATATCCATACTCTTACTTATGATCATGTTAAAAAGCTTGTTTCTGTCCTTCTCGGCCGACAGTGCGATGCTTATGTCCAGTATCGCCTGTAATTCTTCATTATACTCTCCCATATCTCCTGCCCTCTGTGTTATGTCAACCAACCACCGCTTTGTCTGTTTTCCTGTGTTATGTCAACCTGTTTGCCGTCTTACCCATTCTCTGTATATGTACTACACCTCTTACAGTCCGGTCACGAATTCGAGCGACCTTTTTGCCTTCTCTATGCCGTTTACTTCAAGGAGTATCTGCATATCTATATCGTATTTATCTATCAGTGATCTGAATTTGATGAAATCAATATTGCCGTCTCCCGCAGCCAGATGCAGATCTGATATAAGGTCATTATCATTAAGGTGCATATGTCTGATATGCGGCGCAAGCTCTCTCATCCATACCTCTTCGGAGGTATTCGTCAGAGCCGCATGAGCATAGTCAAGGCACAGTCCGATGCTCTTATGCTCCCTTACTCTGTCCATCAGCGCATTGAATATGGCAGGATATGATTCGAAGGTATTCTCCATATATATATCTATATTGGCGTAATCTGTGGCCAGCTCGGAGAGGAAATCACTCATGCCGCTTATCCAGCCTGATATGTATCCTGCCGTATTAAGCCCTGCAAGCAGACTCGTGTGGAACACCACGCCCTTACAGCCAAGCCTGCCCGCTATATCCATGGACCGCCTCATAAGGCTTCTGCTATGCTCTCTTATGACTCTGTCCTGACTGATAGGCGCTATATCATAGAATACTCCGTGCAGGGTATCCCTTGACCTGTCCCTGTCAAGCTTAAGATACTCTTCTATCCTTCTCTCTGTCTCCTTCTCATCCTCATAGACCGTGGGCTCGAAGAAGTCATTATACTCGAACGCCACTCCATATTCCGACACAAGTGTCATATATTCTTCGATCTCACTAAGATCAGGTATCACTGTCCAGTTCTGCTTCAATGTCATCTACCTCGCTAATTAACTTATGTCTGTCTGAATACTGCTATCCGTGCTTCCTATACTGTCTACACTGTATACCATTATCTTATTGCTCTTACCCTTAAGCGGAATCTCTCCTACCGGTGTGGCTTCTATCCTGTCACGAAGTCTCTCATACACATCCTCGCTTATGAGTATCTGCTCTGCCTTGGCGTTGCTTTCAAGCCTTGCGGCAGTATTGACCGTATCGCCTATGGCTGTATAGTCCATACGGAAGTCACAGCCTATATTCCCGACTACCGCTTCACCGCAATTGACACCCACACCGAAGCCCACTTTCTTACCGAACTCCTCATACAGCCTGTCTCCTAACTCCTTAGAGCCCGCTTTGATATCCCATGCTGCGGCAACAGCTTCATATATGTAGTCATCCAGATCAAAGGGTGCGTTGAATACCGCCATTGTAGCGTCACCGATGAATTTATCCAGTGTTCCCTTATGCTTAAGGATACAGGTAGTCGTAAGCTTAAGGTATTCATTAAGTATAGCCACTACCTTCTCAGGCTCTAAGCCCTCCGACAGCGGCGTGAAGCCTCTTATATCCACGAAGAGCACCGCTACATTCCTCTTCTCACCGCCCAGATGCAGCTCGAAATCTCCGCTTTTGGACAGATTATCAACTATCTCAGGCGCAACGTATTTTTTGAACACATCAAGGGTGTGCTTTCTTCGTATCCTTTCAAGGACATACTTCTCTATGATGAAGTATATGTCCGCTATGGCTAAAGTGATAAGTACATAGACGCATGGCATGAACACACGCTCACCGCCTATCCCCATAGTTGCAAGCAGCCTTCCAAGAAGTATATATGCTCCCGCCATGACTGCCGATAATAAGAGTATCACAGACAGCTTTCGCTTCTTTGCTATAAGAAGGAATCCTGCCGTAATGATGAAGGTAAGCAATATAAGTACGGGACGGCCTATGGGAACCATGGTCTTGTGCTCCATAAGCGCCTGAATGATATTGGCGTGTATCTCCACTCCGTACATGCTCTTCCCGCGATTTACAGCAGGCTTATATGCATCCTGAAATCCCGGTGCATAAGCACCTGCAAGCACTATCTTATCCCTGAAGGCAGTATGCGGCACCTCTCCTGCAAGTACCGCGCGCAGGGATACATGCTGGAACTCTCCTGTTTTACCCGAATACATGAATTGGAACTGACCCTTGGAATCGGTTCTTACGGGGGGTGCTTCCATATATACATCAAGTACTGCCTTATCAAAGCTTTCATGGATGCCCTCACCGATGGAGTTGTCCGTATTACGCTCGCTTATCTCCTCCGGTATATCCACATCAAGCAAGGCATACCTGACACAACCGTCAGAAGCTATGCATGCATTGGTGAAGCCGAGCGTAGCTGTCTTGGCCAGCTCTTCATACGGAACCTCGATATCCGCTATATGCTCCGTATTGTATATGAGTCTGCCTGAAGGATCGCGCTCCAGGGCACCTCTGTATACCAGATTGGTCCCCATAACGGTATTATCCCCGACTGCCTTGGCAAGTCTGGCATCCGTCTCCCTGTCATAATCACTTATGAACATGAAGTCCATGCCGACAACCGCCGGAGCATTGTCGGTATCTTCATAGAGATATTCAAGCAGAGCTGCTGATTTTTCCCTTGACCAGAGATTGAAATTGCCGTATTCGGCAAGAGTCTCTTCATCGACTCCTATGATAATGATATCTGATGACGGACCCGTAAGCTTGGTGTACAATCCGTCTGTAAGATAAGAATCCAGTGCATAAAAAGGATTGACAGCAGCCAGTACACCTACCAGCACTCCTGTCAGAACGGCTGTGACCGTATAGATATGCTTCTTCATACTCACTTTCATATATCCTGACTCCCCTTTATGCTACGATATGCCTGCTGTCTATAGCTTCTCTCCCATAAGCTCCATGACTTCCCTAAAGACCTTGCCGATGGAGTCATGAATGACCAGATCCGCCTGCCTGTCGGCATTAGTCTCACTTTTATTGATAAGCACAAGATGCCTGCCGTTAAAGTACTGTATAAGTCCGGCTGCCGGATATACCACAAGAGATGTACCGCCTATTATAAGGGTATCGGCTGCTTCTATGGCTTCTACGGAGCGATTGATGATATTCTGATCCAGACCCTCCTCATAGAGTACCACATCCGGCTTGACCCTGCCGCCGCACTTAGGACATGTGGGAACTCCCTCAGAGCCTAAGATGAACTTCTCATCATAGAACGCCTGACACTCTTCACAGTAATTGCGAAGTACGGAACCATGAAGCTCATATACAGTCTTAGAGCCCGCTGCCTGATGCAGTCCGTCTATATTCTGTGTGACTATCGCCTTAAGCTTACCCATCTGCTCAAGACGGGCCAGTGCCAGATGCGCTGCGTTGGGCTTGGCATCCGGATATATAAGCTTATCCTTGTAGAACTTGAAGAATTCCTCCGGATATCTCATATAGAAGGTATGGGATACCAACTGTTCCGGAGTGAAGTTGATCTTAAGCTTCTCATTCCACAGCCCGTTAGAACTCCTGAAATCCGGTATATCGGATTCCGTACTCACTCCGGCTCCGCCGAAGAATACGACATTATCGCTTTCTTTAAGTATATCCGCAAGCTCTCTTATCTCTTCCGACATTCCTTTACCCTCCTTCTTTTACAGTACACAAGCGTCCTGTTTCTGGTTGACATAACTATAGTTCGACATCTTAACTCTGCAATGCATCAACAGTTCTTATACTTCGGAACCCACATATTCCAGCCGTTGCTCCTGCGGTTCTCCTCCAGCTCGTCAAGCTTCTCTTCTATACGCGCCTTCACAAGCTCGCTTATCTCCTTAGTGGACATATCCGCATATTCTTCATAGTATATGGGGTCCATGAAGCATACCTGTGTAGTTACTTTTCGATAGGAATTATAGTCAAATGGCAGATGAGAGTCATACAACGCCACCGGGACTATGGGTACACCGGCATTTTTGGCTACCTTGAAGGCTCCGGGAAGGAAATCCTGAAGCTTATTGCCGTTATGTCTGTATCCTCCCTCCGGGAAATATATGAACCTCCTGCCGCCTTTCACATCCTCAGTCATCTGCTTGAGTGCCTTCACCTGCTTATGGAAATCCGTCCTGTCAAGCCTCACTCCGTCAACAAGGCTTATGACCTGATCCGCCAGCGGCATCTTCGAGCGTCCCGCATCCATGATGACAGAACACGGCTCCTTATGCGAATCCATTATCCCCAGCGCATCATACTTACCCTGATGGTTGGCATACATGACATATCCCCCGTCCTTGGGAAGCTTCTCCTCACCGTAGGATACCGTGGATATCCTGCCCCTCTTCTTCACATCATGTATTATATTAAGCGCAAGGGAGTACCTCTCATATTCATTGTACTTATCCCCATGCTTCACATAGTAATCCGCCTTAAGGATATAGTAGATGATCAAAAAGATCGAAAAACCGACCAGACAATAAAATCTAAGCATCCTGATTCCCCACAGCGCAGCTCAAGCCTTATGTCACAACTGCGCTTTCCTCTTATATATTTTACACTCGGTTTATTATATCATATATATTGCAGCAATACATATATCAATATTCTGTTAATTCCTTAATGACCTCTCCTGCGATGATAAGCCCTGCAACCGACGGCACAAAGGCTACGGAGCCCGGTGCCGGTCTTCCGGTATTGCCCTTAGTCTCCATGGTCTGCCCGGTCTCTGCAACCGGTGTGATGGGCTCCTCGGCAGAATACACACACTTAAGCGCCTTAATCCCCCTTTTCCTGCATTCGTGACGCATGACCTTGGCAAGTGGACAGATGCTCGTATCATATATATCAGCCACCTTAAGCTTCGTCGGATCGAGCTTATTGCCCGTTCCCATACACGATATTACGGGCACCCCGGCATCAAGCGCCTGCTCTATGATGGTAAGCTTACCCGTCACCGTATCTATGGCATCCACCACATAATCATACAGGGTAAAATCAAACTCATCTCTATTCTCCGGCAGATAGAAGGTCCTGTAGGCCCGTACCGAACAATCGGGATTGATATCCTTTATTCGCTCTGCCGCGACCTCCGTCTTGGGCATGCCCACCTTGCTTCTTGTGGCTATTATCTGTCTGTTGAGATTAGTTATGTCAACCACGTCATTGTCGATTATATCCAACGCTCCCACTCCGCTCCTTGCAAGTGCTTCAACCACATATCCGCCCACTCCGCCTATACCGAATACGGCTATCCTTGAGCTTTTTAATTTTTCCATTGCCTCCGTCCCAAGCAAAAGCCCGGTACGAAGGAAAGCTTTAGAATTATCAGTCATTGACTTACCTACTTACAAGTTCACAAGCTTGTAAACTCCTCTATGCCTTTATTGCAGTCCATGTTCCTTTACCACAGTATACCATAAATGCGGGGAATGAATGCAGTTATCTATTGTAAACCTGTTTTATTTTCAGGTTGACAATTCCTTCAAAACCTATTACACTACTTCTGGTTCGGAAAATGAAATGGAGGATCGACGAATCTGATATTCGCCTCGCATTCCTCGCATATAATGCTCAACTTGGAGGATAATCATGACAAAAGACAATACTAACTCATCCGTTAATATCAGGGATATATGCTATATAGCTTTATTCACCGCACTGATAGCAGTGCTCGCACAGATAAGCATCCCTTTACCGGGCGGTGTTCCGCTTACGCTTCAGACCTTTGCCGTACCACTGGCAGGTCTGGTGCTCGGTTCTAAGAGAGGAACGATCGCATCCGCAGTCTATGTACTCTTAGGCGCTGTAGGCGTTCCGGTGTTCGCCGGCTTCGCAGGAGGTCTGGGTATAGTACTCGGAATGACAGGCGGATTCATAGTTTCCTTCCCTATTATGGCATTTCTCGCCGGACTTGCCATCAAGAAGAGTCTTAAGAGTCCTCTTCTCTGGCTCTGGCTTATACTCGGTGCTTTAGTCAATTATGTAATAGGTACGGTCTGGTTCATGGTCGTTGCGGGAAGCACTCTTCCTGCCGCTTTAGTAGCCTGTGTCATCCCCTTTATTCCTACAGCGATCATTAAGATCATCTTATCCGGCATCTTCGGCACGATGCTTCGCGGTATCTTAGTGAAGGCCGGTCTTTTGCAGATAAAATGAGTAACACGGCTAATAGACCCTCTTATACATCCGTCATACGTCTTCGCCCTCATCATCTGCTCTGTACACAGGGCTACAGCGGCAAAGGCTACAGTGATGATTTCGTCTCCGGGATGAGTGCCGTTACGGACAGGCTTCGTAATGATCCGGAGGTCGAGATAGAGATCACTTTTTCCTCAGACAATATCTGCACCGCCTGTCCGGCTAAGCTCGGCGAGGGACTCTGCGCCGATGATGCCAAGGTATTGCGATATGATGCGGCTGTTCGGGATATACTTGATCTTAAGGAGAAGCGCTACTCATATCATGAATTGATACGGCGGCTTGATGAATATCTGAACGCCTGCGAGGATGATAAGCGTCTTCGAAGTATCTGCGGAGACTGCAACTGGTATCCGGTAAGTGCGTGCAGCAAAAATATCCGTGAAGAAAAATACATACTATGACCCCTCTATATCTGCTATAATCAAAGCATGTCGTATATGTCATATTCCACGAAGGATCAGATCCTCGCCCTCTTAATGAGGGCAGGAGGCAATTACATATCCGGTGAAGAGGCAAGCAAGAGCATCGGCTTAAGCCGTGCGGCCGTTAATACGGCTGTTCGCACTCTGCGTGGGGAAGGCTATGCCATCGAATCAGTCACCAACCGCGGATATCGTCTCACCGTGCAGCCGGACGTACTCACCACCGGCACTCTGCTTGCAGATCTGTCACCGGATCGCATGGATCATGTGATCTGTCTTCATGAGACGACCTCGACTAACAGTTATCTTATGGAACTTGCACAGCAGAATGCGCCTGACGGCCAGACTGTGATCGCTGAGATGCAGACAGAGGGAAGGGGCCGCACCGGAACGCACTTTGACTCACCCGAAGGCAAGGGTATCTACTTCTCTTATCTCATCCGTCCCGGATTCATAGAGGGTGAGTCTGCCTATGTCTCAGACTGGCGCTTTATCACCGAACGGATCGGAATATCTGTGTGCGATGTGATCCGGGACTTATGCGGAATTACCCCTGAGATAAGGGAGAATGCGCTCTTGATCAATGACCGTAAGTTCTGCGGAATTCTGACCCAGACAGATATGGAGGTTGAAAGCGGAATGATACGCACTCTTGTAGTCGGGATCGGTATCAATGTACACCAGACCGAATCGGAGCTTACTCATTCCCGTAGCATGACTTCCCTCGACATGACTTCTCTTGACATAGAGACAGGCCGGCTTAACAGCCGACCTGCTATTGTGACATCTCTTATTCATTCACTTGACAGGCTGCGTACCCCCACCCTCTGTACTCAGATTGGTCAACATTAAGATACTTCGGTTTGTACCCATATATAAAAATATATTCGTATCACTTAATTAATGTTATATTTTGCTTTCTTCTCATCATTAAGAGTTGCTCCGGGGAATTGCTTGCGAGCTTCTTCCATAAGTTTCTTGTAGTCCTTGTAATATGTCCTCTTGATCTCCATTCTGTTACGACTTAAGAGTATTGAGTTATTGTCCTTAAGGTAGAAGAGACCTTCATCGGCATATGCCACACAGCCATAGGAACCCGTCTCATATAACAGAAGTCCGTATCCGGTACACACTGCCATCAGATCACTGTCTTCATCGCATACTATATAATCCACTGTTGCGTATATATCCATTGTATTTATGAAAGATTTTGTATCCATATCCCAGACCCTTACTTTGTAGTCATCACCCTGCATCACTATATGTCTTCCGTCATCCGTGAAGTCCACAAATGCAGTAAGGTATGACTGTAACGGGATCTCTGCATATTTTTCCATACTGTGAGTATCTGCTACTCGCACATACCCGTCCTTACAGCACAGCGCCAGATACTTATTATCAGGGCTTAGTGCGATGAAATCCTTATCATAGCTGTTAGCCACTGTTATAAGCTTATCGTCTGCGAATTCCCTCCTCTTGTCACTTGCTATATCGAGCGCATACAGATTATCGCTGCCCTCTGATATATATAGGGTCTTGCCGTCATCGGACAGAATAGCCTTGCCGATAATCTTATCCATAGTACCTGAATAAATGCTCTTTCCCTCCACCAGATCGACTACATTAAGCTCTTTAAGTGCCCAGAAGACTCCCATCCTGCCATCGGGAGTAAGATAGGCACTGTATGAGTAATGATCAAAGCCATAGTCTTCGAGGCTTATCTTCCTCTCGCTCTTATTGTAAGGATCTATCTCCCATATACCGTTGCGATCCTGCACATATGCCTTATCCTTAAGAAGCCATGTGTTCTCTATGAATTCCGCCTTGTCAAAGGCATACAACTTCTCTCCGTCCATGTTGTTGAAGATAAGCGTAGTATATATATCCGTGGGACGAAGTGCATAGTACTTCGAATCCTCCGACATTGCATAGGGCATCATACGCTCGTCATAGGTGACATATTCCTCTAGGTCCGGTGCTTCATGCCATGTAAGTATATGTGCATCCGGTGAAGAATAAGAATCGAAGATGATCATATCGGGAAGAATGACTGCATCTCGCACGGTATCATTGGTATCAAAATTGTACTCCGAATATATCCTTCCTTCATTGAAGTCCACAAAATCTATACCACCCTGTCTGTATCCCACTCTTCCGAAGGAATTGGCGGAATTAAGTGACAGCATGGTCGCATCCCCCGGCAAAGTGAATGAGCTGACAAGCTGCCCTGTCTTCTCATCAATGGTAAAGGCTTCTGCCTCGAATGTCACGACTATATCGCTCTTATTCCCATCCTCTGTCGGATATGAATGTGCCTTGATCTTAGCCACGAATGTGAGCATATACTTGACATGCACATCCAGTTCCCTTATCCACAGCCTGTTGCCTTCCTTGTCAAAAAGCTCCGTAACTACATGGTTAACCCCCGTATCAAGTAGATCGTTATTGCATGTAACGACCGCATAATTGCCGTTATCCGTCGTACAGAAGTCAAGGAAGTAACCTTCCGTAAGACTTATATCCTTTGTCTCGTTATTCTTAGTATCATACAGTGTAAGTACCGTATGTGTCGTCTCAGAATCATAGTGTCCTACTGCGAAGATACCATTATCCTTATAATATCTGCCTTTATCCGTATACGAATAACCCGTCTGATTCTCCGATACGGAAGTCACCTTGCCGCTTCCGGCATCTACCATACTTATGCTGTCTCTGCATACGAGAACCACTCTTCCATCATTGTCACAGGCATCACATTGCTTGATCGTATCCTCTGACTGTATAGTATATATGACACTACCGTCATAATCATACTTAGTCAGCTCTTTTTCCGTGGCAACATATATACCTGTGGAATCAGCATCCGCACTCTTGACATTCACATAGTAATTGGACTCATTGACAGCCGGATCTATTCGGACCAGAAGCTCTCTGTCCTCTATACTCCATACATATACCCTGCTGCCGCTGTCGATGGTCACAAGCTTACTTGCGTCATCCGTCTTATTCATGTATGTCAGAGACAGGCTGTGAGTCAGATTCTTATCAAAGGTCATGTTGTTACCGTAGTCATACGCATACAACGCCTGACTTAAGGCGTATTCAGCCTCGGCTACATAAGGTCTGTCGTTACCCTCGGAGGGCAGAGCCTCCATAGCTACGAGCACAGCATCCTCCCTGTTGCCGGACTTAAGAAGCGACAGAGCTTCCTCAGCGTAGAATCTCGACTGGTTCTCCTGCTTGCCCTCATACTGTACCGTTATCTCATCAGCAAGCCTCGTCTTCTCATCTGCCAGAGCCGCCTTCTCATTAGCAAGCTGTGTCATCCTCTTAGCAATATTGGCATTATATATACCGAAGGCCGTACCTGCCACGGCTACAACCGCTGCTATGGATGATATTATCGTCACAAGCCGTCTTATTCGTCTCTCTCTGTCTCGCTGACGGAGATCATCATAAGTACAGCCTATGACCGGAGCCGCCAAACGCAAGAGCTCTGTCTTAAATTTAGTATTTCTTTCTTTTCTGTCTTCTCCTCTTACATCTGCGGCAAGGGGCTCGACGGGATTGCCGTTCTCATCCGTCAATAGCTGCGGAGGGAAGCTTTCATCCGGCTCGCCCTCTATGAGAACTGCCAGTACATGATTCCTGTCATGCATCTGTATGAAGGTCTCTATCTCCTTGCATACCCAGTATGATCCTGGCGTTCTTGGAGAACAGATTACTATCAGATACTCCGAGCCTTCAAGTGCCGCAGAGATATTGTCATCAAGATCACTTCCTATCGGAAGCTCCTCCTGATCCCTGAATACTCTCCCGACCTTCTTCTTGCCGGTCTTCCTCTGTACCGAAGCCGGAATATGATATGTCTCAAGTCCTGTATGGACCTTCTTGGCTATCTCCATATCCAGTTCCGAATGTCTGTAACTTATGAATGCAGCATATCTCATACTCTTATTATCTCCTGTCTCTTCCTGATCTTCTCCCTTATCCTAGAGCATCATATCATCCAGTGCCGATACCGCATCTGCCCCTGCTCTTGCTCTGGCTATAAGCATAGCCTTAAGCTGAACCTTCCTTGTATCCGGGTCCTCTATCATCCTAAGTATCGTCTCTCTGTCAGGTTCGACCACGGACATATATATATCTGTATAGTCCGTCTTATCATCACAGTCATCCCTGATATAGCGCCAGGCATAGTCGTTCTTACAACCATATGCCCGCTCTCTTATATAAGACACTATCTTATCCCTGTTGATCCGGCTTAGATGGTCGTCGTACTTAAGCCTTAGGAAGCAGAGTTCACACTTTTTTTTCGCAATACTTAACATATGGCTGTTATCCGTAACCGACATCTCTCCGTCCACAGATGGCACACCATCATAGGAGATATCCTCCTCGCCTCCCATAGCAAGGCTCCTTACCCCATAGTTGTCATCACTGCCAAGCATAGACATAAGGCTTATATCCCACTTCTCATACCAGAAGCCTTCGCCTATATCATCCGCCCTCAGAAGATGCTCGGCAGACATGAGATTTACTGCCGCTGCAAGAAGCTTAGACAAGCCCTCTCCGGCTTCGTCAAAGGCTATCTTCGTAAGGCTGCTGCAGCCCTCGAACACACCCTTGCCGAATATATCTCCTCTTGGTGCTCCTCCTATACTTACCGTACAGAGATTCTCGCACATTGAGAAGCAATAATCGCCAAGCTCTTCTATACTCTCAGGTATACTTACGCTTCTAAGCGTCCTGCAGCACAGAAAAGTCTTCTTCTCAATTGCTCTTATCCTGTGCTCTCCTGCTATATCAAGGACGGCATCCGTGCCCTTATAGCCCGTGATTGCCACGCCGTCCTCTTTCTCTATATATTCAAGTTCATAATCTCCCGTCTTAAGCTCTCCTTCCTGTCTCCTACCATAAGCAGGGCATTATACTTCTCATATATATCCGATCCAAATGTAGCGAAAAACTGTGCACTGTCTCTATTAAGCGTAAGCTCCGTTACAAGCAGCAGCATCTCATTGGATTCCTCTCCGAATACATCAGCCATAGCTTCAAAGAGATGCTCCATACGTCCCTGTTCATCGCCTACCCTCTCCTTAAGAACCGTCACTCTGCCGTTATAGAAGGTCTTCACCATGTCTGCCGCCTGTTCCGGATTCTGTGCCATGTAGCTTAACAGCTCCTTATAGAATGCGATCTTGGTCTTCTCCCTTGTCTTATCCGCTGTGGTAAGATTCCCTGCCTTCTTCTTGGCATCTATTACTTTCTCCGCCGCAGATATAAGCTTACCCACATATGCCCTTGCATCTTCTTCACCTGATGCAAGCTTCATAACAGCGCCCCTTACCTCCTTAATGACATCCGAGGTACGCATTATATCCTTAGTCTCTGCCTTGACAACATCAGCCAAAAGTCCGGTGAGCGCCAGCCTCTCATCGACAGATGCAGCCCTTGCCTCGTCTGCGAAGCGTTCCTCCGTTCCACCTGTGAATATTGCCTCCATATCATACTTCTTCTTATACTTATTATACAGCTCATAGTAGGCTGTAAACTCCCTGACTATGGTCTCATTCTTGATATATTGACCTATTAGGCTCTCCGATACCTTCTTATCACTCTCCTCATATAGCTTTATCATGTCCGAGATATCCTCCCAGCCTCTGGCCGTCACATAATTCTTGCCATATGCCGTAGTCTCCACTCCGTAGAAGTATTCCCTGTTGGAATCAAGGAAATTAAGTATTGCTCCGTGCAGAGATACCTCGGATGCGTATCTTTTCCATGCCGGATAGTCCGCCTCCACTTCTATTACCTTAAGTCTGTCAAGAGTTACTACATCGAACTCTCTGACTGCCTTATTAAATTCCGGCGGATTACCCGCAGTGACTATGACCCAGCCTTCTGGCACCGTATGCTTGCCGAATACCTTGTACTGAAGGAACTGAAGCATCGAAGGGTAGAGGGTCTCTGATACACAGTTGATCTCATCTAAGAAAAGGATACCCTCTCTTACTCCGCTTTCCTCCATGGTATCGTATATGGAGGCGATTATCTCACTCATCGTATATTCGGATACACTGTATACGGTTTTGCCGTAGTCCTTCTCCTTGATAAAAGGAAGGCCAAGCGCCGACTGCCTCGTATGGTGTGTCATGGAATAGCTCACAAGGGCGATATTAAGCTCGGATGCTATCTGGCTCATGATAGCGGTCTTACCTATTCCGGGAGCGCCAAGTAAGAATACGGGACGCTGTCTTACAACAGGTATCCTGTAATCCCCGTATTCATCCTTCTTAAGATACAGCTCCACTGTATCCTTAATATAATCCTTAGCTTCTGCTATGTTCATTCCGTATCCTCCATCACTACCTTAATCGCCCATCCCGGCACCGGCATCCTGTATTCGTCCTCGCTGTCGAAGACGAAGAGCGTATCATAATCCGGCGGACTCTCAGGATATATCCCGTAGCCATCCGTGAAGTATATAAGCCCCTTAAGCTTCTGTATCTTATTCTCTCTCTTAAGCTCCTCTACATAGGCGAATACAGGTCTGTAGTCCGTAGCTCCATAGCCTCTTATATGGAAATTCTTCGATACTTCCTTAAGCTCGTTCTTAGACTCTATGACTGTGTCTGATGTGACACGTGCGTCACATTGCACTATATGAATGTTCAGCTTCTCTGACAGCGAGACGGACTTGGATAATATGTCATAGGTCCGATCTAAGAAGCCCTCAACCTTCTTACCTCTGACGGAAGCCGATGTATCTATGGCTATCACGAAGTCCCTTATGCGCTTCTCCTCGGCATATTCAAGAGGCTCTATAAGGGGCATGTTGCCGTAGTTACTTAGTCCGTACATATAATATATATAGTCGAACTCATCCGGATTGACACGTATCTCTTCGCTCATTACGGCGAATCTGCTAAGAATCGCATCATAATCATAGTGCTTTCTGGTACTCTCCTTAAGATTAGCCAATATTGTCTCTGACCCTGTTATATCCTTGGAAAAAGACTTAAGCTCTGCCTTGACTCTCTCTGCGATCTTCTTCCAGTCCTCCCCTGTAAGTATCTCTCTCGGCTCATCCTTATAGCTTATCCTTGGTCTGTGGGTATCGAATGCGAAGAGCTTCGCATACTTTTCTTCCGAATCCTTGGATATACCTCCCACCATGAATTCTCTGTAGATAGCTTCCGCCGTAAGAACAGGCACCCACTTCGCCAGACGGTTAAGGATTATCCTCTCCTCACCATCCCTAAGAAGCGCAGACTCCGGTATGTCCATACCAAGGATCATATTCTCCACGGCGATGTCCGTTGCTATACTCCAGTACTTCTCCTCTGTCTTGTCGAATCTGTACGGATGAAGCAGTATACCGTGTAACAGTATGTGCAAAAGTAGTCTCAGAACATATGCTGACTCCTCCATATAGTCGGCAAGCAGTACATAGGGATCATATATAAGACTCCTCCCATCGAATACATAACCCTTTGTTCCCATGACACTTCTAAATTCTACCTTGGAAAGCGCCGTATCGAAGAAGCGCAGCCTGACCGTGATGGTATCTCTTGCAAGGCTTAATACTCTTCCCGCATATTCTGTTATCGTCCTCTCATCTGTCATTACATTCTCCGACCGGTACGGCTGCTGCATCTGTTGACCATAAGACATTGCTAGTCCTCACTGTATGTCTTAAGGAAGATATCTCTGGCTATTACATATATGTCCGAGGGATCATCTGCTCTGACAGCCAGATAGTCACCTTCTGTTCCCAGATAGTACTTATCCGGGTCCCACATGGTGAATATCTTGACACGATGATCAAGCTCTCTTGCATATATGCCCGCCCCGCCTGTTGCTACGCATGTATCGGCGAAGGGCAAGAGGCTTATCCTTTCACCGGTCTGGATATTGGTGACCTTGGGAGAATAGTCGGAAGGATATACATATTCATCATCCGACAGTCTGTATCCGGCATTAAACTTATCTCTGCCTGTGGGATATATCTCACCATCCACTCCTATGATTATGACAAGATTGTCATCTATCGTGACATCCACATCTCCCTCAAGCGTTCTGATCATTATCTCAGTTCCAACAGGTGCAAGCTCCTGTCCGATCACATATCCTACCGTTACCTCATGCTTGGTGTAATGCTTAAGCTTCGATATATCCTCCATATGCTCACCCGCATAGATGATCTGTGTGTTATCGAAGTAAGAGCACATCCTGTCATCTAAGAATCGTCTGATCTCATCGCTCTCATAGACTATGCCACCCTGTATCAGCAGATCCTTCTTAAGCAGCCCGCCTGCCTTGACCAGATGACCGCCGCCACCGCCAAAGCCTTGTGTTATATAAGCTGCAAGCTCACTTGCCTTAACCTCCTTGATACAGCTCCTTACCGATATCTTGATACCAAAATCAAGAAGACTGTATACCAGACAGCAATTAACACTGTCCACCTCAAGCAACATATCACTTATGATACCGAGAATATTGGGATCACAGGGCTTGGCTTCTACAAGAGCATAGCTCTTACTCTCATTATAATGAGCATGCTTCAGAGCGTCTCCCGCTATCACAAGCTCTTCTCTTGATATATTGGAATTCTTGAAAAGAATGATATCTGTATGTCTTGGCTTGGCTATATCCCGTAAATCCTTATCAGAAGGATGAGATACTTCAGCAAAACCACCCGTATCAGTCATAAGACCGTAGTACAGAGCTGTGGCCAAGTCGGTATCCTCATTGATATCGATACCCTCCTGTAATAAAAGCTCATACATTACAGTAGCACAGGAGCCGTAATTGCTCCTTACCTCGGATAACGATGGTAAAGGTCCCGATACCTGATGATGATCTATCACTGCAATCGTATCCGCCTCGAATCTCGTAACATTACTCTCACCATACTGACAATCCACGGTTATGAGCAGCTCCGGCTTATCAAGCCTGGTCGTATACTCAGCCTCTATATTGAGATTATCCTTCATCAACACCAGATTGCTCTTACTTACGGGAGCTCTTCCGCCGTAGATAAATCTTGCCTTTTTTCCCTGTCTGGTAAAATACCACTTAAGCGCATAACCACTGGCCAGCGCATCCGCATCCGGATTGTCGTGACACTGTATGACTATATCGTTAAATCTGTTGAAGTCTCGCAGAGCTAATGACATATATCTCTCCTTTCACAATACTTCTCCTACATATGGATAACTAATCCTGTTCAAAAAGCTGTGTACTGAAGTATCTCTCACCTGTATCCGGCAGTACCGTCACCACCGTCTTACCCTTACCAAGCTTTTTTGCAAGTCTTAAGGCCGCAGTTACGTTAGTTCCCGATGATATCCCGCATAGTATCCCCTCACATCTGATCAGCTTCTTAGAGGTCTCTATGGCATCCTCATCCGTCACTATATCTATGTGAGAATAGATATTCGTATTGAGATTATCAGGTATGATACCGTCACCTATGCCCATCTGCAGGTGAGTCCCTATACTTCCGCCTGAGAGTATAGCGGCATTCTCAGGTTCCACTGCCCATATCTCTATATCCGGATACTGATTCTTAAGTGTCTCGCCTATGCCGGATATGGTTCCTCCTGTTCCGATACCTGAGCAGAATCCGTCAATCTTCTTGCCTACCTGCTCTAATATCTCAAGCGCCGTGTGATACTTGTGTACCAGTGGATTGTCCTTATTGGTGAACTGCTGCGGCACCCAGACACGCGGGTCTTTCTGCTCCATATCCAGAGCTGTCTTAAGACATTCGTCCATACACTTGCCTATATCTCCGGCATCATGTATGAGTACAAGCTCCGCACCGTATCCTTTGATCAGCTTCCTTCTCTCTTCGGATACTGAATCCGGCATGATTATCCTTACATGGTATCCCTTGACTGCCCCTATAAGTGCAAGACCTATACCCTGATTGCCGCTGGTAGGCTCGACAATTATGGTATCAGGCTTAATGATGCCTCTCTTCTCAGCCTCCGTGATCATATTGTAGGCTGTCCTTGTCTTGATCGAACCGCCTATGTTCACACCCTCGTATTTGACCAGAACCTCTGCGGAGTCCTCCGGAACCATCTTGGATGAGAGTCTTATTATGGGCGTATGTCCTATTGCTTCTAATACATTGGAGTAGATCATTTCTCATTCCTTCCTGTTATTATATTTATTCTTACAACAAACTGACCTTGCTGTCATATATGGTATGTTAATCGCTGTTGATACAGTATCACTTCCTGACTACCGGGAATTCGAAATATGTATCAGGGTACGGCTCATCCTTCAGGGTAAAATGCCACCACTCACAGTCTATCGGCAAGAATCCGTTCTGCAGCATCATATCCCTAAGCAGCATCCTGTTGGAATATTGCTCTTCGGTGATTCCCTTATAATCCGGATGCGAGACCTCACTGAAGAAGTCAAAGGGGCTCCCCATATCAACTTCCTTACCTGTCTTCATGTAAAGAAGTGTCAGGTCGATGGTGCTTCCTCTGCTGTGGCTTGATTTGCCTGCTATATACCCCTTCTTAAAAAGCTCCTGCTTCTCAAGCTCCGGATAGAAGAATGGCTTCATCCTCTGGTCGAGGTCCTCTACGCCCCAGAGTACGAAGTGCCTGACCGCACACGCCGGTCTGTATGCATCGAATACCTTGAGTCGATATCCCATTACGCTCGCTCGATTGGCAACAGCCTTAAGCGCTCTTGCTGCCTCTATAGTAGCTAACGCACACGGCTCCTCATATCCGTCTATCCTGTCTCCTATGAAATTATATGTTGAAAAGTAACGTATCTCCTGTATGATGGACGGAACATAATCCGACAAAAGCACAAATCCCGATGAATCGTTAGTCACCATATCCTTATATTTATCTTCGCTCATCTTCTCTTATACACCCATCCGCTTACGCTTATCTCCATGTGCGGCACTGTGCATGACACTAAGCCGAATATCATATCCTCCATCACTTCAGCCTCTCTGCCAGGATGTACACATGTACTGGAATTATAGCATAAATCGAGCCTGTTTCATATGGTATTCCCTATATTGACAGAATGTCAATTGCAAGGATGAGGATAAAAAAAACTCGGAAAAGCTTAATAATAGCTATTCCGAGATTTTAATGACGAGGTGACTGCCGGATTTGAACCGGCGATCAGGGAGTTGCAGTCCCACGCCTTACCACTTGGCTAAGTCACCAAATACTTACTATCTGTGAAATTCCCTGCGTAAGCAGTTGGAATTCCAATTGTATGACTCCGACGGGAATTGAACCCGTGTTACCGCCGTGAAAGGGCGATGTCTTAACCTCTTGACCACGGAGCCGAAAATCACTGATTCAATTCTGATGGAATTTCGCCATCGGACGTTTCACCGCCAGGTGAAACGTAGGAATCGTAGTGATTCTTGGCGAAACTGCCTTTGCAGTGAGCCTCTAGAATCACTTGATTCTAGCTCCCCGAGTTGGGTTTGAACCAACGACCCTCCGGTTAACAGCCGGATGCTCTACCGCTGAGCTATCGAGGACTACGTTGCGCTTTTTCTAGGTTTGCAAAAGACGCAAACCAAGAAAAACCTGCATCCGTCCGTAGCCACTTCGTGGCTACTCAATGGGAACCTGATGTTCCGCAAAAATCGAACACTGAATGATCAAATACTTATTGGTTAAGCTTTCGACCTATTAGTAACCATCAGCTTAACATGTCACCATGCTTACACCTTGGCCCTATCTACCTTGTCGTCTTCAAGGGGTCTTAGATTAGGATATCTCATCTTGAGGGGGGCTTCACGC
>ODAI014825267.1_pt1 | contig 28710 bp, 21 predicted proteins | sample 1539321 | NCBI WGS metagenome assembly ODAI01 (sample SAMN02144231, study PRJEB22623) | gut metagenome | biome: sheep rumen | host: Ovis aries | place: New Zealand
CAGACGGTGAAGCGTAGGGGCACGGTTCAACATTACAGGATGCTCCTTGATGATCTCCTCGAGGACATCCCATACCTCGTTGTCCATCTTCTCGACCATCTTCTTGGCGTTTTTAATATTGTGAGCCATGCCGTTAGCTACAAGCTCTTTCATTACGAAGGGCTTGAACAGCTCTATTGCCATTTCCTTCGGAAGACCGCACTGATAGATCTTCAGCTCGGGTCCCACGACGATAACGGAACGGCCGGAGTAGTCGACTCGCTTGCCCAGCAGGTTCTGACGGAAGCGTCCCTGCTTACCTTTCAGCATATCCGAAAGGGACTTGAACGCTCTGTTGTTAGGACCTGTAACAGGTCTGCCGTGTCTGCCGTTGTCGATCAGTGCGTCAACAGCTTCCTGGAGCATTCTCTTCTCATTTCTTACGATGATATCGGGAGCTTCCAGTTCCAGCATCCTTTTAAGACGGTTGTTTCTGTTTATAACTCTTCTGTAAAGATCGTTCAGGTCGGAGGTAGCGTATCTGCCGCCGTCCAGCATTACCATAGGTCTGATATCGGGGGGGATAACGGGAACAACGTCCAGTATCATCCATTCGGGTCTGTTGCCCGAAGCCCTGAATGCCTCTACGATCTCCAGTCTTTTCAGCAGCTTGATCTTCTTCTGACCTGCAGGCAGCTCCTTGAGCTCTTCCTTCAGTTCATTTGAAAGCTGATCGAGGTCGATCTCCTCCAGCAGCTGCTTGATAGCCTCAGCACCCATGCCTGCCTTGAAATCGCTCTCGTCATACTTTACCAGCAGATCGTTATACTCCTGCTCGGTAAGCAGCTTGCCCTTTTCAAGCTCGGTGTTGCCGGGGTCTATTACTACATACTTTGTGAAATACAGCACTTCTTCCAGTCTTTTCTGGGAGATCTCCAGCATCTGACCGATGCGGGAGGGTGTGCCCTTGAAGTACCAGATATGTGATACAGGTGCAGCCAGCTCGATGTGACCCATTCTCTCACGTCTTACCTTAGCCCTTGTTACCTCAACGCCGCAGCGTTCGCATATCTTGCCCTTGAAACGGATCTTCTTGTACTTACCGCAGTGACACTCCCAGTCCTTGTGCGGTCCGAATATCCTTTCGCAGAACAGACCATCCTTTTCAGGCTTCTGTGTACGGTAATTTATGGTTTCAGGTCTTGTGACCTCACCGTAAGACCATTCTCTGATCTTTTCGGGAGATGCCAGACCGATCTTTATTGATTCAAATACATTAAAATCCAACAGCGATACCCCTTCCTTTAGAAGTTAGAAGCCGGGACAGGAGGCACCCTGTGCCTCTCGTCCTGTTTACCAATGCTAATTATTGTCGTACTAAACGTCTGCTGTTTATTCAAACAGATCGTCCTCATCAACGTCACCGGTGTAGCTGTCGTGGAGATAATCCTCATCTCCGTCGTCGCCGTCGCCGTAGTCGTAATCGTCGCTGCCGCTGCTGCCGTAATCGTCCAGATCACTGCGTTCGAGTTCGGAAGTACCGTCCTCGTCCTCAGCGCCGAAGCCGTCGCCGAAGTCTTCGCTCTCAGCGGACATCTTGGTATTGTCATCAGCGTAGTGTGTAGGAATGAGATCGTCGTCATCATCGAACTTCTGCTTGAGGTCGATCTCTTCGTTATTAATGTTGAGCACCTTGATATCAAGGCACAGGGACTGCAGTTCCTTTATAAGTACCTTGAATGCCTCGGGCACGCCGGGGTTAGGAACGTTCTGACCCTTAACGATAGCCTCGTAGGTCTTTACACGTCCGTTCAGGTCGTCCGACTTAACGGTCAGTATCTCCTGCAGAGTATAAGCTGCGCCGTAAGCTTCCAGAGCCCAAACTTCCATCTCACCGAAACGCTGTCCGCCGAACTGTGCCTTACCGCCGAGAGGCTGCTGTGTTACCAGTGAGTAAGGACCAACGGAACGTGCGTGTATCTTATCGTCAACGAGGTGGTGGAGCTTGAGGTAGTACATATAACCGACAGTAACGCGGTTATCGAACTTCTCACCTGTTCTTCCGTCGTATACGGTGAACTTACCGTCCTCGCTCATGCTCAGTGCATTGGGGTTGATGACCTCATCCATGGGATGTATCTCAAATTCATCATCCTTGTGCTCGAGATAGTTCTGCTGAGCCATCTTGAAGCACTCACGGATATCAGCCTCGTGTGCGCCGTCGAATACAGGGGTCATTATCTTCCAGCCAAGTGCCTTTGCAGCCATACCAAGATGAACTTCAAGAACCTGACCGATATTCATACGTGAAGGCACGCCCAGGGGGTTCAGACAGATATCCAGAGGAGTACCGTCTTCCAGGCAAGGCATATCCTCCTGAGGAAGTATACGTGAAACGACACCCTTGTTACCGTGACGACCCGCCATCTTATCGCCGACAGAGATCTTTCTCTTCTGTGCGATGTAGCATCTTACCAGCATATTTACTCCGGGAGAAAGCTCATCGCAGTTCTCTCTTGTAAATACTCTTACTTCTATAATAGTACCTGCTTCACCGTGAGGTACCTTCAGGGAGTTATCCCTTACTTCTCTTGCCTTTTCACCGAAGATAGCTCTCAGCAGTCTTTCCTCGGCTGTCAGCTCGGTCTCGCCCTTAGGTGTTACCTTACCGACGAGGATATCGCCCGAGCGTACCTCGGCACCTATTCTTATGATACCGTTCTCGTCCAGATCCTTCAGAGCGTCATCGCCCACGTTGGGGATATCTCTTGTGATCTCCTCGGGTCCGAGCTTGGTATCTCTTGCTTCTGTTTCCAGATCTTCGATATGGATAGAAGTATACTTATCCTGCTTTACAAGGTTCTCGTTCAGCAGAACGGCGTCCTCGTAGTTGTAACCTTCCCAGGTCATGAAGCCGATCAGTGCGTTCTTACCAAGAGAAAGCTCACCGTTGGATGTAGCGGGGCCGTCACCGATTATCTGATGAGCCTCGATGCGTTCGCCCTTTTCAACGATAGGTCTCTGGTTTGTGCAGGTACCTGCGTTGGATCTCTTGAACTTTGTCAGCTCGTAGGTGTGCATATTGCCGTCGTCCTCGCGGATAACGATCTTGTCAGCGTCAACGCTCTCAACAACACCTGCCTTGGTGGATACCACTGCAACACCGGAGTCGATACAAGCCTTGTACTCCATACCTGTACCAACGATAGGTGACTCTGTCTTCAGCAGCGGCACAGCCTGCCTCTGCATGTTAGATCCCATCAGCGCACGGTTCGCATCGTCGTTCTCGAGGAACGGGATACAAGCGGTAGCGACTGAAACGACCATCTTAGGAGATACGTCCATGAAGTCGATCTTGCTGTTCTCGATCTCCAGGATCTGATCTCTGTATCTGCCGTTTACCTTGGGTCTTGCGAACTTGTGGTCTGCGGTCAGGGGCTCGTTAGCCTGAGCTACCATGAAGTTGTCCTCGACATCGGCAGTCATGTATACTACCTCGTCGGTAACAACGCCTGTCTCCTTATCAACTCTTCTGTAAGGAGCCTCGATGAAGCCGTACTTGTTTATTCTTGCGAATGATGCCAGATAGGAGATCAGACCGATGTTAGGTCCTTCAGGTGTCTCGATAGGGCACATTCTGCCGTAGTGTGTGTAGTGAACGTCACGAACCTCGAATCCGGCTCTGTCTCTCGACAGACCTCCGGGACCGAGGGCTGAAAGTCTTCTCTTGTGAGTAAGCTCAGCAAGAGGGTTGTTCTGATCCATGAACTGTGACAGAGGAGATGAACCGAAGAACTCTCTGATAGCCGCAGTGATGGGTCTTATATTTATCAGCGCAGTAGGAGTTATTACCTCGCTGTCCTGCGACTGTATATTCATTCTCTCACGGATAACTCTTTCCATTCTGGTGAAGCCGATGCGGAACTGGTTCTGCAGCAGCTCGCCTACGGAACGGATACGTCTGTTGCCCAGGTGGTCGATATCGTCTACCTGACCTACGCCGTCGCAGAGGTTGAGGAAATAGGATACAGTAGCCACGATATCATCAATGATGATATGCTTGGGCACCAGGTCATCAGCCCTGTTCCTGATCTCTTCCTTGATCTCCTCGGGATCGTCGGTGCTTTCCAGTATCTCCTTGAGTACTGCAAAGCTTACCTTCTCGTTGATGCCGCACTCAGCAGGATCGAAGTCAACATAAGCCTGCAGGTCAACCATGCCGCTGCCTATGATTTTGACTTCCTTATCCACCATTCTTGTTATGGTCTCGCCTGTGGGAGCAGTTTCGTACTCCTTGACCTCAACGGTAACATAAGCCTCCTTTACACCTGCAGTCTCGATCTCCATAGCCTTATCGTAATCGATGAGGTCGCCTTCCTCAGCCAGTACCTCGCCTGTCATGGGAGCGATTATGGGTCTTGTGATCTTGTGACCTACAAGTCTGGAGCCTACGCCCAGCTTCTTGTTATACTTGTATCTGCCGAAACGTGACAGATCGTATCTCTTTGCATCGAAGAACAGGTTGTTCAGATGTGTCTCCGAGGACTCTACCGTGGGGGGCTCGCCCGGACGGAGCTTCTGGTATACCTGCAGCAGAGCTTCCTCGCGGTTTGCGGTCTGATCCTTCTGCATTATGGTCTGGGTCAGTCTTTCGTCAACACCGAAGGTAGCCTCGATCTCCTCATTCGTGCCAAAGCCGAGGGCACGGATGAATGTGGTTATCGGTATCTTTCTGTTCTTATCTATACGGACATAAACGACATCGTTCGAGTCCATTTCATACTCGAGCCATGCACCTCTGTTAGGTATAACGGTGGTCTTGAACAGATCCTTACCTGTCTTATCCTTATCAAAGGCATAGTAAACACCGGGAGAACGTACCAGCTGAGATACGATAACACGCTCTGCACCGTTGATAACGAATGTACCGCTGTCGGTCATCTTCGGGAATTCGCCCATGAAGACCTCCGACTCCTTGATCTCTCCTGTTTCGAGATTGTTCAGTCTTGCAGTAACTCTCAGGGGAACAGCGTACGTTGCATCTCTCGCCTTGCACTCTGCGATCGTGTACTTTGAATTTTCATCAAAGCGGTATCCCACGAAAGTCAGCTCCAGATTACCGTTGTAATCCGTGATCGACGAAACATCTCTGAAAACCTCCTTGAGTCCCTCGTCCAGAAACCACTGGTACGAGTTCTTCTGCACCTCGATGAGGTTAGGCATTTCCAGGACTTCGTTGATCTTGGCAAAGCTTTTTCTGGTATTCTTACCAAGTCTTACGTCCTTGACATTAACCATAGGCTCGATCACTCCTTAATTTATTTTGAAACCTTTGTGAACGTTTTGCGAACAAGCACTTTTCCGCCCTCTTGACAAAGGTCGGTCAGGTGCCTCACAAGCATGGACTTCAGCCTGTTTTCGCACTTTCAGGGCGTTCACACGGGCGTAAAGTTCCATTATGATACAGTATAAAATTATATCACAGACTCCGACCCTTGTCAAGCCTTTTCCATTGACTGCACCTCTCATTTACCCATTTTCGCCGCTTTTAACAAAAACCAATGTCATGCGGGGCCGAAAGTTTTACAATGACCATTCATAAGATATTCCGTAAATTTTTTATGAACAAGAACCACTCCATCAAAGTACGTCAGGCAATACCCACGCACCAAAAAATACAAAGGCATACGGTCGTATAGTTTTCGGCTGTGATTTTTCCCATTTTCCCCATGATTTTTATGGCGACTCACCGCTCATCGCAATTGTAATTATTTTCCATTTTTTGTTGTGTTACTGCCCATATCCAAGCCTGTGATATTGTGCAAACAACTGTTTTTAATTTTAACTCGGACATATTTCTGCAAGAGTTGTACAAAAACGTACAACTTTTCGACCAAAATCACTGATAGTAGAAAGACATAATTTTTTCTAAGTATGGCAAACAGCCCGAACCCACTGCCTACCCCCACGGCAAAAAAACAGCCCCGAAGCACACTTCGGGGCATAGTCCACATTTTACATTATTCTGATCTGATGACACATCAAAGGAGGAGCTCATGAAGCCTGAATATCACAAAATCTCCCGTTTCCAGCGTAAGCGGAGGGTGCGTTCGCACAAATCTTTCTCTTTCGGCGATAAATTCTTCTATCGCTTCCCTCGTCTCAAAAAGTCCGTACCGATTAAGCTTAAACTGCGGAAACACAAAAGGTATCTCATTATACACCGCCGAGTAATTATCCCCCGAAGAATAGGCGTAGTCGTATCCAAGAAACACCTTTTCAACGTCGGGACACTCAAACCTCGGACGCGGTATGTCCGTTTCAACCAGAAGCAGTCTGTATCTTATATTTCGCTTTTCTGCTTCTTTTACATATTTATATATATACTCCACATCATTGCAGGCAGCCACCCAATAATGATCGGGTATATTATAAGTCATGCCGATATCGATATGTTCATCATAGTATCCTTCAAAACTTTTGTCCGCATCTTCAACATAGTTCAGGAACCAGTTCTGCGCCGAATCCTTGCTGTAACCGCTGCCGTCCACGCCCCTGTAAGGATTATCCGTATATTCCTGAACGATGATTCCGTTTACTGTCATTTCTATTTCACTCGTTCCAGTATTTCCTGTCAAGACTTCTGTACATCACCGTCTGCATCACATGGGCTTCGGTTATCATTTCGCTGTTATCCATATCAGCAACCGTCCGCGATACTTTCATCATCTTGTCGTAAGCACGTCCCGAAAGCCCAAGGTCATCAAACCCCCTGCCGAGGGTATTGCGTGCTTCATCGGTCATCCGGCAGTACTCATGAAGTCTGTCGGGAGTTATCCTTGCGTTGCAGGTTATTGAAGTCCCCTCGAATCTCGCCGTCTGTATATCCCTTGCTTTCTGCACTCTCTCCCTTATCGCCGCCGAGGATTCCTCTTTCTGGGTCGATGACAGATCACCGTACTCAACGGGCTCGACTTCTATATGCACATCAAATCTGTCCAGCAGAGGTCCGCTTATCTTGTTGAGATAGTTCACCACCTGCTTGTGTGAACATATGCACTTTCGCGTGGGGTGTCCGTAGTATCCGCATGGACATGGGTTCATGGCACCTATCAGCATGAATGAACAAGGATAGGTTATAGCGCCCGATGCGCGGGATATGGTCACCTGACGGTCTTCTATTGGCTGACGCAGTATCTCCAGGGATGCACGGGAGAATTCTGCCATTTCATCAAGGAACAGCAGACCGTTATGTGCAAGGGATATCTCACCTGGCTTAGGCACACTTCCGCCCCCTGCAAGACCTGCCGTGGACACCGTATGGTGAGGCGAGCGGAAAGGTCTTACCGTGATTAGGGGAGAATCCTTGTCGATATGTCCTGCCACTGAATGTATCTTGGTGGTCTCAATGGATTCTTCGAATGTCATGGCAGGGAGTATGGAAGGCATACGCTTTGAAAGCATGGATTTACCCGAACCGGGAGAACCCACCATAAGCACGTTATGACCTCCTGCCGCCGCCACCTCCAGCGCCCTCTTTGCAAAGCCCTGTCCGCGTACATCTGCAAAGTCAAGAGCGCCGAAATAGCTGACTTTTTCGGGCTTATACGGCTGTGCGGGAACTATCTCGGCTTTTCCTGCAAGATGATACACAAGCTCACCCAGCGAACCCACACCCATGCAGTCGATACCCTCTATCACCGAGGCTTCGCGCAGATTATCCAGCGGCACGAATATCCTTTTGATGCCGTTCTCACGCGCCATTATGACCATAGGCAGAACGCCCTGTACAGAACGTATCTCGCCATTGAGGGCTACCTCGCCTATGAACACGGAATCACGCATATACTCATCATTCGATATGCCCATTATCCTCAGTACTGCCACGGCTATTGCAAGGTCATGTACAGCACCTGTCTTTTTCACATCGGCAGGTGCAAGGTTCACCAGCACCCTCGCCTGCGGAAAATTTATGCCGCTACTGCGGAAAGCCGAACGTATCCTCTCTCGGCTCTCCTTTACGGAGATATCCGCCATACCCACTATATCGAAGCTTTCAAGCCCCTCGGAGCTCTCTATCTCCACAGTGACGTCAAAGGCATTCAGCCCCAGCAGACCAAGGCTGTTTATACGCGCATACATCAGCTTCTGCCCTCTGCCTCAGCGGACAGCACGCCCTCATAGAAGTCAAGTATATCCCTGTAAACTTCCTCCCTGTTGAGTTCGTTTATCAGCTCGTGTCTTGCACCGTTGTATATCTTCATCTCAACATCGCAGTCATAAAGGCGGAGCTTGTTGTAGACCTTCAGCACTCCCCTGCCGCAGTCCCCCACAGGGTCCTTGCTGCCCGATATGATATACGTGGGCAGTTCCTTCGGGTATACCTCAAACCACTTATTGCGGTTTACATAGTAGTTCACCCCAAGCAGATTCAGGAAGCCGTTGACAGTAAAGCTGAAATTGCAGTATGGGTCAGCCGAGTATTTTCTGACCTCCTCCGCATCACGGTTGAGCCAGCCTCCGCCGTCCCTGCCCGACTTTGAATTGTACAGACCGTACTTTCCGAACATCGCTTTATCGGTAAGGGGCGGTCTGAACCTGCTGCCCTTCACCTTTTCGATGCCCTGCAGATACAGCATCAGCTGTGACTCCGTACCCAGCAGTGCACCCGTGCCGCTGTAGATAATGCCGTCCAGTTCACCGGGATAAGCTGTGACATAAGCCCTGCCCATAAGACTGCCCATGCTGTGTGCGAACATGAAATAGGGTATGCCCGGGTACTCTTTCTTTATTATACGTGTAAGGCGGTGCATATCAGCCACACAGTGCTGCCAGCCGTCGCGCTCACTGATAAAGCCGCGCTCCTCGTTCTCATTCGGGTCTATGACACCGTCCTTTTCCTCGGCAAGCTTGGCAGCTGTCATGCCGTGTCCGAGATGGTCGTTGCCCACCACAAGGTAGCCGTTGTCATTGAGAAGTCTTGCAAACTCACGATAACGGCGCACATACTCACACATACCGTGAACGATCTGTATCACCGCTTTCGGCTGAAGATCCTTTTTGGTGTATATCTCATAGTATATCTTCTTGCCCTTGTCGCTTGAAGGGAAATATCTTTTTTCGGTGATGTATTCACTGTTTGACATAGTCTGTACCTCCTTTGATACACGTTTTATCTATAGGTATCCGTGTTCGATGACTGTCCACGGAGAGCTTTCACTGTCCCTGACGACCACCGCCCGAACGTATTCCCGGCAGTGTATGCCGATGTTTGCGCCCTCACAGCCGTAGTTGTATTCTGTAAATCCCAGCACCATGCGGCAGTTGTCGGGATATCCGGGGTATTCTGCTTCGATATAGTCCTGAGATCCGATATCGTATTCCACATCGAGTACTGTGAACTTACAGCTGTTTATATATTCCGCCAGTTCATCTGCCGCCGATCTCTTATCTTCTTCGGTGAACCAAGAGGGTACATCCCCCTTGATCTCCAAGCCTTCAACGATACTTCCCGGCATGACCCCGATATCACGATAGGTACTGATACTATCTGTCAAATCGATAACAAGTGCGATTATCAGCGTAAGTATTATCGGTGATAAAGTTATCGCAAACATGGCTATCCACCGGCGCAAAGGCGCTTTTTCGGCTTTGTCCGATCTATCTGCCTTGTGTTTCATACCGTTTTCTCCTTCTGCTTTACGGATCATCTTATATGAGCTTTATTATACCACAAAAGTTTCCAATAATCAAGTCAGATATAAACAAAAATTTGTCTATATTTCAAAAAACTCGGAAGTAATCGATTTTATATTGTTAAAAAATTTCTTTTCCCCTTGATAATATTTTTAATTATGGTATAATGTAATGTAGTAATGCAGATATCCGGACATTGACGAACATAATTCCGCAGGGCGGAACAAATTTCTGATGAGGTGATGAAAATGAGCAAAGAAACTGAACTCTACAAGCTCTGGTGTGAGAAAGCTGTGGACGATCCCGATCTTCAGACTGAACTGAAAAGCATTGAGGGCGATGATGAAGCTGTCCTCGACCGTTTTTACAGAGATCTCGAATTCGGCACAGGCGGTCTGCGCGGCGTTATCGGTGCAGGCGCATACAGACTGAACATCTATACCATAAGACGTGCTACACAGGGTCTTGCTGACTATGTGAACGCTACTTTCAAGAATGCAAAGGTAGCTATATCCTACGATTCAAGAATAAAGTCAGATGTATTCGCAAAGGCTACCGCAGCTGTTATGGCAGCTAACGGCATCAAGGCATACATCTACAAGGAGCTTATGCCTACTCCCTGCCTTTCATGGGCAGTACGTGAACTGGGCTGTCAGGCAGGCGTTATGGTAACTGCTTCACACAACCCCGCTAAGTACAACGGCTACAAGGTATACGGTGAGGACGGCTGTCAGCTGACTATCGACGCTGCAAACGTTGTTACCGAGAAGATCGAGGCTGTTGATATGTTCGGCGGCGCTAAGTATATCGACTTTGAAGAGGGTCTGAAAAGCGGCATGATCGAGTACATCGGTCAGGACGTTATCGACAAGTACCTTGACAAGGTGGCTGAGCAGGGCATACATACCGATCTCGTTGCAGACAGCGGTCTGAAGGTGGTATATACACCTCTCAACGGCACAGGCAACAAGCCCGTTAGAGCTATACTGAAGAAAATAGGCATCAAGGAAGTTACAGTAGTTCCCGAGCAGGAGAACCCCGACGGCAACTTCCCCACCTGTCCTTTCCCGAACCCCGAGATCAAAGAGGCACTGGCTAAGGGTCTTGAACTCTGCAAGAGCGTAAAGCCCGACCTGCTGCTTGCTACCGATCCCGACTGTGACCGCGTAGGTATTGCAGTACCCGCTCCCGACGGCAGCTATGTACTGTTCTCCGGAAATGAAGTAGGCGCTATGCTGCTGAAATACGTTTGCCAGGAAAGAACAGCCCTGGGTACCATGCCCAAGGATCCTGTTGCTGTAAAGACTATCGTTACTACAGATATCTGCAGGAAGATAGCTGATGAGTACGGTGTTGAGCTGAGAAACGTTCTGACAGGCTTCAAGTTCATCGGTGAGCAGATAGGCTTCCTGGAAAAGGACGATCAGGCTGACAGATACATCTTCGGCTTTGAGGAGAGCTACGGTTACCTTGCAGGTTCCTATGTACGTGACAAGGACGCTGTTGTAGCTTCCATGCTGATCTGCGAAATGGCAGCATTCTACCGTACAAAGGGCATCACTCTGCTGCAGGCAAGAGAGGAGCTCTACAAGCAGTACGGCAACTATCTCCACAGCCAGGAATCCTTCCAGTGCGAGGGTGCAAGCGGCATGGAGAAGATGAAGGAGATCATGGCAGGTCTGAGGACAAACGGCCCCAAGGAGATCGGCGGACTGAAAGTAACAGTATTTGCAGACTACAAGACCTCCGAGCAGACCGACATCGCAACAGGCAAAAAGACCGTTCTTACTCTGCCCAAGTCCGATGTACTGGTATTCGAGCTTGAACAGGGTGCAAGCGTTGTCATAAGACCCTCGGGCACCGAGCCTAAGATCAAGGCTTACTACACCGCTATCGGTGATACAAGAGCTGACGCTGAAAAGACAGAGGCTGCATTGAAGGCAGACTTCAAGAAGATACTGGGCTTCTGATAAACCATTCTACCCGCAGGAACTTCCCTGCGGGTATTTTTATGCCATAAACAAACTGCGATAAGAATGCCAAAGAAGAGAGCTTTTGGTCAAGCTTTTCGCGAAAAGCTTGCGGGAGCGCGAGGGCAGAGCCCTCGCATCAAGGCGCAAAACAAAAATACATAGCGAACTATAAGAGCAAAGCAAACTTCCGACCAACATGGCGCGGCAATAACAAAAAATCGAGCGTGTGCAAAACTAGTCCACCCGCACAAACTATCTGCGTGATTATTGCCCGCGCATGAAATCGGACAGCGAAGCGAATCCGATTTCTCGCCCCGCCAGGGGCGACCCGATACCGCAGTACGTTAGTTAAGAGTGAAGCACTCTTGAAGTCCATGTAACAGATAGCTGTTTTAAATTTGGGGCGTGGGTTTGCTGGGCTAGTCGATGGTTTAGTTTTAGGACATAGCTTTGTGAGTTTTCGCCCCTCAGCTGTGACTGCATCGGCAGCTGAGGGGCGAGTCATCGGAAGCGCTTCGCTGTCCGATGACGGGCGCGGCAATAATTTACGGACGTAGGAAGAGAGTAGACGTTTGTTTGTCCGCGCTCCGAGTTCTTTTATTGCCGCGCCTTTTGGGTCGGGAGTTTGTTTTGCTATTTATTGCTTTGTTGCCACGTCGCTTTTGCGCCTTGACCGAGAGGCTCTGCCTCTCGAGCTCTCCGCAAGCTTTTCGCGAAAAGCTTGACCAAAAGCTCGGTTCGCGGCTTGGTTTGTCCGGAGCGCAGGTTTGCTGCCGCGAAATGCTCTTTTCCTTGGCAGTTTCCGCGCCTATATCCGATAATTTATCCATCTGTGTCTTTACTTTTATAAAATAGTATGGTATAATAAATTTATCTGATGCCCCATGCACCTGTCAATTAGTTTTTTACAGTCATATGCATGGGTGTTATCGCGGTAAATATTTTTTCACCCGAAATTATATGAAAGAGGTAATGACTATGTCAACTAACAGCTATGAATCCCCCTTCTGCACAAGGTATGCCAGCAAGGAGATGCAGTATATCTTCTCCGCTGACAAAAAGTTCACCACATGGAGAAAGCTCTGGGTAGCACTGGCAAGGGCTGAGATGAAGCTGGGTCTTAATGTAACTCAGGCACAGGTGGATGAGCTTGCCGCTCACATCAACGATGTTGATTACGCTAAGGCTGCTGAGTATGAAAAGAAGTTCCGCCACGATGTTATGGCTCACGTACATACCTACGGTGAGGTTTGCCCCAACGCCAAGGGCATAATCCACATGGGTGCAACTTCCTGCTATGTAGGTGACAACACCGATGTCATCATCATGCGCGATGCTCTGACTATCGTTAAGAGAAAGCTTGTTAAGGTAATTGACCAGCTGGCTAAGTTCGCTGACAAGTACAAGAACCTGCCTTGTCTGGCTTACACACACCTCCAGCCCGCACAGCTGACTACCGTGGGCAAGAGAGCTACTCTCTGGTGCAACGAGCTGGTAATGGACCTTGAAGACCTTGATTTCCAGCTTTCAAGACTGAAGCTGCTGGGTTCAAAGGGTACAACAGGTACACAGGCTTCATTCATGGAGCTTTTCCACGGCGATACCGACAAGGTAAAGGAGCTTGAAAAGCTGATAGCAGAGGAAATGGGCTTTGATGCAGTTGTTCCCGTATCCGGTCAGACCTATTCCAGAAAGGTCGACTTCGCTGTATGTCAGGTACTGGCTGCTATCTCACAGAGTGCTATGAAGTTCGGCAACGATATCAGACTTCTCCAGTCCTTCAAGGAGATAGAAGAGCCTTTCGAGAAGACCCAGATAGGTTCTTCCGCTATGGCTTACAAGCGTAACCCCATGAGAGATGAGAGAATCTGCTCACTGGCAAGATACGTTATGTGCGACGTACTGAACCCTGCATTCACAGCAGGTACACAGTGGTTTGAGAGAACTCTGGACGACTCCGCTAACAAGCGTATCTCCGTAGCTGAGGCTTTCCTCGGTGTTGATGCTATACTCAACATCATGCTGAACGTTACCGATCCCGAGAACGGTCTGGTGGTATACGACAAGATCATCACCAAGAGAGTTATGGCTGAACTGCCTTTCATGGCTACCGAGAATGTAATCATGGACGCTTGCGAAAAGGGCGGCGACAGACAGGAGCTCCACGAGCATATCAGAGAGCTTTCCATGATAGCAGGTGCTCATGTTAAGCAGGACGGTCTTGACAACGACCTTGCTGACCTCATCGCGGCTGACCCGATCTTCAAGGTAACAAGAGAAGAGCTGGCTGAGATAATGAAGCCCGAGAACTACATCGGCAGATGCCCTCAGCAGGTAGATGAGTTCATAGCTAACGTTGTAAAGCCAATCATCGATGCTAACGGCGTATCGGACGATGTTGCAGAGATCAACGTATAATATAAAGACAAATATTCAAAAGCTGAAAGCCTCCCCTGCCGAGATAATGCTCACGGGGGACGGCGCTGCTTTTTATAAGATATGAAAGACAGTACTTATTTCGATAGTATAACACCCTGCGGTGAGAACTGCACCGGATACAAAAATAAGCAGAATGGCAGATGCAGGATATTTGCTTGTGCATCAGAGCACGGTGCTGTGTTCTGCGGTGTGCGGAAAGTTTCCGTGAGATAAATTTCTCCCATGGAAACATGACCACGTATCGGAATTGAAAAAACTTGCAAAAGAATACAGAAAATATACAGGAGAACCAAAATGAGAAGAAGATACGATAACAACGGTTACTACGGCGGAAAGGTCTGCCCGAGATGCGGGTATCCAGGCTGTCAGATAGTACATGAAACCACCACAACAGGTGGAGATTACGGCGTTTGCAAAGGTCTGTGCGGTTTTATGCTGCTTCACAATCCCGTGGGACTGCTGTGTGGACTTTGCGGAATGAAGACCAAGACAACTACCCGCGCTTACTGGGCTTGCCCAAGCTGCGGAAAGAAATTCAAGGTATGACCGAGGATAGAAAGCAGGAACTCTGGGTGAAAGCCATGGAGTGCGGTGCGAGGTACGGTTGTCATCAGCGGGCGGACAGGAGCTTTTTTCTGGGTCAGTGGCAATTCCCTGTATGTGCCAGATGCACAGGTGTGCTTACAGGACATATCCTATCCCTTGCGATCGCAAGGAAACGCATATCACCGTGGGCGGCGGTATGCCTTTGCGAAGTAATGCTTGCGGACTGGGTATTGCAGGCTGTGGGGATAAGAGAATCTACCAATGGCAGACGGCTTGTTACGGGGATAGTTGGCGGTATCGGGACGACGGTGCTGTACTTCAAGGTATGGCGGAGGATACTTTCAGCGGTACACATTCAATTTTCTACTAAAGAGTGATATAATGGATATAACTAAATATCAGAAAGCGGCGGACGAGATACTTGACCGCCTTATAAATGCCATGCGGGGCGGCAGGGCGGAGATACACCCTCAGTCGCTGATATGTGCAGTTGGCGCACTGGCGGGATACTCCTGTCAGAAAGATGTGCGCGTGATGTTCATGAAAAAGAACGGTCTTTCGGAGGACAAGGTGTTCACGATAATGACCGACAAGCAGGGCAGGAAATTCTATTTCGGTGACCTTATAAACGAACCTCTCGTCAACGAGAAGTATTCGGTGTGGTCGATGATAGGCGGCGCTGTAAAACAGCATGGCGGTAAACTGCCCGATGTGAACGACATATTCCGCTACATATCCTACACCGTGGGGGGCGAGAATTTCGGAAAGCCCCGCGCCTGCGAAGTTGGCGATGATATGGGCATCTACCTGAAACAGCTGTGGCTCCCCCTTAATGAGATAGCAAGCAGGTATGCCGAGGACGGCGAGCTGCATATCATATACGGCATCGCTCTGCAAAAGGCGGTATACGCGGCGGGAAAACAGATGGACGTCACCGAGGCGGCGCGGATAGCTATGGAGAGCGCCGTCAGCATGAGCAAGGTGGATTATAACAGTTATTGCAAATAGCTGAAATTAAAAGATATGGTCTAAAAGGAGTGTTTTAATGAAAATAAAGATCATGATGATTCTGGCACTTGCAGTATGCATATCAATGACAGCCTGCGGAGATGTTAAGAACGATGACAGCAAGACTGAGAAATCAGCCGATACTGCTACTTCTGTAACAACAACAGCCGTTTCTGAAGATTCAGAAGAGTCAGAAGCAGAAGAGATACCGGAGACTGAACTAGGACCGAAGCTTGTTACACTCACATTCCCCGATGGTAAAACAATGGATATCAATGTCGGTACAAATGTTAAAAAGCTTGTTGAAGAAGCAGGGCTGAAAAAGCTCATTACCAGCAGAGGTTACTATACAGATAATGGAACTCCTGTTGACTTCTTTGGGTTTATACCTGATGATGGTACAGATGATAATGATCTCAAAAACAATGAAACAGCCTTATTTCTTGTCTATAAAGACAAGGACGGAAAATATGTTGATGTTTCTAAAAATGAGATACCAAGCGATTGGACTGTATGTGGAGTAAAGGTCGAAAGGTTCTATGAAGACAGTTTTAAAAATAAAAATCTTATAACATATTCTCCGGATTCAATAGCAGTTGATTATGACGGTATCGAATTGGGCAAAACAGATTATTCCGAAATATTGGAGAGAGGATATGAAAATCTTTTCTCTGAATATAGCCCAGTATGGAAAGATAATGACGTTTGCTTTACCGCATCTTATCGTGACGAATCATCAACTTTCGGTACAGATCCCGAGGATAAAACTATTGATGAGTTCACAATAATATCCACAGATTGTACTGATATATTCGATAGCTACAATTATTAATATTATCATATGGCAAAAGGTGGATTACAACAGTTATTGCAAGTAAAAAATTTCAGACCCGAACTTCGGGACTGACTTATTATAGTAAACGAAAGGACAGATACTAATGAAGATCGAAACTAAATGTTTGCATGAGGGATATACCCCCAAGAACGGAGAACCCAGAGTAGTGCCCATAGTACAGAGCACTACTTATGTATATGACTCCACCGATGCTGTGGCTGCGGTATTTGATGACCCCACCCTCAGCCTTATCTATGGACGTTTTGAGAACCCCACAACAGACGCAGTTGAAAAGAAGATAGCTGCACTTGAAGGCGGTGTGGCTGCTATGTGTACTTCTTCCGGTCAGGCGGCTTCTCTCTGCTCGATACTGAATATATGCGAGAGCGGCGACAGCTTTATCGCTTCTACTGCTATATACGGCGGTACTATCAACCTGTTCAGCATAACACTGAAAAAGCTGGGCATCGAGTGTATATGGGTAGACCCCGACTGCACAGAGGAAGAGCTTATGGCTGCATTCAAGCCCAACACCAAGCTGGTATTCGGTGAGACTATCGCTAACCCCTCACTGACTGTACTTGATATCGAAAAGTTCGCAAAGGCCGCACACGCTAACGGCGTTCCGCTGATAGTTGACAACACCTTTGCTACACCTATACTTTGCAGACCTATCGAGTGGGGCGCTGATATCGTTATACACTCTACCTCAAAGTACATGGACGGCCATGCTGTACAGGTAGGCGGCGTTATCGTTGACAGCGGCAAGTTCGACTGGGCAGCAAGCGGAAAGTTCCCCTGCATGACAGAACCCGATGAGAGCTATCACGGCACTATTTACACCGAGAAGTATCCTTTTGCACCTTTCATCGTAAAGGCTCGTATGCAGCTGATGAGAGACTTCGGCTGCTACCCTGCTGCTAACTCCTCTTTCCTGCTGAACCTCGGTCTGGAAACACTGCCTGTACGTATGAAGCAGTATGTTGAGAACGCTAAGATCGTAGCTGAGTACCTGAACAATAACGACAAGGTCGAGAGCGTGTTCTATCCCGGTCTGGAGGGCAACAAGTACTATCCTCTGGTACAGAAGTATCTGCCTCTGGGTGCTTCGGGCGTTATCAGCTTCTCCATCAAGGGCGGCAGACCTGTTGCTGTCAAGTTCATGGACAGCCTGAAACTGGCTTCCAACGAGGTTCACGTTGCAGATATCCGCACCTGCGTACTGCACCCCGCTTCTGCTACACACAGACAGCTGACCGATGAACAGCTGGTAGCCGCAGGCATCGACGGCGGTATGATAAGATTCTCCGTTGGTCTTGAAAACGTTGAGGATATACTGGACGATCTGAAGCAGGCATTTGCGGCTATCTGATCTCGATACTGATCATTCGTGAGGGTGCTGCGGTTGCAACACCCTCTTTTTTTTGTATACTGTTCACAGAAACAGCGCAAGATATTTACACAACTGTCCCAAAAAGCGAACATCAAATCTGAAAGTTATTCAGCGAATAACTGAAAAAATGCGATGATACTTGAATAATCCGACAGAATATGATATAATGTTATTTTAGAATGTTATAAATTAACGATCAGATTCTATAAAATAAAAAGGATGTCATATATTGGAAAATATCACTAAAAACCGCGAACAGTATAAGCGGCTGCTGAACTTTATCGCTGCACTTGTGATAATCCTGTTCTTTGTAATGGGCTTTTCGTATGTGTGGTATAACCATTATAACAACAAGATGCATGACCCGTTCTGGAGGTACGGCAACTTCCTGATGATAGGCATCTACTGTGTACTGTACACGACATTCACAAGTCTGTTCAACGGGTTCAGGCTGGGATATTCAAAATTCATAGGACTTTTCGGCTCACAGGTGCTGGGCATAGTCAGCACCAATGCCTTGGAAATGGTGCTGATCGCACTTATAGGGCGTAACCGAATGGATCTATCCCCCATGGCGGTGCTTGCTGCGATACAGCTTGTATTTGCTTTTCCGTGGAGCTTTGCATTTACGATGATATACACCAAGATGTATCCGCCGAGACGGCTGCTGATAGTTTACGGAAATTCCAACGCAAAATACCTTGTAAACAAAATGGCGCAGCGTACTGACAAGTACAATATATGTGCGGCTGTAAGCTGTGATGAGAGCCTTGAGGAGATAGAGCGGCGCATACTCAGGTATGAGGGCACTATAATAACCGATATCCCGGGTGATCTGAGAAACAAGCTGGTGAAATTCTGCTTTGAGCATTCCATACGCACCTATATCAACCCCAAGCTTTCTGATATAATAATCCGCGGTGCTGACGACTTCCACCTGTTTGATACTCCCCTGCTGCTTTCCAGGAATGACGGTCTGAAATTTGAACAGCGCATGATGAAAAGGTTCTTCGATATAGCACTGGCAGGAATAATGCTTATAGTGCTCATGCCCTTCATGCTGATAACCGCCCTGATCATAAAGCTGTATGACGGCGGTCCTGTGTTCTACTCACAGGTAAGGCTCACCACAGGGGGACGCAGATTCAAGGTACTGAAATTCAGGAGCATGATAACCGATGCTGAGAAAAAGGGCGGTGCAAGGCTGGCATCCGAAAACGATGACCGCATAACCCCCGTGGGAAAGATAATCAGAAAGATACGCTTCGATGAACTTCCGCAGCTGATAAACATACTCAAAGGCGATATGTCCTTTGTGGGACCCCGTCCCGAACGTCCCGAGCTGGCGGAGAGATATGAGCTGACAATGCCCGAATTCAAGTACAGGCTGAAAGTAAAAGCAGGGCTGACAGGTTATGCTCAGATAATGGGCAAGTACAACACCACCCCATACGACAAGCTGAAGCTCGACCTTATGTATATCGAACACCAGTCGATCAGGGAAGACCTGAGGATAATACTGAGTACAGTACGTACTGTATTCGTACCCGATGCTACGGAGGGCGTTGACGATGACAAGCCCATAGAAACAAGGCGTGATCTCATAGGACATGATTTCAGCAAGGATCTGGGCATGACCGAGGAAGAGGTCGTTGAATACGAGGAGGAGAACGGTCTCCCGAAAAGATAGACTATAAACGGCGGAACGCACTGGCGCTCTGCCGTTTTTGGAGGACAGATATGAAAGAACAGTATTCACGAAGCGAACTGCTGCTTGGTAGTGAAGCTATGGATAAACTTAAAAACAGCCGTGTGGCAGTATTCGGTGTAGGCGGTGTAGGCGGTTTTGCCGTTGAGGCACTGGCACGCTGCGGTGTGGGCACCCTTGATCTTATTGACAATGACACCGTAAGTATCACCAATATCAACCGTCAGATAATCGCCCTGCACAGCACCATAGGCAAGCTGAAAACAGAAGTCGCCGCAGAGAGGGTGCATGACATCGACCCCGATATAAAGGTGAATGTCCACAGCTGCTTCTTCATGCCCGATACGGCTGACAGCTTTGATTTTACACAGTATGACTATGTAGTTGACGCTATCGACACCGTTACGGGAAAGATAGAGATAATAATGCGTGCAAAGGCTGCAGGTGTCCCTGTGATATCCGCCATGGGTGCAGGCAACAAGCTTGACCCTTCCGCATTCAGGGTGACTGATATATACAAGACCAAAGGCTGTCCCCTTGCAAGGGTAATGCGCCGCGAACTGAAAAAACGGGGTGTTGAAAAACTGAAAGTGGTATACTCCGAGGAAGAACCAATCACACCCCGTAAGAACTCCGAAGAACCGCAGAACGGCAGACGTTCCGTTCCCGGCTCGGTATCATTTGTCCCCTCCGTGGCAGGACTGATACTTGCAGGCGAAGTGATAAAGGATATCATCGGCTGAGAAAAAAATTCAAAAAAAGGCTTGCATTTTTTTTCGATATGTGGTATAATAATTAAGTTGATAAGTCGCTGTAGCTCAGCTGGATAGAGCGGCCGCCTCCTAAGCGGCAGGCCGGAGGTTCGAATCCTCTCAGCGACGTTTTCCCCGGAGTTTTTGCTTCGGGGATATTTTTTTGCCCACATAAAATGCCGGGGAAAACATCTTCCCCGGCATTATTTGTTATTTATTGAATTCTCCGTTCATAAATTCCACCCTGGCTGCCAGCCATTCATGGAGATAGTCGGCTGCCTCCTCCTGGGTCTTGCAGTTCTTTGCTCTGTCGGTGAGCTCGTTTGCAAAATCATCGTTGTGGACAAGATTGTCCCAGCGGGAGTAGTTGCGCACAAATGCATCCTTGTATTTTGTCTTATCACTGTTTATGGTATCAAGGGCATCGGTGAAGACCCCTGCATCATAGGCAGTCTTCCATTTCTCCTTTATGATATCGGTGAACCAGTCCTCGTACATCAGCACAGCCAGCCACGGATTTATGGTATCATACGCACCGCCGCCGCTTGCTCCGCCGTTTACATCGGGGACTATATTTGCGGCATAATAGCCTGTACCGTCAGCGCATCTGTCCTTATTGCCAAGCCCCGAATCGAAATCCCACGGCGCTTCAAAGGTCAGCTTCTTATCGCCCTTCTCTCCGAAATCAGCATCCATGAAAAAGCTTGACCAATAGATATCCGCATCGCAGGTAAGCTCGCTGACGATATACATATCAGCAAGAGAATCCACATTGACAACCTTTTCTACAGCCTCGCGGGGAGTTAGTTCATCTGACTTTGTGATCCTGGAGAAGCTGTCATCGAACACCCATGCTTCGTCATCATAAGCAGCGCGGTACATTATGTTGTATACATTGTTGGTGAAATTTGCTATGAAATCGTGCTGTTCCTGAGAATAGATATCGCTCTTGATAGTGATGCCCACATCCTCCTTGGGATCCTCAGGATCTCCGCTGCCAAGTGCCTGCATGGTCCTGCCGCTGCCGCCTTTGCCGTCATAGGGGGTGAGCGGCGCGTTATCGTTGTAGTCAACAAAGAAGCTGTGCAGCTCGTCCTCGTTGTAGAAATAGCCGTCGAACTCCATAAAGTAGCCGATATCTGTGCCCTTGTAGTCCTTCTCGGCTTCGGTGATATCAACTCTTTCAGGTGATATCTGCTGCTGTTCGGTCAAAAGATACACGCCCCAGTAGGTACCGTTGATCATCACATCCACAAGCTTTGCATCAGCCGCATACAGCCCGTCCTTTTCAAGTATTCCTCTTGCCATTTGCAGCGATGCCTTGTCGCGCAGCATTGAGCCGTCCTTGTATCCTGCCATGAGGAGCCAGTTCTTCATTTCAGCACCGTCATTGAGCCCGAACAGGGACTGCTTTTCATCGAACTTTATCCTCAGAGGCTTTTTATCGTATGTGGTCGTCCAGTTGCCGCGAACCTTGACATTACCGCGAATACCTTCGGATACAGGCTTTGCATCTTCATCATACAGCGTTATGGTGCATTCCTTGTAATAAGGCTCGGGAGGCATCTTGTAGCCAGGTGTCCAGCTTGCTATCAGCTCGGAAACATGGGGTGCCACAGGGTCGGTCACGAAACCAAGTGAGCCTTTTTCATCGCTGTCATCGGTGACTATGGATATAGTCGCTATGCCTTCGGCAGCATCCACCTTCGGCTGCTCCTCGGCTGCCAGTGCAGCAGAAGATGGCTCTTTATCCTTTGCATCAATGCCCGAGCATCCTGCCATTGACATAACTATCATCAGAGCTGCAGCTGCGCTTATGAGTCTTTTCATTCCTGTTCCTCCGTTCTATCGTTATTTGTCAGCTTCCATAGTTTACTGCGGGAGCGTTTTCCGCATTCACTTATGATATCCAGTACCGCCAAAGTGCGTATGCATTTTCCTGCGGTATCTTTATTTACACGGCATAGCTTTGCAAACTCAGCCGATGTAAAGCTTTCGGGTAGTCCGTCGGGCAGCAGGGGCATTATATCCCCGGGGCAGGATATGACTATCTCATCTGTCATATCCACTGGAAGCTTATCCAGCTTTTTCACCCGTCTGCCTGCGGCGGGTATGCGCGTTTCCTCAACAGTCAGCACTGGGAAACGCACTGTGATATTTTCATCTTTAAGATATTTGCGTATACCGTACAGCTCGGCTATGCCATGCCATACATTCTGCTTTTTAGGGGATAGCCTGCGGGATATGAGTTCACCGCTTTCGGGGTCGATAGCCATAAGGTACTTCCTTTCCTCAATGGGGTATACCACCGTTACCCTGCACAGGGGCAGAAAGGCTTCCAGCTTGCGTTCAAGACGGTACAGCGCCCTTGTCTGTATCTCGATGACTCCGTCCTCGGAAACTGCATCTGCCACAAATCCGCCGATAGGTATCTCCTTGCTTTCATCACCGCCGCCGTAGTACTCTTTGAGTACTGCATGGAGGGTCTTTTCCGAAAGAGTGCCTATACCGTCACGCCGATGTTCATCAAGCAGTTTTTTTCTTGCGGCGGCAAAGCGAAGCTTATCCACGATACTCACCGTTTATAAGCTTACGGTAAGCCCCGGGAGCTTTTCCTGTACGTTCCTTGAAACGGTGCATAAAGCAGACCTCGTTCTCATAGCCGCAGAGGTTCGCTATCTCACGCACAGTAAGTGCAGTGGAGGAAAGGTAGTACTGTGCTGTCCTTATCTTGGCAGATAAAAGATCCTCATAACTGCTTATACCGAATCTGCTGCGGTACAGCTGCTGGAAATGTGAGGGGCTTAGTCTTACCCTTTCGGCAAGCTGGGCTACCGAGGTGAACTGCCCCGGATTTGCATACATATCGGCACGCAGACTGTCAAGCATCTCTGCATGGGGATCAAGCTGTGTGCCGCGGGGTTCATCCGACTGCTCGGATATCTTCATCAGCAGCATCTTTATAAGCGCAGAAGAATAGTCATCCTTGTTCGGTGAGGTGGAAAGCTGCTCACGGCTCAGCATACGCAGCAGTTCCTCCGCATCCCCTATCCTGCGCGGAACAAGCAGCTTATCGTATATTATACGACTGTCGCTGTCAATATCATCCATATCATAGTGAAGAAAATGATTGACATAGCTGCCGCATATCGCGCGGTAATACTGAGGGCTGCCCTTGCTGTAAATTATAGCGGTATCCGGAGATACGGTCATATCCCTGCCCCCAAGGGTGAGTAAGGCATCAGTTTTGAATATGATAAGTAAGCAATCCCCCGAGCCATTGGGGCGGTCTATTGAAAAATCAGCTGTGTGATGCATATCTAGTCCGATATTATGAAGTCTGTACAATGTGTGTCGCACCTTTCTGAATAAATACAAATAGTAGGATAAGTAAGTACAAAAATATTATACGTCATTGAAATCATTTTGTCAATATGTTATATTGTAATTACTGAATACGATGCGCGGACGTTCGCGAATACAGATAAACAGGAGGTATACCGACATGAAAAACTTCAAGATGCTTATCAATGCCGACGATAAGACAGGTCATATCAATCCCGAGATATACGGACATTTTTCCGAACATCTGGGAAGATGTATTTACGGCGGTATCTACGTGGGAGAGGATTCTTCAATACCTAATATACACGGTATAAGAAAAGACGTTATTGAAGCTTTCAAGCAGATTAAGATGCCTGTTCTCCGCTGGCCCGGCGGATGCTTCGCTGATGAGTACCACTGGAAGGACGGCATAGGCGAGAAGTCTACCCGTAAGAAAATGGTAAATACCAACTGGGGCGGAGTCGTTGAGGATAACAGCTTCGGAACCCATGAGTTCATGGAGCTCTGCGAGCTGGTAGGCTGTGAGCCTTATATCGCAGGCAACGTGGGCAGCGGCACCGTTCAGGAAATGGCTGAATGGATAGAGTATATGACCTTCGACGGCATATCCCCCATGGCTGAGCTCAGAAGAAAGAACGGCAGAGAGAAGCCCTGGAAGCTGAAGTACTTCGGCATAGGCAACGAGAACTGGGGCTGCGGCGGAAATATGCGTCCCGAGTACTACCTCGACCAGTACAGACAGTACCAGAGCTACTGCAAGAATTACAGCGGCAACGAGCTGTTCAAGGTAGCCTGCGGTCCCGGAGGCGGCGGAGAAGACTGGTACCACTGGACTCAAGTGCTGATGAAGGACCTTAATCCCGATCAGGTACAGGGCATATCCTTCCACGCTTACAACGTACCCAACTGGGTAGACAAGGGTTCGGCTACCGAATTCAACAATGACGATTACTATACCATACTCAACCTGGCTAACTACGTTGACGTTATGCTGACCAGACATACCGAGATAATGAACCGCTACGATCCCGAGAACAAGATCGGTCTAATCATGGATGAATGGGGCAACTGGTTCAATGTTGAGCCCGGCACAAATCCCGGATTCCTCTACCAGCAGAACACCATGCGTGATGCTATCGTTGCGGCTATACAGCTGAATATATTCAACCGCCACAGCAAGCGCGTCATCATGGCAAACATCGCACAGGTAGTAAACGTGCTGCAGGCTATAATCCTCACCGAGGGCGAGAAGCTGATAAAGACCCCCACATACCATGTATTTGATATGTTCAAGGCTCATCAGGATGCAGACTGCGTATACTGCTACACCGAGAACGAGAACTGCTGTGACGGCAAGCTGACACCTATGATCTCTTCATCCGCTTCCGTTAAGGACGGCGTTATGACCATCACTCTCGCAAACTGCTCTATCGACGGTGATGCTGAGATAAGCTGCGATATCTGCAACTTCGATGCTAAGGAAGCAAAGGCAAAGATACTCACCGAGGATGTACACGCTTTCAACACCTTCGACGATCCCGAAAAGGTATCTATCAAGGCTCACGATGTCAAGCTGGAAAACGGCAGGATAACTGTAAAGCTCCCTGCTTGCTCGGTAGTTGAGATCACACTGAACTGACTATTCTCCAAACTACATATAAACACTACACAAAAAAAGCAGGTGCATCAGGCATCTGCTTTTTTTGTAGGTAATGCTTTTTTTGCAGGGATCCTCGGGAGCTTTGGCAGCTCCTTATCAGCCAGTACCTCCTCAAGACCCGAGATAACTGCCCTTTTGCCGTATGAGGCAAGCTGCGACAGCGCCTTCTTTGCCACAGAACGCTGCTCCGGGGGCAGACGTTTCAGTGCACCGAGTATAGCTGTAATGGATCTGCGCTTGTTGCTGCTGAGTTCGTTGAAAGTTTCACCCTCAGCCGCTTCAAGCACTGAAAATACTGCATCCACGAATCCGTGGCGTTCACTTTCGTCCAGTGATGATATCCAGCCTGTCATGGTCTTGTTGACGAATACGCCCAGCTTGGACAATTCCTCGGCATATTCAAATCCGCATCGGTTGACCTGCCATGTATAGGCGATATGCTGTGAAAGTCCGCCTGCACTGCTTTTGACTATGCGGTTCTCGGAACTGCATGAAAGCAGCTGTCCCACCAGAGAGGACTGGGGTATCACGCTTATCACACGATCGGTGACCGCAAGGTATTCCTTTGAAGCTGCTACCTCCTCTACGAATCCGGGGCTGTCAAAGGCGAATATCGCCCTTACCCTTTTGCGCACAGCCTCATTACAGAAGGCGGTGGAATATATAGCGAGATTTCCTCCCTTTGAATGTCCGCCGAAAACGAGTACAGCATCACCGTCAGTAAAATTATCGTTGATATACTTTACCGCCATGCTCTGTGAAGCTGTTTCCTGCATAAAGCTGAAATTCATATCCTCCTTCCAGCCTGCAAGGGTACTGTCGGTACCGCGGAAAGCCACATAGGTGAAACAGTCAAATATACAGGTAAGAGCTGCAAACTGAAGATCACGCGAGGAGTCTACCTTGTTTACATAGCCGCACAGCCGCATACCATCGAATCTGCGTGAAGCTGCCAGTTTTTCAACAAGCTCCACGTCCTGATCGTAGCTGACTATACGAAGCTCCTGCGGTACCTTTTTTGCATCAAAGCTGTCACGCAGCTCTGCAATAGTTATGGTCTTATCTATACCCGCCGGGATGATACCCTCCGCGGGGAAATAGCTCAGCTCAGCAAGAATAAGGGCATCTACTGCATTGAAGGACGACGCCGAAAACGGCAGATCGCCGCGCCAGTCAAGATAATCAAGAATATTTGCCATGCCGATCACCTCCGTTATTATTATAACATATATTGTTCAAAATGTAAAGATAATATGTATAAAAAATCGCCCCCGAATTACCGGAGGCGAAATATGTAAATATTTTTTATTTCAGCGATTTTACTGCAGCTTTCCTGTCCTCAGCCCCGAATATGTAGGTACCCGAAACAAACACGTTGGCACCTGCCTCGCGGCAAAGCTTTACGGTCTGTCCGTTGATACCGCCGTCGACTTCAATATCGACCTGCGGACGTCCCATACTGTCGAGCAGATAGCGTATCTCGCTGATCTTTTCAAGGGTATCGGGGTTGAATTTCTGTCCGCCGAATCCGGGTTCTACCGTCATAACAAGTACCATATCCACGCTTTCAAGATAAGGCTTTACTGCCGAAACAGGTGTCCCGGGCTTTATGGATATGCCTGCGCTTTTTCCGTGGGCATGGATCTTGTCGATGACTGCCTGCGGATCGCTTGCAGCTTCAAGATGGAAGGTGATCATATCCGATCCCAGCTCCGCATAATCGTCGATATAGCGAATGGGGTCGGTTATCATCAGATGAGTGTCAAGCGGTATTCCTGCCGCTTTTTTTACACATTTCAGCACAGGGGTGCCGAAGCTTATATTGTTTACAAATACGCCGTCCATGACATCACAGTGGAGCCAGTCAGCGCCTGCCTTTTCAATGCTTTCTATCTCGTTTTTCAGGTCTGCCAGATCGCAGCCCAACAGAGAAGCCGATACAAGATTTTTCATATTTACACGACCTTACTTTTTTTACTTTGTTTACTAAATTACTCCCTTTTTTACAAACGTGTCCCTAAGATCAATCAGATTCTATCTCAGTAAAACCATACGCATTTAAAAAGTTTACAATGCGGTTGACCGCACTCTGTTCTGCTCCGTATGAAAAGCTGAAATAATGATATCCCTCTTTTCCACCGCTTGAAACAACTTCAACAGATGTTTGATTTAAAGTTTGTTCAACAATTACTGTCAAAGTAAGGGTAGAGCTTATTCTGTGATAATAATCTTCAGCTATAAAGATCATTACTTTCCGTTTTGGTTCAATGATCTTTTTTATAAAAACACCGTCTCTGGAATCAGTATTTGAATAAAACCAATCAGTCAAAGTTTTTTCTATGTCAATGCTATACTGTGAAATCAATTTAGTTTTTTTCATATTATCCTCCAAAGAATCCCAATGTCATATTAACGGCACAAAAGTCAAAAGGGAATTATATTACTTTCCAAAAGAGATGTCAAGCACCGAAAACGTCTGCTGACTTATCCCGAATTATTTTCTTATCTGACCGTTGCCTGTTACGATGTACTTGGTCGTGGTCATCTCACGCAGACCCATAGGTCCTCTTGCGTGGAGCTTCTGAGTGGATATACCCAGCTCAGCACCCAGACCGAACATCTCACCGTCGGTGAAACGTGTGGATACATTTACGTATACAGCCGCAGCGTCGATACGCTTGGTGAATTCCTGAGCGGAGAACAGGCTCTCGGTAACTATGCACTCGGAATGTCCTGTGCTGTACTTTGAGATATGCTCGATAGCCTCAGCCAGATCATCAACTACCTTTATGGATATGATGTAGTCAAGGAACTCGGTAGCATAGTCATCCTCATCAGCGGGAACTACACAGTCGCCAAGTATCTGCCTTGTCATCTCACAGCCGCGTATCTCCACATTGTGCTCGTCAAGACGCTTCTTCAGCTTGGGCAGGAACTGTTCGGCAACATCGCGGTGTACAAGACAGCTTTCCACTGCGTTGCATACCGAGGGGCGCTGTGTCTTTCCGTTATCAACGATATCAACAGCCATTTTCAGGTCAGCGGATGCATCTACATATACGTGGCAGTTGCCTGTACCTGTTTCGATAACAGGAACAGTAGCTGTCTGTACAACAGCCTTGATAAGCTGTGCGCCGCCGCGGGGAACGAGTATGTCGATGTACTTGTTAGCTGTCATCATGTCGTGTGCGATACCTCTGTCGGTATCCTCTACCAGCTGGATAATATCGGGGTCGAAACCTGCCCTCTTTACTGCAACGCGCATGAAGTCTGCCAGACATTTGTTTGAGTTTATAGCTTCCTTGCCGCCGCGGAGGATAACTGCGTTGCCGCTTTTAAGGCTGAGTATAGCCGCATCAACAGTAACGTTGGGGCG
>ODAI010760874.1_pt1 | contig 28702 bp, 25 predicted proteins | sample 1539321 | NCBI WGS metagenome assembly ODAI01 (sample SAMN02144231, study PRJEB22623) | gut metagenome | biome: sheep rumen | host: Ovis aries | place: New Zealand
GATATGCTGCCCTCTTTTTTTGTAAAAAATCGTCATAGATTTCTGTGCAAATTGTTACAATTATGACAGCCTTGATACCGTTTTTTTACCGGCGTAAAACATGTAAAAATCCCCTCGCGAATGGTCGGAAATCCCCGAATTTTTCGGCTTTTTTTGTTGATTTGGATTGTTAAAACATATAATCAAGGAAATAAAATGGATATTTTTGAGGCAATTTTATTGTGCATTGTTGCTGAAAATTAAGCTAAAATTAAGCTGTAAAGTGTTTACAAAATGGAAAACCATTGTAACCTTCTTGTAATCATTCGCGAAATGTGTTATCATAGTCATCGTGAACAAAAGACAGAGATAAATCACACAGACAGATCAGAAAGGATATTGATATGACTAAACTCAAGATCGCAGCCGTAGTAGTATGCATGATAGCCACAGGAGCTTTCGCAGGATTTACATATCAGGCAGTAAGCAACGGCAGCGCTGATGAAGATGTAACTGTAAGATCATTCACCGAGGTAACTACTGATGATGAGGACACCACTGATGATGAGACCACATCCGATGAAACTGTTACCGATGATGAAACTGCTTCCAAGGAAGTTACCGCTGAGGAGGATACTCTCGCAGTGACCACAGCAGTTACAGCAAAGAAGACTGAGAAGGTCACAAAGAAGAAAGCCGAGAAGTCTGAAGCAAAGAATACTTTAAAGAAGACTACAATAAAGATCTCAGATGAGGATCTGAAAAAGGCAGCTCCTGCACCTGCAGTTACTGCAGCTCCCGTTGTTGAGGAGGTACCTGTTACCGAGGCGTATACCGAGGCACCCGTATATGAGGAGCCTGTGTATACCGAGAGTGAGCCTGTTTATGAAGAGCCTGCTGAGGAGACCGCAGAGGTTACCGAGGCTGCACCTGTTGAGGAAACTGCTCCCGCTGAGGAGCCTGCACCCGAAGAACAGCAGGACAACGGCAGAAAGGTACAGGTGACTGATGAAGAGTATATATGGCTCTGCAACGTTGTAGGCCATGAGTACGGCTCTGACTGGATAGCCATAGAGGAAAAGGCTAAGGTCGTTGAGGCTGTTATGAACCGTGTTAAGGATCCCCGTTTCCCTAATTCTATATGGGGCGTTCTCACTCAGCCTTATCAGTTCTCAGGTCTTGAATGGACACTTTATCTGGGTACATTTTCCTATCAGGTAACACCCAGTGTAAAGGCAGCGGTTGACCTTTACCTCGAACACCCCGAGCAGTTTAACCACGGTTATAACTCTTTCTGGGGCGATGGCAGCATGAACCATTTCTATTCCATTTGATCACATAATAAATAGTAAACGGAGGAAGCGCAGCGCTTCCTCCGTTTTTATCGTTCTATTTACCGGGGGCAGTCTCTGTCACCCTGTCTATAACTATCGTCAGCAGATTGCATATAAGTATTGCAAACAGCAGTCCTTGCGGTATATCGGTAAAGAACCTGAATACGCAGGTCAGAAAACCTGCAGCTATACCGAATATTATTTTGCCGATATTGGTCGAGGGGGTAGTCACTGTATCGCAGCAAAGGAAGAATGCCGCAAGCACAGTACCGCCTGCAAGTATTTGGTATAATCCGTCCTTTCCTGCTATTGCCGAGAACAGGTATATCGTTCCCAGGAAAGCAGCAGGCTCATACAGGGATATCACTCTCATGGATACCAGATAGAAAGCACCTGTCAGCAGTGCTATTACAGATACCTCGCCCAGACCGCCGCATACTCTGCCGAGGAACATATCTCCGTAGGAATCCGCGCCCGACATCAGCGATAACTCGCCGTAGCTTGGCATATCAGCTGAATTGACATCAGGTTCATAGTATATGAAGCTGGAACGGAATATGAACCAGCATACCAGTCTGCTTGCAACAGCGGGGTTGAATATGTTTTTGCCAAGTCCTCCGAACAGATGCTTGAATACCACTATCGCTATAAAGGTGCCTATGGCAGCTTGCCAGAAGGGGAATCCCGTGGGCAGCATATAGGCGAATATCATACCCGTAACTGCAGCCGAAAGATCATTTATGCTGTTCTTGCGCTTCAGTATCAGGCATATGATGAATTCCCACAGCAGCGAAGTTAGTATACAGAAGCCTGTAAGCAGCAGTGCCCAGCCTCCGAAAAGTATTCCCGAGAGTATCAGCGAGGGCAGCAGTCCTACCATCACATGGGTCATTATCTTTGATACCGAAGTATCCTCTTTTATATATGGTGCAGAAAACTGTTTCAGTTCTGCGATCTCAGGTCTGAAATCTGTCACTGCTCCTCACCGCCCTTCCTGTCAATGATCTCTGCTGCTTCGCGTATTACTTTTGTCAGCTCACGTTTTGCAGGACATACATAAGTGCAGGCACCGCATTTTATACAAAGATCGGGGCGCAGTCTTTCAAGTGCGGCCTTGTTCCTTCTTTTAAGTGCTTTTTCTATTCTCATAGGCATGAGCTTTGCAGGACAGGCGTGCGCACATCTGCCGCATTTTATACAGTTTGTCTTCTGCTGAGGGTCATTAAGACTTCCCTTGCCCGGTGCCAGAGGTTTCATGAATATCAGCACAGCACTGTCCTCTGCTCCCAGTGGAAGCTCAGTGTCAGTAACTGATCTGCCTGTCATAAGACCACCGATTATCAGCTTTTCAGCAGGCTTTGTGTTAGCATCCGCATAATCCAGTAGCGCTGAAAGAGGTGTGCCTATGGGTGCTTTCAATATACATGGTGTTTTTACCAGATCGCCGTCCACTGTAACTCTTCTTTCGACAAAGGGCATACCCGTTTCAAAGTACGATGCTATGAATGCCACGTCTGACGGCAGCAGCACCAGGACCTTTTTGTCTGCCGCTGTTTCTTTGGGCTTTATGCTGCGACCTGTGATATTGTTCACAAGCATCAGGTCAGAGCCGCCGGGATGATCGCACCTCAATTTTGCGACTAGGGTGTTGGGGGCTTTTGCTGCGACCTTTTCCATGGCAGCAAGTGCCTCGCTGCAGTCTGAAGCTACAGCTATGTATGTTGTATTAATGCCAAGCAGCTTGCCCGTCAGCGCTATACCCGCAGTGATGAGTTCGCTGTCATCCAGCATACATCTGTTTTCAGCCGTCAGATACTGTTCGCTTTCTATGCCGTTTACTATCAGTATATCAGCGTCCGCAGCTCTTGCTATCTTTCTTCCTGCAGGGCTTCCCGATGCCTTCAGCGCTTCGATGAAGCTTTCTCTGCTGTCTGCACGCGGAGTTTTTACCGCTGCATCCTTCTGCGCCTCGTCAGCTTTGATCACAACGGTTTCAAAACTGTTCCCGGAGCATTCCATAGTCTTGATCTCTTCGACCTTTCCCGAAACAGAAGCGTGTACAGGGATCTCGCAGTCACATATCCTGTTGCCGCGAAGTACCCACTGCCCCGTTTTTACCGATGCGCTGCACCCTTTCGGCAGCGGCACGTATACCCTTTCGGGGGTCGGCAGTGCGAGAGTCAGACTTTTTGCGGTGTTTTTTTCTCTGTCGAGAAAAATACCTCTGATCTTCAAATTACCACTCCTTTAGTATAGAATTGATTTGCAGTTGTAGACAATGCACATATATCGTGCGCGAGCAATGTACAAACAACTGTTTTTATTTTTAACCCGGACTTATTCCTGCAAGAGTTGTACAAAAACGTACAACTTTTGCAGTTTTTTCACTGTATATAGGAAGGCATAAACTATTCCGGCGGCCTTCAGTCGCCGTTTATATATCGACCCCTGTGCGCACGATGGCAGGGGTGAATACACTTTATGGTATGGGTAACGGTTGTTACCCGTGTGATGATATCTGCAATTTCCGAAAATTGATTTCCGTGAATTGTCTTTATGCGGCTTTACTTTTGTTTGAATATATGCTATAATATCTGTGTGTCTATTCGGCGTTGTCTATGAGCTTGGCATTTTTGGTGTTTTTCAGCATATATTCGCATTCAGCGATGAAAGCTCTCAGCTCCGGATTCTTTTCGGGCGGTATCTCGAAATTGCTCGCCTTTACTTCACGGCTGTGCTGTATAAAAGCAGATATGCCGTCAGGTGCTGCGCTCATTATCCTGTTCACACCGCTCATCGCATCGTCAAAATCTATGGAGAACAGCTTTTCACTGTTCTTGGGATTTTCACGGTATATGGTCCTGAATATGATGTATATCACCAGTTTCAGACAATTGCTTGTGCCTGTCAGCAGTTTATCGCTGCTGCCGTTGCCGACGAGCAGAGTCAGAAGTTCAAGGGATATATCCGCGCTGCCTCCAGATGGGAAGTCGCTCAGATTGTAGTCCTTCTCCTCACTTCCGAATATCATTTCGTAGGGTACCTTGTAGTACCTTATAAGTGAGATTATCTGCGCTGTGCATATACTTTTTCTGCCGCGCTCGACCAGCGAAAGAAAGGACTGCGACATACCTGTTGCCTGAGCAGCCTGCTTCTGTGTTATTCCCATGAGCAGACGTGCACCTCTGAGTCTTTCGCCCACCTGCTGAAGATATTGCTGAGTTTTGTCAGCTTTCATACCAGAACCAACTCCCGTAAACGTTAAAAGACAAAGCGTGCTGCTGTAAGATCTTTTGGAATAAAAATGATTTCGTTTCCGATCTCAGCCGTATTTATATTATACAACAATTTCCTATGTTTGTAAAGTGATAATAAATAATTAATTTAAGGAGAGTTTCCATGAAGGGTTATAGGATAGCATTTATACGTCATGGCATTACAGAAGCCAATGAGGACGGAAGATATATCGGTACTACCGATCTGCCGCTCAGTAATGCGGGCGCACAGGAGCTTTTTGACAAGCTTGAGAAACTGGATTACCCGAATCCGCAGAAGGTGTATGTATCCCCTCTGAAACGCTGCAAGCAGACTGCGGGTATAATATACCCAAACTGCTATACTGTTGAACTTCCCGAACTTCGTGAGATGGATTTTGGCAAGTTTGAAAACAAAAAGGCAGAGGATCTTATGGATACCCCTGAGTATAAACAGTATATCAAGGGCGGACTTGATAATCCTCCTCCCGGAGGAGAGTCGGCAAGGGATATGGTCAACCGCTGTTATGAAGCAATAAAGATCATCATATCCGATATGATGTATGAGGGACTTACCTCTGCTGCGGTAGTGACACACGGCGGTATAATAATGAATATGCTCAGCTGTTTCGGTGTACCCAAGCGCCGCCCTATGGACTATGCCTGTGATTTCGGTGAGGGCTTTGAGGTAATGGTAACTGCTTCCATGTGGCAGAGGTCTGAGGCGTTCGAGGTGCTGGGAAGATATCCCGACCGCGACCCTGATGAAAGCTTCGGAAGCTTCTACGATGAAGAGGAAGGCGATTAAATTGCAGACTGCAGATGTTTTGGATGTAGGAAACGACATCGTCGATGTACCCGAAGTAAGCGCGGATACCTACCGTCCGATGAGCGGTGAGGAGATCAGGCGCGTTGCAAAACAGAGGATAGCCAGATGCAGCGGCGACAGCGTTTCGCTGATGGTGTTCCAGTTTGCAGTGATAGCGCTGATACTTCTGGGTGAAACGACACTGTATCTTTCGCTGCAGAGTGTAGGGTATACATGGCTTTACAGTGCCGAAGAGCTTCTTGAAGGCAGGGTGATGACCTGGGTGTTCTGGGTCAGCAAAACGCTGTTTGAGTTTTCACTGGCATCGCCGTTTTTCGGTATGGTGAGAAGGCTTTATCTGGATATTGCCATGGGCAGCGATATCATGGAAACGCGAGGCTATGCTTCTGCCCATTCCGTTAAGTTTTACAGCAGTTCGTTTTATGCAGCGTTCATCCAGCTGGTGATAAAGGTCACTGTGATAACTCCCGCTATGCTTACGGCATACACTGCTTACTACTGGGTACAGGAGATAAGGCTGAGTGAGCTGAATTCATGTGCGCTCATCGCGCTGATGGCATCGCTGAGTATGACGGCGGTTTGGCTGTTCTTAGCGTTGAGGTATTACATCTCAATGGCGCTGACACCATATATTATGGCGCTTAATCCGCGCTGTAATGTGTTTGATGCCTGTGATCTTTCGGTAAGGCTGATGGAAGGCAGACACGGACGGTATCTGACGTTCATAGCGTACTATATAAAATTTTTACCGCTGCTGCTGCTGGTGTATCCGTATTTTGCGGTGTATCCCTATTTCAGAGTGAGCTATGCACTGTTTATGCGTGAATTGCTGGGTGACAGAAATCAGGATAAGCTGCCGGGTATGATAAAGAGATGGAAGAAATATATGTAAGGACCCTGACCGTCACGCAGGAAGAAGACGGACGGTCGGTCAAGGATATACTGCGTGCGCGGGGGTTCTCGCGCCGCCTGCTGACCAAGCTGAAACTATCGGACGGTATATGTCTTGACGGGGCTAAGATAAGGGTGACAGCACCGGCATATGAAGGTCAGAAAATAACTGTCACTGAACCCGGGCAAACTGCGCCCGAACCGAATCCGCTGCTGGATGTCCCTGTGCTTTATGAGGACGGGGACGTTATAGTTTTTGATAAGCCTGCGGATATGCCTGTACACGAATCAATAAACCACCGCGGAGATACGCTGGCGAACTTTTTTGCCTGTCGCTGTAAAGGGCTTACTTTCCGCACTGTGAACCGCCTTGACAGAGATACTGCAGGATGCGTATGCGTGGCAAAAACTCGTTATGCCGCAAATGCGCTGGCGGGCAGCATAAGCAAGGTTTACTGCGGACTTATACCTCCCACAAAACTAAGCGGAGGACGGGTGTGCGCACCTATCGCCAGGGAGAGAGAATCTGTTATACTGCGCTGTGTGCGTGCGGACGGTAAGTACTCGGCTACCTGCTGGCAGGTGATCGAAAGGCGTAAAGACAGTGTGCTCTGCAGATTTCTGCTTGAAACCGGGCGCACTCATCAGATACGTGTGCACATGGCACATATAGGTCTGCCGCTGATAGGTGATGAGATGTATGGCGGTGATACTTCAAACAGGAAAGGGCAGGCGCTAATGTGCAGTGAGGTGAGCTTCATATCGCCCGAAAGCGGTAAGAGGATAACAGTGTTTTCTGAAAGGAAACTGTGATGATATGAGAGCGTACATCGGAAGTTAAGGAGGAAAAATATGGTACCCATATTTCTTTGCGGCTTTATGGGCTGCGGAAAAAGCACTGTCGGAAAGATACTGGCAGGAAGGCTGAAATGCAAGTGCGTTGATCTCGACGACTATATAGAAGAACGGGAGGGTATGACCATACCCGATATATTCGCACAGAAGGGCGAGACGTATTTCAGGGAGAAAGAAACCGAGGCACTTGCGGCTTTCGGTGATATGGGCGGAGTGGTAGCCACAGGCGGCGGCGCTTTGCTTTCTGATAAAAACGGTGAGACTGCTATGGGCGCAGGCATGGTGGTATTTATAGATACTGATTTTGACACCTGCTATGACCGCATAAAGGATGACCCTCACCGTCCTATAGCTGCAAGTTCGACCCGTGAACAGCTGCTGGCGCGTTTTGAGGACAGAAAGCCGAAATATCAGGCGCATTCGCACTTTGCGGTATCGGGTGGATATCCGCCGCTTGTTATAGCAGTGAAGATAGAGCGTATGTATAAAAAATTCATCAGGGAGAACGGTAAAAATGGATAAACGTCTGCTGACCTGTGTATCGCTTTGCAGGGGCAGGGTCATAGCGGATATCGGTACAGACCACGGATATCTGCCTTGCTATATGGCTGCGGAGGGCCTTTGCGATAAAGCCTATGCCTGTGATGTAGCTGAGAAGCCTCTTGAAAGTGCAGCGGCACATATATCACAGAACGGGCTTGAAGACAAGGTGACACCAATACTTTCCTGCGGACTTGAAAAAGTGCCTGCGGAAGGGCTTACGGATATAGTCATAGCGGGTATGGGCGGTGAACTGATAGCGAGGATACTGGAGGACTGCCGGTGGCTGAAAACTGCTGGACCTGCGTTGAATCTGGTGCTTCAGCCCATGACAAAATGGGATACATTAAGGCGCTGGCTTTATGAGAATGGCTTTGAGGTCAGAGAAGAAAAGCCCTGTACGAGCGGGCGCTTTGTATACTCGGTAATGCAGGCGGTGTACACAGGGGAAAAGCCTGGCTATCCATGTGGCCTGAGATACCTTTTCTGTGGCAGAGTTACTGCGGATGATGACGATGGAAGAGAATATCTGCTGAGGCAGGCGGTGCGTCTTGAAGCCTGTGCAAGGGGTAAGCTGTCATCCGGGGAAGCGGATGCTGCGAAGGAGATGCAGGCACTTGCGGAGGATATTAAGGAACAGTGCGAAAAAAATTGCTTATAAAAAATTTATAATTTCCTCTTGACAATACTGCTATGTAGTGGTATAATATAAAGGCTGCACGGATAATGGTGCAGAAACGAGACGTAACTCAGTTTGGTAGAGTGCTTGCTTTGGGAGCAAGATGCCGCAGGTTCGAATCCTGTCGTCTCGATTTGAGCGATTTTGAAGAAATGTGAACAATTTGAAAACATTCAAAAAAGCGCTTGACATTCAAAAAGATCTGTGGTATAATAATTAAGTCGTCAGGAGAGAGACGACGCCACGGAATACCGCTAATGATGATTAGCTGGTGTAGCTCAGTTGGTAGAGCAGCTGATTTGTAATCAGCAGGTCGGGGGTTCAAGTCCGTCCACCAGCTCCAGTTATATTCATTCGGGAAATATTCCGGGTGAATAAATGGGAGAATTCCCGAGCGGCCAAAGGGGGCAGACTGTAAATCTGTTGCTTTCAGCTTCGATGGTTCGAATCCATCTTCTCCCACCAGAAACGCCTTGCAGGTAACTGCAGGGCGTTTGTTTTTGTTATACATGGCAAGTATAAATATTCAAGCCCCTGAGCATTTGACACTCGGGGGCTTTGTGTTCTGTATCAGCTTATGAGCCAGTTGAGTATGCTGAAATCGGGATTGGTATCGCCGTTGATGGATTCTACGGTGACAGTATGTTCAGCTGTGGAATCAGAGGAGAATATCTCATCTGCCTTGGGATAGCTGCCCCAGCCGCCGGGGAAGTCGCCGTCTATGATGACAGCATCGTTGTCATCGACCTTTACAGATACCTTGCCGAAAGTGCCGTTGATATTCTTCATATAGAGCATACCAAGGTTTTTGCACTTTATTTTAAAAGTTATCTTGCCGCCTGACTTGGTTGCCCAGCCGCCGCTGAAATTTCCGGACTGCGCGGTCTCGGTGAATGTGCCTGCATCGGTGACTTCCACTATATCGGGAGTATCGGAAGAACCGAGAACAGCACCTGCGAATTTATCGTCTGTGGGTGAAGGCACAGCTGCAGGGTCAAAGGGAGTGACTTCCTTGTTCTCACTGTCCAGACCGTTCTTTACCTGCTCCAGCAGATTGATAACGCACTGTGCCATGATCTTATGACCTGCATCGTTAGGGTGCACGTTATCGTTGGATGTATCCTTCCATTGGAAATTTCCTGCATCTATCTCGGGGATGATAGCATCGTGGTAGGATATCATGGGTATATCATAGGTCTTTGCAACTTTGAGATGTGATGCCTGTGGAGATCCGCCGCCCTCGGTTGAGGGTTCGATGAGTATGACAGCGGGCTGGTTTTCCAGAGAGAGGCAGTACCTTACAAGGCTGTCCATTGAGGATTGATAGAGGAGATTGTCCTGGTCATTGATGAATTCGATGAATATGATATCGGATTCGGGCGGGATATCTCTTGAAGCCCTGTGTACAGCGAGGTAGGAATCAGTAGCGCCTATGCCTGCGTTTGTTCCAAGCACGTAAAAGCTGAGGTTTTCCTCCCACCATGCGGTGATCAGGTTGGTATACTGCTTGGAAGATCCTGTGGAGCCTGAACCTGCGGTAATGGAATCTCCCATGTAGCAGATGTTGGTCACGGCTTTTGGATCGTCAATGGTACGCCGGAGCTTTGCTGCCAGCCTTGAGGTATCTCCGCGATTGAGTATGGCTCTGCCCAGCATATTTTCTGTGGCACCCTGTGTGAAGTCATAAGCGCCTTCGTTTACGGGGTATTGTGCAAGAAGCTGAGCGGAGGGGTCATCCTCCGGGACTGGCTCGGTATCATCTGCCGATGTGTCTTTGCTGTCGGCAGTATCGGTCTTTGCGGTGGTATCCGCCTTTGAACTCTCATCAGATGAAGAGCCGCTGCAGCCTGCAAGAGCTGCTGCACAGATGGTAAGTGCAAGTATCGGTGCAAGTATCTTTTTCATACTAACACTCCTTTCATAATATAATATCCTTTCATGCCTTAACGGCAGTACCCTTTTGTAATTGCATTATAACACATGGGAGATAAAATTGCAAGGTATTTCCCATGATATCCGAAAATTTTCAGTATGTGAGATCTTTGCATCGGCTGAGAAAAAATGCTGCTGTATTTTTTGCGGTGTTGGAATAAATTTTCAGATACGGGCGTATCATTTATGGCTGGACAGTGCTTTGCTGAGGAAAATGTGTTGAAAATTGTGTGAAACCGTTGACAGTTAATGAATTTTCTGATATAATTTTTATCAGGTGTTGATTTAAAAAAAGTTACGGATATCCCATTGATACACTATAATTTTAAGCCGATATAACATTATCGTTCCTAAAAAGGCTGTTTATCGCGGTGTGTCAGGGGTGAACGCAATAAAAGATCATGATCACAGGATACTGGAGGTATATATATGTGTGGTATAGTTGGATTTACCGGCGATCATCAGGCGGCTCCCGTTTTGCTTGACGGTCTTTCAAAACTTGAATACAGAGGTTACGATTCGGCGGGCATAGCTGTTCGCGACGGAGATAAGGATACTGAGATAATCAAGGAAAAGGGCAAGCTGGAAGTACTTATAAATATGACTGACAGCGGCAAGGCTGTCAAGGGCTGCTGCGGTATCGGTCATACCAGATGGGCTACCCATGGTGAGCCTTCTGCGCTGAATGCTCATCCTCATGCTACTGATGATGAGAACGTTATAGCGGTACACAACGGTATAATCGAGAATTATCAGGAGCTTCGCGGCAAGCTGATAAAGGCAGGCTATACCTTCAAGTCACAGACAGATACCGAGGTAGCAGTAAAGCTTATAGACTATTACTACCGCAAGTACGGCGAGGGTCCTGTGGATTCCATCGCGAGGGCTATGATACGTATACGCGGAAGCTACGCGCTTTGCGTTATGTTCAGGGAATATCCCGGTGAGATATATACTGCCCGTAAGGACAGCCCTATGATAATAGGTATTGCAGACGGCGAGACCTATGTTGCTTCTGACGTTCCTGCCATACTCAAATATACAAGAAACGTATACTACATAGGCAATCAGGAGATAGCAAAGCTTGAAAAGGGCGCAGTTACCTTCTACAATATCGAGCGTGAGGAGATAACCAAGGAGCTCACTGAGATAAAGTGGAACGCTGAGGCAGCTGAAAAGGGCGGCTATGAGCACTTCATGCTGAAGGAGATACATGAGCAGCCCAAGGTAATAAAGGATACCATAAATTCAGTTGTAAAGGACGGAGATATCGTACTTTCCGAGTTCGGTCTTACCGATGAGGAAGTACAGGCGCTCTCGCAGATATACATCGTTGCCTGCGGTTCTGCTTACCACGTAGGTGTTGCGGCTCAGTATGTTATCGAGGAACTTACTTCTATCCCTGTGAGAGTTGAGCTTGCCAGCGAATTCAGGTACAGAAAAACTCCGCTGAACAAGAACAGCCTTGTTATAATAATCAGCCAGTCCGGTGAAACTGCCGACAGCCGTGCGGCTTTGACCCTTGCAAAGGAAAAGGGCATAAAGACTCTGGGTATAGTCAATGTGGTAGGCTCTAATATCGCGAGAGAGGCTGACAGCGTGTTCTATACACTGGCAGGCCCCGAGATATCTGTTGCTACTACAAAGGCATACAGCACTCAGCTTATAGCTTCGTACCTGCTGGCTATGCAGTTTGCAAAGGTACGCGGTGAGATATCCGACGAAAGATTTGCTGAGCTTCTTGAAGAACTTCAGACAATTCCCGAAAAGGTAGCTAAGATACTTGAAGACAAGGAAAGGATACAGTGGTTCGCTTCTAAGTTTGCAAACATCAAGGATGCATTCTTCATCGGCAGAGGTATCGACTATGCGGTGAGCCTTGAAGGTTCGCTGAAGATGAAGGAGATAAGCTATATCCATTCGGAGGCTTACGCTGCAGGTGAACTGAAGCATGGTCCTATCAGCCTTATAGAGGACGGTACACTTGTTATAAGCGTACTTACACAGCAGGCGCTTTTTGAGAAGACAGTATCCAACATGGTGGAGTGCAAGGCAAGAGGCGCTTACATCATGGGTCTGACTTCCTACGGCAATTACAGCGTTGAGGACACTGCGGACTTCACCGCATACGTTCCCAAGACCGACCCGCTTTTCGCCGCAAGTCTTGCGGTAGTTCCTCTCCAGCTGCTCGGATATTATATCTCGGTAGCTAAGGGTCTTGATGTTGACAAGCCCAGAAACCTGGCTAAGAGCGTTACAGTAGAATAATATTTTCGGCGGACAGATACACATTCTGTCCGCCGTTTTTATGCCCCCGCAGAGCAGTCCCAGTTCGGTGCAGATGATGGTTTATCTTACAGACTGCGAGCTTTATTGAGGAAGACCCTTTTGAAAAAGGGTCCTCCTCAAACTCCTCCCCGAAAACTTTTAACTCTTTTTGGCAGGGGGCAGACATCTTTATAAAGTACACCTAGTACGGTCACTTACTTCACTATATAATAATAGCTGCCCCCTGCCAAAAAGAAATAGAAGTCTTTGGAAAGGGGTCTGGGGAATAACCTTTCTTCAGAAAGGTTTTCCCCAGCAGAACCCGCAGTACGCAAGATAAACCATCATCTGTATCAATCCGAGACCGACCTGCGCAGGCATAAAAAATGGGAGACAGCGGGTGAGTGCTGTCTCCTGTGAATTTACCATATCTTATAATTTCCGCTGAGGGCAAGGAATGCAAAGAGATACAGGCAGTTATCGTAGTAACGTCTGTCGCCTTTGCGGAGGGGTTCGTTCCAGAAACGCTCTACCCATTCAGCGGCAAGGCGGACTGACTTATCCTCTGCATCGAGAGAAAGCTTTCCGCTTATGGCAAGTGATGCCTGTGCTGTTGTTGCAAGCAGTCCCACAGGATGTCTTGCGGGTTCGTCCAGTGGAGTACCGTCTACCTCATAGGTCATGAAAGGAGAGCTTTTATTTACGATGCCGAGAGTGTACTGCAAACGTCTTACAGCATCTTCAAGGCGGTCATCCTTGCCGCCCCATGACCTGTCAAGACCGATATTGGCGGCGGTGCGGTAAGCATCGCTGTAGAACCAGTCATGTCTTTCGCTTGCCCATGGGAGAGGACGGGACATGGGAGAACCGTCAAACTCGCCGTACTCGGGATTCATGCCCGTGATATGGTGGCACGATTTTGCGATGTAATCGCGGCTTGCCTTTGCTGCCTGTGTAAAGAACTCTCTGTCTTCCTCATAAGCCCACTGTGCAAAAAGCTCATAAAAATGGGGCAGATGATAGGAAGCATCGGTGAAATCAGAACCGGGCACAAAGAGTATCAGCTTGTTATCCCTGTTCCACATAGGTGCACCTGCCCTGCCGTTTTCGCCCTTGTGCAGGCAGGCGCGGAGTATCTCCTTAGCTTCGTGGGAATAGTTGAATATGCCCTCGCCGTCGCCCCATCTGTGTGAAGCGAAAAACAGTGCCATAGCGTAGAACTCTTCGCCGTCGGGTGCAGGACCCTCAGCGTTGCTTTTGCCGTCAACGCCGCATGACCACCTGAAATAGCCCTCGTTTGCGCCCTCTGTCAGGTACATATATTTCTTTGACCATTTCCATATCTTATCGAAGATATCTTTTTTATCCAGCTGGACAGCCATCATCATGCCGTAGGACATTCCCTCTGTTCTTGCATCGTGATTGCCTGTATCTTCAAAATAAGCGGTATCACCGTCCTCATGATAGAAGGTGTCATCACCGTAAAAAAATTCATTGACTATTTTTTCAAGCCTTGCGGATATTTCTTCGTTTGTCTTACCTATCTCGGCAAAGGCGTTGCGGTAGTTTTTTGTGTTCATTTTATACCTCCATGGTTGATTTTATTAACTATGATTTTATCACGGCGCGATATCAAAGTCTAATCAAAAATTGCTGATGACTTGCTGTCTTTTAAAAAAACACCCCTGTCCTGTGGGGCAGAGGTGTTTTGGTATCATAGTATGCGGTATCTTTCGGGGTGTAGCTTCAGTATCTCCAGCATATGCCCGATATTTCCCTCTCCTGCATACTTTTTCATATCGAAAAAATCTTCGGTGAGGGGCATCCATTCAAGGTCATTTTCATCACCGCTGACTTCGGTGGGCTGACTTAGCTGACCTGCCCATACCTCCACATAACAGTCGTCCATGGGGTAATCGAAGGTCATAAGGCGTTCTAAGGTTATATCCTCGCGGGTGATGGAGGTCTCTTCAAAAAGTTCGCGGTAGGCTGCGTGTTCGCCCTCCTCGCCTTTTTCTATCTTACCGCCCACCAGATTGTACAGCCCTTTGTAGGGGTCTTTGCGGCGTTTGCACATCAGCCACTCGTCACCCTCGGGTGAGAGGACGATCATGCAGTTGTAGCCTTGTACCATGAGGTCACTTCCTTATAAAATGTAGTATCTTTGAGGAGTAGTCACCGCTTATGCCGTCGGCGCCCCATATCTTTGCACAGTTGATACCTGCGTTCATCAGTGCCGCACCCGATATCAGCTTATCTGGTTCGCTTTCCTCATAGTAGTAAGCATCGGGGTCAAGACCTTTCAGCTTTATGCGGCGGGAGCGCATATTGGGTCTTGCCATTACCTGCACGAACTCGAACAGGGCTTCGCTCTTGTCCTTGGCAACGAACATCCATGCGTCCCATGTGTTGTCTTCAAACATATTGCCTATACGGTAGTGGTCGCCTGTGCGTACAAGGGGGTTATACTTTTTGAATTCATCTATCTGGGCGGGTATCATATCCCTGTCTTCCTGCGGGATACGGGTGACATCGAGTTCGTAGCCGAAAGTTCCCACCATGGCAACGTGCCCCCTTGTTCTGAAAGGAGTGTTTCTGCCGACGGTATGGTTGGGGCAGTCGGAAACGTGTGTGCCCATCGTCGAACAGGGGTAGCATATGGAAGTGCCGTGCTGTATTTTCAGGCGCTCGATGGCATCGGTATCATCGGAGCACCATATCTGCGGAGAATAATAAAGCATAGCAGGGTCAAATCTTGCACCGCCGCCTGAGCAGTTCTCCAGCAATATATGGGGATAATCGGAGGTTAGTCTGCCCATGAGGTCATATACACCAAGGACGTATCTGTGCCAGAGTTCGCGCTGTCTTTCGACGGGAAGTGCGGCTGAACCGACTTCTGTAAGCTGACGGTTCATATCCCATTTGATATACTCTATATTTGCATTGTCGAGTATATTCTTCATCATGGAGTAAACGTAGTCGCGTACCTCCTTGCGGGAGTAATCAAGTACGTACTGCTCGCGGCAGAGAGTCAGGGGTCTGCCTTTTATCTGTATAGCCCAGTCGGGGTGAGCGCGGTAGAGGTCGGAATCGGGAGATATCATTTCGGGCTCGAACCAAAGACCGAACTTCATTCCCAGCTTGTTGACTTCTTCAACAAGGTGCTTCAGACCGCCCTCAAGTTTCTTTTCATAAACGAACCAGTCACCGAGAGATGAGTTATCGGAATCCCTGTGACCGAACCAGCCGTCATCCAGCACGAGCATCTCTATGCCCAGCCTGGAGGCCTCCTTTGCGATCGAGATTATCTTCTCGGTGTTGAAGTTGAAGTAGGTAGCCTCCCAGTTGTTGATAAGTATGGGTCGGCGCTTGTCCTTATACTCGCCGCGGATAAGGTTCTCACGGTAGAGGTCATGGAAGGTGCGCGACATTTTGCCTATGCCCTCATCGGAGTGTACCATTACTACCTCGGGGGCGGTGAAAGTTTCGCCAGATTCAAGGAGCCATTCAAAATCAAGGGGATTTATGCCCATGACGAAACGTGTCTTTTTGTGCTGTGTGACTTCTGCCTGAGCGAAGAAGTTGCCTGAATAAACGAAGTTGAAACCAAAGACCTCTCCCATATCCTCGTCTGCATTATGTGCGCACAGTGCAACGAATGGGTTGTTCTGGTGGGAGGATTCGCCGCGGCAGGAATCTATGCTCTGCTTGCCGTGGTGGAGGGGTGCACGTTCAATATGGCGCTCCCTTGCCCATGAACCGTTCAGCGTTATCATATCCATTTTGTCGGTATCGAATTCAACGCAGGCAGAAAGGGCACGGGTGAGTTTAAGAGGCTTGTCTGAGGTGTTTGTAAATCTCACCGAACGGGTGATAGCATCAAGGTTTTCAAATACAGAATATACCAGCACAGCTTCAAGTCCTGTGTGGGCATCTTTCATGGTGATTTCAAGAGTCTGTGCAGGGCTTTTTTCGGTGGCGAAAGTTGCCGGCATACCCTCGAGAGCAGGCTTGCCGTCATATATCCTGTGGGAAACATATCTCAGGTCGCAGGAGGACATACCTTCGCTGTCAAGTATTTTAAGCGTGCTTTCGCGGTAGTCTCCGATACCGAAGCAGGGATATTCAAATGGAGTGGTATCGAGATACACAGCTCTGTCGCGGTCATTGGTCTCTGGGGTGAAGGGGCTTTCATCAAGGCGCAGCAGCCAGTCCATATCCTCATCGGGGACTTTTTTGCCGTAGTAAATATGTCCGAGATATTCGCCGTTTATCACTTTGAACATATAGTCGGTGTTGTTGGCGCGAAGTTTGAATGAACGTGTTTTTTCGTTGTAGGTTATACTCATGATGGTACCTCCGTTTGCTTATATTACCGTAAGATCGTCGGCTTCGGTGTCTTCGTAGCGCAGAGTGAGTATCTCTGCAAGATCGCTGTGGGCGAGGATATCAAGCCTGTTCATATTATCAAAATCAAGGGAATCCCAGTCGTAACTTTCTGCATCGGGGATACGAACAGTTCCCGTGCAGTATGTTGTAACACGGAAAAGATATTCATTGTTTTCACCTGTTGCGTTGATTATCGCGGGCATCTCAAAATTAAGAGTGAGATGACCGTTTTGTTCTTCAAAGTCAGTGACTATGAATTCATCGGACTCATGAACTTCTGCGCGGGCTATTTTTTCAACAGTTGTTTTTTCTGTATATATCAGATGTCTGAGTTCTTCTTTTATATTTTCAAAATCTTTTCCGACGTATTCGCTGACTATGTCCCAAAGGAAAGCTTCTCCTATGATCTCTGCAAGTTCGTTGTTATCCATTGTTATACCTCTGTAGAATAAATTTATCGTTTTCACAATTGTACCAAAAAAAACAGAAATAATCAACACTTGTAAACGATTAGAGGACATATAATTTTGTGAACTTTCTGTAAACGAGGGGGTAGACGCCCAAAAAGGGACTTTTCTGGGGTTAACGGGTTGTCATATATATTACGGCTTTATTACAGTTGAGAACTGACGGCAATTTGACGGAGAACATTTGAAGTACGTCTTTTAGGACAGACTGTGTAACCGAATGATTACACTGCGGTTACATTAAAGGGAGAAAAAAAGGACGAATGTTGAAATGCTGAAAAGTTTTCAACAATCAAAAAGCGAAAATCAAGTTTTTACACCCTCTTTTCAACAGTTTCAACAGAGTTTTCAACAATTTTGAAGATGAGAATGTTGGATAAAAAGCTGTCCAAAAAAGTTCTTGTTACCGTTTTTTTACTGTTTGTAACTTAATAATGGAAAGTTAATACAGTGTCGGAAGGTTAAGCTGATATTTCCCGAAATACAGGGAAAGGGCGAAAATCATGGTTATAGTTGGTATAGTTGGGTAAACAAAAAGAGCTGATCATTCTTGTGAAAAATGTCTAACGAAAATACTTAACAAGATGTTTACAAATAGGCGAAAATATGTTATAATATAAACAGCGGAAACCGAAATGCCGCATTTAATTGCATACCACAGGGTATGATATAAAGTATATTCATGCCCTGTTGTCTAAAAGGAGGATTAACAATGGAAGAACGTTTGCAGACTATACAGTCGGTAAAAAACAAAAAGGTGCAGATAGGCATAATACCCGGACACTATGCCACTAACCATTCGCACGTTAATTATTATGTTGATATGACATCAATAAAGACAAGCCTGAAGATGGCTAAGGAAGCGGCACATGAGCTGGGCAGCACTTATGCCAACACAAATATCGAAACGATAATATGTCTTGAAGGAACAGAGATTCTCGGCGGTTTTCTTGCAGACTATCTTTCACAGGCAGGCATAAACAAGGGTGAGGATATAAACCTTATCACGCCTGAGCTTAATGCAGTGAATCAGATGATATTCCGTGACAACACCCAGAAGAAGATATGGGGCAAGCAGGTACTTCTGCTGATATCCAGTGCTTCAACGGGAAAGAGTATCAGACGTGCTGTTGATTGTCTGCAGTATTACAGTGGAAAGCTGACAGCTGTAGGAGCTATATTCTCGGCTATCGACAAGTTCGATGATATACCTGTACACGCACTGTTCACCGCAGAAGACCTTCCGCATTACGAGAACTATCTTGCTAACGACTGTCCTATGTGCAAGAACGGTCAGAAGGTAGATGCACTGATAAACAGTTTTGGTTATTCAAAGCTGTAATGAACGATATTTCCCCCCGGATGCTGCCGTATCCGGGGGATTTTTTGATACAAAAATCATGTCATAAATTTCCTGTAATAACAACGCGGCAATAGCATACAATATAATCGCAAGCCCGAATAAAACAAAAGGAGAAACGATAATGAAAGGTGTAACAACTCAGCAGGGCAGAGATACTCTCAACAAGTTCAAGATGGAGGCAGCAAATGAAGTTGGTGTCAACATCAAGCAGGGTTACAATGGTGACCTGACTTCAAGAGAGGCAGGCTCCGTTGGCGGCCAGATGGTCAAGAAGATGATCGACGCTTACAAGACAGGCAGCAAGCAGTAAGATCTGCTCCGCCCGACGCGGGCGGGTACATAAAGCCGCGCAATTCATTACACAACAAAAACGGATAGCCGCCAGATAATGACGGTCTATCCGTTTTTCGTGTATGTAATCAGATCAGTGTGACTATCACTTTATCGTAACAGCCACAGCGTTTTTGATAGCGTTTGTAGTATCCCATTTGCCGTTTACTTTTGCGGCGATAGCTACTTTGTAGGTCTTGCCCGGAGTGAGATTTTTGGGAGAAGTGCAAACAGTTTCGGTAATATCCTGCTTCTGAACTCTCCACTTGCCGGCAAGGTATACAGCTATAGCGTATCTGTCAGCATCTTCAACTTTGTCCCATGTGAATCTTGCCTGGTGGAATTCCTCGCTGTATTCTACCTTGATGTTGGTGGGATAGGTGGGCTTTGTTTCTTCTTCGATAGACAAGCGCTTGTAGGTGTTCTTGCCGTTGTTTTCGATCACTGCAAAATCGCCGTTGCCGCTGATAACATTTGTGGTTTTATTTGCGTTTACCCATCTTTCGCCGTTGGGAAGTTTTGCATCAGCTTTTATGTTCTTGAAATTTTCACCCAGAGAAATGTTTTTTAGCTCAGTACAATTATCGAACATACTGATCATATTTGTGACTTTGGAAGTATCAAATCCGCTCAGATCAAGATCTGTCAGACCGGTACAGTCACTGAACATTAATTTCATTTCCGTGACTTTGCTTGTATCAAAATTGCTCAGATCAAGTTCGGTCAGGTTGGAACAGCCTTTGAACATACTGTGGATCTCTTTGAGGTTTCTTGTATCAAAGTTGCTTAAATCAAGTGTAGCAAGATTCTTACATTCAAAGAACATCCATCTCATATCATTAACGTTGCTGGTATCAAATCCACTCAGATCAAGATCAGTCAGGGCTTCACAGTTCCTGAACATTCCTGTCAAATGAGTAACTTTGCTTGTATCAAAATTGCTTAGATCAAGTGTTTTCAGATTAGAACAGCCCTCAAACATATAAGGCATAAATGTTACATTTCTTGTATCAAAGCTGCTTAAATCAAGTGTGGTAAGAGCAGAACAGTTTTTGAACATACTTTCAGTTTTTTTAACCTTGCTTGTATCAAAGCTGCTAACATCAAGCTTGGTCAATTTGGAACAGCCACAGAACATAACGCTCATATCAGTAACATTGCTTGTATCAAAGCTGCTTAGATCAAGTGTGCTTAGTTTAGAACAATCTTCAAACATATAATGTATATATGTTACATTGCTTGTATCAAAGTTGCTTAGATCAAGTGTGGTCAATTCGGAACAGCGGCCGAACATATTAGCCATCTCAGTTACTTTGCTTGTATTAAATCTGCTAACATCAAGCTTGGTCAATTTGGAACAGCCACAGAACATAGCGCTCATATCAGTAACATTGCTTGTATCAAAGCTGCTTATATCAAGTGTGGTCAATCCGGAACATTCGTAGAACATACCTTCCAAACTAGTGGCTTTGCTTGTGTCAAATTTACTAACATCAATTGAGGTCAAAGCACGACATTCGGAAAATATCCTCTCAAAATTTGTGACATTGCTCGTATCAAAACCGCTTACATTAACTTCGGGTAGGATTAAACACAAATGGAACATATTGCTCATATCAGTAACATTGCTTGTATCAAAATTGCTTACATTAACTTCGGGCAGGATTAAACACACACTGAACATATTGCTCATATCAGTAACATTGCTTGTATCAAAATTGCTTACATCAATAGAAGACAACTTTTTACAATAATAGAACATCCCTGACATATCTGTTACTTTACTTGTATCAAAGCCGCTTACATCAACTGTGTTCATGGCAAGACAGTTAATGAACATTTTACTCATATTTGTAACATTGCTTGTATCAATTCCGGCAACATCAATTGCAGACAGCTTTTTACAGTCACTGAACATTTCACTCATATTTGTTACTTTGCTTGTATCCGCATTTGAAATGTCGATAGAAACACAATTGTCAAAATTATAAAACAGCTTGCTGCTATCTTCGGGAAAAACTGTACCATTTTCAGCCATAATGAATTTTACATATGCTTTGAAATAATCGCTTAATCCCCTTAATTCATCACCGTTCACATTGCCCTTTAATGTAAGCACACCTGTTGATGCATCGAATGAATAAAAGCTGCCATCGAACGAAGCAGCCTGTGCAGCAATTCCCTGCGAGATAACAGGCGCTCCATAGCTGACAACACCTGCTGCCATACATAGTGACATTACTACCGCTAAAACTTTTTTTATCTGCATTATTATTTCCTCCCAAATATTTACAAACGATGTATTAGTACAATTAATACATTTTATATGTTATCATTATTTAATGTTATTGTCAATATCTTTTTCAGATATTATTTTCTGGTATCTCATAAGTACAACAAAAAAACGGATAGCCGCCGGATAATGACGGTCTATCCGTTTTTCGTGTATGTAATCAGATCAGAGTAACTATCACTTTATAGTAACAGTCACTGCATTTTTGATAGCGTCTGACGTATACCATTTGCCGTCTACTCTTGCAGCGACAGCCACCTTGTAGGTCTTGCCAGGAGTAAGGTTCTTGGGTGTGGTGTAGGTGGTGTCAGTGATATCCTGTGCCTGAACTCTCCACTTGCCTGCGAGGTATACTGCGATACCATATCTGTCAGCATTTTCCACCTTATTCCATGTAAATCTCATCTGATGATACTTTTCGCTGTATTCGGTCTTGATGTTTGTGGGGTATGTGGGCTTGTTTTCGGTAGCTGTTCCAAAGAGTTTGTAGGTGTTCTTACCGTTATTTTCGATAACGGCATAATCTCCGTTACCGCTTACTATTGTTGCAGGAGAATTCATATTTACCCAGCCTTTACCGTTGTTAAGCATTGCTTCTTCGGGAACATTTTTGAAATTCTCCCCAAGAGTAAGAGACTTCAGATTATCGCAATTACGGAACATATCAACCATATCTGTTACATTGCTTGTATCAAAACTGCTAAGATCAAGAGAAGTTAAACTGGAACAATCACTGAACATCCATTTCATATCTGTAACATTGCTTGTATCAAAGCCACTAACATCAAGTTCAGTCAGATTTTTACAAAATTCAAACATTCCTGTCATATCTGTTACATTGCTGGTATCAAAACCACTAAGATCAAGAGAAGTTAAATCAGAACAATCACTGAACATCCATTTCATATCTGTAACTTTGCTAGTGTTAAAGCTGCTGACATCAAGAGAAATCAGATTTACACAATTTTCGAACATTTCACCCATATCTGTTACATTGCTTGTATCAAAACTGCTAAGATCAAGAGAAGTTAAACCTAAACAATCACTGAACATTCCACTCATATCTGTAACATTGCTTGTATCAAAGCCACTGACATCAAGTGATTGTAGTTTTTTACAACCATTGAACATGCAAGGCATATCTGTAACTTTACTTGTATTAAACCTACTTACATCGAGTATAGTTAGTTTTTGACAATGGCGGAACATACTCGACATATTTGTAACTTTACTTGTATCGAATTTGCTTAAATCAAGCGATGTCAAGTCGTAACAGCTACTGAACATATAGCTCATATTTGTAACTTTGCTTGTATCAAAACCACTAACATCAATTTCAGTCAGATTATTACAGCCGTCGAACAAATGACTCATATCTGTAACTTTACTTGTATCGAAAGCGCTAACATCAAGCGATGTCAAGTCGTAACAGCAACTGAACATATAGCTCATATTTGTAACTTTGCTTGTATCCGCATTTGAAAGATCAATAGAATTACAATTTATATAACCGTAAAAAAGCTCACTGCAGTCTTCGGGAAGAACAGTTCCTTCTTCAGCTATTACAGAGTTTACTTTATTTTTATAGCTAAAATAATATATCGTATCACGGTCTACCTCTCCCCTGAGAGTAAGCACGCCTGTTTCTTCATCGAACGAATAACACTCTGCCTCGGTTGCAGCCTCTGCCTGCGCGGTTATGGTCTGCGAAATAACCGGTGCACCATAGCTTGCTGCACCTGCTACCATACATAATGACATTACTGCTGCTAAAATTCTTTTTCTCTGCATAATTATGCCTCCTTTAATTTCAACATTGATAACTATATATCAATGCATTTTCATTATACCACTTCCCAATGTGAACGTCAATATTATTGGTAAATTTTACCGTCTGTTCGTTGCTTATATATAATTACAAAAGGATTTTAATATGTCTTTTTGACGGTAAGTTAAAATATTAATATTAATCGTTTGTACTTTTTTATTTGCTCGTCACCTTTGTTTTGTCTTACTGTATATATACGAATAAGTCACAAAGAATTAATAGCGTGTTTTTTACAAATTTCGCGCCGCGTTTTTGTGCAAAATCAACACTCCAGCACTATTAGAAGATAAAAAACGCCCTCGGAGATACATTTCATATCCCAAGGGCATTAATACTTTAATAGTATTTATTCGAATGCCGCCAATCATTTTATGGTAACCTTATTCAGATATTGGTGGGGTAGGTGATGGAAGTTTGACGGTTAAAAAAACGGATATCCGCCCAACAAGGACGGTCTATCCGCTTCTTATTTTTCAAATCACTTTATTGTAACAGTCACTGCATTTTTGATAGCATTTGCAGTATCCCACTTACCATTCACCCTTGCAGCGATAGCAACTTTGTAAGTCGTGTCGGGGGTCATGCTTTTGGGAGTAGTGTAAGAAGTATCGGTAATGCCCTTATCCTGAACCTTCCACTTGCCGGCAAGGTATACAGCTATAGCGTATCTGTCAGCGCCTTCAACTTCTTTCCATGAGAATCTTACCTGGTGAGATTTCAGGTTATATTCTTGGCTGTATTCAACTTTGATGTTGGTAGGATAGGTGGGAGTATAGGTTATATAGGTATTCTTCCCGTTATTCTTGATAACTGCAAATTTTTCGTCACCGCTTACTATTCTTGTAGGAGCTTTCATATTTACCCAGACTTTGCTGTTGGGAAGTTGTGCTTTTTTGAGAACATTTTTGAAATTCTCACCAAGAGTAAGGGACTCCAGTTTATTACAAGAACTGAACATACAACTAGAACTGGACAAATCAGACTTTTCTGTAACCTTGCTTGTATCAAAACCACTTAAATCAAGTGATGTCAATTCACCGCAGCCATAAAACATATAACTGATATCTCTAACATTGCTTGTATCAAAAGAGCTTAAATCCAGTGTGGTTAGTTTGAAACAATCACCAAACATATGATACATATCTTTAACTTTACTTGTATCAAAATTGCTAAGATCAAGTGCAGTCAGGCTATGACACCAAGAAAACATATCGCTCATCTTTGTAACTTTGCTCGTATCAAATCCACTTACATCAAGCGATGTCAAGCTTTTACAGGAACTGAACATACCGTTCATATCTGTAACCCTGCTTGTATCAAATGCAGTAACATCAATTGAAGTCAATTTGAAACAGCCACCAAACATACTACTCATATCTGTAACTCTGCTTGTATCAAATTTGCTTACATCAAGTGATATCAATTCGTTACAGCCATCGAACATATCTCTCATATCTGTAACTGCGCTTGTATCAAATCCGCTTACATCAAGCGATGTCAAACTTTTACAGTAACAGAACATCTCGTCCATATATGTAACTTTACTTGTATCAAATCCACTTACATTGAGCGATTTAAGCTTGCAACAGTTATCGAACATTCTGCTCATATTTGTAACATTGCTTGTATCCGCATTTGAAAGATCGATAGAAGAACAATTTGTATAATTACGAAAAAGAAGGCTGCTGTCTTTAGGAAGAACTGTACCTTTTTCAGCTATGACAGATTTAACACGATAGCCATACTTATTGTTAAATTTACGCAAAGTAGCACCATCAACCGTACCGCTAAGCGTAAGCGTACCTGTTGTTTGGTTAAATGAAAAACCGCTTGTTGCTGAAGCAGCTGCCTGTGCAGTTATGCTCTGTGTGATAACAGGCGCACCATAGCTGACAGTTCCTGCCACCATACAAAGCGACATCACTACTGCTAAAATTTTTTTCATCTGCATAAATATACCCCCTGAATTCTTGTGCCGAAAACGGCAATATGTCAATATTTCCTCAAATATGATATCACAGATGATTATTCATGTCAATTACTTCAATAAATTTTCTTGAACATTCGGCGCTTATCCATAATAAAAAATTATATAATTTTTTATTTTAGACAAATTATTATTCGCTCATCAGATAGATCTTTTTTCTGAGATATAAAGCTATCCGTCAGACTGTCAGTATCCGGATCATTCTTATCATAATATATTTTGATCCTCTTGCCAACGGGAAAAGCATTTTTGAACGATGTCGAACTACGACACTTCTTACAGAAATACTCACCTGTTTATGTGGTGTATTCATACCATGGGGTATAAACATATCCTGCTTTTGAAAATGCTTTATCAAGTCTGATAACTTTTCCTGAGCAACACACTCCATTCTTTTTAATTGAAAAAAACTCTACCATTTTTATAATGCAATATATGTCTATTATTAAAAATACTATTCCAAATATCCCGAGAAAAAAGCGCCTGCCATAATTCACACTCCCGAAAAAGCAATCTTATTTCTGAGAGAGCAAACCGCTGAAGCCAATGATATTATTAGATTTTTTACGGATATCCGCGGTTTTATCTGCAAAAAGCTCTCGTACTTTTTGAATAGCATTAGTCGGATTCCCCCCCGCACACGCGGGGAGAAGTCGCCGTAATCTTCTAATCCGCCATGCCTCGGTTTTCCCTATGCCCATAGGTGCTTCAAGGATATATATCCCTGCTGACGAAACATCAGAGACTATGTCCATAATCTCCTGCTGAACTGCATTCGGGACAAAACCAAATCTTTCAGTAAAATCGTGGTATCCGTCATAAGCTTCCCGGTATGACGGAAGCCCCGGTTTTTCAAATGCATAAACAGCTCGTTCTTCATAGTTATCGGGTGTTATAAAAGTATCTGTAAGTGGAAAATATTCAATATTGCTTGCGATCCAGTCACTCATGATAAGCAAACCTGTTATGAGCATTTGTAGTTTTACATTTATCTCCGGAAGATTTTTTGGGATCATCAAAGCCACACTCAGCAAGGCAATGTGATATCCATTTATCCCATACATCTGTCCATATCTTCTCCTGAGAAAAACCCGGTCCAAAATAGTTTTCATCAAACTCATCATCACTGCCATCGCATTTTCCATGATGTGATGCTAAATATTCAAGTTCATGTTCAGAGAGCCAGTTATCAAATAATCTATTGATCACCGAAGCTGTATCATATGCGTGTGTCACAAATGACAGCCATTTGCTTTTGTTCTCCCGACAGCTTTTAGCAGCCATTTTTCTTAACAGATACATAAGCACACCTCCAATTGATATTAATTATACATCTTTTGGTTAATTATGTGCTGAATTACCAATTAAATCAGATCTAAATTTCATATCAGTATCCTGATCAATTGCTGTATTTTTAAAATAAACATATGTTTTAATTACTGTTTTCCTCCATCAGTCGCCTCAACACCCTCTCCCTGTCATTTACGAACATTTTGGTGATGATCTATCTGTTCGGTATGACCGCTCTGACGGGATACATTACAGACTACTACACCTCGCTGACTGCACTTGTGATAGCTGAGCTGTTTATTGCCACACTCGGCAGTTTTGCAACACTCACATGGATCGGAATGGTCACGCATGATGCCAAGTTTTTCAATGTCTATCAGGAAACGATAGATATGGAGATCAGCGATTGCGAGGTCATGCAGAAGGCACTGAAAAGATTGTATGATTTTGAGACAAAACAATTAGCATAATGTTTTTCTTGCCAATAGCCCGTAGTCTATTGGAACACCTGTAGACCATTCCACACAAGTCCATTTCAGTATTCTGGCGCGCGCCGCAATGACAGCATATCCTTTTGGAACTGAATAACAAATAAAGCCCTGAGATTTGCTCACATAAGCATTTCCCAGGGCTTCATTTATCCCATATTTCCTGCAAATATCCGCTCTACCACGATCTGCGTCATCTCCTGCACCGACTCTGCATAACCGTTCCTTGCCCACTTCATGAAGATACCGAAAAGCCCATAGGCAAGGTAGGAGCTTTCGTAGGTATCCGAGATCTGATCGGTGTCGCTGTCGGTCATGATAACTTCATATGCCGACAAGATCGCTCCATGATGCCCCTGACCGATGATGAGGTCGTTCTTTTTCCGCAGAGAATAGCAGAAATCAAAATACCGCCTGACACGGTAGCTGTCACCCAACTGATGCTCTTTGAGCCTGTGTTCACGCTCATATTCACGCCACTTCATGATGATATAGGCAGTGATGATATCGTCCTTTGACTTAAAATTGCGAAAATAGGTCGCTCTGCCGATGCCGCCTTCCTCGCACAGCTCGTCCACGGTGATCTTTTCGATGTTCTTCTTTTTCATCAGCTTGAACAGCGCTTCGCCGTAGGCTGAGGTCACATATTCTGACATTTTCCACTTTCCTTTCTGCCTGATGATACTTTTTCGCAAAATAGTATCATTTTCCCGATTTTATTGACTTTGCAGCCATTTTATGATATTATAGTATCATAGAAAAGCGGATTTGTCAAGTGCTTGATAAGAAAGGATGGTCGCTATGGGAAAAAGTTCAGTAAAGAAGCATAAAGCACTTAGGATCATATTGATCGTTCTGTCTGTTATAGTCATACTGTGCATCAGTGGATTTTTCATTGCAGCCACGCACACACAGATGGTTGTGGGTTTCCTTCAGAAAATGGCTGACAACGGCAAGCCGCTGAATTCCTATGAACCACTGAACGAACCGCAGAACGGCTTGAAAGAAAACGGGCAGTATCTTATCAGCGAGATCGAATATGCAAAGGAATACCCGAACAGCTTTCTTGACATTATCTACCCCGATGAAAACAGAGAAGCTGACAGGCCAACCCTGTTCTATTTCCACGGCGGCGGTTTCTTTGCAGGAAGTAAGAATATGGGTGATCCTCTTGTCGCAAATGAAGCGACTGCTCTGATAGATGACCTTTGCGCTGCGGGATATAATATCGTCAATGTGGACTACGCCCTTGTACCCGACGAGCATTTTCCCGTTCCGCTGATTCAGGCAAATCAGGCATTTTCCTACATTATGGAGCATAGCGAGGAATACCATCTGAACATGGCTCAGGTTATTCTAATGGGTTCTTCGGCAGGAGCGATCATGTCCTGCCAGATGGGAACTGTTATCACAACGCCCGAATACGCCGAATTGCTCGGTATATCTCCTGCACTTGCTCCCGAACAGGTATGTGCGATCGTGGCTGATGATGCTCCGCTTGATTATGAGAGCTTTACGCTCGCCTGTAAATTCCTTGTAGGCAACTATGTGAAAGGCTCGATCTTTCTGAACAAAGACGAGCTGAACCGATATGACTGTATTCCCCACATGACAAATGCTTATCCGCCCTCTATCATGCTCGGCAGTGAATACCGTTACGATATGAACGAAATGCACGATAAACTCGATGCTCTTGGTGTCAGGAA
>ODAI013752001.1_pt1 | contig 28692 bp, 27 predicted proteins | sample 1539321 | NCBI WGS metagenome assembly ODAI01 (sample SAMN02144231, study PRJEB22623) | gut metagenome | biome: sheep rumen | host: Ovis aries | place: New Zealand
ACGAATATCATAAAGCGGAATGAATATGGTGGAACCTGCCTGGTTACTGCTGTAGATAAAGTGCTTGATTATATGGAATCTATTAATGAAACATCGGTTGTGATGGGAAACCATAGACGGCAGGAAGAAAAGCTTTTTGATATGGCGAGTTTCAAAGAAGCTTGGCAGAACGCATGTATTCATACAAAGTGGGACAAAGGAAATCCACCGGCAGTCTATATATTTTCCGACAGAATTGAAGTCATATCTACTGGTGGATTACCGATAGATCTGAATAAAGAAGAATTCTATAAGGGTATAAGTAAGCCAGTCAATGTAAAATTGCAAAAGATATTTGGACAGTTAGGATATGTAGAACAAACTGGCCATGGTATTCCACTCATTATAAGCAACTATGGGAAACAGGCTTTTGATATCATGGATAATTTTGTCAATGTTACCATTCCGTTCAATTATGAGAAGAAGAGTTTGCTTGCGACAGAGAGTGAGAATGAAGTTAAGCTTAACGCGGCAGAGCAGTGGCTTGTCAACAACGTGAAACAAAATCCATATATAACTATAACTGAATTAGCTGCTTCGGGTAGTTATTCTGATGGGTATGTAAGAAAGATGATTGCGTCGTTGAAGGCAAAGCATATTATAGAACGTCAGGGTGGAAAGAAAAACGGAAGATGGATTGTTATCCAGTGATATTTACAAAAAAGAGGTGTGAACATGTATAAGAAAACTATCATAAAAATCATGAGCGGACTTGCGTTATCTCTAGTGCTTCTTAGCGCTGGCTGTAAAAAAGAGAACAAGTCATCGGATGAGTATCATATAACTCATGCTAATACATACAATATGTATACAACCTGTGAATATAGCGCTGAAGAAAAGGCGAATGTGCAGGCCTTTCTAAAAACCTATTATAAAGTGATCGCTGGAAAGGCATACTTTAACCTTAGGAGTATGGATTCTGATGTGTTCAATATGTCTCCGGAAGACATTAAGAATACAGCGTATGGAGTTATCATAGCTGATGAAGTTGGCTTCTCTTATGATAAGGATAAAGTGGATCTATATATGACAAGCGCTGAAAGTGCAATGAAATCCGAGAACGATATGTACAAATGTGCTGAATACCTGAAGTACTACACCATGTACAGATTTTATAGGCATAATTATACATTTACTGAAGAGGACGTTGAGTTTGCGCAGTCTAAGCTGGATGATTTGATCGAGTCGCTTGGAAGTTCCTCTGATAAGATGAAGGAGCTGGAGACTCTTGATATCATGGCACAGGTATTCTCTTTCTATAAGGCTGGGTTTCCTGGCACAAACCTGCATATCATGATAACGAAAGAACAAAAGAATAAGATAAAGGATTTTATAAGTGTTTTTTGCAAGTATGAGCACTACGTGAATGATATAAGCAGTTTTGCAAAGATATATGAGATTGATGACCTTTTTAATCTTGAGTTTATAAGTGATACAGAGAATGCTGTGGCCATACATGCGTATGAGAAGCTGGATGACAGTGTCAGCTGTGTGGATGTATACAAGTGGTATAGCTGGAGTAATACATATCATAAGGCAAACTTTGATGAAGAAATCCATGATAAGATTAAGGAGTATCTTAATTCGATCAGAATTAAGAAGGGTATATATGGTAAGAAATCAGAGAATAATACATACTATGATCTTGAGAGCATAGCGTGCGGTAACTGTCTTGAGGATAGGGTTGAGCAGTGGAAAAATGCTGTTAAGATTGAGGAAGAGTGAATAAAGGAGGTTGTGTATTATGTGGAAAGTTAGTTTAAAGCCGGCCCTTAGGGCTATGCTTTGTATCGCGGCCACTTCTCTTACTCTCACTGCATGTGAGTCTAAGAAGGATAAGGATTCTAAGGAAACAGGCGATGTGTGGTTTGCAGGAACTGTATATGATCCACTTGCTTATGATGAGGATGAGTCGATTGGCCATTATGGTTATTAATTGAAAAAAGACGATAATTCGTACTTGTGCGTGATTATCGTCTTCTTTATTTGGCTGTGAATATGAAAAAAGTGAGTTGACAGCCAAATAAAGAAGAGGTATCATATAATTAAAGTGGCTGTGAAAAGGAAAAAATATAAATCGAAGCCAATTAAAGGAGTGCATGCTATGGTAGGAAGAGAACAGGAAATAAGAGATCTTAATAGATTATATGATAGGAATAAAGCGGAACTTGTTGCTGTATACGGCAGACGTCGAGTGGGAAAGACTTTCTTGATTGATGAGGTATTTGCGGATAGAATAACTTTTAGGCATGCAGGTCTGGCTCCTGGTGATGATGAGCCTGTTGGGATTTTAAGAGCGCAGCTGGATCACTTTTATAATTCATTAATAATATATGGGATGGAAGAGTGTAAAAAACCTGATAATTGGCTTGATGCATTTCTTTTGTTAGAGAAATATCTTCAAAAAATAGATGATGGATCCAGACAATTGATTTTTATAGATGAACTACCATGGCTTGATACACCAAGATCGGGTTTTCTTAGGGCGTTTGAAGGTTTTTGGAATAATTGGGGATGTCATAGAAAGAATCTTATGGTTATAGTATGCGGAAGCGCAAATTCATGGATTCTCGATAATCTTATAAATAATCATGGTGGATTATATAACAGGGTTACTTATCAGATTAAATTGTCACCATTTTCTTTAAAGGAATGTGAGGAATTCTATAATGAGAATCATATTTCATTATCGAGATATGATATAGTTCAGAGTTATATGATATTGGGCGGAATACCTTATTATATGGGATACTTTGATTTGGGACTAAGTTTGGCTCAGAATATAGATAAACTCTTTTTTGAAAGAGATGCGATGTTAAAAAATGAATATGACCGTTTGTTTGAGTCGATATTTGTTAATCCTGAGGCTATGAAAAAAATACTGGAGGTGTTATCTACACGAAATTCGGGCTATACTCGAAAGGAAATATCAGTAAAAACCGGTTTTTCTGATGGAGGTGGTTTATCTAGATATTTGAATGCTTTGGTGGCTAGTGATTTTGTTGTAAAATATGTGCCATTTGGGTTTGGAAAGAGAGAAGAGCATTATAAACTCACTGATCCATTCTGTCTTTTTTATCTTCATTTTTATGATGCAATCAATAGTGGTGATGATGAATATTGGCAGCATAATCTATCATCTCAGTCAGTAGTTGTTTGGCGTGGATATTCTTTTGAGAATGTATGCTTTAATCATATTCCTCAAATTAAAAAAGCGCTTGGAATATCCGGTGTTATAACTTCTGCATCAGCATGGTCAAAACGTGAAGATGATGAAGAAGGAGCACAGATAGATTTGCTTCTTTCACGAAATGATAATGTACTGAATATGTGTGAAATAAAATTTTATGGAGATGATTTTGCTGTAAATGGCGACTATTATAGGAAACTCCTTAGACGACAAGAGATGCTGATGAAAGATGTTAATAAAAAAACTGTCGTTCGTAGCACCTTGATAACAACATTTGGATTGAAGAGGAATGAATATAGTGGCATATTTACTAACATAATAACGTTAGAAGACCTTTTTGTGTTGCTTTAATTCTCGATAAGTGTTATAATATTATCTACGATTTATATGGAGGTACATCATGTATAATGCAAAAGTTATAGAGAAAAAGTGGCAGAAATACTGGGCTGAGAATGATACTTTCAAGACTGATGTGTGGGATTTTTCTAAGCCTAAGTTCTATGCTCTGGATATGTTTCCTTACCCTTCGGGTGTAGGTCTTCATGCAGGTCATCCGGAAGGATATACTGCTACAGATATAGTTTCACGTATGAAGAGGATGCAGGGTTATAATGTTCTTCATCCTATGGGATATGATTCTTTTGGACTTCCTGCAGAGCAGTATGCGGTTAATACAGGAAACCATCCTAATGGTTTTACTGAGAAGAATATCGAAACATTTACCGCGCAGCTTAAGGAACTCGGATTTGATTATGACTGGTCGAAGGAGATAAGAACTTCTGATCCTTCGTACTATAAGTGGACACAGTGGATATTCAAGAAGCTCTATGAGGATGGATATGCGAAGCTTGTAGACATGCCTGTTAACTGGTGTGAGGAGCTTGGAACTGTTCTGTCTAACGATGAGGTCATAGACGGTAAGTCTGAGCGTGGTGGCTTCCCGGTTGTTCGTAAGAACATGAAGCAGTGGGTTATTGATCAGGTTGCTTTTGCTGAGGAGTTGCTTGAGGGGCTTGATGAGGTTGACTGGCCTGAATCGACTAAGGAGATGCAGAGAAACTGGATCGGTAAGTCGACTGGTGTTGAGGTTGACTTCAAGATCGTTGGGGGCGGAGACTTCTCTATCTATACAACTTGTATAGAGACTATATATGGTATAACCTTCATGGTTCTTGCTCCGGACGGAGAGCTTGTTAAGGGGCTTCTTGACAGGGTTGAGAACAGAGCTGAAGTTGAGGCTTACATAGCTGAGACTGTTAAGAAGAACGATATGGACAGAACTGAGCTTAACAAGACTAAGTCGGGTTGTGAGCTTAAGGGAATAAAGGCTGTTAACCCTGTTAATGGCAAGGAAGTTCCTGTGTTCATAGGCGATTTCGTTCTTGCTAATTATGGAACTGGTGCTGTTATGGCGGTTCCTTCACATGATCAGAGAGACTTTGAGTATGCTAAAGCTCACAATATACCATTCATCCAGGTTATCGACGGAGCTGATACGAGCGAGCATGCATTTGAGAAGCAGGATTATCTTGGCAAGGGCTGTAAGCTTCTTAATTCTGAAGAATTCACAGGTCTTACTGTTGAAGAGGCTAAGGAGGCTATCACTTGCAAGCTTGAGAAGGCAGGCGTAGCCAGAAGGAAGGTTAATTATCACTTCCGTGAGTGGATATTTGCAAGACAGCGTTACTGGGGCGAGCCAGTGCCTGTTGTATATGGAGAGGATGGCAAGATTCATGTCCTTGCTGATGAGGAACTTCCTCTTATCCTTCCTGAACTTGATGATTACAAGGGAAAGAATGGTAAGGCACCTCTTGAGAATGCTACTGAGTGGAAGAAGTATGATAAGAACGGCATCAAGGGCGTGAGAGAGACTTCTACTATGCCTGGTAGTGCCGGTTCGAGCTGGTACTTCTTGAGATATATCGATCCGCACAATGATAAGGAGTTTGCTAATCAGGAACTTCTCCGCCACTGGATGCCTGTAGATCTCTATATAGGCGGTCCAGAGCATGCGGTTGGTCACCTCATGTATTCGCGTATATGGAACAGATTCCTCTACAATAAGGGCTTGTCTCCTGTTAAGGAGCCTTTTAAGAAGCTTGTTCATCAGGGTATGATCCTCGGCTCTAATGGTATCAAGATGGGTAAGAGATTCCCTGAATTTGTAGTTAACCCTAGCGATATCGTAAGAGACTATGGTGCTGATACTCTTAGACTCTATGAGATGTTCATGGGTCCTCTTGAGGCTTCTAAGCCATGGAGCCAGCAGGGTGTAGAGGGTGCTAAGAGATTCATAATAAGATTCTATTCGTTCTTCTCTGATGAGAATAACATAACAGATGCTGCTACACCTGAGCTTGATAAGGTCTATAATCAGACTGTTAAGAAGGTTACTGCGGACTTTGAGAGCCTTGGCTTTAACACAGCTATCAGCCAGATGATGATATTCGTCAACGAGGTATATAAGCTTGGTAAGTGTCAGAAGTCTTATGCTGAGGGCTTCGTGAAGATGATCTCATGTGTATGCCCTCATGTTGGTGAGGAACTCTGGGAGATGCTTGGACATAACAGCACTATTGCTTATGAGCCATGGCCATCATATGACGAATCTGCTCTTGTTGAGAGTGAGGTAAATGTTGCGGTTCAGGTTAACGGTAAAGTCCGTGCCAATATGAGTGTGGCAGTCGATGCGACTGAGGACGAGATCCGCGAGAAAGCGCTTGCAATCGATAAGGTTAAGGTACATACAGACGGAAAGACTGTTGTTAAGGTTATCATAATCAAGGGCAAGATAGTGAATATAGTTGTGAAGTAATGCTATCTTAGATGGAGATAAAGGCTGTAAGACATATTTGTGAGTATTCATTGAATGTGTTTTACAGCCTTATGTTATTTCACAAGCTTTTCTAGTGTCTCAAACAGTGTATCGTTATCTATAGGCTTACTTAAGTGTGCGTTCATGCCGGCCTGGAGGCTTCTCTGAACGTCCTCGTCGAAGGCGTTGGCTGTAAGAGCAATGATAGGGGTATTCTTAGCGTCAGCGCGGTCAAGATCTCTTATTATCGATGTTGCTTCAAGTCCATCCATCTCTGGCATACGTATATCCATGAGTATCGCATCGAAGTATCCTTCTGTGCTTTCTATGAACTTATCTACAGCTATTCTGCCGTTACTAGCAAGCGTGACGCTGATTCCTCTCATAGAGAGGACCATAGTCATGATCTCTGCGTTGATCTCAACATCCTCCGCAAGAAGTATATGTCTTCCACTTAAGTCAGTAGCTTCTGACTTATTCTTTGCGGCTTTTTTCTTGGTAAGAGCGTTGCGGAATTCTTCGATTATGTTGTTGGCAAAGAGTGGCTTTGCTATGAAGCTATCTACACCAGCACTTATTGCTTCTTCTAGGACATCGTCCCAGCGATATGCAGTGATTATGATGATAGCCGATTCGTGACCTATTATCTTACGTATCTCTCTTGTTGTTTCGATACCATCCATATTAGGCATCTTAAGATCTACGAGTATGAGATTGTAAGGATTAGACCTTGCGTGGCGAAGCTTAACCATCTCGATTGCTTCAGGTCCTGAGTATGCTATCTCACAGGAGATACCTATCTTCTCGAGTATGAGTCTCGCGTGCTCGCATGCGACAGGGTCGTCGTCGATCACAAGAACACTCATCTTCTCAGGAGCGATATCAAGCTCTCCATCGGCTGTGATGCTGTGCTCTGAATCCTTCAGAGTAACTGTAACGGTAAAGATGGTTCCTTCGCCCTTGGTGCTCTTAACTTCGATGTTGCCGTTCATCATCTCGATGATGTTCTTGGTTATGGCAAGACCGAGTCCTGAACTGCCATATCTGTTGGTTGCCGAACCATCTTCTTGTGAGAAGAAATCGAAGATATGCGGGAGATAGTCCTTGCTGATTCCGATGCCTGTATCGGCTATCGTGAAGCGAAGAACTGAGTTCTTGTCAAACTGAGAGGTGCGCTCGACAATAAAGTCGATAGAGCCGCCTTCTGGCGTGAACTTCACAGCATTGCCTATTATGTTGATGAGGACCTGCTTGAGCTTCGTGCTGTCTCCGACATAGTAGTCATCAACTGCTCCGTTGATGTGGCAGTTATAGTTAAGCCCTTTTTCGACACTTTGGCTGCTGAACATGATGTTGATCTGTTCAAGGAGCTTTGAGAATGAGAATTCCTCGTTCTTGAGAGTCATCCTTCCAGATTCGATTCTTGACATATCGAGAATATCGTTGATAAGAGAGAGGAGATGATTGGCTGAGCTGCCTATCTTCTCAAGGTATTCTCTTGTTGAAGGAGAGATGTCCGGATCGCTCAGCGCAATACTGTCCAGACCGATGATAGCATTCATAGGGGTTCTTATCTCATGACTCATATTGGATAAGAAGGTGGTCTTGGCTTTGCTGGCTTCCTCAGCTGTAGTAAGTGCATCGCTAAGCACCTGGCTCTGTGTCATCTGGTCACGCATCTGTCTGTCGATATCTGTAAATCCAAGACCTATGGCGTGGGGAGCGCTGTTAACGCTTTCACTTGTTAGCTGTACGCTTGCAATCCTTAGCATCTCGTAGCTTTCGATACCATCTCTCTCGATGAGGTAGCGGTATGTTAGGAGTCTTTCTTTTTGAAGGCTCTTAAGGATATTCTCTGGATTGATGAACTGCAGGAAGCCTTCGCGGTAGCTCTCTGCAACTATGTCGTTGGCGTATCTGGTAAATGCATCTTCAAAAGAGAATTCGTCACCTACTTGTGGACCTTCATCCTTTGCGACGGATGAGCGATAGCAGATACATCTGTCTGAATCAAGATCAGCAAAGTACACGCTCTTATAATCAGATGCGAGAGCGGTGATCATATAGTCTTGCTGGTTGCGCAGATTTTCCTCGGCTAGAAGCTTGTTCTGAAGTTCAAGACGCTGAAGCATGCTGAATATGAATATGAGAACCACGATTATAAGTATCGTCTGGATGATACTTCTTAATATGATTCCGTTAGAAACTGACTGGATCTTCTCACTTATAGTATTTTCGCGAATTAGGTAGGTGAGCATCCAATCGGTACCGCTTATAGGTACGTAGGACAGAGTTTCCTGAATGCCGTTATATGTGAAGGATACATAACTGTTTTTGCCATTCTTGAAGTCATCGCGTATCTTGAGTGCTGATGCTCCTTTTTTAAATTCTGCGGATTCAAGTGCAGTAAGAAGATTGTCTTCCTTGGCAAGACCGCCTAAGACCATATCTGTAAGTGCGACACCGTCTGCTGTGTAGATGTTGCAGAAGGTGGTGTTGTTGTCAGACTGAAGAGATACACCTTCAAGCATGACATCCATGTCTATCTCCATGAAGCACACAACAAGTGACTTGTCATTAAGTGTCAGGTTATCGACAGGTACTGCGATGATGACTTTCTTCCTGCCAGAATTGTCCTTGAGGGAAATCTCTGGCTCCTTGATGGTCTTGTAGTCGATGTTGTAATCGGCGATATTGTTCTGTGTTCCGAGAGAGGTGTATATAAGACCGTCTTTGTCAATGAATGCGAATTTTTCAAGAGTGTAGAGTTTCTTCATCCTCGCCTGATAAGTTTGCAGATGTGGGATATCCACAAGGTCGTCTTCTGTCATAAGGTTGACAGCCGTTTTGAGGTTCTTGATATTACCCTGAAGGGTAGATGATACTACCTGCTCACGTCTTCCAGCGAGCTCGCTGAGATAGAAAAGACTAACATTATTAACAGCTTTTTTGGTATCTGTTCCTGCTTTTTGACCTATCCATATCGTGCCTATGACGAATATTATCACGATGAGTATAGCTCCGGCAAACCATACAGGAAAAGACTTCTTAGTTGTTTTGTTGTTCATAGTATGTATGTTCCAATCTGATTATAGACTTTTTAGTGCTTCAAATTGTGATTTGGCTTCGGCAAGGAGGGCGGAATAATCTGTATCTGTCTTTGCGCGAAGAAGCTCTGTCATCTTAATTATGGGTTTTGCAAGAGGTGTGAGTGAAAGATTCGAATACATGCCCTTCAGAGCGTGAGCAATCTCAAATGCCGCATCATAATCCTTATCGGTAAGCTTTTCTTCGAGTGTGATGAGTCTTTCGTCAGCGAGTACTTTTCCTACGAGCATGAGGTAGAAGTCTTCTCTGTTCATGCAGCGGACTAAAGCTTCTTCTGTGTTGGCTCCATAATTCTTTAGATTATCTATGCTGATCATGTTAGTCTCCTATGCTTCTATGAATCTCTCGAATTCATCTGCCGGTACAGGCTTCGAGAAATAATATCCCTGGATGATGTCACAGCCTATGCTCTTAAGAAGTTCCATCTGTTCTTTAGTCTCTACGCCCTCGGCTATAACCGGCACTTCCACGAGTCTTGCGATATCGATCATGATCTCGACAAGACGAAAGTCTTTTTTGTTAGTACATATGTTTCTTATGAACTTCATATCAAGCTTCAGTGCGTCAATCGGAAGAGAGGTCAACATGTTGAGAGAAGAATAGCCACAGCCAAAGTCATCCATCTCAATCTTAAAGCCTATATCGCGAAGTGATGATACTGTATCGATAATCTGCTGTGAGTTATCAGTATAGGCTGATTCAGTGATCTCTAAGAGGAGCTTTTTCGGAGCAATACCGTTTGTCTTAGTGATCATAAGCAGTTCTTCACCGAGCGTTGGGTCAAATATATCGACTCTCGATACATTTACCGAAACAGGTAGGTTTGCACCGTAATTATCTTCCCAGCGCTTGATCTGGGCAGCGGCTTCGTTCCATACGTAACGATCAAGCTTATGTATCAGACCGTTATTCTCGAAGAGTGAGATGAATTCGCCAGGACTGACCATGCCATACTCTGGGTGTTCCCATCGAACCAAAGCTTCGGCGCTTGTAAGTACTGCTTTGTCGCCGCGTATGTTGTACTTTGGCTGATAGCATACCTTGAACTGATGCTCTGAGAGAGCTTTGTCGATATCGTTAATAAGGCGTTCTTCGTGAAGTTCTTTGCTGTGAAGCTTCGCATCGTAAAAGCTGTAAGCGGTTAAGTAGCTGCTTCTTAGCTTGTGGCATGCAAGCCTTGCGCAATCGAAGCGATGTTCCATGTCTGAGGTGTTCTCATCATCCGAGTATATGCCTAATCTGATGCTTATCTTATTGGCAAGACTATCTTTTATCTGCTTTACGTAATCTTCGATTTTCTCTGACAAGTCGTCAGTGTGAGGGATATATATGCCAAAACTGTTACTTCCTGACCTGCAGGCAAGACCGCCAGTCTGGCGTACAAGTTCGTGTATGCTGTTACCGATGTGCTTGAGGACAAGGTCTCCATACTCTCTGCCGTATAGTTCATTCACTATGTGAAAACGGTTGATGTCGAGTACTATAGCATCCATCGGCATGTTGTTGTTCTGGTTGTCGAGGCGCTTGCCATACTCGAGGAAGAATTCTTTGTTGAAGAGGCCTGTAAGGGTGTCTCTTTCAGTTTCGTGTATGATTATACTGTTTTCGGCAAGCTCGATAGAGTGACCGACTCTGGCTCTTATGATATCAGGTGCATCATAGGGCTTTGAGATAAAATCCGCGGCACCAAGCTGTAAGCTCTTTACTTCAGCATCCTTTTCAGAAGTCAGAACTATGACGGGAATGCGCCTTAATTCGCTGTCGGCACGTATGATCTTAAGAAGACTGTAGCCGTCAAGTTCCGGCATGTGCAGGTCAAGTATGATGAGTGAGAGAGTGAGCTTCTCATCTCGTATCATATTAAGTGCCTCTAAGCCGTTCTCGGCATAATCAACCTCGTAGTGATCGCTTAGCATCGCACCTAACATCTGTCTTTCGATGAATTCATCATCGACTATTAACACTTTTCTGTGAAGTCCTTTTTTTCGTTCTAGTAATTCTTTCATAACCCACCCCTATTACATGTATTTTCTTACATTATATCAGTTTAGGAAATTGATTGCAATCATAGAGATAAATAAGGGGCTGTAAAAAAACTATCACTAGGACACGTCAAGATTTCTATACTTTCGCCAGCCTGCAAAAGTATGACGAAATCTTGCGAATCGTCCCCGTGATAGTTTTTTACAGCCTTTTATATCGGCTAACAGCATAGCAATGAAAAAGGGGGTTTTTAACCCCCTTTTTAGAGCCTTTTTGCTTTGTGTGGATATTATAAAAACTTGAAGAAGTTAGCTGCGTTAGCAGTCTTTGTGGCTTCATGCATCGCTGACTCATAAGCTGACTGGAATATAGAACTCAGCTCTGGATCGGTGAAGATCATAACTACGTAGAAGAGAACTATAGCACTGAATAAAGTACCTACTATACCGAGTACGAGACCGGCTACAGATATGCCTTCCATACGCTTCTTTCCGTAATAGTCATATCTTGACATGATAGCAAATATGATAGCGAGTATGCCGGGTATGATACCTATACCACAGCACATACATGGTATCGAGAGGATACCGCAGATGAGTGAGGCTACCGAGAATCCGTGCTTAGGATTGGTGTCGTTATCAGGTGTGTTGTTGATATCGCTTACGTTGTTAAAATAATTGTTGTCCATAATATACTCCTTATACTTACTAGTTGTAACAACTCCTATAATTATATCATAAATTTCGTAAAAATCAACTATGTTTTTCTAAGCAGATGTGTTATAATATCATGTAGAGTTTTTTAAACGGAGGAAAGATATGACTAGAGTTGGATTATATGGTTATGGAAATCTTGCAAAGGGCGTGGAGGCAGCAATCAGACAGAATCCTGATATGGAGCTTGTGGCTGTTTTTACTAGAAGAGATCCTTCAAGTGTACAGGTTAAGACTGAGGGCGTAGATGTTGTAAGCGCTGTTGATGTTCTTAAGTACAAGGATAAGATAGATGTCATGGTAATATGTGGCGGTAGTGCTACAGATCTTCCTGTGCAGACACCTGAACTTGCAAAGAGTTTCAATGTTATCGACAGTTTTGATACACATGCGAAGGTTTCAACACATTTTGCCAATGTTGATTCTTCATGTAAGGGTGCCGGTACTGTTGGAATAATCTCTTGCGGATGGGATCCTGGTATGTTCTCTCTCATGAGACTTTATGGCAATGTTTCTCTTCCTGAAGGACATGATTATACCTTCTGGGGCAAGGGCGTAAGCCAGGGGCACTCAGATGCTATAAGACGTATCCCGGGTGTTAAGGATGCAAAGCAGTATACATGTCCTGTTGAGGCTGCACTTGAGAGTGTAAGAGCTGGCGAGAATCCTGAACTTACCACAAGACAGAAGCACACAAGACTTTGTTATGTGGTTGCTGAAGAGGGCGCTGATAAGGCTGCTATCGAGCAGGCTATTAAGACCATGCCTAACTACTTCGACGAATATGATACTACTGTTAACTTTATAAGCCAGGAAGAACTTATAAGAGATCACAGCGGTCTTCCTCATGGTGGTTTTGTTATCAGAACAGGTGTGACAGGCTTCGATAAGGAGAATAAGCATACTGTTGAATACAATATCAAGCTTGATTCAAATCCTGAATTCACAGGAAGTGTTATCGTAGCATTTGCAAGAGCTGCACATAAGCTTTCTAAGCAGGGACAGATGGGATGCTTTACTCCTTTTGATATAGCACCTGCTCTTATGAGTCCACTTAGTGCAGAAGAGTTGAGAGCGCATATGCTCTAAGAAAAGGAGGTATGTATGGGTCTTAATTTCAGAAAAAGTATCACTTTGACTAAGGGCGTTAAGCTGAACCTAAGTAAGGGCGGCGTAAGCCTATCCTTTGGAACTAAGGGTGTAAGACAGTCCATAAGTACAAGCGGACGTTCTACTACAACACTTTCTGTACCGGGGACCGGTATATACTATACTAAGTCTAAGAAGGTTTCTGATGGTATAGGAGGTCTTCTTAAGACTGATAAGAAGAAGACTACAGCCAAGTCTACTACCAAGAAATCTACGGCTAAGTCTACTGCAACTAAAAAGTCTGCCAAATAATTTTTTTGACGAATACTTCGCCTATGGCGGGGTTTTCGTTGTATATGGAGGATATATGGAATTACTTATATGTGTTCTGAATGAAAGTGAAAAGATATTTGATCATGTGCTTGAAAGTCTCGAGAAACATGATATTACTGGATGTACAGTTATAGAGAGTACAGGTATGAGAAAGGTTCTTCATCATGATGAAGAGACTTCTATATTCTTCGGTGCTATAAGAAGCGTTCTGTCTGATTCGGAGCGCATGAGAAGCCATACTCTTTTTATGGTTCTTGAAAAGGAAATGATAGAGACTGCGATAAGTGCTATCGAGGAAGTGGTTGGAAGCTTCGATAATGAGAACACGGGTATAGCTTTTAGTATGCCTCTTGACTTTGTCAAGGGTATCAGGAGGGCCGACTGATGGGTAACCTGGAAAATCAGATCCTCTTTGATATAGCTATAATCATGCTTCTTTCGCTTGTGTGCGGAAGAATCGTAAAGCATCTTAAGATGCCCAATGTAACCGGCTATCTGATAGCGGGTCTTCTGCTTGGACCTTGCTGCTTTAATATAATTACTTCCGATATGGTTTCTAACTTCGGTATAGCGTCAGATATTGCACTTGGCTTTATAGCTTTTGCTATAGGAAGTGAGTTCAAGTTGTCGTACTTCAAAAAAGTTGGAGCGGCGCCTATAGTCATAGCATGCTTTGAAAGCTTTGGCGCTGTTGCGGTTGTTCTTGTAACATGTGTGCTTCTTGGGTTTTCGCTTCCGTTATCGATACTTCTTAGTGCTATTTCTGCGGCTACTGCGCCTGCGCAGACCATCATGGTTGTAAGACAGTATAATGCAAAGGGACCTATGACGTCCATGCTTATGAGTGTTGTGGCTATAGATGACGCGACAGCACTGATTGCTTTTGGCTTTGCGGCTTCGATAGTGAAGTCTATGGAGAGTGGTAACGGCTTTTCAATTATGTCAGCTATGGCACCTGTTTTGGAGGTGGCAGTATCATTTGTTCTGGGACTTCTTATGTCGTGTGTTATGATGATGTTCATGAAGTTTTTCAAGAAGGATGCAAACAGGCTCTGTATAGCAGTTGGCGTCGTTCTTATGACTGTATTCTTAAGTGATGTGGTTGATGGTTCTTCGCTTCTTGCCTGTATGGCGCTTGGCGCTTTCATGGTCAATCTCTCTTCTGAGATTGATGGCATGATCAAGGTTGCCAACAACTTTACCCCTCCAATCAATGTGCTTTTCTTCGCCATAAGCGGTGCGGGCTTTGCGCTTGGTGAGCTTAAGAGTATAGGTCTTATCGGTATAGTATATGTCGTGACGAGAGTTATAGGCAAGATGGCTGGCGCTTATATCGGCGGCAGGCTGACGAAGCAGGACAAGAATACCTGTAAGTATCTTGGCCCGACTCTTATGCCTCAGGCCGGTGTTGCACTTGGTCTTATCATGGTTGCGCAGAATATCTTGCCGCAATACGGTCCTATGATAAGAACTGTCATACTCTGCTCAACATTTATCTATTCGATCCTAGGACCTAGTGTCGCAAAGTGGGCTTTGATTAAAGCGGGAGAGATACATGCGTAAGGAACTTAAAGAATTAGCTGATAAGCTGTATGTGGTCATGCTTTTGATGGTACCGTCGCTTTTTATAGTGTCGCCTATCATGCAGATGATCGCAAGATATATAGATTATAATTATACAACTTATAATGATTCGTGGGTACTCGGTGAGAATTATCGTTATGACAAATCCCAGTTTTCAAACTGTTATCGCGATATGATAGACAGTGTGAATTCTGTGGGGATCAAGATAGCCTGTGTGATACTCATCTACTGCATCGTAAGGGCTTATAAGACTAAGAAGATAGATATAAAGTGGCTTAAGCCTATGCTTATTTTTCTTATCTTTGATATGGTTATTATCGCGGTTACGCTTATAAGGGGGATGGGGCCTTATGACAGATATGGGCACTCATATATGGGCGAGAGCGTGTTTTCGTACCTTTCGTATCCAGTGGTTTACTTCTTTACGGGGATGCTTATATGCAAGGAAAAGTACAGGAAGTACCTTCTGTATATGTTCATGTTCACAGGTTCTGTGGTTAATGCAATCTCGCTTTATTCAGAGTGGGGGAAGACTATTAAGTACTTTGAATATGATACTGCTAACTGTTCTGTATTCCACAATACTAACCATTATGGTTATTATATCGCGATGACTCTTATCGCGACTGCGCTTTTATTCCTGTATGAGAAGAAATTGTGGCTTAGGCTTTATGAGTACTTTGCATTCATAATCGGAGCATATATACTTATAATCAACAACACACTCGGAGCATGGCTTGCTGTTATGTTTAGTCTATTCTGTGCGGCTGTTTATCTGTGGCGCAACAGGAATGAGGACAGATACAGGAATATGTGGAAGTGGGCAGTATTTGAGATAGGATATATACTTATCTTGACAGTGGGTATGAGCTTTAGCTATGATACTATTCTATCGAGCATACTTAAGCTTTTTTTTGATGTAGGTAGTATCGCTTCAGGCTCTGAAAGTGCGGGTTCTGCGGGGTCTGGAAGGTGGAGACTGTGGACTGGTACGGTTCGTAATCTTGTAAAGAATCCGATCCTAGGCTTTGGAGTTGAAGGTCTCTTAAGTAAGGGTGTAGGTACACCTCACAACGAGATACTGCAGTATGCAGCTTTCTTCGGTGTGATAACAGCGTCACTTTATATAGCGGCATGCACTGTTGTCTTAAAGAGAGTCGGGTTGAAGCTTAAGAAGGTATCTGTTACCACATGGATATTCTTCTTCATAACTGTTACTTATCTTGTGAGTTCGATGGTTGGTGTGGCTATATATTATACAACTCCGTTTTTGTATATATTTCTTGGGCTTACTTATGGTGGATACAAAGAAAGTGTTGATTTTTGACATATTTCCGATATAATAATATATAGGGGGTACTATAAGCTGAATGGTACCGTGAACATGCATGATGCAGAAAGGAGCGGCTTATGATATTTTCGGGTGCATACGATTATGTGGATGTGCTTGCGAAGGCTGCGGATTACAGCTGGAAGCGTAACGAAGTGATCAACAATAACATAGCTAATGCTGATACGCCGGGATATAAGAGAGAAGAGGTTGCTTTCTCTGAATATCTTCAACTGAAGCTTGGTTCTCATCTGACTGGTCAGGACAGTCTTAGACGCTCTGATCTTAAGGACATCGTCGAGAGGATAGATGATGGTGTTCTCGATTATAGAGTTTATAAGGATTATAACGGATGGTCATACAGACTTGACGGCAATAACGTAGATATAGATACCGAGAACGTTGAGCTGGCTTCTAACCAGTTACTGTATAACGGTATCGTGGGCAGTATCAATTCGGAATTCAACAGGATTTCCACAGCTCTAGGAAAGAAGTAGGTGATCGTATATGGCTTTATTTACATCTTTTGATATCAACGCTTCTGGTATGACTGCGCAGAGGCTGCGTATGGATATCATATCCCAGAACGTTGCCAACGTCAATACTACCCGTACTCAGAACGGTGGAGTGTACAGACGTAAGAATGTTGTTTTTCAGGAAAAGGGTGTAACAGCGGGAGGCTTTGGTTCTTATCTGTCTGATGCAGGCGCAAAGCTTGCGGGTAAGGGCGTTAAGGTGAGTGCTGTTGTTACTGACAATAAGAACGATATGAGGATGGTATATGATCCTTCGCATCCTGATGCTGATGAGAATGGATATGTTATATACCCGAATGTGAATATTATAACTGAGATGACGGATCTTATAGATGCTACTAGGTCATACGAAGCGAATGCCAATGCATTTACCGCAAGTAAGAGTATGGCGTCTAAGGGTCTTGAAATCGGCGGCTGATAATGGAGGTAAGTGATGGCTGATATTAGTTCGATTGCCGGTATAGATGCGGCACGTATCAACAAGCTTCTTAACTCTGATCTTAAGACTGTCGCAAGTGATGATGACAAGACATTTGCCGGAGTGCTTGATATGGCTAAGAGCCTTCTTACGGATACAGATAATTATGTCAAAGAGGCACAGCAGGCTGAGGTGGACTTTGCGCTCGGCAAGATCAGCAGCACACATGAGCTCAGTATTATACAGCAGAAGGCTAATGTGGCCCTGCAGTATACTGTTGCTATAAGGGATAAGCTTATAGAGGCTTATAAAGAGATTATGCAGATACAGATCTGATAGAGGTTTGTTATGAATGAACGTTTGAAGGGAATCCTTGATAGGATCAGGGATTTTTGGGCAAAATACAATAAGAGGCAGAAGAGTATAATCATAGCAACTGCGGTTATCGTAGTTCTTATGATCGCTTTGGTTGTCTGGATATCTACTAGGCCTAAGTGGGAAGTCTTAGTACACTGCAACAACTACAATCAGGTACAGGAGGTCCAGGGGATACTTACGGAGGGCGGTATAGCTTATAACATGGGCAGTGACGCGCTTACGGTGAGTGTTCAGAAAAAGGATCTTGTCAATGCCAAGATTCTTGTGGGTTCGAAGGATATTCAGGTTGAGGGTTATTCCTTAAGTGATGCCTTAAGCGGAAGCTTTACCACGACAGAAAGTGATAAAGCGAAGAAGTATCGTAAGTACTTAGAGGATAAGTTAAGTAAGGATCTGACAAGCTTTGATAACGTTAAGAAGGCTTCTGTTACTATCAAGGAGGCGGATAATAATTCTGTTCTTCTTTCTAAGAACGAGGACACTTCTGTTGCTGTTGTTATAACTCCGTCAGGAAGTATAGATGATATCGATGGCAATTCTATGGCTGCTTTTCTTAAGACTGTTGTAGGAAACAGTTCTACAGAGAAGATCAATATCATATCTACAACAGGTGCGACTATATTCTCGGGTGATGAGTCTTCTGATTCAAAAGGTATAGGTTCTGTTGCATCGCAGCAGAAGTACACAGATGCTATCTCAGCTACCATGAAGAATGCTATCAAGGCGACTCTTTTGAAGCTTCCTATGTATGATGATGCGCAGATTTCATTAAGTCTGGATATCAACTATAACGAGGTTGAGGAGATAGTCAGAAGATATGAGGCTCAGGCAGGAAGAGAAGAAGGACTCTTCTCTAAGTCTTATGAATCGACATCTACAGGAACTACAGGCGCAGGTGGTATTCCTGGAACAGCATCGAATTCTGATGATACGACCTACTATATAGATAATGGTGATTCTACTACAAGTGAAGTAGTGGTTAAGGAATATCAGTATCTTCCGGATGAGATCGTAACAACTACGAATAAGAGACCGGGTGAGATAATTAAGTCCAGTTCTACTATAAGCGTTGTCCTTCATGACAATGTGGTATATACCTACGAAGATGTGAAGGCTGCAGGTCTTCTTGATGATAAGAGTTGGGAAGAATTCAAGGCTTCAATCCCTGAGTATGAAGCTATTGAGGTACCAGCCGATGTAGTGTCTATCGTAGCTAATGGTACAGGTCTTGACAGTTCCAATGTATCGATTCTTGCTTACAGAGTGCCTTTCTTCGTAGATAAGCAGGAGAAGGCTAATAATACAGCTTTCTGGATAAGGATAGCGCTTATCGCAGCTATAGTTCTTCTTCTTGCTTTTATGGTGATAAGAAGTCTTCGTCCTGTGACTGTAGAAGAAACTGTTCCAGAGCTTTCTGTTGAGGATATGCTTCAGACTACTAAGGATAAGGTTACTATTACAGGCAATTCTGTTGATGATATCGATCTTCAGGATAAGTCTGATGTTCGTAAGGCTATTGAGAAATTCGTGGATGAGAATCCAGAAGCAGTTGCTCTGTTGCTCAGAAACTGGCTCGAGGATGAGTGGTAAGATATAGGAGGGTATTATGGCCAGACCTAGTAAAAATCAGGAGGAGATGAGAGGTGTTGAGAAGGCGGCTACGCTTTTGATCGCTTTGGGTCCTGAAAAATCCGCAAAGATATTCAAGCATCTCAAGGAAGAAGAGATAGAACAGCTCACCCTTGAGATAGCCAGTATAAATAGTGTATCACCTCAGACTAAGGAAGCGGTGTTGAACGAGTTCTACGAAGTATGTCTTGCTCAGCAGTACATAGCTGAAGGTGGTATCACTTATGCTAAGGATCTTCTTGAGAAGGCTCTCGGTGAAGAAAAAGCAAAGGAAATCATCAGCAATCTTACTGCTTCACTTCAGGTTAAGCCTTTTGAATTCGTAAGAAAAGCAGATCCAGCTCAGCTTCTTAACTTCATACAAGATGAGCACCCTCAGACTATAGCTTTGATCCTTTCGTATCTGCCGGCTTCGCAGTCATCACAGGTTGTGTCTGCACTTCCGCCTGAGAAACAGGCTGATGTCGCTAAGAGAATAGCTCTCATGGACAGAACTTCTCCTGATGTCATCAAGGAAGTTGAGAAGATACTTGAGAGAAAGCTTTCTTCTCTTGTCAATCAGGATTATGCTATCATCGGTGGTGTCGATTCTATCGTTGCCATCCTCAATGCTGTTGACAGAGGTACTGAAAAGCACATCATGGAAACACTCGAAATCGAGGATGCTGCTCTTGCAGAAGAAATCAGAAAGAAGATGTTCGTATTCGAGGATATTCTTACTCTCGACGATCGTTCTATCCAGAGAGTGCTTAGAGATGTTGATAATAACGATCTTGGTATCGCTCTTAAGGGCGCTAACGAAGAAGTTCAGAATATCATCTTCAACAACCTTTCAAAGCGTCTTGCTGTCATGATCAAGGAAGATATGGACTTCATGGGTCCTGTACGATTAAAGGACGTAGAGGAAGCACAGCAGAAGATCGTAAATATCATCAGAAAGCTCGAAGATACCGGCGAGATCATTATCGCAAGAGGTGGAGGTGACGAGCTGATTGTCTAATGTATATAAGAGTAACTTTGTTAATCAGTCTAAGAGTGAACGTCGCGTCATAGATTCGAACGAGCGCGTCATGACGAGGCTTGAAGCTATCAAAGAACAGATGCTAAGCGATGTTGCGCAGGAGAATCATAGCGGGTTAGATCCTGGGATAGTAGGAGAACTCGTTGATCCTGATAATCTTGACACTAATATCGACGATCCAGACAGAATACAGAGTGATATGGAAGTGCCTGCAGATATAGAATTCATGTCCGCAAAGGCACTTGATATAGAAAGAAAAGCCAATGAAAGGGCTGCGCAGATCATACATGATGCCAAAGAAGAGGCTGACAGTATCATCAACAATGCTCAGATCAAGGCAAAGGATATAAGAGATGCCGCTCATAAAGAGGGCTTTGAAAGTGGAGTTAAAGAATCGGCTGCTATGATACAGAACAAGATCGATTCTGTTAATGAACAGTATGAAGCAGATAAGGCTTCTCTTGAAGAAGAGTATGAACAGCTTAAAGCAAGGCTTGAACCTCAGCTCGTGGATGTGCTTCTTACAGTGTTTCAGAAGGTTACGGGCGCTATTGCAGATACCAACAAGGGCGTTATACTGCATCTTGTAGAAGCTGTCATGCGTAACAGCGAGATAAGCAGAGATTTTCTCATCAGGGTTTCACCTGATGATTATCAGTTCATGCTCAATAATACCGACAGGCTTTATCAGCATGCCTCGCATAATGTGCGTATAGAGATAACAGAAGATAACAACATGAAGCGCAATCAGTGCATAATCGAGACAGATATGGGCGTATTTGACTGTAGTCTGGATATACAGCTTGAGAATCTGTCTAACGAGATCAGGCTTCTTAGCTGTGTACTAGATTAGTTGGGTAGAATTATGACCGATATAGATGTTTCCAAATACTTAAGACTTACTGAAAAAACTTTTTATAAGAGGATGGGGCGAGTGTCCAAGATAGTAGGTCTTACCATAGAATCGATAGGTCCGGAAGCGAAGCTTAACGATCTGTGTAAGATCATCCCGAGGGACAAGCCTGAGGATATAGTCTATGCAGAAGTGGTAGGCTTCAGGGACAACCATGTGCTTCTCATGCCTTTTGAGTCTGTAGGCGGTGTGGGACCTGGTTCCATAGTCGAGAATACTAACGCTCCGCTTGCCGTTAAGGTGTGTGACGATCTTCTTGGCAAATGTCTTGACGGTATCGGACGTCCAATATTCGAGAAGGATAAGATTGAATCGGATGTAACTTACTCTGTCGAAGCGATACCACCTGACCCGATGACAAGAGAGATAATCAAGGATGTCTTGCCACTGGGAGTGAAGGCTGTAGATGGTCTTATTACTGTCGGAAAAGGACAGCGTATCGGTATATTTGCCGGTTCGGGCGTAGGTAAGAGTACGCTCATGGGTATGTTTGCTCGTAATACGAAGGCTGATATCAACGTGATTGCGCTTATCGGAGAGCGAGGCCGTGAGGTTAGAGAATTCGTAGAGAGGGACCTTGGCGAAGAGGGTATGAAGAGGAGTGTCGTTGTCATAGCGACTTCTGATAAGCCTGCTCTTATACGTAATAAGGCGGCGAAGACGGCTACTTGTATAGCTGAATACTTCAGAGACCAGGGTAAGGATGTTCTTCTTATGATGGATTCACTGACGAGATTCTCTATGGCACAGCGTGAGATAGGTCTGGCTTCTGGTGAGCCTCCTGTTACAAGAGGTTATCCGCCGAGCGTGTACAGCGAGATGCCGCGTCTTCTTGAGAGGGCAGGTATGTCTGATAGAGGCTCTATAACAGGACTCTATACAGTTCTTGTCGATGGTGATGACTTCAATGAGCCTATAACTGATACGGCGAGAGGTATACTCGATGGTCATATCATGCTTAATCGTAAGATCGCTCAGAGGAATCACTATCCTGCTATAGATGTTCTTCAGTCTATATCGAGAGTTATGTCTGCAATCGCGACTAAGGAACATAAGATGTATGCCGGAAAATTGAAGGATTGCTTAGCGACTTATAGTGAGGCAGAGGATCTTATCAATATCGGCGCGTATAAGCCAGGATCTAATAAGAACATAGATTATGCGATATCGAAGATAGATGCTATCAACGAATTCCTGTGTCAGGCTACTGATGAGAAGTTTGACTTTGATGATGAAGTTCAGATGTTGAAGCAGATATTTGCGGAGTGATGATATATGGCCAAATTCATATACAGAATGCAGAATATACTCAATCTTAAGCTTAAGCTTGAAGAGCAGGAGAAAACTGCTTTTGCTATGGCAGCAGCACGGCTTAATCAGGAAGAGGCTAAGCTTGAGGAACTCTTTGAGAAGAAGGAAAGGCTTGAAGCTGAATATAAAGAATGCATGAGTAAGGTCGATATACCAAGTCTTAAGATGTTAAGTTCCGGAAGAGATAAGGTTGACAGTGATATAAAAAGTCAGAAAATCAATGTGTCTCTTGCGCAGAAGAATCTGGATGTTGCCAGAGTAAGGTTAGAGGAAGCCATAACTGAGCGTAAGATACAGGAGAAACTCAGAGAGAAAGCATTTGAAGAATTCAAGGTGGAGCTTGCGGCTGCCGAAAGCAAAGAAGTTGATCAGCTCGTGAGCTATAACTTTAGTGTAAAGGAAGATGAGGTTAAAGAATAATGGCTAAGAAATCAAATGATGCCGAGGAGAAGGAAAGTAAGCTCGGCGTACTGATAATAACCATAATGATAATACTTGTGTGGATAGCTGTTATGTGCGTCCTCATAAAGCTTGATGTGGGCAACTTCGGAAGCACTGTCCTAAGACCTGTTTTCAAGGATGTTCCCGTGATCAACAAGATACTTCCGGATGAGAACAAAGCGACTCTTGACGATAACGGCTACAAGTATAACACACTTGCGGAGGCTTTGGAGAGAATAAGAGAGCTTGAGAAGGAGAATACTGCGCTTCGTGAAGGCGCTGCAGACAATCAGACTGCTATGACTGAACAGCTCGCCGAGATAGAGAGACTTAAGGTCTTCGAGAGCAACCAGGTCAAGTATGAATCTCTGAAAAAAAATTTCGACGAAGAGGTTGTGTTCAATGTAAAATCACCCGATATAACAGAATATAGGAAGTGGTATGAAAGTATCAGTCCGGAAAATGCTGCTGATATATACGAGAGGGTTTTACTAAGAGCACAGTATTCTGAAGAGATCAAGAACGAAGCGGCAAGGCTTTCAGGCATGGATGCGAAGAAGGCTGCTGCCATATGTGAAGCTATGACTGGCGATATGGACATGGTCGCAACGCTTCTGATGTGTATGAAGACTACTCAAAGTGCAGCTATACTAGCAGAGATGGATCCTGTGTACGCAGGTAAGCTCATCAAGATCATGTATCCGACTGAGTGATACCGACTCCTATAAGTAAATACGAAAGGAGAAGGCTTATGAATATCGGCAATATTAAAACAAATGCCCCGAGCGACATACTTGTCAACATAGCCGGTAATACCGATTCTAAGGTTCAGAAGACTGACGGTCAGGGTTTTTCGTCAGCTCTTACAGATGCTAAGCAGAGTAACGTAAGGCGCTTTGCAAAGGCAGAACAGTCTAGTGGTAATTCGGATACAGAAGCGCCTAAGAGTAAGGATGCGGATGTTGATAAGGCTGTATCGAAGCTTTCTAAGAAGGCCAAAGAGATCACTAACGCAAGAGACAGCGTGGATGCCGGCACTGAAAAAATCGAAGGGCTGGAAGAGGAATTCAAGGAATCCGTAAGTAAGGCGCTTGGTATAGAGCCTGAGGAACTTGAGAGTGTGATGGAAGAACTGGCTCTTACCGTTCTTGAACTTACAGAACCCTCTAATATCCTTCAGGTCATGGTTGCCACAACAGATGCACAGAATCCTTACGATGTCATATCTGATGCGGATCTATCAGCTGTGTATAAGGAAATCGTAACTGCTGGTGAGACCTTCCTCGCGAATGCTTCCGATATGGGCATAACCGCAGATGATATCAAGGCTTATGATGAGCTTGCTGATGCTGATGCAGATGCTGATGCTGATACTGATACTGAGGAGACTGATTTCAGGTTAGACGTAGTTAAGCCTGAAGGAAGACCACAGACAGCAGAGGTTAAGACGGAAAGTGAAGGATCTTCTGAGGGCAGAAGTGATACGCAAGCAGGCGCTAAGGAAGAATCAGACACTGCAGGTAAGATAGTCAGCAATCTTAATAACAGCATAAGAGAAGCATTTGCTGTGGCAGAGTCGGATGCGATAGCTGAAGCACCGGTTGAGGCAGTGGATGTAGATGATGTGCTAAGACAGGTCAATGAAAGTATAAGAGTTAATCTTACACCGGATACGAAGTCTCTTGAGATTCAGCTCAATCCACAGAACCTCGGACATGTAACCATACAGGTTATGTCTAAGAATGGCGTTGTATCGGCCAATGTTCTGGCTACCGATGAGGCAGTAAAAAAAGCACTTGAGACACAGCTTGTGACGCTTAAGACCAATCTTGAGAATCAGGGCGTGAAGGTTGAGAACGTAGAGATAGTTCTTGCTGGAAGAGCTTTTTCTCAGCAGGATGAAAGCAATCAGGGCGCTTTTGGTCAGAACAGCGGAAGAAGAAGACGTTCGCTTTCTGTTGACGGCGGTATGGAAGTTGAAGACGTACCTGTTAATGAAAGTGAAGAATCGTCCGATAATATTATAAACTACAAAGCATAGGAGGTGTAGATATGGGAATAGTTGCAGGAATGGACAATGATGGCAATTTTGTATCTGCCATATCGGGTGCCACAAGGAATGAGAGTGCTGCCAAGACAAAGAGTAATTCCACGCTTGACAAAGAAGCATTTTTACAATTGCTTGTTGCACAGATGAAGAATCAGGATCCTCTTGAACCACAGGATAATTCACAGATGGTTGCTCAGATGGCTTCTTTCTCACAGGTTGAAGAGCTTCAGAACATGAGCAGTACACTCAATCAGAACCAGGGCTTTGACCTCGTAGGTAAGATGGTTGCTATGAATACAACACTTGCTACTGGTGAAAAGAAGACTATAGAGGGTATGGTTGATTATGTTCTTAAGGAAGGCAAGGATATATATCTTGGCATAGGCGGTCAGGAATATAATCTCGACGATCTGTCAGGCGTTATCGATCAGTAGAATGGCGGGTGATCAGGATGAATATTACAGGTAGTGGTTTTAATTCAATCGAGCAGATCACAGGTCAGTACTTAAGTGATAACAAGGTGAGAGAAGTTGAGCGAAGTGAGGGCTTTAAGGATGTTCTTGAAGTAACTTTTTCAAAGCATGCTACTAAGCGACTTACAGATCGCAACATAGATCTTACACCAGAGCAACTCTACAGGCTTCAGGCAGGAGCTGATAAAGCAAGAGCAAACGGTATCAAGGAATCACTCCTTATCATGGATGATATGGCTTTTATAGTCAACACAAAGAACAGTACAGTAGTTACTGCCATAGATAACGAAGATTCCAAAGACAGAGTTTACACAAATATAGATGGTGCTGTTATAGTATGACCGGCCCTTATGGAGGTTATGGGTATCTGAGTGACGGACGATACCCGCAGCACATCAGATGAATGGAGGTATTCATTATGATGAGATCACTTTTTTCTGGTGTTTCCGGACTTAAGGTTCACCAGACCAAGATGGACGTTATCGGTAACAATATCGCGAACGTGAATACTGTAGCTTATAAATCCAATTCGGTTACTTTTTCGGAAGTTTTCTATCAGACTACACAGAGTGCTTCCGGTCCTAATGCCGAAACAGGAAAAGGCGGAACCAACGCTATGCAGATAGGTCTTGGTTCTAACGTAGGCGCAATAAGCCAGAACATAGAGACAGAAGGTGCCAGCCAGAGAACTGACAATCCTTTCGATCTTAAGATATCAGGTCAGTCGTTCTTCATAGTGGAGAATGCAGGCGCTACTTACTTCACAAGAGCTGGTAACTTCACTGTAGATGAGTCAGGTAAGCTTGTAACAGCAAGTGGTCTTGCTGTTATGGGATGGGGAACTGATGCAGAAGGTGATATCCTTAAGAGTAATGTTAAACCGCTTTATCTTAAGAATCCTGATGATCAGTATACTCCACCGGAGCCAACTACTGCTAATACCATAACAGGTAATATCAACAAGGAAGATCAGGCTTTTGCTAAGACTGGCGGTTATACATCATTTAACTTAAAGTTCTTTGATAGCCTTGGATATTCTTATCTTGCAACAGTCAATATATCACAGGATCCTGATAATAACATGGTCTATAACATGACTGCTTCCAATGTGCTTAGCGATGGTAAGATACTTGAGGGTTATTCCTTCGAGATCAGCGAGCCTTCACTTACATTTGACAATGTAACAGGTAAGAGCACACTTGAAAACTTCACTGTTAACTTCACAGTACCTGACGGTGCAACTCCTATCGAGCCAATAACCGTCGATGTATCAGGTCTTGTTTCGCAGGGCGATGAGACATCCATAAAGGTTGGTTATGGCGATGCTGAAGGCAATGGTAAGGGTAAGACTGTAGGTTCTAAGACCGGCGTAAGTATACAGCAGGATGGTACAATCTCAGCTTACTACAGTAACGGTGATGTAAGGAGTATCGGTAAGATAGCAGTTGCAAGCTTCTCTAACCCTGCAGGTCTTGAGAAGATAGGTGAGAACCTCTATCAGGCAACACTTAACTCCGGTGTATTCAACGGTATAGGTGAGGATATATCTGCACTTGGCGGTAAGATGTCTGCCGGTGTACTCGAGATGTCGAACGTAGACCTTTCATCTGAGTTCACAGATATGATCACCACACAGAGAGGTTTCCAGGCGAATTCGCGTATCATAACAGTATCTGATACGATGCTTGAGGAACTTGTAAATCTTAAGAGATAATTATTAGGCTGTAAAAACAATCATTAGGACACGTCAAGATTTCTATACTCTCGCGTGCATCTATTACAAAGCCCTCTCGCAAACTCGTGCTCTTCGAGCACTCAAACAGTGCTTCGGGCTTTGCATTAGCACACTCGAGTATGACGAAATCTTGCGAATCGTCCTTCTGATTGTTTTTACAGCTTTTATATTTGGCTAACAGAAGGATTTAGAAGGAATTCAAGTTTTGCTAAAAAACGTTGATGTTTACAATCTATAAAATTACTCTGTGATTGTTTTTACAGCCTTTTCGTTGACTAGTTTTTTCGCGAATGATATACTTGTATTGTATGGAGTTGGCACTATGTTGAAGAGAGGCTGTGACAGTTTATCTCAGTCGGAGAAGACCCCTTCCTTTTAACCAAGTGTAGTTAGGGGTTATAACAAACTTAACTCAGTCGGGGTCCAATCTCCGACTGAGATAAACGCTCCGCGAGGATGCGCACGGATTCGGAAAGGAAATTTGTCTGCTTGCGCAGACCGAATCCGGCGCGCAAGCCTCGCGGTGCGAGACTTGAAAGGAACAATTTTGAAAGGAACAACATGAATAGGATCAATAATTTATATGTGCACAAAAATACTGTAGCCCATGCCGTATCCACGGCCTACACACCGGACGGAGGATGCGTGGAGAATGATTCGGAGATCATTCATGAGCATATCATAAGGCTTTACATCAATGATGATCTGTATGCCAAAACCACCTGTACGGCGGATGACCTTGCGGAGCTGGTGGTTGGAAAACTCATTTGCGAGAGGATGATAAAGGGATACGGAGACATATCACGGATAGATATAAACGAGGACGGCAGCAGGGCGCAGGTTTATCTGGATAAAAGTATTGTCCTTGACAGCGGAATAATGGTGGAGCCCACCTGCTGCACGAGTAACAAGGTTTACTTAAAGCCTGCGGTCACGGACTATCTGAGATTTGATGAGGAAGTGATAAAGAAAAGCCATAAGGTGGAGCTTGGGACCGTGTTTAAAATAATAAATGCCTTTTCTTTGGGCAGCAATATTCACAAGAGCACAAAGGGAACTCACAGCGCCTACCTTGCCTACAAGGGAGAGATCGTTTTTGATTGCGAGGATATCGGAAGGCATAATGCCATGGACAAAGTCATAGGTTATTCCGCCATTCATGGCATGGATCCCTCTGACTGTATAATATTTACCTCAGGAAGGGTGCCGGTGGATATGGTGCAAAAGGTGATATTTGCAAGAGTCCCCATCCTTATTTCAAAGGCGGTGGTTACCGATGAAGCGCTAAAGCTTGCAAAAGAATGTGGCCTTACGCTCATATGCAAGGCATGGCCGGATAAATATGAAGTATTTGCCTGATACATTGTATGGAGTTGATACTGTGTTGAAGAGAGGTATAACATGGGCTTTTTTAGAATTCTAAGATATGATATAAAACAGGGAATAGTGAGGAGATGGTATGTCTTTTTGCTTTTTTTCTTATACTCTTTTATGGATACGTGGATGTATATAAGGTCTATAGGGGAGGTGCAGGTTTCAAGGCGCGGGTATCCTTCGATGCTTGAGGTGCTTGTTCGAAACTTTGCCGGGTCGAGACCATTTA
>ODAI011765292.1_pt1 | contig 28688 bp, 17 predicted proteins | sample 1539321 | NCBI WGS metagenome assembly ODAI01 (sample SAMN02144231, study PRJEB22623) | gut metagenome | biome: sheep rumen | host: Ovis aries | place: New Zealand
AAATTTAAGCAGAATAAAATTTATATTTGAATTTAAAAAAGTCCTTCTTGCATATAAAATTTGGCTTACATCTTTTCTGGAATTCTCTGCCCCATTTAATTCCTCGAAAATGTAGGTGTTTTTATATCAATTCCTCTTTTTTAAATTTAAAATAACATGATTTGTACCAAAATAAATTTTGGTATTTAATTAGTTTTGTAAAAAAGCGACAAAAAGGCATGTAGGCACAATTATAAAATTTTGCCTACATCCTTTTAGAATCAAATTTATTTTTTCTCTAGTTTCTTATACTTTTTATTAATTTTTATCACCCTTTTTGAATTGTTTTTCTACCAAGGAGTAAAAATTATAATATACTGTATTATTATATAATATTTTATAAAGGCTTGTCAATGTTTTTTCAATATTTTATTTAAAAAAAGAGAATGGTTACCCATTCCCTTTTTTAACTATTTTTCCTTTCTTCTGAAATATATTTCACTTGCAATATAGTAAATTGTTAGTATTCCTGCTAAAACAAAGCATACAATTGAAATATTTTTTCTAACTGTTCTATCTTCACCAGTTCTAATTGAAATAATAAGCATACATGAATCTTGGTTATCTTCTAATGTTGTTTCTTCGAATTTTGGTTCATTTTCTGTATCAACAATTCTTGCAATGTTTTCTAAGTTTCCTATCAATTTTTTGCTTCTATCCCATTCTAGAATTACTTCATATTCAACTGATTCTTTTGGTTCTAGTACCTTTGTTGTTTTTAAGTATTTTCCATCTGTTAATGTCCATCCATCAGTTTCAGCATTTTTGAATTTAAATCCTACTGGAATTTGTTCTGCAATTACTGTTGTGCCTGCTATTTCTTCTGTGTTGATGATTGTTACTTTATATTTAACAGTTATATTTGTTTTACTTAAATCTGTATCTTTTATATCAACTTTTGCAAAAGATTTATCATCACCTAATGTTTCTTTTCCGTTTACTTCAATACTTGTGAATTCTTTTTTAATCTTCATGTTGAATAAGAATTTTCTATACCAGTAGTTAACTACTGTATCCTCTTCAACTAATACGCCTTCCGCGTTTTCTGGCAATTCATCTTTTAGTAATTCGTAATATGGAATTTCTTGTTCATGTGTGATGTATTCATCTCCTACATGGCCTTGTCCTATCAATTGTTTTGCTACATCTTCTTCAGTTGATTTTTCTTTATAATTTACTATTACTCTTGATGGTATTTTTTCATATTCAACTACAATGTGTTTATCTGATTGAACATTTGTAAAGTATTGTTTTGGAATTATTACTTTTCCGTTTTCTACGGTTATTTCTTGAGTATCTATTTCATAAATATCTCCAGAATAGTTACCGTTTTCATCTTTTTCACCTTCGTAAATTGTTACAGATTTAATTCTGTAAGTTTCGTCAGGATTCATTTCTATTTCTTTTGTACTATCTTTTCCTCTTAATACTTTTTCAATTGGTTCAGTATTTTCATCTGTTAACTCTCCTGTAATTGAACCACCTTTAACCATTATTTTTTCTGTTTGATGTTCTTCTCCACCTTGTGAACCTGACTCTGGGCCTCCAGCTTCTTCTATTTTTTCATCAATCATATCAATGATTAAATCTATAACATTTTTATCTTTTGGCTCTTCATGTTCTTTAACATCTGTTGTTATTTTGAATTCTTTATCATAATAATAAATTATTGTTATTGTTTCTTCAGTCATTTGTCCTTGACTATTGTCTGGCTCTGGTTCTGCTGGAACATATCCCTCAACATCAACTCTAGCCTCATTATAGTCGTCTTTCAAGCCTCCATTAATAACTTTATCTTCAAGAACTTCTTCACCTGTTTGAACATCAATATATTTAACAATAACTGTTGCTGGAATTTTTTCAAATTCAACAACTACATGTTTGTTTTCTTGAACATCTTCAAAATATTTTTCTGGTAAGATTACTTCTTCACTATTTTCCACTTTGAATTGTTCAATATTGACTGTTTCACCATTTACTGTTACAGATTTTACTCTATAAGTATCTTCTGGAGTTATTCTTATTTCTTTAGAGCTATCTGCTCTATTTAGAATATTTTCGTATGGAATTTCTATTTTATTTCCTTCTGAATCTAAGATATACTCTCCTTGCGAATCTTTCTTATATTCTTTTGAAATTGTACCACCATCTACTTGTACTTCGTTTTCATTTTCATCTTTTTCGATGTGTGATTTAACTTCTGTAGTTACTTTATATTGTTTTTCATAATAATACCATACTTCTTTAACTACATTTGTATCTGGTTCCACAGATTGTAAATTGCTATCAGCATTTACTACTATTATATTTTCATTTGGAGCTGGTTCTCCATTTACTGAAATATATTGTACATATTCTTTTCTTTCAGTTAAAACTTCGCTTGATTGTGTACCATCTATAATCTCATTGTCAAGTTCTGTTACTTCTCCTTTCTCGTTTATTTCAATATGTCTTACAACTACTCCACTTTCAACTTTTTTATACCAATAAATTATTTCTAATTCATCTTCTTTCATTGTTCCTTGAGCAGAGTTATCCACAATTTCCACACCATTGTGTGTATTTATTAATTCTTTGTCTGTATCTGTAATTCCTAAGCTTGAGTCAATATATCCAGGAATTATTTTGTGTTCTGTTGTAAATTCATCTCCATCATGTCCTAAAATTACAATTCTATCTTGTCCAGATTCTGTTGTGTATAATACGTTTTCAGTGTCTTCTTCAAGATATTTTACTATAATTCTTGCTGCTTTTCTGTATTCAACCTCTACATGAATATCTTTTTGTACATTTTGGAAATAGTCTTGTGGTAATGTAACTGTTCCATAATCATCTTTATATGATTCAAAATCTACTTCTTCACCATCTATTTTTATATGTACAATTTCATATCCTTTGTTTGGTTTCATAACAATTTCTTGCGCGTTATTTCTTCCTTTTGCAACCAATTCATATGCATCTTCATCTTCACCGCTAATTGAACCTCCTTTTACTTTATGATCATCTGTTCCTTCTGTGTGTTCAATTACATCTGTTGTGATTTTGTATGCGATGTTATAGTAATATGTTCTTTCTTGTGTTTCTTGCTTAACTTCAGGGTTTTTATCTTCTGGTTCTTGGACTAAAAGATATGTTTCATTCTCAACAGGATTTGTTTCAACAACTGTTCCTATTATACCTTTAATTATTTGATCTTTGTGAATTTTTCTTGTTGTATCTTCAATGTAATGGTGGACTATTACTGTTCCCTCATTTGGTTCAAATACAACAATTACTTCTTTGTTTTCAGTAACTTCAATAAATTTTGTTAATATTATTGAACCATCTTTACGTTGAAGTGCTTTAATTTCTGATGTTGAATCAGCATTTTCTCCGTAAATTGTTTTTTCCGTTTTGTTTCCGACAGTTGAAGTACTTACTACTCTAATTTCTTTTACTCTGTATCCCTCATCTGGTGTTATTACAATGTCTTTTGTGCTGTTTGTTTTATGTTTTACAATTTCATATTGAGATGAATCTTCTCCTGAAATTGTTCCTCCTCTGTCTATTCTTCCTTCTGGAATTTCAACCTTTGTTGTAATGTTGTATTCCATTGGTGTTGCTTTGTTTTTAATAACAATTTCAATTTCGTCTTCGCCTGGCTCAACTATTTCAGAAGTTTCTGATAAGTCATATCCTTCTGGAGCTTCAATTTCTGTAATTCTATATCTTTGATTTTTGAATACCTTAACTTTAATTGCTTCTGTTTTTGATGAAATATATGTTCCTATTTCTGAATAAGTTTCTTGTTCATCATTATTATCAATTCTTTCAACCTTTATTTTTGCTCCTTCTAATTGTTCTTCTGTATCTTCATCTATTTTTGTTATGTTAATAAATCCTTGTTCAGTTTTTCTGTTTGTAATAATTGCTGAAGATGTTGTAATTGTTGAGTTTGGTACCAATGTTGGGTATTTATTTGTTTCATTATCTCCATTGTATTTCCAAATGTATTGAGGTGTTGCTCCTTCCAATGCTTTTTTATTGTTGTTTAGTTCTTGGACAAATTCTTGTGATGTTAAATAGTCTTGCGTAATGTATTTTTGTGTATCACTTGATGTTGAATTAGCTGCTACTAAATATTGAGCTGTACCTTCTAAGCAATAACAATTTTCTAAATTGGTTGTCGCATTTATAGTTGCATAAAAGGCTGAGGATTTACCATTATTACCAGCGCTTATATTACCTGAGTTATAGCAATTTTTCACTTCATTTCCTCTTCCATCTTGTGTTGTAACAGAATAGCATATTCCAGATGCATCAAAGTTAGTCGCTGTAATATTTCCTATATTATAACAGTTATATAATTTTGAACTACGTAAATACCTTATTATTCCTGCAGAATTTACACTACTTCGAATATTTCCCATATTATAGCAATCGCTAATTAAGCAATGTGCAGCATCATCCGCTATTCCAGAAGAATTAAAATTAACATCAGTATCAATATTAGCATTATTATAACAATTTTCAATAATTGTGTTATTAGCACTATTTACAATTCCGCCATAAGAACCATATCCACCTGTAAATTCTCCGGAATTAGAGCATTTCATTATAATAGAAGAATTTCTTGCTTCAAATACAATTCCTGCTGAGTTTCCCCAATACTTTCCATTAAAAGTATTTGAACAATTTATTATTTTAGTATTGTCTATTTCGTATACTAGACCCGCAATAGTTCCATACATGCTTGATACTGTTGAATTATTGCTACTGTTTATTATTTTGCTGTCTTTTGCACTATATACCAATCCTGCACCTTTATGCCCATATCCTATATTAAAGCCTAATGTATTTGAACAATTATTCATAACACATTTTTCCATATTTAATACAATACCGCCATATTTTGAGGTAGGACCGCCGCTTCCAATAGTTCCATCAAGCACCTTTATATTATATAAATTACTGTTATAAGCATTAGCAATTAATCCTGCATATGAATTTATATTATTTACACCAGAATATTTCAATCTAGGAGCAGCTATTTTCACATTTCCAATATCTGATCCATCAATTGTTCCAAATAAATATCTATTCAAATTGCTTATAGTCTGGTTATTACCATTGAAATTACCTCTAAATACGTAATTTTCATCACCTATTACAATTGTATATTCGTTCATGTCTATATTGTTAGCTAATTTTAAAGTTTTACCTTTATAATCATCAATTCCTGAATTAACATTATTAGCTACTGTTTGTAAATCCGCTGGTGTAGATATTATTACTTCAGTTCCACTGAACTTAGGTTCAGCTTCATCTTCTATTACATAAAAATATGTTGTTCTTGATTGTTCATCTTCTTCTAATATATATCCTGCTGCTGTTTGCACTTCCACAGCTTTGTAATATCCTTCTGGTAGATTTAATTTTATTTGACCATTTAAATCTGTTGTTACTACATATATTCCATTTTCTAAAGTTCCAACATAATTTCCGTTACTATATTTTGCTTGTCCTATAACACCACGTGTTGAATTAAGTTCATATAAAGCGAATTTTACATTTTTTAATGGTATATTGTTTCCATTCTCATCTTTTTCTTCATCCATTTTTGTAATTGTATATAATGCATCTTTTTTGTTTGTTACTGTTAATGTTGTATCTGCAGTTATTTTCAATGTATTAGTATAATTGCTTATTTTATAACCATTAGGAGCTTTAATTTCAGTTACTCTTAATGTTGTATTTGGTTCAACATTTACGCTTGCTTTTCCATTTGAGTTTGTTGTAATAGTATCATAATCAGTATATTTTTTTACTTTTATGCTTTTTACTTCAAATAAGTCTTTTCCTGAATCAGTGCTATCATTTTTGTTGTATCCCATGTGTACGTAGTATGTAGTTCCACCTTGTAATTCTTTAACTGCTTTTTTTGTTGTAACTTCTCCGCTTATGTATATTAATCCTTTTTCTTTTTCTCCTTGCAATGGTGTTCCAACTTGTGTGTTATTAACTACAACATATCCATAATCACCATTTTCTTCACTTGATATGTTTGTTTCAACTTCTAGATAGTATTTTTCGTTTGGATTTGATGTCAAATCTATTTCTGCTATTTTGTCAGTATCTGCTGCTTGAAGTTTAGATGAATATGCAATATTTTCTAATGAATAATATTTATTGTTTTCTTTATTTCTTAGTTTAATATTACCTACAATAAAATTATCAGCACCTTGGCTAGGTTGGTTAGATTTTCGATAACCAATCATAAAATAATATTTTTGTCCACCGCTTAAGATTTTAGAATAACTTCCACTCTTTTCTCCGCTTATATTAACATCTTTAGTAAAACTACCAAAAGATGCACTTAAATAATTATTTGTTGATACCACAGTATATCCATAATCATATGAAGAACAAGATACTAGTGCATTATATGATAACTCATAAGTTCCTATATAGTTTGTTAAATCTATTTCAAAAATACCTCTAGCTTCAGAATTTGCTACACCTTTATTATTTGATATGTAATTGTTTTCAAGTTTATCAAAATCATAATTAATATTTGAGTCCATAGCTTTTACATCTAAAGCCTTTACTTCAGGTACAGTAGAATATTCACCTACAAGCTCTTCTTTCTCAATTTTAAATTCTGCTCCTGTCAATTTTGCTTGAGTTTGTTCATCTATTTTATCAATTTCTAATTTACATTTTGATTTATTGTAAATTGTAACATATTCATTTGGATTTAATTTCAAATATGTTTTTGAATCATCATCTATTATCCATTTTTTTAGAAAAACACTTGTATTAGCATTTTCTTCAAATGCATTTAAAATATTTACCATATCTAATGAATGTAGTTCTTCATATGTCTTTTTACCATTTGTTGAATAATATGTTACATATTTGTCTTTAGCTGATGAGAAATAATCTTCATAGTCTAAGTAGTATGAATTTATTACTGATGAAGATGTTATAGGATATATGCTTCCATAATTAACCTCTGTCATATCGCTATAATTAACACAGTTTTGTACTAAGTTTGCACCAGAACTAATACCATATATATTTGCATATTTTCCTGTTATTTTTCCAGCATTATAGCAGTTTACTATCTCAAGAGTTCCTCCTTGATTGTTTGATATTCCTGAAACATATCCACCTGAATACTCAATTTTTCCCGTATATGCAGAATTTACAATGTAAACTTTGCTTGTAATTGTTCCAGATGAACTAGCTCTTGTAACTGCGCCAACAATACCTGCAGCAGATCCGTTTCCAATCATTTTTAAATCAACCTTACTAATACAATTGTCAATAATTAATGTATCAGTATTATTAAGTTTTACATTTCCTATTAATCCTCCAATTCGAGAATATGTAGATGCAGACGTGCTAACAATTTCACCTTCAACTGTTAAATTATTAATTTTGCCACATTCAACACAACCAAATAAACCGTATATAGTTTCCGGAATAATTATTAAAACTTAAATTGTATATCTTATGTCCTTTTCCATAGAATTTTCCTCTAAATGGATTAGTTTCTGTTCCAATAGGATTAAAATAATTTAATACGCTTAAATCTAGATCTGCTTCTAAGTATACTACTGTTGATTTAGATGTTCTTCCATTCATAACATTATTAGAAAAATCTCTTAATTGTTCTGCTGTATTTATTATATATACATTAGAATTTTCATTATTATCTTTTATACAGTTTCTAGAAACTCCAGCCTCTGCTAAATATGAAAATTCACCATTGTTGCGCCATGTTGATAATTCATATACTGATGTAATAGTATTTTTATTATTATTTAATGTTTGTGTAAATTGATTGTTTTTCATGTAATCTAATGAACATGCTATTCCTTTTTCTGATGAATTTGTTGAGTTTCCTTCTGGGTAGTAGCAATTTGTTACTGTTCCTGTTCCAATTTGGAATGCTTGGTTATCTACTGATGACTCTACTTTCCCTATATTATATGAATTATTTATTGAGATACCACCAATTCCACTAATTGTATTCTTTCCATATACTTTTCCAATATTATAACAGTTTTTAACATCTTTTGAACCACATCCTATTCCTGATATATAATATTCACCTGTTATTTCAGCATCATTGAAACAGTTTGTAACATTTCCTCCCTGTCCTACAATTCCACCTATGTAATTTTTTCCTGTAATATTTCCAAGATTGTAGCAGTTGATTATATAACCATTATTATAACTATAACCTACAATTCCACCAACATTAGATTTATTTGTTGTAATATCTTTTGAATTAAAACAATTTTTTACATAACCATTGTTTATGAATCCAACTAATCCTCCTATAATATTATTTCCTATAATATCTCCTCTTGTAGAATGATGTATGCAACAGTTTTCAACACTTCCTTCCATTAAATATCCAACAATTGCTCCAACATAGCTGTCTCCATTTACTGTAAGATTTCCTCTCATTTCGAGATTAATTATCTTTCCACCCCATAAGCATCCAAATAGACCTGTATTTGAGTTTCCTTGCCCAATTTTGAAGTTAATTAATGCATTTCCGCAACCATCAAATGTTCCTTTAAATGTATTTACTCCATTATTATTTAAAGTTTCTCCAATAGGCAATAATCCGTAATCGCAATTTTGTGTATTTAATTCATCATAAATACTTTCTAATCTATTATTTTTATTATAATCATATTGACTTATTGCGTTACTATCTCGGTAAGAATTTCTATTTGTCATATCTAAATCTTTTACTAGATAAACAGTTTGTCCTTCATATGTATTACCTTTATTTACTTCTTCTCTTAGATTAATTAAATCCTCTATATATTCTATAACTGGAACATCATATTTACTTCCTACTGTAAAATATGTCTTTCTTTCTTCTAATGTTGCAGGTAATTCATATCCATTTGGTACTGATTTTTCAATTGCATAATAATCTCCATCATCTATGAAGTCTAGCTCTACTTCCCCGTTTGATCCAGTTGTAACAGTGTTTATATAATTATATTCTGTAACTGTTGAATAAGATTTTTTAAATATGTCAAAAACTACTCCGCTTATTCCTTTTCCTGTAGTACTATCAAGTTTTCTAAGAGTTTTAATTACTTGTGTTTTCGAAACCTTATCTTCTTTAATAATAACATCCTCTATTAAATCTTTTTCATCTATCTTGTTTTCAATTTGTAAATAATCCATTTCTTCTATTGCTGGATATGTAACACCCTCAATTGTTTCTTCTGCTCTGCTTTCACCAATTCCAAAATAATATGTTCTTTCACTTTCGTCTTCTGGTAAATTATGTCCTGGGCAGTAAACTTCAATAGCTTTATATAAACCTTCTGGTAAATCTAATTCAATTATACCATCAGAATTAGTTTCTACTACTCTATAAGTTGTTCCATTTATTTCTTCTTCTGCTCCAAGAATACTTCCATAATAATCAGTTGCATATTCTCCTGTTACAGCATTTTTTATAGCGAACTTTACTCCTGCAATATTTGCAGAATCAGGATAAGTTGCATTTTTTGCAAATGAAAGATATTTTCCTATTTTTTCTAAAATGAAATGTTTTCTATTTTCTATTAACAAATCTAAAGTGTTGTTTGAAAAATTCTTTTCTTTAATTAAGTTTTCTCCACTTATGAATTGTACATTATTTTCATTAATTGCAAATTCTATATTATTACCAAGTCTTATATATTCTTCTGATACGTTAATTTGTTCTAGTGTGTAATCAACTTTACCTATAATGTCTTCTGCAAAGATTTCACCATTATTATCTGCATAAAACAATTTAGATTTCTCAACATCTCTTCCATTCTCGTTTTGTATCCATGATAATCTATAGGTTGCCCTTATAATTGGGTTATCTGTTCCTTTTTCTACTGTTTTAATTTTTAAATTAAAAGTTTCTACTTTTCTAACACCAATTTTCTTAGGCTCTGTTTCAGTACTTAAATCTCCGTTTTCTGTTTCAATATCATAGTAAACAGCATGTGTGCTATATGCTGGCATATTATATTCTGCATTTGCTAAAGATACATCATAACTAAAAGTATATTTTTTGTTTTTATCTATTCTTGTGTCTTCAAAATCAATTAAAAATGATTTAATATCTTTTATTTCATTTTCATTAAAATCTTTTAATTCTTTCCAATCATTTGATAATTGTTCACTTTCTCCTGGTTTAGCAGCTTCAGCATTTGTTGAATAATACACTTTAACTAAACCTTCTAATTCCTCTGGAACAATAATTCCACTATTTTGCATTTGAGTTGATGTTGCTGAATTTAGAGCATCTTGATTTATTATTGATTTATTTCCTTCAGTTGGTGTTCTTCCTAATATTTTTATATTTTTTAATGATTTAGAATATCTATTATCTAATACCACATTTATAGTTGCTAATGATTTTTCATTTTCAACATATGCAACTTGTGGAGCAATAACTTCTCCACCTAATACTTCTTCTTGATTTTCGCCTTGTTCCTTTTTGAAATTTGTAACTGTTTCATATGTAATTAATTCTTGAGATGATACTATTTCAATTTCTGTATTTGCAATTCCAACTGTATCTGCTTTTGATTCATTTTTATTAACATCATAATCATCTGTTGCAATACGATTATATTTGTCTGTTAATTCATTATAGAAGTATAGTGAAACATTTTCGTTTCCTCCTCCTATTCTGTAATCTGCCAAAATATCGCAAATTAAAGTAAGTTCGAATACTGCTGGGGTGTTGTTTTCTGTTGATATTTCTATTAAATATTTGTCATTTTCTTCTGATGGTTCTATTATTTGAACATCTTTAAACTGTATATTTCTATTATCTGAATTATAAGAATTAACTTTCAATTCTGCAATCTCTTTTGGCATTTCAACAATAAATTTTCCGTTTTGCCATAAGCTTTCAGATTCATTTTCTGAACTTACAGATATTTTTATTTTTACATTTTTTAATTCTTTTCCAGTTGGTATACGTGCTGGTTCAATATTAATTCCTGCTACTGATATCTTTTTGTTAAAATGTACAACATCCATTTTGTTTGCTGTTTCTGTTACTATTGTTTCATTTTTTTCATACTCTGCAATCCCTTGTAAATATGTGTATAATAATTCTAAGTTTTCTACTTTTTCTTTTGCCTGTTCTGTTGATAAGTCTTTTAAAAATTCTTCTACAAATTTATCTTTTTGTATTTCTTTAACATTAAATACTTTTAAGTATTTTCCTTCATCACTTGAATTTACTTTTGTTGTTTCTAATCTAATATGTTTTACTGTTCTTCCAATTTCTTGTGTATAATTAAATGGTGCTTCAGAATTATATGAATTCCAGTTAAATATTCTTTCTGTTCCTTCTGTATTCATATTTGTTTGTCCATTTGATGTAAATGTTGCTAGTAATGCTGTTTCGCTATTTGATACATCATTATCGTAAATTCTAATAACTCCTTCTTCTCCTAAAATGTCATTTGCATTTTCAAAATAAACTCCAGTGTTAAAAGTACATTCATCGATTATTCTTTCATCTATTTTATCTCCATATGAAACATTCTCATTTTGTCCTTCAATTACTTCTGGCTGTCCTTCGCTCATTTTTATTGTTTTAATTGTATTGTTTTTTCTTACATTTGCATCCCATTCCACTGTATATATAAATCTACTTTCACTTTGATTGTCATTAGCCCAATCTTTTAAAGCTTCTTTTGATATTTCAAATACATTTCTTGTACTATTTAATGTTTTTCCTAAAATTGTTACATCAAAATTAAAAGCTGATTTTTGATTTTCTGGTGTTTCTTGAAAATATATTTTTACTGTTTTTTCATCTTCATTTGATTTTGAAATATTTGGGTTTTCTTCAGATATTCTTGTTGTGTTTAATTCTGATTTTGAATTATTATATGCTGTATAATATCCTTTTATTTTTACATCTACACTTGTTCCATTTTCTATTCCTTCAAATGCTTCTTGAGGATATGTTATTAAAACAGTATATACGTTTGATGATTCTATTTGTGTTGTTACTTCTCCTGTTATTTCATTTATCTCACTTGATTTTTTTGTTGTCATTTTAAATATGTTGTTTTCTTGGTCATATTCAGTTTCAACATTTTGATTTACACATTCCACTTTTTCAGGGGCTTTTCCGTTTAATTGTGGAACTTCTACTTCAATCACATTATCCTTTAAAATCAATTCTTGTTTTTCTTCGTCCACCGCAAAATTAACTAAAATATTTTTTGATTTTGGATTGTCATAGTTATAATAAATATCATTTTCGAATGGTTCTATCTTTGTACTTAAATCCCCATACCAATCAACAGTTACTTCTCTTACAACATTTAGCTCTGTTCTTGTTCCATTGTTTGATATATGATTACCTTTTAAGGTTATTGTGCTTACTTTTGTATAATCATTTGCATTATTAATAATTGCAGATATCTCTCCCGCAATAACCTTTTGAGTTCCGGCATCAATTTGGCCTAAAGTAAATACAACACCATTTTGAGTATTTTGAATATTTGAAAATGTATTGTCAATTGTTACATTCGGATTATATTTGAAATTACCACCTTGAACAGTAATTGTTGCTCCTGATTGCAAGTAACCTTCTGACAATATGTTCAAATCGACAAATAAATTATCGTGTTCATTTGCATGTTTAGCTGTTCCTGCCAGTTTGTTTGCCTTTCCATCAACCTCTCTTGTAAAAAATGCTGAAAATTGCACGTAATCAGTGTTTGTGTCTGCTTCAGCTGTTCCATAACTTAATGCTACTTGATTTTCAGCATTTTTTCTTGCATCACCTATAATGTGTTTTCCATTGTTTTTAACAATTTGTGCAACAACCAAAGTCATAACAATACATAAAATAGCTGCAATACTGATTACTGCAGATGTTACTTTATTGTTTCTTATTTGGTTTGCAATTGTTTTTATAATGCCTTTTCTTTTCATAATTTTGCCTCCTGAAATTTATTATTTATATTTTTAAATTAACATATATAAATTAGAAAAAAAATACCCCTAAAACTTACATTTTTCTTTAAGTTCTAGGGATATTCATACTTTGGCTTTTATTAATTTTATATTATATTTATATTATTATTATATTACATCTTTGTAATTATTTTGTCACATCATTATTAAATTTCTATAAGCCTTAATTCCGTAAGGTTTTGTTTTTTTACATTTATATTACAAACAAAAAAAGTTGCTTTTTATTTATTTTATTATATAATATAAACAAAATCATACGAAAATAAAAGGTGATTAAATGGAACAAAAGAAATATGGACTAACAAATCCTCAAAAAAATATTTATTTATTAGAGAACTTTTATAAAGGAGCACCACTAAACAATGTTTGCGGCTCTTGCTTTTTTCATTCCGTTTTAAATTTTGAACTTTTAAAAAAAGCTCTTTATTTACTTGTTCAAAACAATGACTGTTTTAAGCTTCACTTTGAACTAAAACATGGTGAAGTTTCTCAATATATTATTCCAACAAACTCTTTTGAATTGGAAATTATTGAAATTCCAGATGTTTCATATGTAGAAAACATAGAATTGGAAATTCAGAAAAAAGTTTATAACATCTTTTCTGATGAAAATACTTTTGATATTAAAATTTTTAAATTGCCAAACAATCATGGTGGATATACTATTCAAATGCATCATTTGTTCAGTGATTCATGGACACTAGGACTTGTTGCACATAAAGTAGCTGAATATTATAATCAATTACTTAATGAGCAATATGATTTAGAATCAAATTCAGAAAATAATTACTCTTATATTAATTACATAAACGATGAATCAATTTATTTAACAAGTGAAAAATTCAAAAAAGATGAAGAATATTGGAATTCAACATTTAGCACATTACCTGATGTTGCAACAATAACTTCAAAGTTTAATAATTCAAGTAATCCAACAGATTGTAGAGCTAACCGTTCAAAATTTACAATATCTAAAGAAAAAATTGATACAATATCTGAATTTTGTAAAGAAAATAATATTTCAATATTTAATTTTTTTATGGCTGTTTACTCAATTTATCTAAGTAAAGTAAGTAACAGTTCAGATTTTACAATTGGAACACCAATTCTAAATAGAGGTAATTTCGCTCAAAAGCAAACTTTAGGTTTGTTTATAAGTACTTTGCCATTGCGATTTAAAGTTGATTGCAAAGATTCTTTTATTGAATATTCTAAAAAAGTGGCTGTTAACTCAATGTCTTTACTTAGACATTCAAAATACCCATATGAATGCATTTTGGAGCATTTAAGAACAAAACAGCCAGACTTACCTAATTTATATAATATTTTACTTTCATACCAGATTACAAAAACTAATACTTCAGGATATGACTATGAAACAAGATGGTCTTTTAACGGAAATTGTCCAGATGATATGCAAATACACATTTTGGATTTGAATGATTTAGGAAGCATGAATATTTATTACGATTATAAATCTGCTAAATATGATGAACAAGATATTTTAAACTTACACTCTAGAATTTTATATATCATAGAGCAAGTTTTAAAAAAGAGTACTTTAAAAATTTCCGATATTAGTGTTATTACACGTTCAGAAAAAAGAAAAATTTCAACTAAATTTAATAATACAAAAGTAGAATATGATGATTCAAAGTCAATTATAGATTTGTTCGAAGATACAGTATTAACAGCGCCTTTATCAACTGCTGTTGTGTGTAACGGCAAAAAGATCACTTATGAAGATTTGAACAAAAAATCAAATCAATTAGCAAATTTTCTATCAAAAAAAGGAATTGGACAAAATGATTTAGTTTGTATAATGACAACACGTTCTATTGAAATGGTTGTTGGTTTACTTGCTATTTTGAAACTTGGAGCATGCTATATTCCTGTTGATCCTAGCTATCCTAAAGAAAGAATAAATTATTTAATTGAAAATAGCAATAGCAAAGCAATTTTAGTTGATAACATTACATGTAATAATATTGAAAATGCTTTTATAATAAACATTTCATTGGATAACGATTTTTACACAGCGGAAGATAATAGAAATTTAAACATTAATATATCACCTGAGTCACTAATGTATCTAATTTACACTTCTGGATCAACTGGAAATCCTAAAGGTGTAATGTTAACACATAAAAATGTTCATAATTTTTTAATCGGAGTAAATAACGTTATAAATTTCAAACAAAATAAAACTATTTTGTCTTTAACCACAATCTGCTTTGATATATTCGGTCTTGAGTTATGGGGCGGTTTAACTAATGGACTTACTGTTGTTATTGCAACAGAAGATGAACAAAATAATGCGGATAAACTAAATAATTTATGTATAGAAAATCATGTTGAAATGCTACAAACAACTCCATCAAGAATGTCGTTTTTCTTAAATAGTGAAAATGGTTTAGAATTTTTAAATAATATTAATTGCATCATGCTTGGTGGCGAAAGTTTACCTGCCAAAATTGTTGATGATTTACAAAGTAGATGCAATGCAAAAATTTTCAACATGTATGGTCCAACTGAAACAACAATATGGTCAACTATAAAAGAAATTAAAACATCTAATGATATTTCAATTGGTACACCTATTGCAAATACAAAATGTTATATATTAGACTCTGAAAAAAATCTTTTACCACCATACACCCCTGGTATGTTATATATTGGAGGAGATGGTGTTTCAAAAGGATATTATCATTTACCAGAAATGACTCTAAAAAGATTTATTAAATCTCCTTTTGGTCCAAGAAAAAATGCTGAAATCATTTATAACACTGGTGATTTGGCTTATTATGATGAATATGGAGATATTTATCATCTTGGAAGAAATGACTTTCAAGTAAAGCTACGTGGATATAGAATTGAATTAGGAGAAATAGAGAATAAAATTTTGAATTTTCCTGGAATTAAAGAAACTGCTGTAATTACTGACACTAATTCTTTAATTTGCTTTTATACAACACCAGATTCTCAAAAAATTAAAGAAAGCGAATTAATTACATATTTATTAGGTGTTTTACCAGATTATATGGTTCCATCTAATTTTATTAAAATGTCAGAAATGCCTTTAACTCCTAATGGAAAATTAGATAGAAAAGCATTGCCTAAAAATATTAAAACTGTTATTGAAGAAGAACTTCCAACTACAAATACAGAAAAGCTCTTAGCAAAATTAGTTTCAAAAACTATTAAAAAGGAAGTTACTAATATTAATGAAAGCTTTATTTCTATGGGCTTAGATTCACTTGGAATTATTCAAGTTCAGACAGAGCTTCTTTCAAGCAACATTAATATAACCACACACTATTTTTACAAATATCCAACAATAAAGAAATTAGCTAAGAAAATTGATGCAAAAACCAATAATTATACAGAACAAAGCAGTCAAGTTCCAGAGCAGTTCAAACATCATTCTGATGAAATTATAAATCAAATTTCTACATTTGATGTTAATGAAAATGCTTTTGGAAACATACTTTTAACAGGTGCTACAGGTTTTATAGGAATACATATATTACACGAATTATTACACACAACAAATAATAAAATTTATTGCATGGTTCGTGGTGAAAGCAATGAATTAAGAGTAAATAAATTATTAAGTAATTTTAGTTATTATTTTAACGAATATATTTCGCCTAATCTAGATAATAGAATTTTTATAGTAAATGGTGATATTTCATATATTAACTTAAAATTAGAAAATACAGATTACGAATTTTTAAAGAGAAATATTAATACTGTTATAAATGCTGCTGCAATTGTAAAACACTATGGAAACATTGAAGATTTTGAAAAAAACAACATTGAAGGTACAAAAAACATTATTGATTTCGCATATCAAAATAAAATAAGACTTATTCATCTATCATCAATAAGTGTTTCAGGTAACTATTTAGTAAAGCAAAACAATAGAAATGTTGATTTTTCTGAAAACGACTTATACATTGGTCAACACTACCAGGACAACAACTATGTTTACAGTAAAATGGAAGCTGAGAAACTAATTCTAAAATACATGTCTATGGGTCTTACAGCGAAAATTTTAAGAATTGGAATAGCTTCAGGAAGATTTTCTGATGGATTTTTCCAAAAAAGTATTGATGAAAATGCTTTTTATGGTAGAATTAAATCGATAGTAAATATGCATGCAATTAGTGATGCAATGACTGTTCAAAATATTGAATTTACCCCTGTAGATTTATGTGCTAAAGCCATTGTAACACTAGCAAAAAACACTATCGGTGATAATAAAATTTATCACATTTATAATCATAATTTGGTCACTATTTTCAAGCTTCTTGAAGCGTTGAAAAAATTTAAAATAAATGTTGATATTTTAAATAGTAATGATTTTAATGACTATATTCTTAGCTTATCAAAAAATGAAAAAAATGCTTTAAAAGGAATTATTAATGATTTAGTTTATGATGAAAACAATTTGCTAACAATTAATTATAATTATACTGTAAACATCCATTCAGAATTTACTAAAAAATATTTACACTTATTAAACTTTGACTGGCCAATTATTGATGAAGAATACCTTTTAAAAATCTTGAAACATATGAAGGATGTTAATTTTATTTAAATTTAGCAAAGGAGATACTTATGAAAATCAAGAATTTATTTTACAAAAGACCAAGCATAAGAATAGCAACAAGATATAGTACAACTGTAAGTGCAGTAATTTTGCTCTTTGCTGTGGTCATGCCAAAATTATTGAATTATGGACCTGAATCTATAAATACACCATTTGATATTCAGATGTCATACATTCCATATTGGCAACAATACTTATGTGTTGGATTATTACTTGTATTTTTAACTTTTATAATAACAAGTCTTTCTTTTAAGAGTGTAGATAAATTTTATCTATCAAATGATCCAAACAAATATAATGATATCAAATTGATAAAAAAGGTAAGAAAAAAATGTTTCAGTTTACCATATAAAATTCCTATTTTTGAGGTAATGATCCCTGCTACTTCAGCAGTTTTAGTACTTATTTTAACAGGAAGTCATTTATCCGTCATGGTTGTTAAAATTTTAATTGCAACATTTGCGTTTTCAATAATATTGGCAGTTTTATCATTTATCTTCTCAAAAGGAATATATAATGAAGTTCTAACTAAAACATATAAAGAGAATTTAAACATTGGATTGCGTATAAATTTAAAAGTTAAAATATTATTACAAGTTTTACCTTTACTAATTTTCTGTATAATGATTCTAACTTTTATAGCATTTTCTTTTATAGTTAGAAGTAAAGAAGATGTATACTTTGACGTTTATAATGAATTAATTACTAATAATTTTTCTGAAAATGAAACATATACATATAATGAAATCTATACTAAATTGAACAATTTGAAACTGGTTGATGACAACCATACTAAATTTATTATAAGGCCTGATAATTCTGTTGTTACATTAAATGGCAAAGAGCCAAGTTATTTTATACAAGAATACACAAAACAAATTGCTCAAAAATATAATGGAAGAACATATGATAGCTACGGCGTAGACACGCAAGGCAAAACAATGAAATTAGAAACAGCACAAGGCATTTATTATATAGGAGTTACATATGATATTAATTATAAACAATCACTTATCTATTTAATAATATATGCATTTACTTTATTAATGATTTCAGCTGTAATTTTATATATATTTAGTAATTCTTTATCAAAAGATATTTCTGAAATATCTGATAATTTTGATAGATTATGTTCGAATGATTTTGGAAAAACACTTCCAGTTACTACTAATGATGAAATTGGAGATTTAATTAATTCCTTCAATTTAGTTCAAAAATACAGTCAAAACCAAATGGACTTAATTAAAAGTAATCAAGAAGTTTTAATGGAAAAAGAACGTTTAGCTACACTTGGACAAATGGTTGGAGGAATTGCTCACAACTTAAAAACACCTATAATGTCTATTTCTGGAGCTTCAGAAGGTTTAAAAGATTTAGTTAATGAATATGATAAATCTATTGAAGATAGCGAAGTTACAGTATCAGACCACCATGAAATTGCAGGAGATATGAAAAAATGGCTTGAAAAAATTGATAGCTACACTGAATACATGTCAGATATTATTACTGCTGTTAAGGGGCAAGCTGTTACTCTTTCAAATCAAGAAGTTGTTTCATTTACTGTTAATGAATTAGTAAAAAGAGTTCAAATTTTAATGAAACATGAATTAAAACATTCATTAATAGACTTAAATATTAATATGAACGTTGATGAAAACTTAGAATTACATGGTGATATAAACAGTTTAGTTCAAGTTTTAAACAACTTAATTTCAAATGCTATACAAGCATATGAAGGAGCTGAAAACGAAAAAATAGATTTCGATTTAAATATGTCCGGAAACAATCTGGTAATTTCAATTACTGACTACGGTAAAGGTATTCCTGAAGAAATTCAAGAAAAATTATTTAAAGAAATGGTTACAACTAAAGGAAAAAATGGTACTGGTTTAGGATTATTTATGTCTTACTCTAACATTAGAGCTCATTTCAATGGTAATATGAGATTTGAGTCTGAAGTTGGTAAGGGTACTACATTTGAAATTACTTTACCAGTTTAGAATTTAAATAAAAGATAGGACGGAGAAAATTCAAGATTTTCTCCGTCCCCTATTTTATTTATTACTTTTCAAAACGTCAGAACCTTTTCTTCTAATTCTTGTTAAAGCAGTGTCAACTGATTTTGCTTGACAATTAAGTTTTTCAGCAATTTGTGCATAACTCTTTCCTGTTAAATATTCGTTTAATACTGACTTTTCATGTTCGCTTAACTTGCTATATAAACTATCTGCAATTCCTTTATAATACTCTTTATCAATAAATTCATCAAATGGATTATATCCACTATCAAGAATTTCAACTAGCTCATTTTCATTTTCTTCTGAATCGTCCCCCACTTTTTTATTAAGTGAGATTGCATAATTTAACGGCATTTGTTTTTGTCTATTTGCTGATTTAATTAATGATATTAATTTACGGTCAATACATAAATTTGCAAAAGTTTTAAATGATGTGTTATTATTATCTACATTATAGTTCTTTATTGCAGATAATAAACCAATCATTCCCTCTTGTGCAATATCATTTTTTTCAGAACCCATAGCAAAAAATTTACTTGCTTTGTTATTTACAAGCGGTGTGTATCTGTTTATTAATTCATCTAAAGCTGCAGATTCAGCTACATTCTCTTTTTTATAGATATCTATTAACTCTTCATCTGATATGAGACCGTAATTCATGTTCTACCTCCAAGCTAATATTTATCAACAAATGCTTATAATAATATAAGTAACTGTTAATAAGCTATTTTTGATTATTATATATCATACCTTTCTTGTTTTATCAACACTTTGCGCCATTTTTTTATTTATTTTTTTCTTATTTTTTAGTCTAACTTCAATCTGCCTCCACATTGACATCTATATTTTCTAAAAAAGTTCTTTGCCAGCCTATTTCTGTGGAAAAGTTTTCCACAGTTTGTGCACTTTATAAGGTATTTGTACTCTTTTTCTTGGTACTGAACATTACTGTTTTCATAGTCTTGTTTTTTATTTCCTAATCTTGTGATGTTGTAGCCTAATTTTTCATTGATATATTTTGCATACATTTTAAATTGTTTTCCATGGTTGTTGCAATATGGAAAACAGTGAATAATTTCGTGCATTATTGTGTTTTTGATTATTTCATCATTTAGGTCGAAAACCCAGTTACTTACTTCGATCGTGTGCTTGTTGAATTTTTCGTATTTTATTATTCTACGTCTGCCTATTTTTTCGATTGTTTTGTATTTTTCGTCTGGATCTTCTTGCTTGCAACAGCCGTATCTTTTATTGTTACGTTTAGAAATTTGAATTGTTATTGTACCTACATCCAGCTGATATATATCTATTCCAATTGATTTTAGTTCATTTACACATTCTATAAATAGCTCGTCTAGCTTATTTTTTAAATCCACATTCATGATAATATACTCTCATCTCCAATAAATTTATAGGAATTATAACACATATCCAAATTAATTACATATAAAATAAAAATAATATTAAAAAAAATTACCAACATTGCATATTTGAAGATTTTATGATTTAATATAACTGTTTATATATTAAACAATTTTTTATAAAGGAGGAAAAAATGAAAAAAAGCACAATAATATTAATCTGCATAGCAGCAGTTTTAGGAATATTAGTTCTTTCTTATGTGGGAACTTATAATGGTTTAGTTAGCAAAAAAGAAAATGTTACAAAACAATATTCAAACCTTGAAGTAACATTACAAAGAAGAGCTGATTTAATTCCAAACCTTGTAAGCACTGTAAAAGGATATGTAGCACATGAAAATGAAGTTATTGATAAAGTTACAACAGCAAGACAAAACTTAGTTAATGCTAAAAGCATTGATGAAAAACAAAAAGCCAATGATGAATTAACAAATTCATTAAATGCATTAATGGTTGTTGTTGAAAACTATCCTGATTTAAAATCTTCAGAAAATTTTCGCAGTCTACAAGATGAATTAGCAGGAACTGAAAATAGAATTTCAACAGCTAGACGTGACTATAATGATGCTGTAAACAAATACAACAGCTCAATTAAAAAATTCCCAACAAATGTTATTGCTGGAATGTCAGGATTTGGTGAGGAGAAATATTTTGAAGCTGATGTAAAAGTTCAGGAGGTTCCTAGTGTTAACTTCTAATAAAAAGATAGTAATAGCACTGTTTTCTTTATTTTTATTATGTAGTTTATTTGTTTCAAAATGTTTTGCCATTGTTCCAAAAAGTGAAGAATTTTTTGTTAATGATAGTGCAAATATATTAAATTCTGATACAGAAAAATACATAATAGATACCAATAAAGAGCTAGAAGCTAAATGTGGTGCGCAAATTGTTGTTGTTACAGTTAATAATTTAGAAGGCAGATCTATTGAAGAATATTCTACCGAATTATTTAGAAATTATGGAATTGGAAACAAAGAAAAAAACAATGGTGTACTGCTAATTGTTTCTGTAGAAGACCGTAGAATGAGAATTGAAGTCGGATATGGTCTTGAAGGAAAGCTAAATGATGCAAAAACAGGTAGAATTCAAGATAACTACATTGTTCCATACTTATCTGACGATAAATGGGATGAAGGTATAAAAAATGGTTATAGTGCAATTCTGGAAGAAGTTTGTAGTGAATATGAAATAACAATTGATGGTATTCAACCTTCACAGGATATAGACCATTATGAAAATGTTATGTATTTTACAGCTGGAATTGTTTTTGTAATTTGCTTGATTTTAAGGCATGTATTTTCGGGCAGTCCTATGCTAAAATGGTCAGTTGCATTTGGAGTTGGATTAATTTCAACTATCATTGATTGCTTCATTTTGCATAAGTTCTGGATTCCAGATTGCCTATTTGCAAATATGGTAGGAGCAGTTATCGGCACACTTGGAATCTGGTTTCTTTTAAGCAGTGGATGGTCTTCCGGAAGTTCAAGCGGATCTTCTGGTGGTGGAGGTTCTTCTGGCGGAGGAGGAAGCAGTAGAAGCTTTTAATAATAAAAACGCACATTTTATACATTCCACATCTTTGTGGATTTTGTATAAGTAGTGCGTTTTATTTTATTCTGCTATCTATCATCATTAACAACATGAACCGGAAACTTGCCATTTGAAAGTACTTCTTTCATTTTTTCTGGTTTTATTTTATATTCGTTAATTTTATCTAAATCTATCCATCTGTATTCCAAGCACTCTTTTCCTTCAACATTTTTTAACGTTTCTTCAATTTTCTTATCATCTTCATTTATAAATTCTGCAAAATGAACAAACATAATCTCATGATATTCTGAATCTCTAAAATTGAAGAAGTTTTCTATAGTACAACAATTACCTGTAACTTCAATTTCTTTTCCAAGCTCTTCCATTACTTCTCTTTTGACTGTTTCAATTGAGCTTTCACCTAGCTGAGTTCTTCCTCCTAGCAACGCATAATAATCCTCATTTACGTTTTTATGTAAAAGCACTTTGTTGTTGTGAATTATTATGGCAGCTGATCTTACGTTTAGTGTGTGATTTTCCATTTTGAATGTGATGTCCATTAATTATTCCTCCCCTTTTTTAACTATATAGATTTGATTTAGCTTAAATCTACAACATTATTATTCAAACAATCTATATCAACCACATATTTTTTTATATTATTCTCATCATAATAAACATCGAATTTATTTAAACAATTCTCTTTAATCATATTCTCTGGATTAAACCAAATATTTCCACTTCTGAAAATATACTTCTTTCCGTCTGCTGGATTATTCCACTCGCAAATTATATTATAAGGATGTCTATATTGAACATGTACTGATTCATTTACAATTGTTTCAACGTAATCAGCTGAAATCTTAGTTCCATTTGCTCTTAACTGAGCATTTGTCTTCCTTTTTGAGAAAATAACATATAATCCTATTCCACCTGTTGCTGAAAATACAAATCCAATTATTGCCAATATCAAACCTGCAAACATTCCCGCAGAATCTAAATCATTTATATTTAGAGCCATTAAAATAATTCCCGGAATTAGATGTGGTAGTCCAGCTATTAAAAATATTGAAAAGATAATTACTGGTACTAAACTTTTTTTCATTTTTATCCCCCTTATTTTATTAATTTTCCACAATTTGTGCATGAGCTGTGGATTGTAAAGTATTTATTTTTGCACTTTTGTTGTAAATATAATATCACATATTTATTTTTTAGTAAATTTGTTTTTCAGTTTATTTCATGATATAATATTATAAATTTTTAGTTTATTGAAAGGAGCAAGAATAATGAAGTTTAGAGCACCCATGTATTATAAAGATTTTCATTGTATTGCTGATAAGTGCAAAGATAGCTGTTGCTCTGCTGGTTGGGAGATTGATATTGATGCGGAGACTGAAGAATTTTATAAAAATGTAACCGGTACCTTTGGCGATAAGTTGCGTTCAAATATCACGAAGACTTCTCCTTGTCATTTCGTGTTAGATAATCATAACGATTGTCCTTTTTTGAATGATAAGAAATTGTGTGATATCTATATAAATCTTGGTGAAGAACATTTGTGTCAGATTTGTAAAGATCATCCTAGATTTTATGAGTGGTTTAGTGGTGTTAAAGAAGCCGGAGTTGGGCTTTGTTGTGAAGAAGCTGCAAGGATAATTTTGAGCCAGAATGAGAATTTCTCGGTTTATGAAGAGGAAGTTAACGATGAGCGCGATGAAAGTATAAGCTACGATTATATTGATAGTGATGATTATAATTCTGAGTTATACAATTATTTAATTTCAGCTAGAGCTAAAATTATTAATTATCTTGATAATTCTGATATTTCAATCACTTGCAAACTTCGTAATATTCTATGGTATGGATATACTCTACAACAAGATATTGATAGTGAATTATTGGATGATGAAGAGATTTTTGATGTTAGTTCAGATTGTGATACAAATATTGGAGATATTATTGAATATATTTCAACACTTGAGCCTAATGATGAGAATTGGCCTAATTATTTGAAAAAATGTACTAATTTGAGTGGTGTATTTAACCAAAAATTAGCAGAGTTTGAGAACGCTAATCCTGAGGTTGAGAATTATTTGAGAAATATTTCTATTTATTTTATTTGGAGATATTTTATGAAAGGTGTTTTCGATGGCGATGTGCTTTCTAAAATTAAACTTATGTATGTGAGTTGTTTCGTTTTAAGATATTTGTTTTTCTGCAAGTGGGTTGAAAATGGCAATTTAGGTTTAGATGATTGCATTGATATTGTTAAGAGGTATTCTGAAGAAGTTGAGTATTGCGAGGATAATTTGGTTAAGTTTGCTGGTGATTCTTATGAGATGGAGATTTTGGAGACTGAAAGTTTACTTGGGTTATAAAAAAAGAAGAGAATTCTTATTTGTGAGAATTCTCTTCTTTTTTCTATTTCTTTTGAGCAATAATATTATAAACATGCCAAAATTTATTTTTCTTAGTTAATGTATCCTTATAATACTTTTCTTCTGAATAATAAACTATCTTAAACTTTGAAAAGTAATTTAATAACTCATCTTTATCCAGGGTTGTTTTACTTTTATTCCAATCATCTTCTTTACCAAGAAAATTTCCAACAAAATACCCATTTTTATTTATGCTTTTTAATACATTTTTAAGCATTTCATTAAAATCTTTTTTTACGAAGAAAAGACTGTAATTTGCGTTAATTAAATCAGCTTTTAGTAATTGCACTTTAGAAAAATCATCTATTACTACATTAAGATTTTGTTGATTTTCTGCTCTTCTTGATAATACTTCCTTTACTTGTGGTTCACTATCTATAGCTGTAACTTCAAATCCTTTTTCTAATAAGAAAACAGTGTCATTACCTGCTCCACACCCCATATCTATTGCATTTTTTCCTTTTAGATTATTATCAAGTTTTAGTTTAAAAAATTCAGATAACAATCTTGATGCTTTGTTCTTTTTTATAGAATTTTGATAATATTCTGTAGCATTTTTCATTATTACACCTTCTTTATTTACAATTTTCTCTACTTCATAAGTTACATATATTATAACATATTTTTTTAATAAGAATATATTGATATTAATTTTATTATAACAGGAGGCATATAGAATGAATACATCTTTTTATTATGATGCAAAAGCTGATATAAGAGGAAGTAACGATTATTCTGGAATACGTGGAACTGTTTATTTCAAAGAAATGTCAGACCATGTTATAGTCACTGCAGATATTAAAGGACTTCCTCAAGCAAAAAACCGATGTAAGAGTAGATTTTTCGGATTTCATATTCATGAAGGAGGTTCATGCGGTGGCAATGTGCAAGACGAATTTGCAAATGTTGGTGGGCATTTCAACTCAACCAACTGCCCTCATCCTTTTCATGTTGGAGATTTACCTCCTTTGATTGAAAGCAATGGAATAGCGTATATGAGTGTTTTAATTGGTAAATTCAGACTTAGTGATATTATTGGCAAAACTGTGATTATACATGATATGCCTGATGATTTTACTACTCAACCCAGTGGAAATTCTGGTAAAAAGATTGCCTGTGGAGTAATTTGGTAAGTTTCTAAAGTATAGTTGTTTCATGTGAGGATTATTTGTGGTATAATCTTTTTAATTAGGAGTGATAATATGTTAAAAATCTATAATATAAAAGACAAATTAGAATATATAGAAGAAGTAGCTATGCTTACGCAAAAAGAATGGGGCAAAAAAAGCATTAATGAATGCGAATTCGAAAAACGTGTTAAGAGCAGTATTGATAGAATCCAAAGTCATTTGGATAATCCATATTATTGTAAGTTAATTTTATTAGATGATGATGTTTTAGTAGGATTTATTTCTATATTTGAAACTGATGGAGACGAAAGAACAGATTTAAAGCCTTGGTATGCAACAATGTATGTGAAGAAAGAATTTAGAGGAAATGGATATTCTAAAATATTGAATGATGCAATTCTAAATGAGGCTAGAAATCGAGGATTTGAAAGATTATATTTAAAAAGTAATTTAGTTAATTATTATGAAAAATTTGGAGCTAAATATATGGAAGATCTGAATAATGGTGAAAAACTATATTATATAGATAATCTATAGAGGAGAAAAAAGAAAGCTGTCAAATGTTTTTGACAGCTTTCTTTTATTTTTCATCTAATAGTAACAATTGTACCATTAAGAAGTCTGAGCTGTAGCATGTTTGTGTTTCTGTTCCGTTCAACTAAAGTTCCTATTTTTTCATTGGTCTTTTTATCATAAACATCTTTACCAACATGATTATTAGTAACTTTAACCCATTTGCCACCTTCAATTACAACACACTGATTCCGACTCTTGTTAAATGCCATGGTAGTATTTCCTTTCAGATAAATTTTGAAGAATTTGTATTTTTCATCTTCGTTTTGGAGAGTAACTCCACATTTCTGAATTTGCTTCAATGAAGCTATATTATCATTTCTAACAACCATAGATAATACTTCATAATCTGTGTTTTTTTGCAACCATTGTTTGAAATGATTTAAAACAATGGTCATTACTCCCTTTCCCCTGTATGGTTTAAAGATGATTGCAGATGTATCTAAATTTCTTCCTACTGTCCGTACAGCAATTATTAAACCAATCATGATGCCATCTTTTTCAATAATAAGATAGAAATCATTTTTGTTGTCTCCTGCTGAATACAGTTTTACAAGCATATATGCTTCTTCGCAATCATGTGGATATGCTGATGGAACATATTCTTTTATTGCGCTGTCATTATGCATCATTGAGTAAAAAGTAGATACATCGTCCATTACGAAATTCCGCAAAACATAGTCTTTTGCATGAATTATCATGCTGGCACCTCCTTGTTAAAAGATATTATTATTTTAACATATTTTATGGGATTTTTCAAGAATTGACGTTATTCTGATTTATTACTATTTTACCTTTCAAGGTCTTTTTGTTCATTTTTTTCTATTGTTTTTATTGTGTTAATTATGAAATTACATATTTCATTTCTTTCTACGTTTAGGATTTTTTCATCTTCTTCCTTGGTTAATTCTGATTTGAATTTTCCTAGTGATTCAATAATTTGAATTGATGCCAATGGGTAGCCATCGTCTATTATTTTACTTTTTTTGTTTGTGAATTTTCGGCCTGATTTGTGCTCGAATGTATATGTTTCGTTTTTATTTACAATTGCTACTCCTTTTTTGAAATATCCTGTTAGATTTCCATTTTTTCCATATTTATTTACTAGTGAAATGTAGTGTTCTATCATTTCTTGGTCATTTAATCTTTTGCCATTAACACGTCTTACATGTGTTCCTGGTTGTATTTCGTTTGGCACGTTGTCTAGAAATAGTCCGTCATCTATTGCTATTGCTGACATATTTGTTGCTTTGTTATATGCAGTTGCTTTGATTATTGCGTTCTCGGTTGGATTGTTTCCATTTTCGTCTATGTCTAGTTCTAGATTCAGGTCGTTTAGGGTTACTATGTCGATTCCATTTTCGATTAATTTTGGTGCATAACGTTTGATTTTGGCTTTGTTGGTTGTGGCTAATAGGTATTTCATTGTTTTGGCTCCTTTGCGTTTTGATGGTTTGATTGTATCATATAGCAGTTTTCAATGCAATAAGAATTAATGAAATGCCAAACACTACAATATTAAATTTATTTACCAGTACACTTTTCCCCATATCAATTGTCGATTTTATAAACATAATACAAATGCATACCAAACTTCCTTTCAAAGCAGAAAGAACAAATCCATATCCTAGTAATTTATCAATAAAACCAGATATTGCAATTATAATTAACAACGGTGCTACTGTATAGCAAATAGTAGCTAAAACTCCGCCCCAGAATCCGGCTATTTTGTTGCCTAAAAATGCTACCATATTGGCGGTAGTAGCCCCTGGGCCAAGCCTTGATAATGTTATGGCATCTATTATATCTTCTTGTGTCACATATTGATTTTTCTTTATTAGATTTTCTTCTAAAACTGCTGTGACTGCAGACATATTTCCAAGTGATTCTAAGCCTATTATAAAAAATAC
>ODAI013265731.1_pt1 | contig 28688 bp, 23 predicted proteins | sample 1539321 | NCBI WGS metagenome assembly ODAI01 (sample SAMN02144231, study PRJEB22623) | gut metagenome | biome: sheep rumen | host: Ovis aries | place: New Zealand
AAGAAGATAACCAGGGAACCGCTTTATAGCGGTAGCCAGTAAAAATGCTTGCAACACCCGCCTTTCAGGCGAGCAGTGTTAAGGCCCTTATGAGGGCCAATATTAAACCACCACTTGAAGTGGTGGTTGGTAACTTAGGCATATGTTGTGCAATTCTTGAGTGAATTAATCTAGATGTGGCGATTGCTAATTTTATCTTTTGGGTGTATAATATTAGCGCATTGCCTTAATGCAATCTCTGGTGCCTAAACAACATGTTTATTATTTTTTAAAAATATATTTTCTTATATAACTATATATGGTATAATTGATTGAAAATTGTACAAGATATGCTATTGAGGTGCCTGGATAAAATAGGATGATAAATTTGAAGAGCACGAGGGGAAGTTTAGTCGCATAAGATATAAAAAGCATATATGGGGGTTTTACATGAACGATTTAAGGGCTTTGGCGATTAGAAGGCTTGGCTCAGGGGACTTGGATGGACTCTCCAAATGGTATACGGAGAGTATTGAGGCACAGGTTCAATATGTGGTCTTTGTTGTTCGCAGAAGCTATATTTTATCAGTTATATTAGAACAAATCACCGGTATTAATATGGTTGACTCCGAGGATAAGAAATATGTGACGGATTCGGCTTTTTTGTCGTGCTGTCCGGAACTAGCAGATTTTTATAGAGAAAATGGGCGGTTCCCCAAGATAAGATTGTGCGATGATACGCTTATTCATGGACGAAATCTCAATCGTGTAATTGAAAATGTAGAAGAACGCTTAGAAGAGTTGCTTGGTGAAGAAGATAAGGATACTATTCATCAGGCATTGGCAGATGCGATTCAGATCAGAGTGTACTGCTATGCGGAAAATAAGCACCTATTGCTGAAAACAAGATATATGAATGATGCCAGATATATTGTAAAGTATGAGCCGTTAAAATGGCGTGAATTGTCAGGACATATTTCTTCGCTCATTGTCGAATCTGGAGTTGCTAATGCCACATACATTAATTCCGAAGTGATATTTAGAGATGAATATGAGAGGATAATCCATAGTGAGGAAGGTGTCGGATATAAGCGGCAGGTATTTCAAAATCTTGAGGGATGTATCAAGGTTGAGTTTTTGAAAAATCCAGAAGAATATGTATATGCCGTGTACTCCCTTAGAATATTAAAAAATAAAGCTGAAAATTTTTATCGTGTGATTCCTTTTGTTTTTATGCCTAACTTGGATGACGGAGAGACGGGAATACTTTTAAAACGCATAGAAGAATTATGTATTGCGAAACAGTATCCGGCTGGTTTTATAGCTAAATTAAAGGGATTATATCAGGTAAACGGGAAAAGAGCTTTTAATGAATGGGTTTCATTGATAATCAGTAATGCGATATTACGTGATTTCAATATGAAGTATAATATAACGATTTCAGATGAAAGAAAAGATTTGCTTAATCGCGAAATTGTTAAATTAGGAAGAAATTATCGATTTGATCAAACGGAAGACCATATCGGTTATCTCAAAAAATGTATAGAAGAGGCTCCGATTTTTGAAGGGGTAGATCAATTATCAGAAATCCTTTTAGCATGTAATCACAATAGGCCGATAATGAAATTGGGAATGCATTTTTCTGATAACGAGTCTATGCGAAACCGGTTGGAGGATTGTTTTTATGAACAGGGATATTATGAAGAAAGGGAGGCTGTGTTATATAATGGTATGCCGAGTCAGCAGCAAGGTGTGACTAATCGTATGGTGAAGAATTGCTGCTTTCTGCTCAAAAGGCTGATGGATCAGAATACAAGTGAAAATGTGAAATATATGATTTCGATTTTTTTGCTTATGATGGATGTTGGTGTCTTATCGCTTTCATCACACACAGCTAAAGGTTTGAGGGTTGTGGGCTACGCACAATTTGCCAAAGCAGGAGAGCAGTCGTTGTTAATAAAGCCATTAAGAAATCTTCAGTATGTGTCTTTTTTATGTATTGCCTATGACTGGTGCAAAAACTTCAACAGAGATTATTATGCTCATCTAAGAGCATTTGCCGCGTCAAAATATAGCAGTATCGGATCCGAAAAAATGGAGGAACTGATTGAGTTTATTGATCTTATTGCTAAGGTGGGGCAGACGATCAAGGATTGGGGCGGCAGTTATTATGAAAAGGTTTCTTATGAGTATCAGACACAACGGGAATATATAGAACAACAGTATGAATTTGAAGAAGAGAAAAATAGATATGTGGATGAATACATGAAGTATAATATGAATGCACATAGTTAAGGAGAAAATGGATGAGTACAATTGAAATCAGACAAGGTGATGAATACAGGGCACGAATCGGAAAAGTATCTGAGAAAGAGGCTTTCTTTCATGAGGTTTATCAGGAGGCATTAGGCGTATTAGGTGAATTGGTAGACCATGCAGATCAGAATCGTCCAAAAGAAGAAAAAGATGGACGACAATATCGAATTGGGAATAACATTATTGCTTTTTGTGGACATCGTGGTCAGGGCAAGACCAGTGCCATGCAGACATTTTCCTATTACCTGAGGGATGCTGAAAAGGACGTGTTGGGTGGAAAAAAGTTTTATGTGCTCAGTTCAATTGATCCGTCTTCTTTGAGATCAGAGGAGTCTATTATTCGTGTTATGATATCCAAATTATTTAATGAAGCGACGGTATCGATAGAAAACTATTATAAGGACAACGCGGATGAGGATGCAGAAGACAGAATCAGGTCAGACAGATCAGGGTTGATGCAATGTTTTGAAAATTGTTTTCATAACGTGGATTATTCCGTAAAAGAGAATAAAGATGATTTTGGTATGGATGACTTGGAATTGCTGAATCAATTGGGCAGCAGTAATAAATTGCGCAAAAATCTAGAAGATTTAGTCAAAAAATTCCTTGATTTTCAGTCCCGCTATGGGAAAAAGGGTGAATACAATTTTTTGATTATACAGATAGACGATTCAGATATGGCATTAGACGGTGTCTTCAAAATGTGTGAAGATATTCGGAATTATTTTTCATTGCCTAATGTGATAGTCTTTATGGCTGCTGATATAAAACAATTGACGAATGCAATTACACAGGAATATATTAAAAAATATCATGAGTTGATAACAACATCTAAGGCGTTCTTGCATGACACATATCTGAAGGATTGTGAGGAAATGGGCAGCAGATATGTTGAGAAAATGTTTCCTTTTGGACACAGAATGGAGCTTCCCGAAATGGAATCCTTCATTAAAAGTAAATTTAAAACATTGAAGCTGGTATATAAGGATATTGAGGAGCGTGATCTGTTTGCGGAGTATGCCGAACAGTGTAGCGATATACAGGAACAACTATTGCGCGCGCTTTATGAACGCACTGGACTAATCTTCTTCAAACACGATTTCACATTACATGATGTTTTACCCAAAACGATACGTGAACTGACACATTTTGTGAAAATGCTGAGAGGTATGCCGGTGATAGACTTTGAAAGGGCATATGTTGACAAATGTCAAGACACAAAAAATTTATTGCACAATCTGGATATCATGGAGCAATACTTTTGGAATTTTTGGTGCAAAAATAACCTGACAAAAGATGAACTTATTATCATAGAAAAGTCAAAAGATGATGCGATTTATGATGAGGGGAATATGCAGATATTGCCGGAAATTGAGAAGAATATTCAAAACAGCTTCAAATTGCGCAGTGCATATTCAATTCTCTATTCCATATTAGTCAACAGCAGGTTCGCGGAATGTGTTGGTAAGCGGGAAGCATTCACTTCTTTGGCAGATTCGTTTAGAAATGCAATTATTGAGCGATGTGATATTTTGAAAGTGAGCGATATAAAAGAAATTGCGAAGAATAAGGTCAGAAGTTCTACCAGAATTGGTATGTTTAAGTTACAATTTTTATCCTTCAGATTTGGAGAGGGACCAAACACAAATACCGGAGCGGTAGATGCAAAATCCACTCTTGCATTCTGTAAAAACATCGCTAAGGATAATTGGAAATTTGATATTCCGGGTACTATGTTAAACGCATTTTATGAGATGGATGCACTAATAAATGAGAAAGCAGCGGATGGAAAAAAAGAGTTAATCACGGATACTTCGGTAGACAGTTCGGCAACAGAAAAAGGAAATGGTGACTTAAAGGAAGCTGCGCATGTAGAACGGACAAGTCTACTGATTGGAATGAAGAACTTGCTGGCAAATTATGAGATAACTCAATGTATTACGGAGAAAATCGCACAGGAGTTTTCCAGAATCTCGCTTATTGCATTTTCGAGATTGTCTGAAATCTACCAAAACATTTTTTTGTGTTTCAATTTAGATTCGTATAATATCAAATATCTGGGTATAACAGCCGGGCCTATGAGTTCAGTTGGTGATTACTGGTTCAAGGTATATCAAGATGGGAGAGGGTATTACTCATTGTTTTTCTGGGAGAGTATCAGGGAACGTCTTGAAAAACAGAAACTGGGGAGCGCATTTGGGGATTTATTTGCGGGGGTATATAAGGATATTTGGGAAAAGACTTTCGCAGAATACCAAAATGTGACGACTACGATAAATCCGGATGAATCCAATGAAATTATAAATGCTCCAATGGATTTGCAAAATGCAATGATTTCGTTGTCCAGCGATAAGGCTTTCATAGATTTGATATGCGGGTTAACGAAAGATGATAAAATCGAAAAAATGGATGAAGCAGTGGAAGGATTGCTGAAGCAGATTCAGGAGTATAATGTGATGGTTAAGGCAGATAGTGGAGAAAACAGTGAGAGTCGCGAGAAGAAAGCTTTGGAAATAAAAAATCTGATCCAAGAACAGATAAAAAATGTACAGGGAAAATAGAAGAAGTAGGTAGAGTAATGCATCAGGATAGAGAAAATCTGGATATTATCTTCAGAAAGAGGACACCGGAGGATGTTCTCGGAGAAATAAGGAACTTGTATAACGGGAAATTTAAAGAAACTCGTCCTTACGAAATAGGTTCATTTGAGTGGTACGACTATTATGGGAAGGATGAATTAAAGGGATATTCCGGTGATGAAATACATATGCGATTTAAACAGATGCAAAAGCAGTGGAAGGATTCAGGTGACTCAGTATTCGGACTGCTTCATCAATACGGCGACAGAGTGTTGCTGTATAAGAATCATGAGCCATTGTGTAAAATAGACGAGATATTGGGATGGAATTCGATTACGGCAAGGCTGGGGCAGGATCTTATAGTGACATCATGGCTGGCGCATGGCGATGTGCGCAAAAGTGGAACCAGCACATGCACACAGTCTTTTGACTGGCCATATTGTATTCGTACAGACGATTTAAGATTAAATAAGATGCTGGAAAACGGATTGGCAGAAAATCACTTTCATTTGGGCGGATCATCCCAGTCCTTTGCGCTTTCATGGGCAGCACTGATGAATCATCCGAAAACGATATATAAGACTTTGCGGGAGAGCCAACGATTTGAAAGAAATCTTGAGGATGCTAAGACTGATATTTCTATCACAAATGAAGAGCGATGGACGAAGTGGCTGCGGTATGCTGCATTTATCCGCGCATTACTGTTCGAGCGTTGTATAGGAGTTTCTGAGGAGTCCGGGGTTAAGAAAGATTTTATGGCATATGATCGTTTCCAGAACCACGACAGTATTATATATGCAGTGGATTGTCTTCGTATGTTTTATGGAGCCAAAGTATGTAAGACTCCCAAAGGCAGATGTCTGGACTATGTAATGAGTACAAAGCTGTACGCATTGAAAGCGGAATCCTATAATCGGTTGCTGTCAGCGGAAAGAGCTTTTCTATATGAGTGTTTTACCCGTATTTATAGAAATAAATTCACAAACTTTGAAAAATCAATATTTTATTTATATCTTTTGATTAAGAGTAATTTCAGGGGCGAATTGATTCAGACAAATCAAAGAAATGGTTTTCATAATTTTCAGCAATATCAGAATAGAAAACGTCAGTTTTACAGAATTCCGGAATATATAGCAGAGGCGCAAAGGCTTGCTGTTTGTTCAACGATTCAGGAAAACCACATTGTGTCTTTGGAAGCGAGGATTATGCCGGAGAAGAGTGCGGGTAAAATGGCAGGGTATATCAGCAATAATGATCTGCTCATTAAGAAGAGTTCTAAAGAAGATTGTTCAAAAGTATTCTATGTGACTCATTTTGCCAAAAGTCCTTTTACGGAGAAAGAGGTAAAACAGACAGGGATGTTTGTTCTGCGCCCAAGAAACTGGAAACTTCGTAATTTAATATATAAACAGGCCAGGGCAATTTACTTTTTTCGCCATAATTATCAAAGCGTCAGAGGAGAAGATGGAAATAGTCTGCAGGCAAGGTTGCGTGGAATAGATGCGTGTTCAAGTGAAATTGGATGTCGGCCTGAAACCTTTGCTACGGAATTTCGTTTTTTGCGTGGAAGCAACAGATATTCAGAGGGAAGCAGGTATTGGACAAGATGTAGTGAAAAGGGGGATTTAGGAATCACATATCATGTCGGAGAGGATTTTTTAGATATTTGCGATGGATTGCGGGCAGTGGATGAGGCCATAGAGTTTTTGGAATTGAACAATGCCGATCGGATAGGTCATGGCATGGTTATGGGGATTGATCCACAAAGCTACTATAAAAGTCGGTTTCGACATGTATACTTAACAAAGCAGGATTATCTGGATAACTGTATATGGCTTTTGTTTCGGACGTTGGAATGGGGGATTCATCTGGAGACCTCGGCGCGAGAACGTTTGAGGCAGAGGGCATATCAGTTGATTGATGAGATATATGGCGGGGGTAGTGCCGGAAGAAGTATGAATGACTTGGAAGCATTCTACCGTAGTTGGCATTTGCGGGGGGATCATCCTGATTTATATAGATCGGGAAAGTATCTAGATAATTATTTGCATGAGGCATATCCATATCATTCGTATTGTACGAGGAATAAAAACGAGAGTTTTTATAGGAAAGATGACGAGATTGCCAACTTGTATTATAGATACCAATTTGACAAAAATGTCAAATTGAAGGGATTGGAAGTGGTTCCGATAGAGATAAAACCATGGTATGAAAATCTGATGAAAGAAATGCAGGAGTATATGCGCTGTAATATCATTGCTAAAAAAGGAATTGCGATAGAATGCAATCCTACGTCTAACCGGCTGATTGGATATTTTACAAACTATGATCAGCATCCAATCCTGGAATTTTGCGATTATAAACTCGATCCAGATAGTACGCATTCGCAGATTATGGTTTCTGTCAATACAGATGACTTAGGTGTGTTTGATACATCTCTGAGCTATGAATATGCGTTGTTATTAAGTGCAATACGAAGGCAAAGGCACAAATCCCAAAATTATAATGATGAGCAAATATATGAATATTTGGAGCATATTCGCCAAAATGGATTTAAAATAAGATTTGACAAGAAAGGGAATGATTTTGTCTAATCTACACAAAGTAATATTTTATGTTAAGGAGCGTTCCTTTAATTTGCATAGAACCGTATTTTATGGTATTCTTACCATAGAATACGGTTTTTTGATGGACAAGAGATATAAATGGTAATGAATGAGGTAGTGGCAGAGGTAAAAATCATGCGTTATCTAAATACAAAAACATTGAATGAACTCGCAGAAATCATATCGAATGTGGAAGCGCTGGTGGAGCGCGCCGAGGGAGGAGAACTGTCTTCCAGTATAGAGGAGGTTTTGGCTGTTACGGCAAGACAGTTAAACTGGCAGCTTTATCTGTCTCAGGAAATCAATCTGGAGTGTATCAATTCCGACTGGCAAGGGGATAAGGGGGGGTGTGCGGAAATCAAAGGAATGCTGCCTGTCTGGAAGCTTAGCATGGAGCGTCGGAGTGGGAAGAAGATTGACAGTGAATTTTGGGCGATTTACGAGTATTTCTGTTATGTGGACAGGGACATTATTGTAGAGAATACCATAGCTCTTTTTAACTCTTACCCAGAGGAATACAAACCGCAGTTTGCAATGCTTCCCCAGATATATCCTTTTTTGACAGGGACAATAGACGTGGAGCGGGAGGATTACTCTCTGATTGTTGCCTATGTGGATATGATGAAACGGGAGATTGAAAATTTCAGATGGTTATATGAGAGGCTTGCGGATTATAAGTCCAAACAGATTCTGCTGCGGATCGTACGGTTTTGGTTTACATTTGATACGAATGATCTAAATGATCTTCATGAGAATATTTACAGGGATTATTTTGATCTGGATCTGTTGGACTGTGATGAGAAGGAAGTTTTTGTGGATTGCGGCGCTTATATTGGTGATACCGTGATGGATTATCTGGAGATTTATGGAGGAAAATACAGGCGAATCTATTGCTATGAGATTTCCCCCGAGATCATAGAGCAGGCAAAGCAGAATCTGGCTGGATATGATGACGTTATATTCAGACGTAAGGGGGCAGGCGCCGCAAGCGGTTCTATGTTTATAGATGAAAACTCCTATAAAGCTGGTACGCGGATGGCTTCTGATGGTAAAGTAGCTGTTGACGTGGTGGCGTTGGATGAGGATATCAAAGAGCCCGTGACTGTGATCAAGATGGACATCGAAGGCGCGGAGCAGGATGCATTGAAGGGCGCCAAGCGTCATATCACAGAGGACAAACCCAGACTTTTGATCTCCACTTATCACAAGCCAGAGGATCTCTTTCAGATACCTCGATTGATCGACAGTATGCGGGAGGATTATACCTATTACCTAAGGTTCAACGGTAGGGGGCTTTGGCCGTGTGACCATGTGCTGTTTGCTGTATGAGCAGGGAATTCAAAAGAAGCAAATAAAATGAGGGAAATTATCGTGAAAAAGATTGCTGTAGTTACGACCACAAGGGCGGAGTATGGTCTTATGCATCCCGTCATAAAGGAGCTGAGAGAGTTTGAAAGTGAAGAGCTTCGTGTTGAACTCATTGTTTCCGGCACCCATCTCAGCCGGGAATTTGGATATACGGTTGATGAAATCAAAGCGACAGGAGATCGGATAGATCATGAAATTCCCGTCCCGACAGACTCTGCGGATTGCAATAGTATATCGAATGATCAGGCGGAAGTCTTGGTAAAGTTTACAAAGTTGTTCGGCGCGGAGAAATACAGTGCAGTCATGCTACTCGGCGATAGGTATGAGATGCTGGCGGTTGCCATAGCTGCCGGAAACACGAGAACGCCGGTCTTTCATATTGCCGGAGGTGATACCACAGAAGGCGCTCTGGATGAATGGATTCGTCATGCCATCACAAAGATTGCGTATCTTCACTTTACCACCAATGAGGAAAGCAGGAGACGTGTGATTCAGCTGGGAGAGAATCCGGAGCGGGTGTTCAACTTTGGCTCCCCCAGTATCGATAATATCATTACCGTGGCGGATATGGATCGTGCGGAGGCGTTGGAAAGTGTAGGCTTGGCTGAGTGCCGGTATGCGCTCTGTACATATCATCCGGTGACCAATGAGGATGGAGACGTGGAGGAACAGGTGAATAACCTTTTATCAGCCGTCAAAAGTTTTCCGGATATTCAGTTTATCATAACAAAGGCAAACGCGGATCAGGGCGGTGCAAGGATCAATGCTCTGCTTGACGAAGCGGACGAAAAGATTGCGAATCTTCACGTATTCACATCACTGGGGGTTCGTCGGTATTTATCGCTGATGAGATCGGCGGAATTTGTGCTGGGGAACTCGTCGAGTGGGATCATTGAGACCCCGGCATTTCATGTGCCGACTGTCAATATTGGCGACAGACAAAGAGGGCGGCTGCAATCCGAAAGTATCATCAACTGCGGCCCGGAAAGCGGGAACATAATCGATGCCATAATGCTTGCGATGAGTGATACGCATAAGGCTGTGTGCAGGAAAGTAGTTTCGCCATACGGGGACGGGCATGCAGCACAGCGGATCGCTACAAAAGCTGTGGAGGTTGTGAACGCCGGGAATATAGATCTGAAAAAAGTGTTTTACGATATAGGAGTGGAGGGATACAAAAATGGCTGAGGATTTTGATGTTCTCATTGTGGTGGCGGAGAAGGATTTTCCGCGGATCAGTAATCTGTATCATAGACTTTTGCAGGATATACAATGTCGGAAACTGATCTTTGTGGGCAATCGTGCCGTGGGGCAGATGGCAAAGAAATTGGAACACTGTGATATCGACTGGATAGATGAGGATAGCATTCTGCCTTTTCATGATGTGCATGAGCTGATGAAAAAGCGTTTGGCCGGAATATTAAAAGGTCAGGAGTTGCCGCGGGGAATCACGGGGTGGTATTATCAGCAGTTTCTGAAGATGCGGTATGCGTTACTCTGTGAAGATGAGTATTATATGACCTGGGACGGGGATACGGTGCCGTGCAGAACAGTCCATATGTTCAAAGGGGGTACGGATGTGCCTTATCTGGATCTGAAGACAGAGCTGAAACAAGAGTATTTTGATACCATGGGAAGGCTTCTGCCGGGGCTTCATAAGGTGATTGAGAAGTCCTTTATTTCGGAGCATATGTTGTTCCGAAAGGATATTATGCGGGATCTGATCAGCCGAATAGAGTCAAATGCGGATTTTGACGGTACGCAGTTCTGGGAGAAAATCCTGTATGCGATTTCGCCGGAACAGATGCAGGAGGGTGTATTCAGTGAGTTCGAAACCTATGGTACGTTCGTCGCGTTAAATTATACGATGTCGTATCGCTTAAGGGAGTGGCATTCTTTTCGGCTCGGAGCAGAGTTTTTTGATCCGAAAACCATATCTGAGCGGGATTTCACATGGTTAGGCAGGGATTTTGACGCCATCTCATTTGAAAAAAATCAGTCTGTGAGAGAGGATCATAAGAACATGTTTGATAATCCTGAGTATCAGGAAAAGCTGACGGCAAAGCAGATGCTGCAAGCAATCCAACCGGAGTTTAACGGAGGATATGTGGAAGTCTGGGATGATTGAAGAGGGGGAAGGAAATATGATACCGTTATCGGTTCCGAATTTTGAGGGAAATGAAAAGAAATATGTAGATGAGGCAATCGATGCCACCTGGGTTTCCACGGGTGGCGCGTTCATCACCAGGCTGGAGGAGAATCTGGCAGACTTTCTTTATGCGGAGGGCGTGGCGGCATGTCAGAGTGGCACGGCTGCAATCCATTTGAGCCTGATCGATGCCGGTGTGGGCTTCGGTGACGTTGTCATTGTGCCGACGCTCACTTTTATTGCGGCGGTGAATCCGGTCAGATATCTTGGGGCTGAGCCGGTTTTTATGGACTGTGATGACAGTCTGTGTATGGATTCGGTCAAGCTGAAAGAATTCTGCGAGAAAGAGTGTGTCGTTGCAGACGGTGTCCTGCGGTTTCATGGAAAACCTGTGAAGGCAGTTGTGGTAGTGCATGTTTTCGGTAATCTGGCAGATATGGAATCTATTATGGAGATTGCGGAGCAGTATCGTCTGAAAGTGGTGGAGGATGCCACGGAAGCATTGGGAACGTTTTATGCGGAAGGTAAGTATGCCGGAAAGTACGCCGGAACCATCGGGGATTATGGAGCGTTCTCATTTAACGGAAATAAGATCATTACCACCGGCGGAGGCGGGGCGGTCACGGCGCATCATAAGGAGACGGTGGATCATATGCGTTATCTCTCCACGCAGGCAAAGGATGATGCGCAGTATTATGTGCACAATGAGGTGGGATACAATTATCGGATGACAAATCTACAGGCAGCCCTGGGGGTTGCACAGCTGGAGGAACTGCCGGAATTTATCCGTAGGAAACAGCAGAATTATGCATTGTACCGGGAACTGCTGCAGGATTGTGGGGCCGTGGAGTTGCTTGGGTTCAGGAAGGGAACGGCATCCAATAAGTGGTTTTATTCTGTTGTGTTGGATGCGCAAAAGTGTGGAAAGACCGTAAGAGAGGTGATAGAAGCGCTGCAGCAGGAAGGGGTACAATCGCGTGCCATCTGGGGATTGATCCACAGGCAGAAGCCCTATGCGGATGCAGTGGCTTATCGGATCGAAAGAGCAGAGTATTACAGTGAACGGGTGGTGAATATCCCTTGCAGTACGAATCTGACAGCGGAGGAGATCCGGTACGTGGCTGAGAAGATCAAACTGGTTACAGGATAATTTGGACGGAGAAGGATAGATGCGTATCTTATTGTATGACTGGCCATCCTATCTACAGTATGATGTGGAGTGGGTGTGTCGTGAGAAAGGGATTTCTGTAGAGAAGTTTGCATGGAAATTCACGGACAAAAACGTGGATGAGGCGTTTGAAAAATGGTTTGGGGAGCATGTGGATACAAAGCGGTTTGATGTGCTGTTTAGTGTGAATTATTGGCCGCTTTTGTCTCAAATGGCACAGAGGAACGGGATTAGATATATTGCATGGTGTTATGACAATCCCTTGAATGTGGTGCGCATTGAGGAAACATTGGGCAATCCGGTGAACACGGTGATCTTCTTTGACCGGATCCAGACGGAGCAGTATGTGAAAGCGGGATTTGAAACAGTACATTATCTGCCTCTTTGTGTGAACAGGGATAGACTGAAGAGACTTCAGATCACAGACAGGGAACGGAAGCGGTTTGCAGCTGAAGTGTCGCTGGTGGGAAGTCTGTACGAATCAAGATATCAGGAGATCAGAGCATTAGCTGATGAGTACACGCAGGGATATCTGGACGCGGCGATTGCAATACAGCAGGATCTGTATGGTACCTATCTGTTTGATGAAATGATCAATGAGGGCGTGATCACGAGCATTAACCAGTATATCAAGGAACAGCATCCCGAAACTTCGTTTCAACTGCTGCGGGAGGCGATGACCTTCGCAATGGCCAGTGAGATTACGAGAAAAGAGAGGCTGTTATTGCTGGGGCTGTTTGGACGCTATTTTGATACCAAACTTTATTCTTTTCAATCCAGTACGGTCCTGCAGGGAGTGAAATGTTTTCCGCCTGTTGACTATGTGGAGGAGATGCCAAAGATTTTTGCCTGTACCAAGATCAATCTGAATCCGTCTTTGCGTTGTATCCAGAGTGGAATCCCCCTGCGGGCGCTGGATGTGATGGGAGCAGGAGGCTTCCTGCTTTCCAACTATCAGCCGGAATTGGCGGAGCAGTTCGCAGACGGGGAAGAAATGGTATTATATGAGAGTGTGGAAGATGCTTTCGCAAAGGCCAGGTTCTATTTGGAGCATGAGGATATGAGGCGGGAGATCGTGGGGCGTGGGCAGCAGAAGGTGTTTGCCGAATATGCTCTGCAGGAGAGGTTTGGGGAGATCCTGGAGTTGGCAGCGAAGGGAAAAATCTGAGGATCATGTGAAGATCATGGCGGTGAGGTAGATGAAAATCTTATTTTTAACATGGAAAAGTTTGGGCAATGATGATGTGATAGATGCGTTTCGCAAGGAGGGGCATGAGGTTGCGGAGCTTGCATATGCGGATGAAGTCGTGGAGAATGAAGCTGCGGCTGTGGCGGATTTGAAATCACAGTTTGGGCAGTCGGGGGCAGACTGTGTATTTTCGTTTAATATTTTTCCGTTGGTGGCGCTGGCGTGTAAGGAGCTGGGGATGCCTTATCTGTCCTGGATCTATGACAGCCCATATGTGAGAGTTTATCATTATTCGGTCGCATATCCTACGAGCCATGTGTTTGTGTTTGACAGTTCGATTTACAGAGAGTTTCATGAGGCAGGGATCCAGACGGTGCATTTCTTACCTATGGCAGCGAATACGGAGCGGCTGAGTGCAATGCGGGATTTCGGGATGTTTCGCGGAACCCAGTGGTATAATGTCCATGAAGTGGCATTTATCGGGTCGATGTATACGGAAAAACATAACTTTTATGATCGGTTGACGGGAATCAGCGACTATACCCGGGGATATCTGGAAGGCTTGATGGCGGCGCAGAAGCAGGTGTACGGGTATAATTTTGTGCAGGAAACGCTGAAGGCGCATCCGGAGCTGATCGAGGATATGCGGCAGTTTCTGCCCATGACGCCGGGGCATGACAGTGTGGAGAGCGTGGAGTATCTGTTTGCGCAGTATGTGATCAACAGACAGATCACGGCGATGGAGAGGAAGGAATTGCTGGGGGAGGTTGCGGAGCGGTTCGGTCTGGATCTGTATACCCCGGATCAGGGCTTCCGAATGAAGGGTTGCACGAACCACGGGAAGGTGGATTATTATGATATGGCGCCCTATGTATTTAAGACAGCGAAGATCAATCTGAATATTTCGCTGCGCAGCATCCTGGCGGGGATGCCGCTTCGGGCATTTGACATCATGGGGGCGGGAGGTTTTCTGCTCACGAATTTTCAGTCGGATTTTCTGGAGTTTTTTGTGCCCGGAGAGGATTATGTGTATTTTGAGAGCAGGGCGGATCTGATGGACAAGATCGCGTATTATCTGGCCCATGAGGAAGAACGGAAGCAGATCGCGGAGAACGGATTTCGGAAGATAGAAGAGCAGCATACGTACAGGCACAGGGTGCGGGAGATGTTGAGCTGTTTGTAAAGATAACTTCCCATCTCTATACAACCGGCAAAAAATATGCTATACTACAAGATATAGTGTTTCCCGAAAGAAAAGGGTAACAAGACAAGAACGGAGAGAGAAAGTATGCTGAATAATAAGACGATTCTGATCACTGGCGGAACGGGTTCCTTTGGACATCATTTTGTGGATTATGTGCTGGCGCATTATCAGCCGAAGAAGATCATCATTTATTCCCGGGATGAGTTCAAGCAGTTCAATATGCAGAATGCGTACAAGGGACATGAGAAGGTGCTGCGTTTCTTTATCGGAGATGTGCGGGATAAGGAGAGGCTGACCAGAGCGTTTCAGGGTGTGGATTATGTGATCCATGCGGCGGCGCTAAAGCAGGTGCCTGCCTGTGAGTACAATCCGATCGAGGCGATCAAAACCAATATCAACGGAGCCTGCAATGTGATCGATGCCTGCCTGGATACCGGCGTGAAGAAAGTTGTGGCGCTGTCCACGGACAAGTCTGTGAGCCCCATCAATCTGTACGGATCCACGAAGATGGTTTCCGACAAACTGTTTGCGGCGGCGAATTCTTATTCCGGCGGGGACGGCACGAAGTTTGCAGTGGTGCGTTACGGGAATGTGGCGGGCAGCCGCGGGTCGGTGATCCCGTTTTTTCAGAACATTATTGATAATGGTGGGAAGGAGCTGCCAATCACGGATTACCGGATGACGCGGTTCTGGATCAGTCTGGAGGAAGGGGTAAAGCTTGTGATCAAGGCGTTGGAGGAGTCCAGGGGCGGTGAGACGTTTATCTCGAAGATCCCGTCTTTCAAGATCACGGATCTGGCTCAGGCGATGCTGCCCGGGTGTGAGATGCCGGAGGTTGGCATCAGGGAAGGTGAGAAGCTGCATGAGGTGATGGTGCCGGAGGAGGATTCGGCGCGCACCTATGAGTATGACAAGCATTATATCATTTATCCGAATTATAACTGGTGGAACGCGGATTATCTGATCCCCGGCGGCAAACTGGTGGAGCCCGGCTTCATTTACAGCTCCGGCACAAACAAGGAGTGGCTGACGGTGGAGGATATCCGGAGACTGTTAAAGACGGATCTGGACCATCATGAGTAAGTCCGGGTGCGACGGCAAAGTGAAATTCAAAATCGCGTTGAGTTGGGAAAACAGATAAAACGGAAAAACATCGAGAAACAGAAGGGAACAGAAGGGAACAATACAGATGGAGATCAAGCGGAATATTTTGTTGAATCCCGGTCCGGCTACGACTACGGACACGGTGAAGCTGGCGCAGGTGGTGCCGGATATCTGCCCGCGGGAGAAGGAATTTGTGGGGATCATGCGGGAGATTGAGGATGGGTTGCTCAAGATCGTGCATGCGGATCCCAAGGATTATGCGGCGGTGCTGTTCTGCGGTTCGGGAACGATCAACCTGGATATTTGCTTGAATTCGCTTTTGCCGGCGGACAAAAAGGCGTTGATCATCAACAATGGCGCGTACAGCAGCAGAGCCGTTGAAATCTGTGAATATTACGGATTGGATCACATAAATCTGAAACAGCCGATCGACAGGCTGCCGGACCTGGCTGCGGTGGAGCAGGCGTTACAGGAGGATCCGGATGTGGCGTTGGTGTATGTGACTCATCATGAGACGGGTACGGGACTGCTGAATCCGGTTCGGGAGATCGGCGCGCTGGCGCACAGGTACGGTGCGATCCTGGTGACGGATACGACGTCCACTTATGCGATGAGGCCCATTGATATCGAAGCGGACAACATTGATTTCTGCATGGCTTCCGCGCAGAAGGGCATCATGGCGGTGACGGGGCTTTCGTTTATAATTGGCAGGCGGAGTGTGATCGAGGCTTCGGCAGAGTATCCGAAGCGGTCCTATTATTGTAATCTATATCTGCAATATGATTATTTTATGAAGCATGGTGAGATGCATTTCACGCCGCCTGTGCAGGTGATCTACGCCACCAGGCAGGCGTTGAAGGAGTATTTTGCCGAAGGGGAGCAGGCAAAATGGGACAGGCATTTCCGGGTATATCGTGCACTCAGAGGAGGTCTGGAGCGGTTGGGCTTCCGAATTTATGTTCCAGATGAGATTTCGTCGGGACTGGTGGCAGCGGCGCTGTACCCGGACGACGCCAATTGGGATTTCGGGAAGGTGCATGATTACTGTTATGAGAGAGGCTTTACCATTTATCCCGGCAAAGTGGAGAAGAAGGGAATGTTCCGGCTGTGTTCGCTGGGTGCGATCGATGAGCCGGATGTAAAGGCGTTCTTTGCAGTGTTCGAGGCAGCGCTGGCAGAGTATGGCGTGAGCGTGCCGGTGCGGTACGAGTAACCAGGCAGAGAGGAGTCGTAAAACGATGAGCGTATACACTTGTTTTTGTACGGATGTGATCCATGCGGGGCATCTGAATCTTTTGAAAAAAGCGGCGGAGTATGGACCGGTGACTGTGGGGGTCTTGGCGGATGAGGCTATGATCCGCTATAATCGGTTTCCCACGGTATCTCTGGAGCAGCGGATCGAGATCGTGAAGCAGACAGGGTTGGCTGCGGAGGTGATCGTACAGCAGGAGATCATGTACGATAAGGTGCTGGCAGAGCGGAAGCCGGAGTATGTGGTACATGGGGATAACTGGAAGGAAGGACCTGAGAAGGCGATCCGGGACAATGTGGTGGAGAACCTTGCCAAGTACGGCGGGAAGCTGATCGAGGTGCCTTATACCTACAACGAGGAAGTGAAGCGCATCGACGACAATATGAAAGAAAAGCTGGCGATGCCGGAGTATCGTCGCAAGCGTCTGCGTCAGCTCTTGACCATGCGTCCGATCGTGAAGGCTATTGAGGTGCATTCCGGTCTGACCGGTCTGATCGCGGAGAAGACAGTGGTGGAGCGTGAGGACGGGCTGGATCAGTTCGACGCCATGTGGATCTCCAGTCTGTGTGATTCCACGGCGAAGGGGAAGCCGGATATCGAGCTGGTGGATATGTCCTCCAGGATCCGGACCATTGATGATGTGATGGATGTGACCACGAAGCCGATCATCCTGGACGGGGATACCGGCGGACTGATCGAGCATTTTGTATACAATGTCAGGACGCTGGAGCGCATGGGCGTTTCGGCGGTGATCATTGAGGATAAGACGGGGCTGAAGAAGAATTCGCTGTTCGGCACGGAGGTGGAACAGACTCAGGATACTGTCGAGAATTTCTGTGCGAAGATCAGCGCGGGCAAGAAGGCGCTCAGAACCGATGAGTTCATGATCATCGCCCGGATCGAGAGCCTGATCCTGGAGCGGGGGATGGAAGATGCGCTGACCAGAGCGTTTGCCTATGTGGAAGCCGGTGCGGACGGTATCATGATCCATTCCAGAAAGAAGGATCCGGCGGAGATCGTGGAGTTTTGCCGGAAATTCCGGGAAAAGAATGCACAGACCCCGATTGTCGTAGTACCTACGTCCTTCAACAGCATCACGGAGGAAGAACTGGCGGAGGCAGGGGTGAATATTGTGATCTATGCGAACCAGCTGACCAGAAGTGCGTTCCCGGCGATGCAGGGCACGGCCATCGAGATACTGAAGAATCATCGTGCGCTGGAGGTGGATTCCAAGCTGATGCCGTTTAAGGATATCATCAGACTGGTAGATGAAATATAAGCGGGAAAAGCACGGAGACGGAAATGCACGGAGACGGAAAGGCACGGAGACGATGGAAAAAGAGATAGCGATTTTGATGGCGGCAGGGCTTGGCAGCAGGATGCGTCCGCTGACGGAAAGGATGCCCAAGCCGTTGGTGCCGGTTTTCGGAAAGCCTATGATCGAGACGGTCATAGACGGGCTGCTGGCAAGACCGGTGGAAGAGATCTATGTGGTGACCGGGTATCTGGCGGGGCAGTTTGACTATCTGCCGGGGAAATATCCTCAGGTACATCTGATCCACAATGGGGATTATGAGGTGAAGAATAATATCTCCTCGGTGTATGCAGCCAGGGAGCGGCTGGGGCAGGGGAACTGTTTTATCTGCGAGGCGGATCTGTATGTAAGAGATCCCTCTATTTTCAAAAAAGAGTTAAATCAATCCTGCTATTATGGGCGGATGCAGGCAGGATACTCGGATGACTGGGTGTTTGAACAGGATGTGCAAGGACGGATCGTGCGGGTCGGCAAGGGCGGAACAGATGTCTATAATATGGTTGGTGTGGCGTATTTTAGGAAGGCGGAGGCGCTGATTCTGCGGGATAAGATCACGGAGGCTTATGCCCAGGAGGAGAATGCCCAGTTGTTCTGGGATGATGTGGTGGACCGGAATCTGGATGTCTTGAAGCTTACCGTGGAGCCGGTACAGGCAGGACAGTTGGTGGAGATTGATACGGTAGAGGAGTTGAAAAGAATTGATCAGAGCGCAGGAAGTTTTGCAACAGATTGAAAAGATGGGGATTGAGGTGGTGACAGGGGTGCCTGACTCCACATTGAAGCAGTTCTGTGACGGACTGCAGACCTACGAGGGGAAACTCAGGCATTATGTGACGGTGAATGAGGGCGCTGCCGTGGGTGTGGCCATCGGTACGTATCTGGGCACCGGGAAGCCGGCCTGTATCTATATGCAGAATTCGGGGATCGGCAATGCGGTGAATCCGGTTGCATCGCTGGCGCATGCGGATGTGTACGGCATTCCGATGCTGTTTATCGTGGGCTGGCGCGGCGAGCCGGGGACAAAGGATGAGCCCCAGCATGTATTTCAGGGCAGAGTGACCTGTCAGATGTTTGAGACGCTGGAGATTCCCTATAAGGTGATCGGCGAGGATACCACGGAAGAGGAGATGGCTTCTCTGTGGGAGGAATGCGGCAAGGCGCTTCAGTCCGGCAGTCAGTTTGCGATCATCGTGAAGAAAAATACGTTTTCGGCGGATAAAAAATTTGAGTGGGAGAACGGAAATCCCCTGAACAGGGAGCATGTGCTGGGAAGCCTGCTGCAGATGATTCCCCGGGATGCATTGATCGTGTCCACAACGGGCAAGATATCCAGAGAGCTTTACGAGCAGAGCGATGCACAGTTCGGTTCCCATGACAACCTGTTTATGACCGTGGGCGGTATGGGGCATGCGTCCATGATTGCGTTCGGGCTGGCAGCTGCGAGACCTAAGAGACAGGTGTTCTGTATCGACGGGGACGGCGCGGCGTTGATGCATATGGGATCAATGGCGTTTATGGCCTCCCAGGCGCCGGCGAACCTGACGCATATTGTGATCAACAATCAGGCGCATGAATCGGTAGGGTCCATGCCTACGGGCTGTCAGGGCACTGATTTTGCCCAGGTTGCGCGGGCTGTGGGATACAGGCATGCGGAGCGGATCACGGATGAGGCCGGTTTGGAAAGACTGCGGGGCAGTCTGGCGGGGAAGGCGCAGGATGCGGAGACGCAGGAGGGACCGGTATTGTATGAGATCATGGTCGGTCTGGGCTCCCGCAAGGATTTGGGCAGACCGAAGGAATCGGCGAGAGAAAACAGGGATTGTTTTATGAAAACGATAAATGTGTAGCGGAAAAACCCACATTTCTAATAAATTTCTTAAGTTTTTCCCGGCTCTCTTGTCAAAGAATCTCAAAAATCGTAGTATTATTGAAAGATTGTGTGAGAATCCGGAGGGCAAAGTATGACGAAGGCGGAAATCCTGAAAAAAGAAATATTAAATAAATATCGCAGTGTGCGGCAGTTCGCTTTGGAGATGAATATTCCCTACAGTACATTGGTGACTGCGCTGGAGCGTGGAATTGACGGAATGGCATACGGGACAGTGATCCGGATCTGTGATAAGCTGAAGCTGAACCCGGTTGATTTCTCGCCGCTGGAAGACGGCGCGGTATTGAGCGGACATATTCTGGAAAATCAGGTGATGGCGTGTTATATGAATCTGAATCAGCCAGGCAGAGACCGGGTGCTGGAGATCATGGAGGATATGTCGCAGATAGATAAGTACAGAGCAAAAACTGTCAGAAAAAAATAAGACAATAAGGCAACAGAAAAAAGGATTGTGAGTCACCACAATCCTTTTTGATTTTAATGTGTTGATTTAGCAGTAGCTGTTGAACATCATACCGCTGTAGGCGCTGGTCGTGTAGGGACTGACGTAATTGTGTCCCGGGTTCTTGTAGGCAACAATCTTGCGATCTACATAATCCATCGGGTTTAGCGAGATCTGGTTGCTCTTGCGCATCAGCGAGGAGGAGAAATCCTTCAGATAGGAGAAAGTCTCCGAGATGTCCTCGGACTGCAGGGCCGTTTCCTTTAACAGTGCGGAGTCCACTTCCAATGTTCCGTCCTCCGCCATATTTAATCCCATGGCTTCCATGGAGTTGTGATACAGACCGGCAATGCCTTTCATTTCCTGTACGAGATTATTGCTCCTAGTCTGCGAACCTAAGTAGTTGGAGGCTGCCTTCATAAAGGCGTTGTATCCGCCCACCAACTGTGTCACATTGTCGGCAAGGGAGTCCACATCTTCCTTCAGACCGATCTGTACGGATTCACCCTCTTCGGTAATACTCTTTAATTTCACTTCGAACTGTTTCCCAATGGAAAACTCGTTGGAAGAGGAGGTGCGGGACTCGCCGTTCAGGGTGAAACTTGCATTCGAAGCTTCCTGACTGACGTAATCCAGACCGAAATATTCAACTGTTCCGCTTGCCTTGCTGGTGCGATCGTCGGAAACCTGGAAGATCTGTGATTTGCCATAGGGCAGACCACTGGAATCGGAGGTCAGGCGCAATGCTGTTCGTCCCTCGGATTCTATCATGTCGGCGTGGATGCCGATATTGGAGTTGTTCACCAGACGCATTAAGCGCGACTGCACATCTTTGTTGGTTTCTCCCGGGGCAACGGCAAACTGGAATTCATAGTTCATGTCGTTGATGGATACGTCGAAGGAATAAGTATCCGGAGGAAGAGCGGAACCGCCGTCATCCATAAAGTTTCCGAGATTTTCCTGTGGAGAGGCAAGGGACGCTACTTCCAGTTCAAACTTGGGAGAGGTACCGGCTGTGGCCTGGTCGCCGATGTAAACCGCCTCGGCAATCGCTTCGTTGGAAGAAAAGGCACTTTTCTTATTCAACAGGCCGGTATCGTCCAAACCGCCGAGGTCAGCCAGTGTGTTGTGCAGCTCGCGGGCATTTTCCTTCAAATCCACAGCATAGTTCTGCGTTTCCTTGCTGGTCGTAGGAAGATACCAAGGCGCTTCTTTATTCAGTTTGACAATGGAATTATATACGCCGCGCAATTCTGACTTCTTATGGGCATCATGCTTCGTCAGATTCTTGGGCTGGTAGGTTGTCAGATAATTATTATAGACATTATTCAGAGCAACATTCATTGCCGCGCCTCCTTTCTTCCTTGATCTGGGCATTGGCAAAAACCATGCATTTTGTGGCGCCCGGATATCCATTCCGAGACTATCCCACCTTTATACATATACCATAGCATAGAACAGAAAAAAAAACAATACTTTTTTGTGAAAAAATTTAAAAATTTATCAGAAAATATAAAAGTGCTCAAAAATATTATCTGGAAACGGACAAGATATCGCAAATTTGTTCCATAAAATATTCGACCTGTTTTTCTGTGATGCCGGAATAATTCAGGATCAAAGTCGAAGCGTATTCCGGCATGGAATGCTCGCAGAATTCCGACAGGCAGGAGACCAGTATCTGCCGCTCTTTCAGGCGGGCGGTCAGCTCTACGTCGGTCATCCGGGTATCCAGCTTCAGCAGGAAATGGCTTCCGGCGGTATCGTCCAGAACGCGGGCGTGAGCCGACAGGGGGGATTGCTCTATGGCGTGGAGCAAAAGGTCGCGCTGGGCGGCGCCCCGGCGTTTCATGCGGTTGATATAGCGCTCCAGATGTCCTTTTTCAATAAAGCTGGCCAGGGTGTATTGTTCGAAACTGGACACGGTGCAGGAATAAAAATTCATGGTCGCGATATACTTTTCCATAAGGATCTCGGGCAGGACCATGTAGCTGATGCGCACGGCAGGGGCCACGCTTTTGGAGAAAGTGTTCATATAGATGACTTTACTGCGGATGTCGATGCTGTAGATGGGAGCCGCCGCGATTCCGCGATAGCGGTATTCGCTGTCATAGTCGTCCTCGATGATATAGCGCCCGGGGGCGGAGTTGACCCATTGCAGAAGCTCCAGTCTCCGGTTGATGGGCGTGACAATGCCCAGCGGAAAATGGTGTGCCGGGGAGATGTGGACGATATTGCAGCCGGAATCCGCCAGCAGATCCATGCGGATGCCGTCGGAAGCCACGGGGATCGCCGCGTAGGAAACGCCGTTGCTTTTATAGATGGCGCGGATCCTGTTGTAGCCGGGATCTTCGATGGCGTAGCGGGCATCGGGTCCCAGAAGCTGGATCAGGCGCGTGTACAGGTACTCCGTGCCGGCGCCCACGATGATCTGGTCCGGGGATACATCCATGCCGCGAAAATCATGCAGGTATTGTGCGATGGCGACGCGGAGTCTGGCCACGCCGTGAAAGGGGACGGTGTCGAAGAGGCTGGCATCCTGGTAGGAAAGTGTCTCGCGCATCAGGCGGCACCAGGTGGACACCGGGAACTCGGAGAGCGCATGCTTATTGGATTTCAGATCCACCAGGTAAGAATCTTCTTTGTAATGGGAGACATAGGCGGGGGCGGGTCCTTTCCGGGTGCGGTAGTCTTCCAGAGTGTTGACGAAGAAGCCTTTTTTCTCCTCGGAATAGATGTAGCCCTCCAACAGTAACTGGGCGTAGGCGTTTTCTACGGTCTTGACGCTGATGCCCAGGTGCATGGCCAAAGTGCGCTTGGAGGGAAGGAGGCTGTCCGGAGCCAGTTCCTTCCGGATGATCTGGTTTTTGACGGATTCGTATAACTGCAGGTAAAGGGATGTGGGGCTGTTGCGATCCAGATTGACGGTGAGCATATCTGACCTCCTAAAAAATTTAAAAACTGGGTATTTAAAAGATATCAGAAATGATTATACTAAACAATATAAGAAGTTACAAGGTGCAGGAAGCCTTGGCAAATAAAAATAAAAGAAGAGGAGGATGACAGGATGAAAAATTATTTTGATCTGACAGGACAGGTTGCGGTGGTAACGGGGTGCTCTACCGGGTTGGGCGTGCAGATGGCAAAGGCGTTGGCCAGCCAGGGAGCGGATATTGTGGCGCTGGCGCGCAGGCAGGATAAGATCGAGGCGGTTGCGGCCGAGATCGCTGCGGAGTTCGGGGTGAAGACGCTGGCAGTTCCCTGCGACATCACGGATACGGAGCGGGTGAATGCGGCGGTGGATGAGATCCTGGAGAAGTTGGGGCGGATCGACATCCTGATCAACAATGCCGGGACCGGCGGTGTGACGCCTGCGGAGGATGTGCCTGACGAGATGTTTTTCAACGAGATCAATATCGATCTGACCGGTACCTTCAAGATGGCGCGGGCGGTGGCGAAGAAGGCGATGATCCCTGCAAAGTATGGGCGCATCATCAACATTGCCTCCATGTACGGTCTGGTGGGAAATAAGATTGCGGGCAGCGCGCCGTATCATGCGGCGAAAGGCGGCGTGGTCAACCTGACCAGAGCGTTGGCTGCGGAGTGGGGCAAATACGGGATCACGGTGAATGCGATCTGCCCGGGATATTTCTACACGCCGCTCACGAAGGAGACGCTGGACAGCGAGTTTTTCCAGGCGAATGCCCGCACCATGATTCCTCTGGAACGCTACGGAAACGAGGGAGAGCTGGATACGGCGGCAATCTTCCTGGCATCGCCGGCCTCCACTTATGTGACGGGGGACATCGTGCCGGTGGATGGCGGATATACCTGTATGTAAAATAAGACGGTGGAAAAATCGGAAAGGACTCCAGGGTCTTTTCCGATTTTTTTATTTGCGGATTGGTGAGAGTGTGATATACTTAAGAAAATATATTTTATTATAACCATAACGGCAGGAGGAACACGACAGTGGAGCGCTATTTTCAACAGGAGATTGAATGTGCCTCGAGAGAGGAGATCGTTGCCATCCAGAATAAAAAGCTGGTGGAGCAGGTAAAGCATGTGTGGGACAATGTGCCTTATTATCGGAAGAAGATGGAAGAAAAAGGCGTAAAGCCGGAAGACATCAAGTCCATTGATGATCTGCATAAGCTTCCGTTTCTGTCAAAGACAGATTTAAGAGATGCGTATCCCTATGGCTTGGTGGGTGTTCCCCTGAAGGATTGTGTCAGAATTCATTCAACATCCGGAACCACCGGAAAACGTGTGGTGGCATTTTATACGCAGGAGGATCTGGATCTGTGGGAGGATTGCTGTGCCAGAGCGATCATGGCAGCAGGCGGAACGGCAGAGGACGTGTGCCAGGTATCCTATGGATTCGGGTTGTTTACAGGCGGTGCGGGACTGAATGGCGGAAGCCACAAAGTGGGGTGTCTGACGGTGCCGATTTCTTCCGGAAATACCGAGCGTCAGATCATGTTTATCCAGGATCTGTCCACGACGATCCTCTGCTGTACGCCCAGTTATGCCGCTTATCTGGGAGAGACCATGAAGGAGATGGGACTTGGCCCCGATGATATTCCGCTGAAAGCCGGTATTTTCGGCGCGGAGGCGTGGAGCGAGGAGATGCGCCACAATATTGAGGAAACGCTGGGAATCAAGGCCTATGATATTTACGGACTGACCGAGCTCTCCGGCCCCGGGGTGGCGTTTGAGTGCAGCGCCCAGACCGGTATGCATATCAATGAGGATCATTTCATTGCGGAGATCATCAACCCGGAGACGGAGGAAGTTCTGCCGGACGGTGAGTGGGGCGAGCTGGTATTTACTGCGGTGGATAAAAAAGCATTCCCGATGATGCGTTACCGCACCAGAGATATCTGTAAGCTGAGCAGGGAGAAATGTTCCTGCGGACGTACCCATGTGAAGATGGAGAAGCCCAGAGGAAGATCCGACGATATGCTGATCATCAGAGGTGTAAACGTATTTCCGTCCCAGATCGAGACGGTTCTGCTGGAGCATGGCTATCAGGCGAACTACCAGATCATCGTGGGACGCGTAAACAATACGGATACATTGGATGTCCATGTGGAGATGACGCCGGAAATGTTCACCGATAATGTGGGCGAGATCACAAAACGGCAGAATGAGCTGGTGGCAGGACTGAAGTCCATGCTGGGACTGAAGGCGAAGGTGACGCTGGTGGCGCCTAAGAGCATTACCAGAAGCGAAGGCAAGGCTGTGCGCGTGATCGATAACCGTAAGATCTGACCGAGAAGGAGGGGTAACTATGAGTGTAAAGCAGATTTCTATTTTCCTGGAGAATAAGCCGGGCAAGATGTGTGAGATGACAGAGGTTTTGGCTTCCAACAAGATCAATATGCGGGCGCTTTCCCTGGCGGAGACGGAGGGATTCGGCATCGTCCGGATCATTGTGGACGATGTATATGAGGCGACCACCGTATTGAAGGATGCGGGTTATATCAACAAGCTGACAAGCGTTGTGATCGTAGAGCTGCCGGATGTGCCGGGCGGACTGAATCAGATCCTGAAGGTGTTCGCGCAGGCGCAGATCAATCTGGATTATATGTATGCCCTGTCTTCGGAGACTTCGAAGAAAAATGCATATATGGTGTTCCGGGTGGATGACCACAGAGCGGCGGAGACTGCGCTGGCGAAGGCGGGGATCCGCGTGGTCGCGCAGGAGGAGATCGCATCCTTATAAAATCATCAAAATGATGTCACGGGGCGGACTTCCGGAGGGAGTGCGCCCCCTGCTGCCTGCGGAAGATTGTTTTTTGTAAAAAACAGTTTTTGTAAAAAATTTGTTGACGGGCAGAGGACAATGTGTTATAGTAAACAGGCGACATGAGATTTAGGTCTTTTTTTTATGCTTAAAAAACACGTGGAGGTAGGAAGAATGCGTACAAAGATTACATTGGCATGTACCGAGTGCAAACAGCGCAACTACAATACAACAAAAGAGAAGAAGAATCATCCGGACAGAATGGAGACCAAGAAGTATTGTAGATTCTGCAAGACGCATACGTTACACAAAGAAACAAAGTAATGTTTCTTCAGAGACGAAGTAATGTTTCTTGAAATGAATTGAGTGGAGGTCGAAAATGGGAGATTCCGCAAACAAGCAGAAAAATTCTGCAGAGAATCAGTCCAAGCTTGGTGCATTCTTTAAGGGCGTAAAGTCGGAATATGCCAAGATCACATGGCCGGACAGACAGGCGACTGTGAAGCAATCCGTTGCCGTGGTTGCGATTTCTTTGGTAGTGGGAGTTCTGATCGCAGTGCTGGACTATATTTTCCAGTATGGCGTGAATTTCCTGACATCTTTATAAGAATAAGAGCGAGGGCGATAATATGGCAGAGGCAATGTGGTATGTAGTGCATACCTATTCCGGATATGAAAATAAGGTCAAAGCCAATATTGAGAAGACCATCGAGAACAATCCCCATCTTGCAGAGCAGATCCTTGAGGTCAGAGTACCGATGCAGGATGTTGTGGAGATCAAGAACGGTGCGAAGAAAACTGTTCCGAAGAAGATGTTTCCCGGCTATGTGCTTCTGAATATGGAAATGAATGATGACACATGGTATGTTGTGCGTAACACCCGTGGCGTCACCGGATTTGTCGGACCGGGAAGCAAACCGGTTCCCCTTACGGAAGCTGAGATGAAACCTCTGGGCATCAAGACAGACAATGTCACCATTGACTTTGTGGAGGGTGACAGCATTGCTGTGGTTGCCGGTGTCTGGAAGGATACCGTGGGCGTCGTGCAGAAGCTCGACTTCGGCAAGCAGACTGCAACCATCAATGTGGAGCTGTTTGGCAGAGAGACCCCTGTGGAGATCAGCTTCGCGGAAGTAAGAAAGCTATAGGTTTTCTCGAAAGCTATAAGCTTTAGGTATTTCCCGGTCGGTTTTCGGACGGACCGGTAAATATAAGTAACATGGGAGTGTGTTTGGCGGTTTTATGATCGCAGACATTCCTGGTGGGAGCGGGGACATTCAGTTCCTGCGCCAGATTACCACATTATAGGAGGTGCCACAATGGCAAAGAAAGTAGAAGGATATATCAAGTTACAGATTCCTGCCGGCAAAGCAACACCGGCTCCGCCTGTTGGTCCTGCACTGGGTCAGCACGGTGTGAACATCGTTGAATTCACAAAGCAGTTCAACGCAAGAACAGCAGATAAGGGTGATGTGATCATCCCTGTTGTCATCACTGTTTACGCAGACAGAAGCTTCAGTTTCATTACAAAGACTCCCCCTGCAGCAGTTCTGCTGAAGAAGGCCTGCAACATCAAGTCCGGTTCGGGCGTGCCCAACAAGACCAAGGTTGCTACCATCTCCAAGGCAAAGCTTCAGGAGATCGCTGAGTTGAAGATGCCGGATCTGAATGCAGCAAGCCTTGAGGCTGCTATGAGCATGATCGCAGGTACCGCACGCAGCATGGGTATCACAGTAGAAGACTAACTATTAACAATTGGGAGGCAATTGTCACAAGAACATTGCCGCTGGAACCTAGGAGGTAAAGTAAATGAAACATGGTAAGAAATATGTAGAGGCTGCAAAACTTGTAGACCGTGCAACTTTTTATGAGCCGAACGATGCGATCGCACTGGTAAAGAAGACTGCAACCGCAAAGTTTGACGAGACGATCGAAGTACACATCAGAACAGGCTGTGACGGACGTCACGCTGAGCAGCAGATCCGTGGTGCGGTTGTACTGCCCAACGGTACCGGTAAGACGGTAAAGGTTCTGGTATTCGCAAAGGGCGATAAGGTAGCCGAGGCTGAGGCTGCAGGCGCTGATTACGTTGGCGGCGAGGAACTGATCCCGAAGATCCAGAACGAAGGCTGGCTTGATTTTGATGTAGTCGTAGCTACCCCTGATATGATGGGTGTGGTAGGTCGTCTCGGTAAGGTTTTGGGACCTAAGGGCTTGATGCCCAACCCTAAGGCCGGCACGGTAACCATGGATGTTACCAAGGCTGTAAATGATATCAAAGCCGGTAAGATCGAGTACAGACTTGATAAGACCAACATTGTACATGTACCTGTTGGTAAGGCTTCCTTCACCGAGGAGAAGCTGCTTGAGAACTTCAACGCAT
>ODAI011737707.1_pt1 | contig 28687 bp, 29 predicted proteins | sample 1539321 | NCBI WGS metagenome assembly ODAI01 (sample SAMN02144231, study PRJEB22623) | gut metagenome | biome: sheep rumen | host: Ovis aries | place: New Zealand
CATCTCGCAGACATTGTGGAGCATGTAAAAATCAAAATAGTCCAGTCCGGTCTTCTCCAACTGTTTTTCAAAGATCTCCTTCACCTTCGGCATATTCCCCAGGTCGTACCCCGGGAACTTCGTGGCAAAATAGTAGGAATCCCTGGGATATTTCCGCAAAGCTTCCCCCATCACCTCTTCCGAGTGCTCCCCGTGGTAGCCCCAGGCGGTGTCGTAATAGTTGATGCCCTGTTCCATGGCATAGTCCACCATCCGGAAGGCCGTTTCCACATCGATCTTCCCGTCGTCCCCATCGATCACCGGCAGCCGCATGGCGCCGAATCCCAGCTGGGACAGTTCCATATCCTTGAACACTTTATATATCATCTTATCTCCTTCTCTGTTTTTTCAAAAGCCAGACGCGGGTAATCGTCTTCCTCCACAAAGATCGTCCCGCAGTGGACGAACCCCATGCTCTTCAGCATGTTCTGCATCACGGTATTGTCTCCGTGGGTATCGATCCGAAGGTGGCCGCACTGATCGAAGGCCCAGTCCAGGCAGAACCGGCCGACACCCTTCGCACTTCCGCTGGAAGCGATCCGGTGGACGACGCCGTAGGGGCTTTCCTCCAGCCAGGCCCCGTCCGTGATCTTCCGGTAGGTGGGCTCGATGTCTTCCCCGCAGATATAATAGAAAACCCCCTGGACTGTCCCTTCTTCGTCGGTACAGACGTAACTGTTTCCTTCTTTGATGTCGTTATGGATCAGCGCCTCCGGCGGCCAGTTCGTCGGGCCCCATTGATTGGGATTGCCATGTTCCGCCATGAAGGCCCTGGCATAGGCATAGATCTCCATGATCCTCTCGAAATCCTGTTCGGTGGTTTTTCTGATCTTCATCCTGCCGCCTCCTTCCGGTGGTCTTTCCCGTCATTATACCATATCGCAGGGCTTTATAGTATAAACAAAAAGCAGAACTTCCTCGCCGTTCGAATCCTCCCATTTCCCGATAAAAAGAAAAAAGGCCTCACGGCCCTTTTCTTTTCATGGCGGAGATGGTGGGATTCGAACCCACGTGCCCGTTAGGACAACTCGATTTCGAGTCGAGCTCGTTATGACCACTTCGATACATCTCCATATAAGAAGAACCGTATCAGTTCTTCTTTCCTTCTCTCATTTTCATGAATTCCTGGAATCCTTCTTCAAAGGGATCCTTCACCAGTTCGATCAATCCGGCATTCTGCAGTTCACCCATGAACCGTTCCAGGTCTCCTGCGATCATTAATGGATCCACATCCGGTCCGAAGAGCTTGCAGAGTTCTTCCAGGATGTCATTCATGTCTCTCTCGCCGTCGATCAGCTGGACGATATCCGCAGCCACGCCGCCCATGTTGAACCGTTCCTTGGTATCTTCTCTTTCCAGGTAGCTTCCCTGGACGTTAGAGTAGAATTTCACATTGTCAAATAATCTGTATACCATTTTCGTACCTCGTTCATTCTTATATTAGTAGTCGCTTCTCCTATTATAGCAAAATCCCGAAAAAACACAAACAATATTTAAAAATTTTTTCCCGGTGGTATAATGATAGTATGAAAACAAAGGAGGCTGATACTATGGATACAAGAATCTCTAAATTAGCATATTCACTGGTGCACTACTCCACCCGGATCGAAAAGGGTGAGAAGGTGCTCATTTCTTATAACGGTGCTTCCTGCAAACCTCTGGTGAAGGAGATCATCCGGGAAGTCTACCGCACCGGCGCCTACCCGTATGTGGACGTGGTGGACAATGAGATCAACCGGGAGATCATCTTAGGCTGCTCCAAAGAGCAGCTGGATTTCATGAAGGAATATGAAATGCTCCGGATGCAGGGCATGGACGCCTACATCAGCATCCGCTGCCCGGACAACATCGCGGAGCTGGCGGACATCCCCGGGGACATCATGAATCTTTACAGCAAAGCTCTTCGGAGCGTTTCCGATTACCGAGTCAACGAGACCAAATGGGTAGTCCTGCGCTATCCCAACGCGTCCATGGCCCAGCTGTGCAACACCAGCATCGAAGCCTTCGAGGACTTCTATTTCGACGTTTGCAACCTGGACTACTCGAAATTGTCTGATGCCATGGACAGCCTTCAGGAGCTGATGAACAAAACGAAGATCGTCCGGATCACCGGTCCCGGGACGGATCTGACCTTCTCCATCGAAGGCATCGGCGCTGTGAAGTGCGACGGGGGCCGGAATATCCCGGACGGAGAAGTCTACACCGCTCCCAGACGGTTCTCCGTCAATGGAGAGATCACTTACAATACTCCCTCCAGCTATCAGGGCTTCACCTTCGAGAACATCCATTTCGTCATCAAAAACGGGCAGATCGTGGAAGCGACAGCCAACGACAACACCCGGATCAATAAACTGCTGAACACCGACCCCGGTGCCCGGTATTTCGGGGAATTTGCCCTGGGCGTGAACCCCTTCATCCTCCACCCCATGAAGGACACCCTCTTCGACGAGAAGATCTGCGGCAGCATCCACCTGACCCCGGGACAGTGCTACGAAGATGCCTTCAACGGAAACGTTTCCGCGATCCACTGGGATCTGGTGCTGATCCAGCGGCCGGAATACGGTGGGGGCGAGATCTGGTTCGATGATGTCCTCATCCGGAAAGACGGGGTCTTCGTCATTCCCGAACTGGAAGGTCTGAATCCGGAGAATTTTGGGAAATGAGCTGTGAGATAGGAGATTGAAGATTTATAGAAAGACGGCAAAAAAGGGCCGTATGATTACTCCCGAGGCATTCTCGAACGCCGGTCCACCGTGAGCCCGAGCCATCGGCGACGGGGGAACGGATGTACCGCTGCGTGAGAGCCATGAGCGAGAGCGTCCGAGGGAGAAATACATACGGCCAAAAGATGCCGTCTTTTTTCATTTGTAGATTTTTGCGAGATTCAATCTCAGGGCATTGATCACGACGCAAAAGCTCGACAGGCTCATGGCCGCCGCCCCGATCATCGGGCTCAGGGTCCACCCGGTCAGAGGAATGAACACCCCTGCCGCCAACGGGATCCCGATGATGTTGTAGATAAAGGCCCAGAAAAGGTTTTGCCGGATGTTCCGAAGGGTCTTCCGGCTCAATCGGATCGCCGCCGGCACATCCTTCAAATCATTCTTCATGAGCACCACATCCCCGGCATCGATGGCGATATCCGTCCCGCTGCCGATGGCGATGCCGGTGTCGGCCCGGGTCAGGGCCGGAGCATCGTTGATGCCGTCCCCTACCATCGCCGTCTGATCCTGCTCCATCAGAGAGCGGATCTTTTCCTCCTTGCCGGCAGGCAAAACGCCGGCGATGACCTCCTGGATCCCGGCAGAATCCGCAATGGCTTTTGCCGTCACCTCATTGTCCCCGGTGATCATCACCGTTCGGATCCCCATTTCTTTCAGCTCTTCCACGGCCTCCCGGCTGTCCTCCCGGATCACATCGGCCACAGCGATCGCTCCCAAAAGTTCTCCGGCATAAGCCACGTACAGAGGCGTCTTTCCCTCTGAAGCCCACTCCAGAGCCTTTGATTCAGCCTCTGGCGGGACTTCTGCGTATTCCCGGATAAATCCCAGGTTCCCGGCTGCCATTCGCTCTGAGTCGAATTCCGCTTCGATCCCCTTTCCCGGGACCGCTTTCAGCCCCCGGACCGGTTCCGCAAAAAGATCCAACTCCTCCGCCTTTTCCATCACTGCTTTGGCGATAGGGTGTTCACTGCCGGATTCCAGACTGCAGGCTGCCGCCAGAACGCCTTCCCCGCTGATGTCTCCGAAGGAACACACATCCGTCACCTTCGGTCTGCCCTCTGTCAGGGTCCCGGTCTTATCCATTGCCACGATCCCGGTCTTCCCGGCGGATTCCAACGCCGCCGCCGTCTTGAACAGGATCCCGTTTCTCGCGCCCACGCCGCTGCCCACCATGATGGCCACCGGTGTCGCTAAGCCCAGGGCACAGGGACAGCTGATCACCAGGACAGAGATCCCTCGGGTCAACGCAAACCCAACGGACTGCCCCGCCAACAGCCAGATAAGCGCAGCCGCCAGGGCGATCCCCATCACCACGGGCACGAAGATCCCGGACACCCGGTCCGCGATCCTGGCCACAGGTGCTTTGGTGGCCGAAGTATCCCGGACCAGACGGATCACCTGAGCCAGAGTCGTGTCCGAGCCGACTCCTTCCGCCCGGCATTTCAGGTATCCCAACTGATTCACAGTTCCTGCCGATACCCGGCTTCCCTCTTCCTTCAGCACCGGCATACTTTCACCGGTCAAAGCAGATTCGTCCACCGAGCTGCTTCCTTCCGTGACCACACCGTCCACCGGGATGCTCTCCCCCGGCCGGACCGCAAAGAAGTCACCCCGCCGGACCTGCTCCACCGGAACTGTTTTTTCTTCGCCGTCCACCAGGACCACCGCCGTCTTCGGCGCCAGATCCATCAACCCCCGAAGGGCGTCCGTCGTCCGCCCCTTGGAATAGGCCTCCAGCATCTTCCCCACCGTGATCAGCACCAGTATCATGGCCGCCGACTCAAAATACAGCTGGTGGAAGAATTCCTCCCGTCCCGCTGTCACGGCAAGGAGACAACACACGCTGTATACAAAGGAAGCGCCGGATCCCAGTGCCACCAGCGTATCCATATTGGGAGCCCGGTGCAGGAGCCCGCTGAAACCGGTCGTGAAAAACTTGCGGTTGATCAGCATGACCACTATACAGAGGATCATCTGCAGGATCCCCTGTCCGGCCGGATTCTCCTCCAGGAAAGCCGGCAGCGGCAGACCCAGGAACATCTGCCCCATGGTGAAATACAGCAATGCCGCCAAAACTGCCACTGAGGAAATCAGTCTTCTTCGGATCACCCGAAATTCGCTGTTGTCCAGGAGCATTTCCGTTTCCGATATTTCCTGCGCCGGGACCCCGGGATCCCCGGAGCCGCCGAGAAGGGACGCTCCGTAGCCTGCCGCTTTGACGGCCTCCATGATCTCTCCGGGAGCTGCCGTCCCCTCCACCGCCATGGAATTGGTCAGCAGATTGACTGCACACATATCCACTCCAGGGAGCCCGGATACCGCCTTTTCCACCCGGGCCGAACAGGCCGCACAGGACATCCCCGTAATCTTATATCGTTCCATTCCCTTTTCCTCAAAAAAGAAATACAGGGGCGGTTCGAACCGCCCCTATCATCGGATTATTCTTCCGTTTTAATAACTTCTTTACCGTTGTAGTATCCGCAATTCGGGCATACTCTGTGAGCCAGTTTCGGTTCGTGGCACTGAGGGCACACGGAAAGTCCGGGAGCTCTCATCTTGGAGTTAGAAGCTCTTCTCTTGTCACGTCTTGCAGCAGACGTTCTGTTTTTTGGAACTGCCATTTGTCAAACACCTCCTTATCCTACCAAACTTATGAATTACTGTCTTTCAACAGATTTTTTAACATTGCAAACCGAGGGTCGATCTTCTCTTCATTGCAATTACATTCCGAGGTGTTCAAATTCGCTCCGCAAACGGGACATAAACCTTTACATTCCTCGTCACATAAGAACCTCAGCGGCAGCTTCAGATCCAGTATATTCTCTGTGAATGATTCCAGATCGATCTCCTGTCCTTCCGGTTCCATGATCAAATCGTAGTCCTCTTCCTTCCCGGGGGCATAGACCACTTCATCAAAGTCGTAGGCCTCTTCCACCTGAACGGGTTCCAGGCAACGGCTGCAGGCTGTCGTGAAAGACACCTCCAGGTCACCGGAGAAAAAGACAACATCCTCTTCGATCCTGTACATCTTTCCGCGAAGGGAAACCGGCTGGTCAAACTGAAGCTCGTCGCCGTTCCGAAGAAACCGTTTCATGGGCACTTCTTCGTCCACCGGGAGTTCGTTCACCCGGCCGTCCAGCAGCGGCGTCAGATCTATTACCATTTCCATCGCCTCCTGTGTAACCATAACGTATTGATTATACTTACATACAGAACCAAATGTCAAGTGCTTTATTTGATTTATCAGAGATTAAGCGTTCTTTTCCACTACGCTGACGGTATCTCTTGCGATCATCAGTTCTTCGTTTGTGGGGATCAGCAGGATCTTGATCTTGGAATCCACTGCGCTGATGATGGCTTCGTCGCCTCTCAGGTTGTTTCTTTCCGGATCCAGTTTGATGCCCAGGTTTTCCATGTTCGCACAGATCTTAGCTCTCATGCTGATGGAGTTTTCGCCGATGCCTGCTGTGAATACGATTACGTCTGCGCCGTCCAGTTCAGCCAGATATGCGCCGATGAATGCCTTGATCTTCTGAGCGAAGATGTCCAGAGCCAGCTGAGCTCTTTCATTGCCGCTGTTTGCAGCTTCTTCCAGGTCTCTGAAGTCGGAGCTTACGCCGGAGATGCCGAATACGCCGGATTTCCGGTTTAAGATCTTCAGCATTTCTTCGATGGACAGACCTTCTTTTTCCATGATGTATTCGATGATCGCCGGGTCAATGCCGCCGGAACGAGTACCCATTACTACACCTTCTAATGGTGTGAAGCCCATGGAAGTGTCCATGCACTTGCCGTTCTTGATAGCGGAAACGGAAGCACCGTTGCCCAGGTGGCAGGTGATGATCTTCAGATCGTCGATATTTACGTTCAGCATCTTCGCAGCTCTTTCGGATACATACTTGTGGGATGTTCCGTGGAAGCCGTAACGACGGATGCCGTATTTTTCATAATATTTGTAAGGGATCGCGTAAATGTAGGAAGATGCCGGCATGGTGGAGTGGAAAGCGGTATCGAATACGGCTACCATCGGTGTGTTCGGCATGAGTTCCTGACAAGCCTTGATGCCTGTTACATTCGGCGGGTTGTGGGAAGGAGCGATGTCGAAGCAATCTTCTAAGATCTTGATCACATCGTCATTGATCAGAGTGGAGTCGGTCAGTTTTTCACCGGCATGTACCACTCTGTGGCCAACAGCACCGATCTCGCTCATGTCAGAGATAACGCCGGATTCCTTGTTCGTCAGCGCTTCAAAAACGTTTTCGATCGCTTCTTTGTGTGTTGCCATCGGGGTCACCAGCTTGAAGCCTTTGCCGTCTTCTCTTTCGTGTTTGATCACGGAACCGTCGATGCCGATTCTTTCAACCAGACCTTTTGCCAATAATTCTTCGTTCTCCATGTCCAGTACCTGGTACTTTAAGGAAGAACTACCACAGTTGATTACTAAAACTTTCATTCATTTATCCTCCGTTGATAAAATTAAACATAATTCTTCACGTTATATTATTGTACCCAATTCCCCTTCTCTTTTCAAGTAAAATCTACAAATTTTAGTGGAGATTATGCAAACCTTCCACATCATCTGCATCACTCTTTTCGGTAGGGATTCATTTTATACTCCGAAAGCCCTCCGAATCGTCCGTTTCGCATCAGATCATACAGGTCGGCAGCCACCGAATCGTAGTCCATCATCTTCTTCAGAGCCGGTTCTTCCGGACGCTGACGGTTCACATTGGTGATCAGTTTCACAGGACCATCCCGTTTGGTGATCTCCCGGATCAAAGACGCCCCCGAAGAACTGAATCCAAGGACCCGAACCGCGTACTTCCGGGCCTTCCGCATTTCCTCCATGTCTTCTTTTGTGATCCCCAGCAGGATCCGGATCAGCATCCGCTTCACTGCTGTCAGGGAATACCGCTTGCTTTTGATCAGCCCCAGGAGTTCCTCCAGACTTTCAGCCTGGAGAGCAGCCCTGGCAGCCCGGTTCTCCAGACCTTCCGTGACACCATCGATGGTCTTCAGGTCCTTCCGGGTCCTCAAAGTATACAGCAGCAGCGGGAAAAGCGTTTTCGGATCCGGGATCCCGGTCCTGCCATAGACCGTCCGCAATTCCGGAGGGTAATAAGGGGAAAGTTCCGTGAGCCGGATATCGGACCGGACCATATCCCGGATCCAGCCGGCTCCTGCCATTTCCTGCACCGTATTGACCGAGTGGTACCCGGAGCCTTTTCGGGTGATCATCAGTGGTTTCAGGGAGCTGTTCTGCTGCTTCAACTGCTTCAGGTATTCCACCGCCAGGATATTGTTGGGCTGGGAGATCTCCCGCTCCGCCGCATTCCCGGCCAGCTTCCGGACCGCTTCACTCCGGGATCTGGCGTAAGACAGGCCCTTTGCCAGACCTTTTTTCAACTCCTCCCGGTAGGCCGGTGTTTCCTCGGCCAGCCATTCCGCCCAGGTCACGAGGCCCTCCGCCGGATCGGCCTCCACACCAAAGGAAAGCCCTTCGGCAACGCCCAGCCCCGACAGTATCCCCACGCCGGCCCGGGCAAACCCTTCCGCCGAACTGCAGGCAAAGACAGCGGGCATTTCCAGGACCAGATCCGCACCGCAGCGGACAGCCGCCTCCGCCCTGGTCCACTTATCCAGAAGCGCCGGCTCCCCCCGCTGCACAAAGTCACCGCTCATCACAGCGATCACCGCATCACACCCGGTCCTTCTCCGGGTCTCCTCGATATGATAAAAGTGCCCGTTATGAAACGGGTTATATTCTGCGATTATTCCATATACTTTCATAACATTCAGGTGAGAAACGGGAGAAGAGAAAAGCGAAGGGCCTTCCCCGATCTCCCATTTTCAATCTTAAAAAAAGCCGGTGGATGCCGGCTTTTTGATTCTTATTCTTCGATATACTCTTCTTCTTCCTCTTCGATGGGAAGGAAGTTTTCGTCCAGAGAATCTCTGGCGTTGGATTTCACACTTTCCTGGTATGCCAGGTTGTTGATCTCCGCTTTGTTGTCCGTCAGGGTCTCCGTTACCTGGTCGAAGGATTTCTTCAGGTTTTCGTACATGTCTTTCATGTAGACTCTGTTGGCATATTCGACCCGTTCGATCATGGAGTTCATCACGTTATCGATGTACTCGTAAGTCCGCATCTTCAGATTGCGGCTCTGCATATCGGCGTTGGAGATGATCTCTTCTGCCTTGACTCTGGCCCGGTTGGTGATCTCGTCCCGATCCACCATCGCTTCGGACTGAGCTCTGGCTTCTTCCAGCATCGCGCTGCGTTCATTCTCCGCCTCGCTGATGATCCGTTTCTGTTCATCATTGATCCACTGCGCTCTCTGCAGCTCTTCCGGCAGTTCCACCCGGATCTCCTTGATGATCTCGATGAGATCTTCCGCGTCCAACAGTGATTTACCGGTGAGAGGTACCTTGGAAGCACCCTGTACTATTTCTTCAAGTTCTTCTAATAACTGCAATACTTTCATGTTTCAGCCTCCATCATCTTTTATAATTTTTCATATACTCATAAATCGTATCCGGAACCATGTCGCTGAAATCTCCTCCCAGAGAATACAGTTCCCGCACAGCACTGGAGCTGATATAGGAATACCGTTCGTCGGTCATGAGAAATACAGTTTCCATTCCTTTATAAAGTTTCGAATTGATCTGGGCCATCTGTATCTCGTATTCGAAGTCCAGGGTCGCACGCAACCCTCTGAGCACTGCCTGGATCTGATTCGCTTTGAGATAGTCAGCCAGGAGCCCTTCAAACATCACCACCCGGACATTTGGAAACGGAGCAACGACGCTCTCGACCATCTCCTTCCGTTCTTCGATGGAAAACAGGGTTTTTTTGTTGACGTTTTGGATGATGCCGACGATCAGCTCATCCGCGATCCTGGCTCCCCGTTCGATCAGGTCAGCGTGCCCCTTTGTCATTGGGTCGAAGCTCCCCGTATACATTAATTTCTTCATTGCTCTCCTATAGGTGCCACCTCATCTTGGTCCCCGGATCCCTCGGGGATCTCCCGGTATCGGTAGATCGTGACCAGGATCAGGCCGTATTTTCTTTCCTTGATGAGTTCGAGTCTGGGATCCAGCCCCTTCAGCGACTGCTTCTCTCCGTGTTCCATCACCAGTACCGCCCCATCCCGGAGCTTCCCCTTTTCCAAAAGAAGGTCACTGGCAGGTTTCCACAGATCCAGCCCGTAGGGAGGATCCAAAAATACCAGGTCCGCCGGAGCATCGAACTGCTCCACCGCTTTCCGAAAATCTCCGAAAACACAGCGGCTCCGGTCTTCCAATCGGCAGTCTCTCAGGTTCTTCCGGGTCAGGTCGTAGCTGTTCCGGCTCCGGTCGCAGAAATAAGCTTTTCCCGCGCCGCGGCTCAGAGCTTCGATCCCCAGCCCTCCGGTGCCGGAAAAAAGGTCATACACCACGGTGTCTTCCTCCAGAAATCCACCGATCAGATTGAACATGGATTCCTTGACCCGATCCGTCGTGGGCCGTACGGCGTCATCCTTCGGAACACTTAGTTTTCTTCCTCTCAGTTCCCCGCCGATGACTCTCATACCTTTCCCTCCTGAATGCCTACTCTTCAAATAATTTTATCACAGTAACATGACCCATAGCAAGAAAAAATGCAAAAAATACCCTTATTTTTATAATCCGGGGTCTAAATCTCCATACATTTCAAAGATCCTCTCTCGAATATCCTCGTTTTTGGGAAGTTGGAGCAAAGGATCTTCCCCCAGGATCTTTTCCGTTTCCGGAGCGGTCCGTTTTAAGATCTTGGAGTGCCGGTAGATATCCGCGATCTTCATCTCCGGAACGCCGTGCTGACGAAGGCCAAAGAATTCTCCCGTCCCCCTCAGCATCAGGTCCTTTTCCGCGATAACAAAACCGTCGCCGGTCTCTTCCATGACCTGGGAACGCTGGCGGGCCACTTCCGTCTCCCCGTCCAGCACCAGGATACAGTAGGACTGTTCTTCTCCCCGGCCCACCCGGCCGCGAAGCTGGTGCATCTGAGCCAGGCCGAACCGTTCGGAGTTTTCAATGATCATCACCGTGGCATTCGGCACATTGATCCCCACTTCGATGACCACGGTGGACACCAGGACATGGATCTTTCCCGCCTTGAAGTCGGTCATGATCCGGTCCTTTTCTGCCTGGTTCATCCGGCCGTGGATCAGCGCCGTCTCAAAGGGCGCCAGGGTTTTCTTCGTTTCCTCGTAGATCTCTTCCGCACTTCGGACCGGAAGAGACTCCGAGCTTTCGATCAGCGGCGCCACGATGTAGGCTTGCCGCCCTTTCTCCAGTTCTTTTCGGAGGAATTCATAGGCTTTCCCCCGTTTCTCTGCCGGGCAGACCCGGGTACGGATCTCCTTCCGACCGGCGGGTTTGTCCCGGATGATGGAGATGTCCATGTCTCCATACATCACTAACGCCAGCGTCCGGGGGATCGGCGTCGCCGTCATCACAAGGATGTGGGGCTCTTTCCCTTTTTTGCTCAGGGCCTCCCGTTGGGATACGCCGAACCGGTGCTGCTCATCCGTCACCACAAGAGCCAGCTTTTTGTATTTCACAGCCTTTCCGAAGATCGCGTGGGTCCCGATCACCAGGTCCACGTCTCCTTCCGCGATCCCCTCCAGGATCTCCCGGCGTCGGGCTGCCGGCAGGCCGGAGGTCAATAGCTCGACCCGGATCCCGGTATCCCGGAACAGCTCGGAGAAGGTCTCCAGATGCTGCTGCGCCAGGATCTCCGTGGGAGCCATCAACGCCGCCTGATATCCGTTTCGGATCACTTTATAGATCGCTGCGGCGCTGACGATGGTTTTGCCGCTGCCCACATCTCCCTGGACCAGCCGGTTCATCCTCCTCTCGGAGGTCATATCCCTGCAAATATCCCGAATGGTATCCTGCTGGTCTTTGGTCAGCTCATAGGGAAGCTTCTCCAGCATTTCCATCTCATAGGGTGTTTCCTCCAGGATGAAGTTGGACAGGGTCTGGGAGAACAGGTTTTTCATCAGTCCCAGTCCCAGGCTGAACATCAGCAATTCTTCGAAGATCAGCCGGTACTTTGCCACCCGCATATGCTGCTCGCTCTCCGGGAAGTGGATGTTTTCCAGTGCAAAATCCAGATCACAGAGTTCGTTCCGCTTCCGGATCTCTTCCTCCAGCGGGTCCCAGCCCCGCGCCCGAAGCTCCAGCGCCTGAGCCGCTGCCTTCCTCCGGTCGTTTTGCGTAACGCCGGAAGTGAGAGGATAGACCGGAAGGATCCGGTCCTCTTCCGAATCATCCACCCTTCCCATGGCAGGGTGCAGCATCACCGGATAGCCCGCATTCTCGCTGACTTTTCCGAAAAACCAGTATTCCCGCTCCCGGGCGCCCTGGGAAGAGAGCCCCTTTTCCATGTATCCGGCGTTGAAAAATAAGATCTCCATCCGCCCGGTTTCGTCTTCCACCAAAAGGCGAAGAGTCCTGCGGCCCCGGCCTGTATACCGGCCTTTTTTCATCGCCCGGATCTTTCCCCGGATCATGGCAGTCTCATCCGGGACCAGCTCTTCGATCTTCTTCACATTCCGTCGGTCTTCGTACTCTCTCGGGAAAGACTTCACCACATCCTCCACCGTATACAGCCCCAGTTTTTCAAATTTTTCCGCTTTTTTCGGGCCGATGCCCTTGAGCTTTGTCAGTTCCATACTCGATCCTACCCTTTGATCAGAATATCCCTCTCCAGGATCTTCCGACTCTTTGCAGACGATCTCAATCCGATGATCCGAAGGGCGATCTCTGCCGGTTCGATGTCCGCCTGCTCCTTCAGCTCTTCCCGGATCTCCCGGATCAGCCGTTCCGTGACCCCGGAGATGGAACTGCCAAACTGCAGGATCAGATCCACCTCGATCCGGATCCCTTCTTCTTTCTCTTTGGTGATCCGGATATAGTTCTTGTCCCGGTCAAAGGCGAAGCGGGACATGACGGAAGACCGGATCCCATTGGCATTGGTGATCCCATAGACTTCCGGATGTTTCAGGATCGTTTCTTTGATGATCTTGGCTGCAGCCGGCCGTTCGATATCGATGACGCCGTACTGAGTTTCAACTCTTTCCAACATAACTAATCACCTTTTTTCATCTGTTTCCTTATTCTATCATATCCCAAAAGCGGATTCTCAATTTTTTTCTTTTTTTTGAAAAAATGATTTTACAACTTCAATATCTTGTGTTATACTTTTATCTGTTCAGTGCATAAAAACAATAATCATTGAAATAAACATCATTCAGGGGGAGGTGTAGCACATGTCAAGAAGATGTGAAGTTTGCGGCAAAGGACAGGTTTCCGGTAATCAGGTCAGCCATTCCAACAGACACAGCAAGAGAAAATGGAACGCAAACATCCAGACTGTACGTATCAATGACAACGGAACAGTCAGAAGAGCAAAAGTCTGCACAAGATGCATGAGATCCGGCAAGATCGAAAGAGCGATCTAACCCTGATTCTTCATAATGCAGCAAATCACCCCGCCAAACGGCGGGGCTTTTTATTTGTATCAGTATCAAAAGGATCCAATCCTCCAACTCAGGTCTTCCGACTCTAGTCTCTCGTATAGATGATCAGCATCCGGCCCTTCTCCAGCCGGACCTTCGCCAGATTGGTCTCCACTTCGTTGCTGACGCACCGGGTCACTTTATCCAGGCCCAGATCCGTCTTTTCCAGTTCGTATTTCATGCCGGTGATCTCCAGCCCCTCACAATGAGTCAAAGGCACCAGAGATACCGTCCAGCCTTCCGGAGCATCCGCCAGGGACCGTTCCACCGGCTCGCCTTCTGCCATCAGCGCCATGATGATGTTGTGATCACCTACGATCCGTCCCCGGATATTCTTCTCTTCCAGTTCAAACAGCATCAGCATATTCGCCAGAGAATGGTCCATCCGGGTCCCCAGCGCCCCGTACAGATCGATCTGCTCGTAATCATACTTTGCCAGGAAATCCAGGGCGCTTTTCATATCGGTGCACTCCCGGACCTCTTCGTTCATGTGGTGCTTCACCACGCCCAGCATTTCCATTTCCATATTGACCACGCCTTCCACGGAGTCAAAATCTCCGATCAGAGCGTGGGGGCACTCCGACACGGCGCTGAGGTAATTGGCGCCTCCGTCACAGGCCATGATAAACCGATATTGTTTAAAATCTACTCCCGTCAGATCACAGTTTCCGGAACCGACGATCATCGCTTTCTTCATTTTACTTCATTCCTTTCAGGATATCCATGAATTTGCCGGTCTCCGCTGCCGGATCCTCTGCGGAGAAAATCGCTGAGCCGGCCACCAGCACATTCGCCCCTGCCGCCAGGACTTTCCGGGCATTGGCGGGCTTCACGCCGCCGTCTACTTCGATATCCACTCTGTAGCCGCCCTTTTCGATCATCTCCCGAAGTTCATAGATCTTCCGCAGGCCGGATTCGATGAAGGACTGTCCGCCGAATCCCGGGTTGACGGTCATGATGATCACCATGTCGATGTATTCCAGGATCTCGTCCAGTGTCCGAAGGGAGGTGGCAGGGTTGATGGCCACGCCGGCCTTCACACCCAGAGAACGGATGTACTGCACGGTCCGGTGAAGGTGCACACAGGCTTCCTGGTGGACGGTGATGTATTCCGTATTCTCAAAGACGAACTTGTCGATATACCGATCCGGTTCCTCGATCATCAGGTGCACGTCAAAGGGCATCTTCGTCTTTCCGACAAGGCCCTGCAGTACCACCGGCCCGATGGTGATATTGGGGACGAAATGCCCGTCCATCACATCGATATGGAGCATATCCGCTCCGCCTTCTTCCACTTTTCTGACATCCTCGATCAACTGTCCGAAATCTGCAGACAGCAAAGAGGGAGATAATTTGTAATCCATGTTGTTGAGCTCCTATCTTTTATCTAATATATTTTTTTATCTTTTAATTCTTCGTATATTCTAACATAAGATCCGTACCTTTCGGTACTGATATTTCCGTCTTCCAGAGCTTTTTTTACTGCACAGTCCGGTTCCGCCATGTGAGCACACCCGTTGAACCGGCAGTCTTCTTCATAGTCTTCGAATTCGGGGTAGAGGTGGCGCAGTTCCTCTGCCGTCACATCCAGCATCTCATAGGAAGTGAATCCCGGCGTATCGAAGAGCCTGATCCCGTCATCCCCCGACAGCAGTTCCACATGCCGGGTGGTGTGACGGCCTCTTCGTGTCTTCCGGCTGATCTCGCCGGTCTCCATCCTGAATTCACCCATGGCGTTGGCGATACTGGATTTCCCCACGCCGGAGGCCCCTGCCAGCATGCATTTTTTGTGAGCGGCCAGCTCCTTCAAATGGGAGATCCCCTCTCCGGTATAGGTGCTGACGAAGACGATCTCGTAACCGGTGTTTCGGTAGATCCGGCGGATCCTCTCTCTTTCCTCCTCCGGCATCAGTTCGCATTTGTTGAAGATCAGGATCACTTCCGTGTCCTTCTTCTCCGCCATCACGATCAACCGGTCAATAAACGAAAAGATCGGAGCAGGTTCTGCCGCAGCCGCTACGATCAGGCTGACCTCCACATTCGCCACCGGCGGCCGGACGAATTCGTTGATCCGGGGCAGGATCTCCAGGATCACGTCCTCCCCTTCCCGGTTTCCCGGGAGGATCATCACTTCATCCCCCACCATGGGGGTGTGTCCGCTCTTCCGGAAGCGGCCTTTGGCCTTGCATTCATAGACAAGGTCGGAGGTCTCTACATAGTAGAAACCTCCGATGCCTTTTATAATCGTTCCCTTAATAGGTGTAGGATCCTGTTTCAAAATCGATCGTCCCTTCACTTACCAGTAAATCATCGTAATATACCATCAGCTTTCCTTTACCGCTGCCGGAGATCTTGATCTGTTCCCCGCTGTTTGCTTTGTAGTGAAGCTTATCGTGAAGCGTGCTGACTCTGTCGTCCTGCACCAGATTGATCTTCAATTCAAAGACGTCGCTTTCCACAGAGCTGTAATCAAAGGTCAGCGGCACGGTGGTGGTCTGTACCTGGGTTTCGCCGGAATCCGGATCCACCCCTTTGCTGACCACCAGATTGACTTTTGTCTTGGGAGAAACAGATTTGCCCATTTCAACGCTCTGTTTCATGACGACACCGGCGGAATACTGATTGCTGTAGGATTCCGTCACCCTTCCCAGGGTCAGCCCGGCCGCTTCCAGGGTCGTTACCGCCGACTCCAGATCCGTCCCCACCAGATTCATCATGGTGACGGCTTCATCGCTGTTGCCGGTGCTGACCACCAGATCGATGGTGGCTCCGGGATTAGCGAGATCCCCGTATCGGGGCGTCTGGTCGATGACGGTGCCTTCCGGCTCATCGCTCTCCTGTTGGGTGATGGTGCCCACCTCATATCCGCTGTCTCGTATCAGCGTCTTGGCCTCCGACAACTCCTTGCCGATCACATCCGGCACGTCGCTGCTGCTGACGCCTTTGCTGACCGTGACGTGGACTGCGTAGCCTTCTTTCACATGGGTGCCGGAGGATGGATCCTGGTTGCAGATCTTATCCTGGTCATAATCTGAACTGTAGACCCGGTCGTCGATCTCCATATCCAGTCCCATGCTGTCCAGCAGCGCTTCCGCCTGCCGATAATCCATTCCCATCAGATCCGGGACACTGATCTCCGGCAAGGTGAAGTAGTCGATGCCTTTCAACAGACCGAAGCTGGCTGCGATCGCCAGCAGGATCCCCAGCACGATCCCGAAGAACCGTCCCATGGTGAAGAACTTGCCCTTCTTCTTTTTCTTCTTCGCCTTCTTTGCTTTCTTTGCCGCCTTCTTTTCGGCCTTCATTTCTTTCTTCGTCATTGGGACCGGTTCCGGGTCCTCATATTCCTCGTCGTAGTACTCCTCGTCATCATAGTACTCGTCATCATCGTAGTACTCATCCTCGTCATAGTACTCTTCTTCTTCGTATTCACCCTCGTCCGGCAATCTGTCCATGACGATGGTGTGGACCGGTGCCCGGCCGGTATTCTCCTCGGAATAACCATATACGCCGCTGCCCCCCATGGGGTTGATGGCATTCAGCGCCGCCAGCATGTCATCCGCATCTTCATAACGGTCCACCTGGATCTTCTGGGTGGCTTTCATGATCACATTCTCCAGAGCGGGAGAGATGTTGGGGTTGATGCTGGATGGCCGGGGGAATTCCTTGTTGATATGCATCATCGCCACCGAAACAGGATTGTCCCCGTCAAAGGGCACCTGCCCCGTGACCATTTCATACATCACGATCCCCAGCGAGTACAGGTCGGACTTCCCGTCCACATAGCCTCCGCGGGCCTGCTCCGGCGAGAAGTAATGGACCGAACCCATCACCTTGTCACTGGCTACCAGAGTGGTGTTGGAGACCGCCTTGGCGATCCCGAAATCGGTGATCTTGGCTACTCCTTCTTCATTGACTAAGATGTTGTGGGGTTTCACATCCCGGTGGATGATGTTGTTTTTGTGAGCGCAGGCCAAAGCCGAAGCGATCTGTTTGGCGATGTCGATGGCTTCCGCATCGCTCATCATTCCCTTGCGCTCGATGATGGAGCTCAGTGTCTCCCCTTCCATATATTCCATTACGATGTAGTTGATGTTCTTCCCTTCCAGACCTACATCGTAGATATTGACAATGTTTGGGTGAGTCAGGCTGGCTGCAGCCTGTGACTCATGCCGGAAATTTTCGATGAATTTTTTATCATCGAGGAATTCCGGTTTGAGGATCTTGATCGCCACATAGCGGTTCAGGAGCACGTCCTTGGCCTTGTAAACGATAGCCATCCCGCCTTCGCCGATCTTCCCCAGGATATCGTAGCGTTTCGCTAATAATCTGTTCATATACTATTCCCCGATCCTGATCGTTATCACTGTGATATTGTCTCTGCCTCCTGCTTCGTTGGCTTTGTCCACCAGCACTTTGCAGGCAGATTCCATATCCTTTTCCTTCTGCAGGATCTCCAGGATCTCTTCCCCGGAGACCTCATTATACAATCCGTCCGTACACAGCAGGAGGATGTCATCCTCCTCCAGCTCCACCAGAAAATGATCCGGCTCCACCTTTTCATTGTCCCCGAGGGCTTTGGTGATGGTGCTGAACATATTCAGTGCGATTTGCTTTTGAGCCATGAACTGGACTTCCTCTTCTGTCAGTCTTCCTTCCCGGATCAGCTGATTCGCCATCGTGTGGTCTTCTGTCAGTTTGATGAGCTGTCCTTCCCGGGCCAGATACGCCCGGCTGTCTCCCACATTGGAAATATAGGCGCAGCTTCCGCGGATCACGACGATCACCGCCGTGGTGGCCATTTTCGAGAATTCTTCCTTCTCCTCGGATCTCTCCAGGATCTTCTCATTGGCCAGAAGCATCCCCTTTTCTACACATTCAAACACATAGCGGCTGCCTTTTTTCAGCATGTCCCGGTTTTGATTGAAATATCCGGAGATCTCGCTCACAGCGATCCCGCTGGCGACCTCACCGGCATTCTGTCCACCGACCCCGTCCGCTACGATAAAAATGCTTCCGTCCTTTTCTGCGAAGAAGCTGTCTTCATTATTCTCTCTGATACGGCCTTTATCCGACCAAGCCCCAATTTCCATCGTCTTCCCTTTCGTATGCATGAATCAGCTTGTCAAATAATTATTGTAATTTATCTTAAGACAAATTAAAAGGCGTTTTTATGATTTTTTTATGATTTTACACATAAAAAATCCGTCCGTCCCCTCGGAGGCCGGGGAAAGCTGTCTTCTCTGAACCTCTTCGAAACGGGTCCCGTTTTTTTTCATGAAATGATCCACCAGCGACCCGTTTTCCATGGGGGAAACGGTGCAGGTGCTGTAGACCAGCGTGCCGCCGGGTTTCAGGTAGGCGGCAGCATTCTCCAGGATCCTATACTGGATCCGGCAGAGCTTTCGGATATCCTCCAGACTCTTCGTATAGCGGATCTCCGGCTTTCTTCGGATCACCCCCAGCCCACTGCAGGGGACATCGCAGATCACCCGGTCCGCGGTCCCGACGAAGTCCTTCCGGAGCTTAGTCGCATCCGCGACCTCGCACTCCAGGATCGAAAGACCGTGTTTTTCTGCCGTCCGGCTTACGATACCCAGTTTGGATGCGGAAATATCCCAGGAAAAGATCTTTCCCCGGTCCTCCATCCTTTCCCCGGCATAAACGGATTTCCCTCCCGGTGCCGCGCACAGATCGATCACCGTATCCCCGGGTTTGGGGTCCAGCAGCTCCACGGCCAGCATGGAGGCTTCGTCCTGGACCGTACATCTTCCCTCTCGAAAAGCCTTGGAAGACAGCACGTCCCGGCCCCGAAGCTCCAGGGCATTGGGGGAGTGTTTCCCGGGCTTCACGTCAAACCCTTCCGCCTCCAGCTCGCTGCGAAGGGACTCCGGCGTGGTTTTCAGCCGGTTCACCCGGACCGTCAGCGGAGGCACCTCCCCAGCGGCCCGCATAAAATCCTCCGTGAAAGCCTCTCCGTAACCGGAGATCAGATACTGTATCATCCACTCCGGAAAACTGTAACGGACCGACAGGTATTTCAGCCTGTTCCTTTCAGGATCCGGCAGATGGAGTTTCTCCTTGTTGCGGATCACGTTCCGAAGCACACCGTTGATGAAGCCGTCCTGGTGGACCAGTTCTTTTTTGGCGATCTTCACCGCCTCATTCACCGCCGCATAATCCGGCACCGAATCCATGAACAGGATCTGATAGACCGACATCCTCAGGAGATTGAGGGATTTGGATTTCACTTCATCGATGTGGGACTTCAAAAAGCGGGAAATATAATAATCCAGACAGATCCGGTTCTCCAGGACTCCGTACACGATCCTGCGAACGAAGGCTCCGTCGGTTTCTTTTCCCGCTTTTTTGAGGGCCTGATTCACAGCCAGATTGGAATAGGCCCCGTTGTTTTCGATTGTATTCAATATGTCAAAAGCGATTTTTCGTTCCATTTCATTACCTGCGGGACCGGCTCAGAAGGATCAGCCGCACCAGCTGCAGAAGCTGCATCAGCAGGGCTCCCACATAGGTCAGAGCCGCCGACGTCAACACCTTCTTCGTCCCGTCGTACTCATCGTCATCGGATACGATCCCCAGTTCCTTCAGTTGGATCAGCGCCCTCCGGCTGGCGTCGAATTCCACCGGCAGGGTGATGGCCTGAAAGACCACCGCGAAGGAGAACAGCAGGATCCCTGCGGTCTCCAGCCCCGGCAAGGACATGATCAGCCCTACAAAGAACACCGGGATGGCCAGGCTCGACCCAAAACGGGTGACGGGGATGATGGCATTGCGGATCTTCAGCGGAGAATAGCCTACCGCATGCTGGATCGCGTGCCCGCATTCATGACAGGCGATCCCCAGCGCAGCCACCGTGGGCACGCCATAGACCCCCTCCGACAGATTCACCGTACCGTTGGTGGGGTTGTAATTGTCCGTCAGCTGGCCCCTGGTCTCCAACACCTGAATGTGATGGAGGCCGTTGGCATCCAGCATCTTCCGGGCCGCCTGGGCCCCTGTCAGCCCCTGCAGGTTCCGGACCTGTGAATACCGATTATAGTTTCCTTTGACTTTGGACTGGGCCCACCAGCAGAAGATCACCGCCGGGATCAACAGGATCATCGAGGCATACCAGCCCATGGAAAAACCGTAGTAACCGCTCATTTCTTACTCCTGTCCCAGGATAACGCCCTCTTCCAGTTCGTTACCCTTAATAAACTCCGCCACACTCATGGCTCTCTTGCCCGGGAACTGGATGGTCTTCACCAGAAGCTGTGAATCCCGGCATTTGATGACGATCCCCTTCTTGGATACCTCCAGGATCTCGCCGCATTTGCTGTCCGTATAGTCAGACCCGTACCATTCCGGGTCCTTCATCTTCATCATTTGTCCTTTATAATAAGTGTATGCTCCCGGCCAGGAATCCATGGCATTGATCTTCAGGAAGGCGTCATCCGCCGTTTCATTGAAGTCTACCAGCGCTTCCGTCTTTTCGATCCGGGGCGCATAAGTTGACTGTGCATCGTCCTGGGGTTCTCCCCGGAGAGCTTCCTCTCCCTGGGTCTCGGCCAGCCCCAGCAGCTCCGAGATCATCTCCGCTCCCAGGTCCATCAGCTCGTCGTGGAGTTCGTCCGCCGTCATACCGGAAATGCTGACGATCCTCTTGTCGATCATATCGCCGGTATCCAGCCCCTCGTTCATTTTCATGATGGTGATGCCGGAGTAAAGGTACCCCTCCAGAAGAGCTCTCTGGATCGGGGCTGCCCCCCGAAGCTTCGGCAGCAGGGACGCGTGGATGTTCAGGCACCCCAGTCTCGGTGCCTCCAGCACTTCCTTCGGCAGGATCTGCCCGTAGGCCGCCACCACGGCGATATCCGCATCCAGTTCCCGGACCTTCTCCAGGAACTCCTCATTTCCCTTCACCTTTTCCGGCTGGACCACTTCCAGCCCCATCTCCAGGGCCGCCTCCTTCACCGGTGTGGGGAGCATTTTCTTCCCCCGGTTCTTCGGCCGGTCCGGCTGGGTGACCACCAGAGCGATCTCGTGGCCGTCCGCCTTCAGTCTTTTAAGGGGTTCCACCGCGAACTCCGGCGTTCCCATGTAAATGATCTTCATTACTCGTCTGCCCCCTCTTCCTCTGCTCTCTGAGGTTCGATCCGTTCGTGGGGGTGATCCACGTACAGGATCCCGTCCAGGTGGTCGATCTCATGGCAAAATGCCTGAGCCAGGAATCCGTGGGCATGATACTCCACTCTTTCCCCCTCCGGATTCATTCCTTCCACCGTTACCTCAAAGGGACGTTCGAGCTTTGCCGACATCCCCGGCACACTGAGGCAGGCTTCTTCCACCGTCTGGGTCCCGTTCTTTTCCGTGATCACCGGATTGAACAGCTGGATCAGTCCTTCCTCTCCTTCCCGGATATCGATAACGATCGCCCGGCGGAGCACGCCTACCTGGGGGGCTGCCAGCCCAACACCGTCATTGGCGTACATGGTCTCTGCCATATCTTCGATCAGCGTCCGCATACGGGGCGTGATCTCCGTGACTACTCTCGATTTTTTACGAAGGGTCTCGTCCCCTTCGATCAACACATTTCGAACTGCCATCTATTTATTCCTCCATTGATCCTCTTTAAGTCATACTGTAGGGGTTGATGTCGATCCCCACTGAGACATCCCTGTGCCGCTCCGCCGCAAAACGCATACGAAGGCCATCCAGTTCTTCCAGGAAATCCTCCATCTCCCTATCCATATATTTTATCAATACTTGGTAGCGATATCTACCCCTAATTTTGGGAATGTGAGTGGGTCTGGGCCCCAGCAGATCCTCCCCGGACAATTCCGGGTGGGTCCTCTGCAGTTCCCGGGCAAAATCCTCCCCGCACTGCCGGGCTTTCTCCTCTTCTTCATGGAGGAAGGACAACACGATCACGTTCCCGAAGGGCGGGTAATGCATCGCCCGCCGGATCCGGATCTCATTCTCGTAGAACTGCCGGTAATCTCCCCGGACCGCCCACTGCACGGCGTAATGCTCCGGGCTGTAGGTCTGGACCACCACGCTGCCCCGCCGATCTCCTCTTCCAGCCCTTCCGCCGGCCTGAGTGATCAGCTGGAAGGTGGTCTCCGGCGCCCGGTGATCCGGGATGTGCAGGGAGATATCCGCCGCCAGGATCCCCACCAGGTGGACGTTGTCGTAATCCAGTCCTTTGGCCACCAGCTGGGTGCCGATGAGGATGTCGGTCTGATGTGCCTTGAAAGCTCCCAGGATCCGTTCTGCGCTTCCTTTCTGCCGTGTGGTATCCAAGTCCAGCCGGTCCACTTTTGCTTCGGGAAACAGCTTTCTGGTGAGCTCTTCGATCTTTTCCGTCCCGGTCCCAAACTCTTTGATATAGGGGCTTTTGCACTCCGGGCAGATCTCCGGGACCCGGAACTTTCTGCCGCAATAGTGGCATACCGCCGCCTTTTCCGATTTATGATAGGTCAGCGACAGCCCGCACTCGGGGCAGGTCATCACGAACCCGCAGTTCCGGCAGGAAACAAAGGACGCATAGCCCCGCCGATTCAGGAACAGGATCACCTGACGCTTTTCATCCAGGCTCTCCCGGATCTGCCGGAACAAAGCAACGCTGAAGACGCTTTTGTTCCCCTGCTGCAGTTCCCGGCGCATGTCCGCCACCTCCACCTGGGGCAGCAGTACTTCGTTATACCGTTTTTTCAGCTCCAGCCGCTTCAGTTCACCTGTTTCGCTGCGATAATAATTCACTACAGAAGGCGTGGCGCTGCCCATGATCAGCACCGCATCGTTGTACCTGGCCCGCTCCTCCGCCATCTCTCTGGTATCGTATTTCGGGGGATTATCCGCTTTATAGGAAGACTCGTGCTCTTCGTCCACCACGATGACCCCCAGGTCCTTTACCGGCGCGAAGACCGCCGAACGGGCCCCCAAAACGATCCGGGCCTCACCCCGGCGGATCCGTTCCCATTCGTCATACCGTTCTCCTTCCGAGAGCCGGCTGTGAAGGACCGCCACCAGGTCCGGGTCGAATTCACCCCGGAACTTTTCAATGGCCTGGATCGTCAGCGAGATCTCCGGCACCAGGACGATGGCAGTCTTGCCCTTCATCAAAGCTTCCCGGACCGCCTCCATGTAAAGCCGGGTCTTGCCGCTGCCGGTGACCCCGTGGATGAGGAAGCCCCGGTAAACCCCCTTTTGGATAGCAGCCCGGATCTCAGTGAAAGCGGCTTCCTGCTCTTCGGTGAGTCCGTTGAACCGTTCCCGGTCCGGCAGGACCGCCTTGTAGGGGTTCCGCCGTTTTTCCACGGTTCCCCGGTACACCAGTCCCTTTTTCTCCGCCGCCGCCATCACGGAATAATCGATGCCGAAATGCCGTTTCAGATCGCTCTTCAGCGCAGGCCCCTGCCGCAGGAGGATGTCGATGAGCTCCCTTTGTCTGCGGGGGCTTTTGGGGTTTTCCAGAAAGGCTTTCGCCTGCTCCGGGTCTGTGATCCTCAGCTGATCCTGGAGCTTTTTATATCCCGAAGGAACAAAACAGCGGATCGCGTCCACATAACGGCATAAGTACCGGCGCTTCATGACCTCGCACAGGTGCACATCCTCTTCCGTCAGAAGGGGCGTCCCCTTTCCCGAAACCGTTTTGATCCTGGACTCGTCGTATCCGGCCGCATCGCTGACCCGGAACACCACTGCGGTCCGGGTCCGGTTCCCGCTTCCAAAGGGTACCTGGAGGACGTCTCCTACCCGGACGTCGTCATCACTGCAGGCATAGGTGTAGAGCATATTCGTGGCTGCCGCTTTATTGTCCAGAGCTAACTGGATGTATTTCATGATCGTTTCTCCTATACTGCCGAAAAAAAGGACACCCCCGGGTGTCCTTCGTCAACCTATTCTTCCTCCGCCGGACTGTCAACGGAAAGCGTTTCCGCTGCTTCTTCCTCCGGAGCCGTTCCTTCCGGTTCCGCCTCTTCAGCGGCTTCCATCGCTTCTGCCTCTTCCTCATCCGGCAGTTCTTCCGCCGGGATGTAGGTGAACAGCCCCCTGGCGATCTCTTCCGCTGCGATGGATACCGGCTTGTCGGTCTCAATGGTGCTGTCCAGTTTGCGGTATCCCCTCTCCGGATCCCAACCGGCGATCAGGTCTCTGGCCCGCTTGGCTGCCATGGAAACCAGGTAGTACCGGCTTCCCGCTTTGTCTCTTAATTTATTGATCTCAGGATATAGCATTTCTATCGACTCTCCTTAAAAAATTGAACTGTGCTGTCGTATTTGTTCTTTGTGACCCGGCATTGTTCCGCCCGGATCACAGACTTCATGTCTTCCACCGCCGCATCCAGCTGGTCATTGATTACCAGGTAATCGTAATCCTTCAGGCATTCCACCTCCCGCTCGGCGGTCAGCAGTCTGTCGCGGATGCTGGCTTCGTCTTCGGTCCCACGTCCCCGGATCCGGTGTTCCAGTTCCGTGAGGGTGGGCGGTATGAGGAAGATCAGGATGCAGTCGGGGAACTTTTCCCGGACCAGGTATCCGCCCTGGACATCGATCTCCAGGATCAGGTCCTTCCCCTGGGACAGTTTCTCTTCCACGTCCCGGACAAGGGTCCCGTAACGGCATCCGAAGTTATGTACATGTTCCACAAATCCGTTTTCCTCGATCGTGCGAACAAACTCTTCTTCCGTCATAAAATAGTATTCCCGACCATGGACTTCTCCCGGCCGCGGTTTCCTCGTTGTCGCTGAAACGGAGAGTTCCAGATCTGTTTCGGCCAACACCCGTTTACAGACTGTTCCCTTCCCCGCTGCAGAGGGTCCTGACACGACAAATAACAACCCTGCCATAAGTGCCTCCCGTTATTCCTGCTTTTCCACCGGCTTATCCGCCAGCCGGTTTGCTACCGTCTCCGGCTGCATGCCGGAAAGGATGATGTGATCGCTGTCGGTTATGATAACGGATCGGGTCTTTCTGCCATAAGTGGCATCGATAAGCTTGTTCGTCTCTTTGCATTCCTGGATCATTCGTTTGATCGGAGCCGATTCCGGACTGACGATCGCGATGACTCTGTTTGCTGAAATGATGCTGCCGTACCCGATGTTCACTAATTTGATTGCCATGATTGTGTCTACCTCCATATGATTGCCGAAAAAAACATTGTCTAATTATTTTACTTCATTTTGCCCTTAAACACAATAGTATTACTCGATATTTTGTACTTGTTCCCTAATTTTTTCAATCTCACTCTTCATTTCCACCACAATATTCGTGATACCGATATCTGCGGATTTGGAGCCGGTGGTATTGGCCTCCCGGTTCATTTCCTGGACGATGAAATCCAGTTTTTTGCCATCCGGCTGACGGCTGTCCAGGATGATGGAGCTCATCTGACGGATGTGGCTGTCCAGCCGCACCAGTTCCTCCGTCACATTGGATTTGTCCGCGAAGATCGCCGCTTCTGTGATGATCCGATCCTCCGGCCCCTCCGCATTCCCGCCGATCAGATCTTTGATCCTTTCCGTCAGTTTATCCTTGTAGCTCCGGGTCACCTGGTCGGAGACTGCATCGATCTGCGCCACATATCCGGCGATGATCTGGCCCCGTTTGAGGATGTCCTGGGCCAGTTTCTCCCCTTCCACGATCTTCATGTCATCATGCCGCTTTGCCGCTTCTCTCACCGGGATGGACAGGGCATCAATGATCTCCTGTTCATCTTCCACATCCGGCACCGCTTTCATGACGTCCGGCAGCTCGGACAGGAACTGCAGGGTGATCTCGCCTTCCAGTCCGAATGTCTCCTTCAGCTCTTTCAAACGGTCCATGTACTGGGCCGCCAAAGCCGTATTGAGCTGGATATTGGTGTCTTCCGCCGCCACGTTCTCCACCATGATGGAAACGTCGATCTTCCCTCTTTTGGCGGTCTCCTTGACGATCGCCTTGATCTTGTCTTCCGCAAAGGAATACCGCCGGGGCATCTTCACGGAAATATCGCAGTACCGGTGATTCACCGATTTGATCTCCACGATGATATTTCTTTTTCCGTCGGAATACTCGCTTCTTCCGAATCCTGTCATGCTCTTGATCATAGTGCCTCCTTGATCTCGATCTCCGCCACCTTTTCCGCGGGACCTTCCATATATACCGTATCTCCTTCGATCCGGATCACCAGCTCCCCGCCGGGGACCTTCACGTGGATCCTTTCCTCCGTTTCCTTCAGCCGGGAAGTGATCAGGGCCGCCGAGCTGCTGCCGGTGCCGCAGGCCAGGGTCTTCCCGACGCCTCTTTCCCAGGTCTTCACTTCCAGGTGTCCCGGGTCGATGTAGCGGGTAAAATTGACATTCATATCTCTCAGGAAGATCGGCAGATTCTCGATCTCCTCTCCGTAAAGGGCCGGGTAATCCCGGTCATCATCCACGTAGATGACGCCGTGGTTCACCCCCAGCCTCACGCAGCTCATCCGCATCTTCGTTCCGTCCTTCAGGGTGATCAGGTGTTCCATGAAAGTCCGGTCTTCACATTCGATCCCGATCTCTTCCGCATCGAAAGTGAATCCCCCCATATCCACCACCACACTGGAGACCCGTTCCGACTCTTCCGTCACCCGGATCTGTTTGATGCCGTCTCCCGTCTCTACGGTAAACTCCTTTTTGTCCACCATGCCAATGTCCCGGGCAAATTTGGACAGGCAGCGGATCCCGTTGCCGCACATGGTATCCTCTGTTCCGTCGGCATTAAAAAAAGACATGCGGATATCACAGGTGTCCGAGTCCTCCAGGGCGATGAACCCGTCTGCCCCAACGCCGAAATGACGGTCGCAGATCTTCGCCGTAAAAGCGCTTTTATCTTCTTCTTTTATTACCATTGCACGGTTGTCCAGCAGCAAAAAATCATTGCCGCAGCCGTGCATTTTCCACAGGTGCATACTTCCTCCTCCGGCAGTTTGTTTCACTGCCCGATTGTGTTATAATATAACATTATACTGACAAATATCAAAATTCGCAACTATTCAGGAGGAAGAAGACATGCCTTTTGACGGGATCGTCACAGCCAGCGTCGTCCACGAGCTCAATGACCTTTTGAGCGGCGGGCGCATCGACAAAGTATATCAGCCCGACCCCATGGACATCGTCCTCTCGGTGCACCGGGGGAAGGAAAAATATAAAGTATTCATCTCAGCCAACAGTTCCGACGCCCGGATCCAGCTGATCACCCAGACTCCTCCCAATCCGGAGCAGCCCCCTACTTTCTGTATGCTTCTTCGGAAGCATATCCACGGCGCCCGGGTCCGGGAAGTCACTCAGATCGACACCGAGCGGATCGTGGAATTCCACCTGGACTCCTTCAACGAACTGGGCTACCCCATCACCAAAAAGCTCATTGTGGAGATCATGGGCAAGCACAGCAACATCACTCTGGTGGATGATGAAAAGGGGCGGATCCTGGATGCCATCAAAAAGATCTCTTTTGATGTGAACCGGTACCGGCAGCTGCTGCCCGGGATGCCCTATGTCTATCCGCCGAAGCAGGATAAGATCCCGGTCTATGAACTCCAAAAGGAAGATATGGATGCTTTGATCCGGAATGCTCCCGGACGGGTCCGGCAGGCCCTGGTGAACGGGATCATGGGATTCTCCACCTTCTTCGCCATTTCTCTGTGCAGCCAGGCCCGTGTGGACGACGACGCTCCCTGCTCTTCTCTGAGCCAGGGGGAGATCGACCGGCTCTACCGGGTATTCACCAACTTTGCGGAAGCGATGCGGGCAGGGGACTACCCTCCCACCGTCTGGATGGATGAGGAGAAAGCTCCGGTGGACTTCCACTGCTTCGACCGCAGGGACTACTCCCAGGTCTACGAAGCGGTCCGGTTCGATACCATCGGAGAAGCGGAAGAATACTATTACCGGCGCAAACGCACCACCAATACCCTCCGCCAGCGCTCCTCCGATCTGGAACGGATCCTGAAGAGCGCCCTGGACAAGCTCTATCTGAAAAAATCCAAGCTTTTGGAGGACCTGCTCCGGGCAGAGGATGCGGACGCGTTCCGGCTGAAAGGAGAGCTGCTCTTCGCGAACCTCCACCTGTTGAAGCAGGGACAGTCCGAAGCGGAGCTGGTGGACTATTACAGCGGTGATATCCTGAAGATCTCCCTGGATCCCCGGCTGTCTCCCTCGGAGAATGCCCAGAAGTATTATAAAAAATACAATAAATTGAAGACCGCTCAGGTCCAGAAAGACATCCAGCTTAAGGAAACGGAAAAAGAGATCGACTATCTGGAAGCCACTGCCCAGCTCCTGGAGGATGCAGAGGAATTCAGCGATGTCTCCCACATCCGGGGGGAACTGGTGAACGGCGGATATATCCGCCGCAGAGGTCC
>ODAI013713575.1_pt1 | contig 28680 bp, 30 predicted proteins | sample 1539321 | NCBI WGS metagenome assembly ODAI01 (sample SAMN02144231, study PRJEB22623) | gut metagenome | biome: sheep rumen | host: Ovis aries | place: New Zealand
CATGACAGGCTTCATTTCAGGCGAAAGTACGGGCGACTTCAGAAACTACGACTATCTTACAAAGGAACTTTTGAATCTCCGTGGAGAAGAGGAGCTTTCCGATCTCATGCAAAAATCCGCCCCAATCACGGCATTGTATAAAATCACGGACGCCTCCCAGTTCAATTCCGCAAGAAAAGTCACAATCGCGCTGAATTTTGGCATTCTCCCGCTTCTGATTCTGGCTTTTTTTGTTTTCATTCAGCTAAAGAGGAGGGGAAAATAATGACAGTCGGAATTTACGGCAGAATGTATATGGGAGCAGAAAAATGAAAAAAACGATTGCAGCAATCACATTGCTCGCATCTTTGTGTGCGAATATCTTTGCGGACGGAAAGCCTTCCTGGTATACGGAAGAAGTGCTGGTGAGCGAAATGGAAATCAGGCGCAAGAATTCCGAAGGCGTATATGCTGACTTTATCGACAGGACATTTTCTGCCTGCGCGCATGTTCGTGTTACAGATGAAATCCAGTCACTTGAAGAAGCACGCGCAAAAGCTGAAAAAGCCGCTTCGGAAAAACTCGATTCATATTTTAAGGACCACAAAGAAAATGATGCACTCAAAGGAAAGCATGAACTGTACAGCTGGAGCTATGATTATTCCCTTGAAAACGGCGGAGCCTATGTTCAGGTTCAGGTTGTAGTCAAAAAAGAAAAGCCAAAGGTAACTTCAGCAGCTTTATCGACGGATTCGAAAAAAAATCTTTCAGAGAATTCTAATATAGGCTCCCGCATAATCAGCTATGATTCAGAACGCATGACCCTCGTTGACAAAATTAATTTTGCGTCAGAAGAAGCCTTGGAATCCCACAAAGTCTCCCTTACCACAAAAGAAGATGAAAACGGAAACAAAATAAGCAAATATTCAAAGACAAAGCAGGCATTTTATTATCCGGACGGAGTTTTAATTCATGATACTACTTACAATCTTACAGACACCCTTTTTCAGTTCAATCTTAAGAATACCGTAAAAGGCCGCAAAACCCTGATTGTAATCAGAATTGATACCCTATACGACAACGATGAAATAGTGCTTTCATACAAAGGACAGGACTATAAATCAAAAATCGATAAAGACACGAAAAACCGCTGGCGTAATATCGTTTTTGAGATTGAAGAAGGCACCATTAGCGAATACAACCCGCAGTTTTTTATCAGGGAGTCAAAATCCAAGCAGGTAATCGGAAGTATTTTTGTTTACCAGTTATTGTAATTTTTAAAGAGGAAAAATGAAAAGAGACTTCTACATTAAAGCACTGTTTCTAGCCTTCGCTTTAGCCTTGTTTTCCTGCGCCTCAGTTCCGAAAACAGTTTTTCCGCCCGATGGAATCTATTCCTACGATTTTGAGCGCTATGTCGATTGCGTTGAGGTCACGGCAATGTACAAGGCCTACGGGCTGGACGCTTACCAGAACATCCTAAAAAAATCTTATGGAAACGCTGTTCTCATGCAGGCAGGGACTTTCGTCGAGCCTGAGACAAGGATTCTGATTTCAATCTCACCGACCGGGGAAGTCACAAGCCCCCAAAATCCCTCAATCACGGGAATTTACAAAAAGAACGGCGATTTTTTCTTTCAGGGATATTATGAGGAAAACTCTCAGATTTCAAAAATCACCATCAACGGAAGGCTTCTTCTTACAAAAGAGAGCGACCGGGCATCAGAAGATTTTGACGGCGACTTTATCCTGACCGATAACGGAAGCGAACGAAAGCAGAAAGTCAGAATCGAAAAGGGTCTTTATCTCTGGGAATACGAGGAAAAAGAGGAGGGCGATTTTGAAACATGGCCCGTTATTGTCTCTTCTGACGGAAGATTTCATTCCGGCTTTGACATGACCGTTCGCTCCGGCGTTAAGAATATGAGCGACATGCTCGTCTCAAGCACATGCGAATCTTACGGAAAAGTAAAAGCTGACGGAAGCATTCAGGTTCAGACAATCACGAAAAATTACGGAAGCGGGCAGAACGGGGAAGAAGAAAGGACTGACTTTTCAGGAGTCCGCGGAAGCGAGAATTTAAGCCAGATTTCAAAAGAAAAATCCACTGACTCAAAAATCAAAAGGACACTCACAAAAACAAGCGGAAAAATGCAGGTTCCCAAAAAAGAGAATCCGCCTGAATGGTACGCGGACTTCATCCCCAACGACAGCGATTTCCTTTACGGCTCGGCAAGAAAATCTCATGCCGACAAGGAAACCGCCCTCAGAATCGCCGAGCTTACCGCAGTATCACAGATAAAATCCAGCCTTGTCCAGAAAATTCTATCCAAGTCCGAGGCAGAAAAATCAATGATACAGGAAGGGGATGGCAAAACAAAAGCCGAATCAAGATTCTTCCGGACTGCAGAAACTTTTTCTTTGATGAAGATTCCCTATGAAGTGGCTGAAAGTTTTTACGACGAAAAGACAGGCACGGCTTATGTTGTGGTAAGGCTGGGCCGAAGCCTAGCAGAAAATATTTTGGAGGGGGAAAAATGAAAGTTATTTCTAAGAAAAGCATCGTATTATTTTTGGGTTGCATGATTTGTTCGGCAGCAAATTTGTCAAAACAGAGTAAGAGGAGAAAAAGTCAATGAAAAAGATTGTTTTTGCGGCAGTGTTTTTACTGAGTGCCTTTTATGCATTCTCGGACGACGGCGGGAGTTTTTATCCAGAGGACTGGACTTACGGAAACATCTACGTAAAAGAACCGAACGAAAAGATTGCGCTTGAAAAAGAGCTGATGATTGTGGAACAGTCTTCAAAATGGGCTTGGGAGGACGAAGCGGCAAAAACACTCAAAAAACTCCACGGAAACGAAGTCGAGGCGATTTTCGGCTTCAAGAACACAACGGCTCAAACTGTGGTTGTTCCTTGTGCTTTTCCCGTCGTCGTTTCAACGCAGGTTGCTGTTAAAAAGGACGGCTTTTTGTCTAATTGTATTGAAGTGGGAAACGGCTTTAATTCCAAGCTGGACATTCTCCAGGTCGCACTCGGCAGAAAACTCAAACTTGACGAAGAGCGTGGTTGGGACAAAAATATCTGGGGAACGACCGACGCAACAAAAGAGGAATTGCTTTCTTTGGACAAAAAACTAAGGACAATCCCAATCAATGACTATCTTTCCGAGCTGAAAAACTACAAGGCAAGCGAAACGCTCAGTCCCTGCCAGATTGTACAGGACGGCAAGAAAGTCGCCGTGCAGACAGTGGGAATCGAAACATCAATCGAAAAGCACGACGAATACACAGAAGCCCTGGAAGAAAGTTCGTATAGGCACGATCAGGCTGAAGTTTACACGATAAAAGTCGTCCTGCACTTTTTCCACGAGCTGAACTTCAAGCCAGCCGCCTCTTCAACATTGAGCGTAAAATATGCGATAGACGCAGCTAAAGGCGGACGGAGCAACCGACACAGCTTTGTTTACGATATTTCCACGGGCGGAACCTGGAAAGGCGATATAAAATCCTTCGTTGTCCTTACAGACAGCTCAATGGACATCAAAAACTCAAAGACAAAGTTCGAGATTACAGACCTCGGCGAGATGTGCAACTGGAAAAGAACATATTTATATTGTGCCGAAAACTACAAGCCACAGAAAGACGAATATTTTGTATTTGATTTAAACTCTTATGGTTATGATGATGATGTGTGGCTCTCAAACAGAAAAAGTATGCAGGATTTTGTTTCGGGCGTTCGCGCTTCCTCAGAGCTTTCCGGCTCGTATAAAATTGCGGGCAAAAAAGGCAATGAATGGGCGACACAGAATTCCGGAGAGTGCAACGAAGACAGTAACCTTGAAAACTCAACTTACGAAGCAAAGACTTCTTTTGACGGCAATCTTCTGAACGGCTGGGTTGAGGGAGTCAAAGGCGACGGAATTGGCGAATGGATTGAGTTCACGCTTTCAAAAAACGTTCTCGGACCTTTTGCGACGAACGGGCTTCGGCGTTTTGGCGGCAGCCTTAAGCGAGAGACAGAAAATGGCTTAGACTGGTACTATTACGATGAAAAATCAGACGAGCCTTACAATGTTTACAAAAACGCAGGCGGAATCAAAAGCACATGGGAGTCCAACAACCGCGTGAAGTCCATGCTTCTTTCGTCTGAGGGCAAAAACATCGCAGAACTACAATTTGAGGACAAATGTCTTGAGGTTTTGACAACTCCTGCTGACTGGATTTGGCAGAGCGCGGTGAAAAATCCGCAGCTTTTGAAAGCAGGCACATACCGAATGACAATCAACAGCGTCTACAAAGGCAAAAAGTGGGACGACACAGTTCTGGGCGAAGTGTGGTTCGTTCCGATTGGGGACAAGGCGGGAAAAGCCATCTTGAACGACGACTTTTTCAAGAAGCCGATTCTTCAAAAAACAAGTCAGTTTTTGTTTTCAAAATAGAATTACAGGAAGGTGAGTAAAAAATGACCAGACAAAACAAATTTCTTTTAAAAATTCTTCTCGCATCTATTTTGATTTTCGCCTTTTCCCTGATTTTCTCAAAAAAAGAGAGGAACGCGGCGAAATCTGTTGAATCTGCAATACTGAACCCAAGCCACAAAAGCGAAGTAAGCCTGATTGAGATAGGGACGGGCGAAAGCGGCACTATCACGCTAAAAAAACAGGGGGATTTCTGGCTCCTCTCAAAAGAAAGCGAAAAGGGACAGACAATATGCACCATAGCGGACTCAAAAATCATCAACTCACTGATTGAAAATGCCGCAAAAATTCGGAAGCTCTACGCTATCTCAGAGAAATTTTCTGATTATGAAAGGCTGGGGCTCACGGAAAACTTAAGCACAAGCATAAGTTTTCTTAAAAACAATAGCAGCTTGTATACAAAAGTACACTTTGGCTATTCAGATTCCCTCACAAACAGGATTTTTCTTCGCTCAGAAAGCTCAAAAGCCGCCTACGAGTGCGAAAATGACTTTCAGCAATACCTGACGACTCAAACAAACTACTGGTCAGAAGGAGAAATTTTTCCTGAAATCGAAAATCCTGTAAAAATCACGCTTAAAATAAATGAAGGTTCGGAAGTTTCTCCTGAAAAAACACTGAGCCTCGAAGAAAAATCCCCGAATTTCACCCAAAAGACAGGCACGCTTCTTTCATTACGACATGGAAATATTTCCGAGCCAAAAGACAATTCTCATGAAGAAGCGGGCAAATCTGGAAAAAGCAGGGCAATTCTCACAATTCAAGACGGAAACGGCAGAATCGCCAGGCTGACTTTCTACGCATTGCAAGACGGCTCCTATTTTTACACAAAAAACGTCACGCCAAGCGAAATCGACAGTCAGGAAACAAGATTCGCCCTTTATTCAGAAAACGCGACGTACGAGATTTCAGAATGGACTTATAAGCGGATAATCTCGCTTTTTTAAGCAATCGCCGCCAGCACTGCAAAAGACAAAAAATTATACAGCCCATGAACCGCGAACGAAATCCAAATCATCTTTGTTTTTACCATACAGACTCGGAGGATGATTCCGCAAACAAGGGCATTCAAAAATCCAAAAAAGCCCAGGTATAAATGGGGAAGTGCAAAAAGAATAAGGGAAGCTGTCTCAGCAATAAGCGAAAGCCTTAGGTTTATTTTTTCATTCTGAGGATTTTTCCGCACCTTGAATAAAAGCTCCTTCAAGGCTCTAGGAAGATAAAAACGATAAATCACTTCCTCAAAGAAAGCCGCAAAAATCACGCCGAAGACAAAATCAACTTTTCCGAGAAATCCTGCTGGAAAGACGACAGAATGAAGCCCCGCCTTGCTTCCCGCAAAAAAAGCAATCAGCTCAAAAATCACCGAAGAAAGGCAAAGGGCGCCAAAAGTGACAAGGGCATTGCTGGAATAAAGAAAAAAAGGCTGCCTCTCAGACAAAATTTCCTCTTCAAAAATCTTCCCCTTAAGCGCAGAAATATATATCAAAAATGCTATAGCTCCCAAAAGAAAAGTGGAAAAAGGGTAGAAAGCCACAAATTTATCATTCCGCTCCACAAAAAACTGAAAAACAATCGGCGGAATCACCAGAAAGAGAAGAACATAAAGAAAAACAAGCCAAGCAAAAAAACTTTTTTTCATCAGAAAATAGCCAAAAGCAGACTCTCTGCAAAGAAAGAGTAATCAAAATATGTCCGAAATGCAAAAAAAATGGGCGGAGTCGGGGTTCTGACAAAAAATCGCTTTGAAGAGCGAAGCGTCCCGAAGGGCTTCAACCGCGATTTGTTTGGCAGGTTCCCGACGGGAGCCCATTTTTTTGTAAGCTGATTGCAGCTTATTTTTGATTAATATTTCGAATCCGCGAAACCAATCCAGCCTTCGTTCTCGACGAGAGCCTTTTCAAATCCCTCAAGCTTGAATGGATAGCTCTTTGAAAGGCTGCCAGCAATGAGCTTTACCTTCCAGGTTCCGTCTTCTTTCTGTTCGATTTTGCACTCGCAGTCCTTGTTGCCGAAAGTGCGGAACATGTCATCAATGTCTTTTTTTGGCATGTTGAGAGCCAAAAGACCGCAGTTGTACATGTTCTGATAGAAAATTCGTGCAAAGTTCGGGGCGATGACGGTGTAGATTCCGTTCACTTCCAAAGCCCAGGGAGCATGCTCACGGCTTGAACCGCAACCAAAATTCTCGCGGGGGATAATTACCTTTTTGTTAGGAACATCGCGTTTTGCATCGAATCCTTCAAGTTTAAGATCTTCAAGAAGGTAAGGCTTGAGTGCCTGTTTTGAGACTTCCGTAAGATATTTTGCAGGGATGATTTCGTCAGTATTGATATCTGAGCGATCCAAGAAGAGTACATCTCCACCAAAAGCTTTCATAGTTTTCTCCTTTTAAGCTTCTATAATAAAACGGCTTAATTAGCCTTTGTAAAGTTCAGAATTTGCGATAGTTCCGGTAATTGCCGTTGCCGCAGCGGAAGCAGGGCTCATCAAGTGAACCATGCCGCCCTTACCCATTCGACCGTTGAAGTTGCGGTTTGTGGTTGAGGCACAGACTTCGCCCTCAGCGAGAACGCCGTTTGACATACCCAAGCAAGCGCCGCAAGTCGGGTTAGTTACGCAGAAACCTGCATCAAGGAAAATATCGATGATTCCCTCGTCCACAGCCATCTTGTAGATTTTCGGAGTTGCAGGAGAAACGATTCCGCGGACTCCGTCTGCAAGATGGTGGCCTTTGAGAACTTTTGCCGCAATTCTAAGGTCAGAGATTCGTCCGTTTGTGCATGAGCCGATGTAAACCTGATCGACTTTTGTGCCTTTCATGTCAGAAATCTTTTTAATCTGATCCGGCTTGTAGTTGATAGTGCAGACAGGAGCCAAGTTTGACAAATCTTCAGTAATGACTTTTACATACTCAGCGTCGTCATCGTCACGCCATTTTGCGTAATCAGCGATAGCATCTTCCTTTGATTTGTATTCGTCTTTGATGAATTCCCAAAGGTAATCAACGGTTTTTGCGTCAGGGAAACAGATTCCGCTGGTACCGCCGGCTTCGATTGCCATGTTACAGAGAGTCATTCGCTCTTCCATATCCATGTTGTCAACGACCGGGCCTGTGAACTCGATAACGCAGTTTGTGGCTCCGTTTACGCCGATTTTACCGATAAGGTGAAGGATTACATCCTTTGCGTAAACGCCTTCTTTAAGTTTGCCGTTCAATACGAATTTGATTGATTTTGGCTCACGGAAAGAGCAAACGCCCTTAAGGATTCCAACCTCAAGGTCAGTCGTGCCGACACCAGCGGCGAAAGCACCGAAGGCTCCGTGAGTACAAGTGTGGCTGTCACCCATGATTACAGTATAGCCCGGTCGGACAAAGCCTTTTTCGGGGAAAATGGCATGGCAGACACCGTTTGCACCGATATCGAAGAAGTCTTTGATATTGTTGCGGTGAGCCCAGTCACGCAAAATCTTTGACTGTGTTGCAGTTTTGCTGTCTTTTGAAGGAGTTACATGGTCGATGACAGCCTTAATCTTTGTGGCATCGAAAACACGGTCTTTGCCCCGCTCAACCAAATCATTGATTGCGACAGGCGTTGTGATTTCATGACAGAAAACGCGGTCAAGTTTGAGAACATAAGTTCCCGGAAAGGGAGTGTCAACAAGATGTGACTCAAAAATCTTTTGGGCGATTGTTTTTCCCATTTTTTATACCTCTTTATAAATGTCATGCCGAAAAAATCAGCATCTTTAATTTACTACATTAACTGGCTTTCCTGCCATGAATGCTTTGATATTCCCGATTGCGATGTCAAGCAAGCGAAGCCGGGTTTCTTTTGGTGCCCAAGCCAAATGGGGCGTAATAAGGCAATTCGGGGCTTTATAGAGCGGACAATTTTTGCTCATTGGCTCTTCCAAAAGAACATCCGCCGCATAAGCCGCGATTTTTTTAGAATCAAGAGCCGCCCTTACATCTTTTTCGCTAATCATTCCGCCACGAGCCGTGTTTATGAGAATTGCGGAAGGTTTCATAAGAGAAAGAGTGTTTTCATTAACCAGCTCTGTTGTTTCAGGAGTGAGGGGCGCATGAAGGGATAGGAAATCTGATTTTTTGAACAAATCCTCAAGAGAAACAGAAGAAATTTCAGAAAGTTTTGAAGATGGAAGGGAAAGGCAATCCAAGCCCTTTTTAAAAGATTCCTCAGAATGAGCGTGTACGATAACCTTCATGCCGAAAGAAAGTGCGATTTCTGCCACCTTCTGACCAATATGGCCGAAACCAAAAATGCCTAAGGTTTTGCCGGAAAGTTCCGTGAGGGGGGAGAGCCAGTAACAAAAATCAGGATTTGAAATCCACTTGCCCTCGTGAACAGAAGCTGAATGAGAAGCCACAAGATTTGTGAAATGAAGGATAAAAGCAAAGACATGCTGGGCAACCGCATTGGTACTGTAAGAAGGAATATTAGTAACCGTGATTCCGCGCTCGCGGCAAGCCTTTGTGTCAACAACATTGTAGCCTGTGGCAAGAACGCCAACATAGCGAAGACGAGGACATTTCTCGATAATTTCGCTTGTGATTCGGACTTTGTTTAAAAGAATGATTTCGCTGTCGCCGATTCGCTCGGCAACGAGTTCTTGAGGAGAACGATCGTATACTGTAAATTCACTTGCAAGAGCCTTTACTCCATCCCAAGAAAGATCCCCAGGATTGAGACCATGCCCGTCAAGAACTGTTATTTTCATATAAATGCCGTTAGCCTAAAACCGCAATTCCAGTAGATGAGATAGCGGCATTGATGGCATCCTCGATACCACCCACACCTTCGTCAAAATCTACAAGAACTTGTGATTTATCAGGATTTGCATTGCAGCTTGTGACTCCTGCTACAGCTTTAACCGCAGCATCAACTTTTGCGGCTACATCAGGGTCGAACATGCCGTCAACATAAATTTTTTTCTGCATTTATGATTACTCCAAATTGCGTGATTTCCTAATTATAAACGGTATATCGGAAAAATTCAACAAAAATAGTCTTAAGTCGTTTTTAAAAAACCACTTTATTCGGCGAGTTTTTTCCCGTTCCCCTGAGTCTCTGCAAGAGTTTTCCCCAGCTGACCGCAGGCTCCACCGATTTCCCGTCCTCGCCGAGTCCTGAGCGTCACATTGATTCCAGCCTTTTCAAGATGATAGACGAAATTCTTACATTCCTTTGCGCTGGGCTCGCTGAATTCCAAGCCCTCAACCGGATTCCATGGAATAAGATTCACATGAACATCAAGACCGCGGGCAAAATTTATCATGTTAGTCGCGCTTTCAATGCTGGTGTTAGTGTCATGGAGCAAAGCCGCTTCCAGTGTGACCCGCTTACCTGTTTTTTGGGCAAAATAGTCTATTGCCTTTCGCAATTCGGGCAGGGGATTAGTACGGCAGATTGGCATGAGTTTCTCGCGGAGCTCGTTATCAGCCGTGGTAAGGGAAACAGCCAGTCGAATCTGAGGACCGTTATCCGCCAGATCGTAAATTCCTTTGATTACGCCTGAAGTTGAGAGGGTGATTCTTCGTCCGGAAAGGGCACGGCCCTCTTTATTCGTGAGGATTGCGATTGCTTTCCGCACATTAGGAAGATTCATCATCGGCTCACCCATGCCCATAAAAACAATATTATCAAGATTTCCGGCATGTTTTTCCAGAGCCAAAAATTGCTCCACGATTTCGCCTGCTGTAAGATTTCTCGCAAGTCCTAAATGCCCTGTCTGGCAGAAAGCACAGTTCATGGCGCAGCCTACCTGACAAGAGACGCAGGCAGTCTTCCGCTCCTCACGGTCAGTTAGAAGAACTGTCTCAACGGCAAGACCGTCAGAAAGAGTAACCTGCAATTTGATTGTGCCGTCCGGATCTTTGAGAACCTTAGAAACGGAAGTAGAGCGGAGAGTTGCCTTCTGTGAAAGCTGGTCGCGAAGTTCTTTGGAAAGGTTGGTCATCTCGTCAAAAGATTCTGCTCCCTTTCCAATCCACTGAAAAATCTGCTTGCCCCTAAAAGACTGTTTTAGGGAAAGAGCCTGACATATTTCCTCTGGCAGAAGCCCTGCTAAAGCTGTTTTATCGTCCATAATTTATATATGATACAATAAAACAAAAAAATTATACAGACTCTCTTTCAAGGCGGTTGAGCATGTCGGCGACTGCAGGTGAGCGAACGCCATAGCGAGAAACATTCTTCAAAGTTTCGATAGCCTTTGGTTTCTGCCCCAATTTAACATAGCAATCAGACAAATCGATATAGAAGCGGAAATTCTTCGGGTCCCCTTTAATCAAGCCCTGCAAGCGTTCTGCAGCCTCTTCGTAGCGACCTTCACCCTTACAGATTAAAGCCAAGCCCAAAGCCGCGTAGACATCAAATTCGATATCCATTGCCTTATTATAATATTCTGCGGCTGTTTTGTAATCGCCCGTATTTCGGTAGGCATCGCCCGCACGAGTGAGGATTACTTTGTTTTCAGGATCCAGCTCAAGGATTTTATTCCAGTATTCGATTGAGCGGAACTGCTGGTTCATACCACGGTAACAGTCAGCCAGCCCAAAGAGAGCATAGAAATTGTTGGGTTCCTTTTGCAATGCCCTCTCAAAATAAGTAACACCTTTTTCAAAAGTTTTGAGTTTTCGGTGACAGTTTCCGATTGAAGTAAGGACCCGGATATCAACGAAATCAACATTCTTTTCCAGCATTTTCGTCCAATAGTAAAGCGCATCACGATATTCTTTAAAATCGTAGTGAAGATGACCAAGGCCGATGAGGGCATAAGAATTATCCTCTTCCATGTCAAGGACAGAAAGATAAAGCTCTTTTGACTTTTTAAAATCACGGATTTTTCGGTATGCGTCGGCAACACGGGTAAGAACCGTAATATTACGATCATCATGAACAAGGTACTGCTCCCAAATTGCAATTGCCTTGTGATACTGATTCATAGCCTTGTAACAATCTGCCAAACCGAAGAGGGCATAATTGTTTCCAGGATGATAATCAAGACATTTTGAATAATATTCGACAGCCTCGTGGAAATGCCCCTGCTTACGCTCTGCGTCCCCCAAACCCACAAGGGCATAATTATTGTTCTCGTCAATTTTCAGAATTTTATAAAAAGCATCTTTAGCCTCATCAATTCGATTATCTTTGATAAGCTGATAACCCTGCTTTGACAAGTCAGAGATTTCTGCGGAAACACCACCCTCTGGAACGAAATCGACCTCGGCCTGTGGAATATCAAAGTCTTTGAACAATTCATCGCTCATGTTTTCCTCACTTTTTTAAATATTTTTATTTTTATTTAAGCAATATCGAAATGATACTAGCTATTTTTTCGTAAACTGCCTCTGATTTCGCCCGATTATTAGCTAAAAGATAATATTTGAGCGCAATGAGAGAACGGTTTTGTTTCATGTAAAGATCGCCAATCCGGGCAAGCCCGTCAGAATAGCCAGTGGTAACAAAAATCCTGCAAGCGGCATCGTACTTACCTTCATTAAAAAGCACATTGCCTTTGCGATTGAGAACAGCTTTTTGCTCGGAAGACAAACCCTGCATTGGTTTATCAGTAACTTTGATAAATCCCTCAGGGATGCTGTGAGCAGCCAGAGTGTTTTTTACTTTTGCTTCATCCAACTTTTTTACCTGATGACAATTTTACATATACTTATGTTATCATAATTTAGTCAAAAGTCAATATAATTTAAGTTAATTTTTGGAATAAAAATGGACGATTGATCTGCCATAAACACGCTTATCTTTGAGCATTAGCGAGCCAATCTGATCAGGAAGCATATCCTCTTCAGGAAAGTGAATCATGACCAAGCCGCCGTTATTTACCAGCGAGCGTTTTTCGATTGTCTTGAGCAAATCAAGGCGATACTTATACGGAAAAGGTGGATCCAAAAAAATATAATCAAAAGTGTCTTTACATCTTTTAAGGAAGAGTTCAACGGCCATAAAATGACAAGCGATTTTCACGCCAAGTTCTTTTTCAGTGATAGAGACATTTTCAAGCACCTGCTTTATTTTAATTTTGTCTTTTTCGCAAAGCTGAACTTCTTTTGAGCCCCTGGAAACAGCTTCAATCGCAATCGTACCGCTGCCAGAAAACAAATCTAGCCAGGATTTACCGTCCAAATCACCGAGGATTGCAAAAACAGACTCCCTCATTCTGTCCATAGCCGGTCTGATTATTCCGTCCGGGCATTTTATTATACGACCTTTTAATGTTCCGCCAGTAATACGCATATTTTTTTCCTTGTTTAAATAAGATTATGAATTCGGATTCAAAGACCAAAAAATGACATTATGGGGAAGCTTCTTGTTTTCTTTTGCGTAATCAAACGCAGTCTTTCCAGTCGAATCTTCAATTTGTTTTTTTGATGCCCCATTTTTTAGCAGCCATTCAATTATTTGAGTATTTTTGTTCGTCTGGCAAGCAATCATGAGCGGCGTTTTTCCATTATATGGAATATTAAGAGAAACACCTCTGTCAATAAAAGCCTGTAGGACATAGGGTTTGTTCAGATTAGAAATTCCATAAGCCAACGCACCACGAGCCTGCTCTGAATCAGCAGGGTAGGTATCAAGCAAAAGCGAAAGAACCTCAGGATTATCAGAAAAACCAGCGGCAAGCACAAGGGCTGTAAGACCATAAATATTCTTAAGCGAACAGTCAGAGCCTTTACACAAAAGAAGTTTCGTAACATCAGCATTCTTCTGAAACCTAGCCGCATACATTAAAGCAGTCCAGCCATCATTATCTTTCGCATTGATATCAGCACCAGAATAGATAAGATTCTCAATCAGCGGAATATCACCTTTCTTGGCTGCAAACATCAATTTTGTCCTGCCAACAGAGTCCTTTTCGTTCGCACCTTCGATAATTTTCCGCTCAGCTTCTTCAGCCTCAATAAGGCTTTCTGGAATCTTCATGTCAGAAAGCTCATTATTACTTGCATAGTCATACAAATAAATGCTCTCAGGGATAACCGATGGAGAAGCCAGAGCTGTCAAATCAAGCAGTGAATTCACATCAGAAGAAGTGTCAACTTCCTCAATTACATTTGCCTGCTCCTGAAGTTCTACAGTCTCTTCTCCGATGGAAACAGAGTTTTCTTCCGGGATAAGGCTTTCTTCTGTGACAGGGCTTTCTTCAGGGATAGGCTCTTCATCTGGGACAGGGCTTTCTTCAGGGATAGGCTCTTCATCTGGGACAGGTATTTCTTCTTTTAAATCAGTTTCCGACTCACTTTCTTTTTGAGGTTCATGCGCATACAAAGAAAGCAAATCGAGAATTTCTTTAGATTTTGTCGCATTAAATCGCGCATAATCAAAACTTGTTAATCCGTTATTATCCTGATGAAGAATCCGTTTTTCTTTTTTTGAATTACTTTCGGCCTCATAAGAAAGAACATTGCTTATAACATCGATGTCATCTTCATATTGGCAGGCATACATAAATGCAGTAACTCCATTTTTCGTCACTGAATCAGGGGAAAGATCGGCTTGTCTGAGAATCAAATCAATAATTGCATTGTCTCTATTATTTTTTAACGCTGCCATGAGCAAATTTTCTTTTTCCGATGAACGAGTATGTTTTTTGAAAGAGTAATCAGTCTCAATTGCACGCCGAATTTCACTCTCAGATCCACTTTCAACAAGTTTAAATACATTGTCAGTCCATGGAAAAGCTGATAAGGCTGCAAGAGAAAAGAAAAATATAATTCGTGAACCGAATTTTTTCATTCCTAAAAAGTATAATTCACTTTATTTAGAATTTAAACCAACTTCCGTCAGTTGTAAGATACCAGTCTGCAAGCACGGTGTTGAGACTCGGATTATACCAGCTGATGGAACCGTCACGATTCAAAACAACCATTTTGCTCTGGGTCTTCACTGTTTTTATCGGCATAGAAGCTGAGCGCCTGTACAATAAATCTCGGCGTGTCGAAAGGTTATATGATCGAACCTGACTTTTTCCTATGTTTGTAAACAAAACATTTCCATACAGCGAAGCAAAAGCTTCACTGTCTTCATCAGTGATTGAACTCAGATAACGATACGCTTTAGTCTGAGGTTTGTAAGCAAAAATCGAAGTAGTGAGTTTCTTTGTCTGGGCATTCGTATAAATTGTGATTCCATAGAATTCAGAACTATTCTGATTCGGATCGAAACTAAGCGAGTAGGCGACATTACCTTTCATAGAAAGAGGGACGGTTTCCTGTGTGTTTACATTAACATAGATTAGAGGCACATTAGGAGAAGAACCGCTTGATTTTGCAATATATAAATCAGTTTCATTGAAAAGAATCGCGTCCTGAATGCTAGTTCCTTGATAAAGTTGTTTTTTCTTAAACGATTGAATATCAATCATATTTACAGAAGAATTTGACTCAACATCAATCAAAGAGTTGCCGTACAATTTAAGAACTTGGACAGTACCCACCGGTGCAAAAAGCTGCGTAGTTCTTCCACTTGAAAGTTCCATCATAACAACGGCTTTCTTGGAATCTTTCGACCACAAAATAATATTCTCACCATAGGAAATGATGTTCGTATATCCAGAATTTGAAGCTTTTCTGTCAACATTTGCATTATCGTATGAAGAACGGAAAATGGAGTTAGGCGTAAGGAAGTAGAAATCCTCACCAACAGCAGCGACATCGTAGATTTTATCATACATTTTGTCAGTAAGAGCCTGCAAGACATCAACACGCTCGGCCTTAACATAATCAAATTTATAGACATTACCAAAATTCGTTCCGGCATATATTTCTTCATCAGCAAGGTTTGCGCATACGACAGACTCACCAGTTTTTAGTCCTGAAAAAGTACGCTGGATTTCTGGAGCGATTACAGCCTTATTTCTGTCATTTGCGACCTTAAAGAGCTTAAACTGCCTGTTTTCATTCACAATGTAATATAAATCTTTAGAAGAGTTTGAACCGATGAGAACTGGATTTGCAGACCGATTTATTGGGAATCGTCCGATTGTGTTTCCAATTGCCAGAACAACAAGTAATTCATTTTCACGGATGCCGGCTCCAAAACGACTGTTGTTGAACATACAGAATTGAGACAAATCATACTCTGTATTGAAAGATTCTTTTTTCTCGCCGTTTTTCAGATTGTAGTATGAAAGGATTCCTTTTGGAGAATACATTACGACAGAATTTTCCGTATCAGATGTTTGGACATAATTTACTACACCCGTATTCCCCTTGATTTTGTTACGGATGACAGATCCATTGCTTGAATTAAGGAAAAAAGCTCCGCTTACGCTCGCCGTACCGCAGATAATGTAAGTTCCTTTTGCTGAATAGGCAAGACTTGTGAGAGAGTCCGTAAAACGAAAGGCGAATTTTCTCGTAAAATTCTTCCAGTTCCAGACAGAAACGCGATTTAATGAAGCTCCGTCACTTTCGTAAACGGCGATTTCGTTTCCGTTGGGGCTTCGGGCAATCATCTTAATAGGCAGGTCAGAAATCTGATAGTGTTCGCCAATGCCGTCTTCAGTCCACTTAATTAAGAATCCGTCGTTTCCAGCAGAAAAAACCGAGCCGTCAGAATTTTCAAGATATGCGACATTTGAAACCGCGCCAGAATGAGATTGGGTAGAAATATGGGACTGAGCATAAATTAGAAATGAGGAATTAGCAATTAGGAATAAATGTATTAAAATGTGAGAAAGATTTTTAAAAATCACTTTATTTTGCATTTATAAGCTCCGAAAAATAGTGAAAATCACCGCTCAGGGCCAGCATAAAAAGACCGGCGATAATGGCAATTCCTACATATTGTACAACATTTCGCGCTTTTGGGGAAACCTTGAGACCGAAAATCGCCTCGATAAGAGATGTAAGCACAAGGAATCCGTCAAGAATCGGAATCGGAAGCAGGTTCATGATAAAGAGCGACACACTTATTAAAGCCATGAAATTCAAAACAGATACAATCCCGCTCTTAAATCCTGCAGAAAAGCCTGATTTTGCAACATTTCCGAGCATTGAAGTTATTCCGGCCGGTCCGCGAACTGATTCAGAAGCCTTTACTTCCCCCTTAAAAAGCATTGCAATTCCCTTAAAAGAAAGCTTTATTACCTTAAAAGTCTCAAAAAAACCACGAGCAAGAGCCGGAAAAAACGAATATTTTTTTGCTTCTTTTCTGACTAATGTATCTTCATCCGAAACACTCATAATACCGATTTTTCCAGCACCTGATTTTTCATCCCTATCAGTATGAACTGTAAACTCCAGTTCTCTTCCATTTCTGTCAACAATTACCTGAATATCTTCGTCCGCATGAGCAGAAACTTCTTCAACCAAATCGTCAAAAATATTAATTTCGCATTGATTTATCCGGATTATTTTATCTCCGCTCAATATTCCTGCATCTTTTGCAGGAGAATGAAGTTCCGGATACTCTTCAGTTGCGAGTCTTACAGTATTTCCGAGGTAAATTTCCGTATATCCTGTAATCGCAATCACAAAAAAAGCAAAGACAGAAAAGAGAAAATTGGAAAGAGGACCCGCAAAGCCGATAAAAGCCCTGGAAATCGCCTTTACGCCGTAAAATGAATCTTTTTCCACCGCCGTATTTCCATTGTAGAATTCCTCAAAATCCTGCTCGCCCTTCATGGCACAGTAACCGCCGAAGGGGAGAAGGGAAATACGCCAGTCAGTACCATGCCATTCTTTATGAAGGAGAACCGGCCCCATACCGATTGAAAAAGCCTCAACTTTTACCCCGGAAAGACGGGAAGCCGCAAAATGCCCCAGCTCATGAATAAAAACGAGAAAACCAAGAAAAATAATTCCAATTATAATTGACATTTTTTCCGAGCCAGCCTGTCTGCCTCAAAGACATCGCTTAAATCCCGCGGGATTTTACTCCAGTCCGAGCCGTGGAGAACATTTGCCACCATTTCGCCGATTTGCAAGAAGCCGATTTTGCCGTCGATAAAGGCCTGAACCGCAATTTCATTTGCCGCATTGAAAACAATGGGATAAGAGCCGCCTTTTTCAGCAGACTCAAAGGCAAGGGCCAGCATGGGAAAATCATCCATACGGGGCTTTTCAAAAGTGAGGGTGCGTTTTCCGTCGGCGGTGTCGGTTAAGTCAAATGGCTTCATAAAATCACTTTTTACTTGAGGCCAGTCAAAAGCCTGTAAAATAGGATGCTTCATGTCTGGCTCAGAAAACTGTCCGTACACGATTCCGTCCTTTGTGCGCACCAGGGAGTGAATCACGCTTTGTGGATGAACTACGACCTGAACCTGGCTGGCTTTTACATCAAAAAGACGGACAGCCTCAATCACTTCAAGCCCCTTGTTGCCGAGAGTGGCCGAATCAATCGTAATTTTTACGCCCATATCCCATGTAGGATGCTTGAGGGCGTCAGCGACTGTGACCGAAGCGAGTTTTTCCCTGGGGAAAGTACGGAAGGGGCCGCCGCTCGCCGTAATTATGATTTTATCAATATTTTCTTTTTTGCACTGGTGGATAAGGGTAAAAATTGCCGAATGCTCAGAGTCCACGGGAAGAATCCGGGAGCCGCTTTTTTTTGCCGCCTCAAACATCAGGGGGCCTGCCATAACCACAGTCTCTTTGTTGGCCAGGGCTAAATCAAGTCCTGCCTCAAGAACCGTCATGCTGGGAAGAAGACCCGCGCTCCCTGCGATTCCGTTTACAACGATGTCAGGCTTAGTCTCGTCAAGAAGCCGCTTGATTCCGTCGATTCCATCGGTTTTCGTAAGTGAAGAAGGGCAGGAGAATTCTTTAGAAAGAGCTTCAAGCTCAGCCTTTTTTGAATTTGCCGTTAAACCGCAACAGACAAAACGATCGCGTTGATTACGCAGAATATCAAGGGTACTGCTACCGATTGAACCGGTAGCGCCGAGAACAAGAATTTTTTTCATAACCTAGAACAAGAAATTGATTCCAAAATAGTAAACAGGAGCGACAAAAACAATACTGTCAATAGAATCAAGAACTCCACCGCGACCAGGAATTATAGTACCAGAATCTTTCACTTCGGCAGAACGCTTTATAACCGATTCTACTAAGTCTCCGGCAATCGCAACAAAAGCAACAAAAAATCCAAAAAGAAGAATTTTTACGACAGAACCATAAAAAATCTCAGGAAAAAGCAAATGAGCGACAAAGGCTGTAAGCATTGTACCAGCAAATCCACCAAGGAAACCTGCGATAGATTTATTTGGACTAGCTTTTATGAAGCCTTTATTGTTTTTTCCAAAAAGAATTCCAAAAAACCATGCCACTGAGTCACACATGCAAACCATAAGGAAGAAAAATGCGATAAATTCCCTTGAATGCTCGTGAATAGTCATGCGAGACACAAAACTAGGCAAGAATCCTGCATAAAAAATAACAAACACAGAAGTAACGAGATGAGAAAGAGAATTTTCGAATGAATTTGCACTTAAAACTTCATAAGCCATACACAATAGAAGTACAAATAAAAAAGCATAGTTTATAATGGAAACCTTAAATTCTAACAAAGCAGCCAAGGCAGCGATAAAAGGAATGATAACAGACGCAATCAAAACTACAGGACGAGCCTGAAGAGAAAATTTATGAGCAAGCATGGCATACAACTCACTGGTCGCAAGCAAAGATGCCGCAAAAACCAGGACATGAAGCGCAATATGATGAAACTGATTAAACCACACAAGGCAGATAACTAAAGGCAAGCCAATAAAAAAAACAAGCAATCTCTGCACAACTTTATTCATAAATCCCCACCATTACGAATTCGGAACAGCTCCGAACCGTCTGTTTCTCTGCTGGAATTTTTCAATATCAGCAAAAAACTCATTCTCATTATAATCCGGCCAGAGCGTATCTGTAAAGACAAACTCTGCGTAAGCACACTGCCAAAGCAAGAAATTACTAAGACGCTCTTCACCGCCAGTGCGAATCATAAGATCCACAGGGGGAAGTGAAGGAATATCAAGTGATTTTGAAACCAACTCTTCGCTTATATTTTCGGCAGTTACGCCACTTTGGACAATTTTTTTGATTCCACGGACGATTTCGTCACGACTTCCATAATTTATGGCAAGAACGCATGTGGTTCCAGTAAAATGCTCTGTATCTTTTTTTGCGTTAAGAATTTCTGTCTGAACATCGGCAGGTAAACCGCTCAAATCACCAATATGCTCGACTTTGATTCCGTTTTTTTTGTAAAATTCAAATTCGGCGCGCAAGTGACCTTTAATAAGAGACATTAAATAACCAACTTCTTCCTGAGCGCGCTTCCAATTTTCGGTTGAGAAAGTGTAAAGAGTAACATATTTAATTCCGAGTTTTGCCGCCGCCGCCACAATTTTTTTTGCACTGGTCAAGCCTTCTTTGTGACCAGCTGTTCGCGGCAATCCCCGTTTTTTTGCCCAGCGGCCGTTACCATCCATGATGATTGCAACATGCTCTGGCAGGCCGCGGGCAATTATTTCTTCGGAAGTCATTTAGGCCATGATTTCCTTTTCTTTGGCGTCACAGACAGCCTGAATGTCTGCGATATATTTATCAGTGAGTTTCTGAAGGTCGTCAGTCTCTTTTTTAAGCTGATCTTCGGTAATCTCACCGGCTTTCTGCTGCTTTTTAAGATCGTCGTTTCCATCACGGCGAATATTTCGGATTGTTGTTTTGTAATTTTCACCTACCGATTTAGCCTGTTTTGCCAATTCCTTGCGTCGGTCTGCGGTGAGGGCAGGGATAGCGATTCGAATCACTTTTCCGTCGTTTGAAGGATTCAAGCCCAAATCAGCGACAAGGATTGCCTTTTCGATTTCTGTAATGAGAGATTTGTCAAACGGAGAGATAACGACAGTGCGTGCCTCTGGAATAGAAATCTGAGCGACCTGATTGAGAGGAGACTTGTTTCCGTAATAATCAACACGAACTTTGTCAAAAAGCGAAGCTGATGCGCGACCAGTTCGAATCGTGTTCATCTCATTCTTGAGACCCTCAATCGTTTTGTCCATCTTAGACTTTGCGTCAAATGCCATACTAATTCCTCCGTTTCAAGGGCAAATGCCATATCGGACTCTTTCCGATAAAAAAATACAAAAGCGGTCAGAAGCGAATCCGACCGCCATTTTCAAGGAAAATTATTTTCCGAGAATGTAAAGAGCGACCTTTTTGAATGAAAGTTTAGCTCCAACTGCTTTAGAAACTTCTTCGAGTTTTTTAGCAACAGAAACTTTGTCGTCTTTTACGAACATCTGGTCAACAAAGCAGATTTCAGCAAGGTGTTTGTTGATTTTGCCCTGAAGGATACCAGCCTTAACATTCTCCGGCTTAGAAGCCATTTTCTCGTCCTGAGCCATCTGAGCCTTGAAGATTTCTTTCTGCTCATCGATGTAGCTCTGTGGAACTTCTTCTTTTGTAGTGTAAGAAGGTGTGAATGCAGCCAAGTGCAAACAGCAGTCTTTTGCGAAGACTTTTACATCGTCAGAATCTGAGCCTTCAACGACGACAACTGCGCCAGTCTTGAAGTCTGAGTGAACGTATGTAGAAGCTACGCTTCCAGCCGGAACATCGATAACTTCGAGGCGGCGGAGAGACATATTCTCACGGATTTTTGTAGCAAGCTCAAGAACCAAGTCCTCAAGCTCTTTTTCGACTTTTGTGTATCCTTTTTCGAATACGATGTCGAGAATTTTTTCGCCCAAAGCGATAAAGTCTGCGTTTTTTGCAACGAAGTCTGTTTCGCAGGTAACTTCAGCGACAGCAATTTTATTTCCGTTCTGTCGGACGAAAATGCGGCCTTCAGAAGTAGCTCGTTCAGCGCGTTTTGCTACGGCAGCCAATCCCTTTTCTTTGAGGATTTTCTCTGCCTCAGCAGCGTCTCCGTTTGCTTCTGTGAGTGCTTTTTTACACTCCATCATGCCTGCGCCTGTTTTTTCGCGCAATGCTTTTACATCAGCAGCAGTAATTGCCATTTTTAACTCCAGTATGTAATCCCGCACAAGGCGGGAATCAATTTATTTGATTTTTGACTCGTCGATTTCGTCGTCGTCGTCATCCTCAACTTCATCCTTCTTTGTATCTTCTTCAGTTGGAGTGTAGTTTGAGTAGTCAACGATTTCTTCATCGTCTTTCTTTGTAGAAGCATCAGTCTGAACATCATCCTCGTCACCGAGAGTCTCGATGATTTTGAGACCTTCTTCATTGTTTGCTTCAACAACTGCGTTAGCGATGATTGAAGTAAAGAGGCTGATAGCACGAATAGCGTCATCATTACCAGGAATCGGGTAGGTGATGCCCTCTGGGTTACAGTTTGTATCAACAACAGCAACAACAGGAATACCCATGCGGCGAGCTTCTGCAACTGCAATCTGCTCTTTGTGTGTATCAATAATGAAGATAATTCCAGGAAGTTCTTTCATATCTTTGATACCGCCGAGGTTTTTCTCAAGCTTTGCCTTTTCTTTCTGAAGATTTGAGACTTCTTTCTTCGTGAGGTTGTCGAATGTTCCGTCAACTTCCATTTTTTCGATTTTCTTAAGTCTCTGAAGTGATTTTTTGATTGTTGCGAAGTTTGTAAGCATACCGCCAAGCCAGCGATTGTTTACATAGTACATGCCACAGCGCTCTGCTTCTTTAGCGATAGCCTGCTGAGCCTGTTTTTTAGTTCCTACGAAAAGAACTGATTTTCCAGAAGAAACAACCTTACGAACAGCCTCGTAGCTGTCCTTGATAGAAGCGATTGTCTTCTGCAAGTCAATGATATGGATACCGTTGCGCTCTGCGAAGATATATTTCTTCATGCGCGGATCCCATCTTTTTACCTGGTGACCGAAATGTACGCCAGATTCAAGCAAACTCTTCATGGTTACAACTGCCATTGAGTTTCTCCTTCACCGGAATTCATTGATTTTGGCTTTTTGCCTGTGAATTCCACCGTCTCTTGTTCTCGTGCCCGCTAAGCGAGCCGGATGATTACGAATTTTACTTCCAGCCACCAGCCTTTCATAAAACCCGACAGAATTATGTAAATATCAATTTTGAATACTATTCAAGAATCGAATAACCCTGTTCTTTTAACATATCATAAAGTTCAAAAATAGGCAAGCCGACAACATTTGAATTGGTACCTTCGATTTTTTTAATAAAGCACGACGCCAAACCTTGGATTCTGTAACCACCAGCAGTTCCGTGCCAATCCCCAGTCTCAACATACCATTCAATTTCTTCCTGAGTCATTGGTGCAAAAGTAACATTCGTGATTGATGTACGGCTTGATGCATACATGAGTTCGCCGTTAAAAAGGGCAAGCCCCGTAATAACCTGATGAGTCTTCCCCTGAAGTTCTTGCATAAAGCGCACGGCTTCTTCGTTATCAACCGGCTTACCGTATAATTTTCCGTCAAGAAGAACCATTGTGTCAGCACCCAAAATCCACGGAATCTCATGACCGGCAGGGTAGGTACGCGCCACCGCATCAACCTTTCGACTCGCGAGATATTCAGGAACTTGTTCCAAAGGAATATCAGACGGATACTTTTCATCAAAATTTGAAACTTTTACCTGATAAGGAATATTCAAGAGTTTTAAAATCTCTTGCCGACGCGGAGAGGAAGATGCGAGAATAATCGGTTTCATAACTCCTCCTTGAACTAAAAAAAATCAACGCATATCTTAATATAAAATTAAGATATCTTCAATATTCTTTTTGATAAAAAACACACACCGACAAAAAAAAAGCGGAGCCTTATAAAAAAACTCCGCTCTCACAAAACAAAAGTATCAAATAAAGTTACTTTGATTCTTTTTTATTTGAACCACTGTTTCCAGTCTGAAGAGTCTTAAGAAGCGCAAGAGCTCTATCCCGGACAGGTTTTACATAATGATAGTTTGTAGCAATCTGACCCACAGACTGAATCATTGCGCTTTTATCCTGCACTTTATCAGCGATTTTTTCGTACGCAACAAGAACCTCAAATGCAAGAGAACTTGTTGGGTTCAAAACCGCGTTCTTTTTATTTGCCCATGCGATTGTATTTACAACATCATCATTGTCATTCATACCAATCTCGCCAAGCGAGCGAACCGCCGCCGTGATTACCATAGGCTCATTGTCTGCAAGAGCAATATTCTTGAGAGTTGTCTTAGCCTCTGGAGTCGGAACTTTTGCAAGAAGATCACAAGCTTTTGCACGGATATCCGGATAATTGTTCACAAGACGACCACCCTGTCGTGACTGAGTATTAATACCCTCGCCAGCGAGATGATCCAAAGCCACCATCATATCTGGAGAAACCCTACCGTCTTCTACAGCCGATTCAAGATACTGAAGGGCGACAAGCTTATTGTCACGCTCATCAGAATTAGCAAGCTCTGTAATAACGACATCCTCAACTGTGCTCAAATACTCGTCTTCCGCAGAGCGCTCTTGTGCCACAAGTGAAAACGCCAAAAGAACTGCACAAGCCGTGCAAGCAATTTTTTTCAAAGATTTCATGTAAAAAATCCTCCTAGAAGAATAGAGTGAAACAAGACACTCTTTTCACATTATATAATATAAACTTTAAAATTGCAACTTAGTTCATGCAAAACACATTCATTAATCATCAATAGGGGGGAGATGAACCATCCATCGTCCGTTAATCTTATTGAAATAATAATAAACGATATCTTGCTCGCCCTGAACCTGAATTGCTTTTATATAAGTATCGGAAATATAACGAATCTCTGAAACCTCTCTTCCCCGACGAGCCGGAACAAACACATTCTTGAAATAATCCTGAAGCGAGGAAAGTTTTATCCCCTTTACAGGAAGGCGTTTTTCGGCCTTCTGGAGATTCTTCCGAAGTTTCCAATAGTCAACCGACTCCTGATCAACATAACCGACCCAGGCATTATAACTCTTAGTGCTTCCAGGATCTTTCATGATAACATCAAGCTCAGAGATAATTCGAAGAATCGTTTCCTTGTCTTCGGCAAATGTATCACGAGAAACCGAAATACCACCAACCGAACGAGAATACTCATCATCTTCCGCCTGAACCGTCGGCTCAGCGACCACCCCCTCAGGCTGCTCAACAACAGGCTCGTCTACCAATGTTTTTTCCGCTTCCACAACAGGAGTCGTAGCTACGGCTGAACTTCCGCAAGAAACAAAAAAAACACCAGAAACAAAACAAGCTGTGGCACAAAATGCAAAAGTAGTAATTTTAGAGATTTTCATGTGATAATAATACATCACTTGTGACAATCCGTCAAACATGTTAGAGTGAATTTATTATGACTTCCGCAGTATTTCCGGGAACTTTTGACCCACCAACAAACGGACATCTCAATGTCATAGAACGGGGCAGCCGCCTTTTTGACAAGCTTGATGTTGTCGTTGCATACAATCCCAACAAAGCCTACCTTTTTTCCCCAGAAGAAAGGCTTGAAATGCTCAAAAAACTCACATCACACTTAAAAAATGTCACCGTCCACCTTTGGGACAGGCTTATCGTTGAATACGCAGAAAAAAACAACGCAAACATTCTATTGAGAGGAATACGAAACACAAACGATTTCGCATACGAATTCGACCTTTCCCTCATGAACCACAATCTTGACTCAAAGATTGAAACGCTATTCCTCCCGACAGAGGCAAAATATGTCATCGTGCGATCAAGTTCAATCAAAGAGCTGGCACAGTTTGGGGGAGACATCTCCGGTATGGTTCCAAAAATTGTCGAAACGGCCATCCGAGACAAATACAGGGTAAAACAAAATTAAAAATGACATTTTTTAATTTTTTGTCATTCAAACTATTGACAATTACAACTTTGTTTGCAATAATAATTGACATTCGGGTGAAAACTGTTGTAGTATGAACCCCGTTATTCATAAAATCATTTAGTGAGGTTTATAATATGGCAGTACCTAGAGCGAAAACATCAAAAGCTCGCACTCGCAGACGACGAAGCGTGAATATGCGTCTTGAGGCTCCACAGCTCGCAAAATGCGGAAATTGTGGCAACCTCGTTTTGTCACATCGCGTTTGTCCGAAATGTGGTTTCTACCGCGGTCGCCAGGTAATCACACCTGAAGTAAACGGTTAACAAAACAAAAACATTGCGCTTTTAGCGCAATGTAAAAAGTAAGGAGAAAATCATGGACGAATTGTTCGTAAAAATCCAGAAACTCATCGCTGAAAAACTCGAAATCGATGAAAGCAAAGTCACAATGGAAGCTTCTTTCCGTGGCGACCTCGGTGCAGACAGCCTCGACACATACGAGCTCGTCTACGCTATCGAAGAGGAATTGGGAGTTTCAATTCCTGACGAGAAAGCAAATGAATTCGAAACCGTCAAAGACGCTTACGACTTCATCAAATCAGCTCAGGCATAAGTTTCAAGTCTAGAGTTGCAAAACACAGGTTTAACAGCCTGTGTTTTTTTTTATTTTAAATTGTGCTAGAATCGATACATGCTTTTATCAAATAAGAATCTTCCAGCCGGACGAGTAAAAGAGCTAACGGCATTTTCAAAAAATATTTCGATTAAGTTTTCAAACCTGAACCTCCTTGAGCTTGCTTTCACCCATCGCTCCTGCAGTCAGGAAGGAAAATCCCAAAAACACGAGAACAACGAGCGCCTTGAATTCTTGGGAGACAGCGTCCTCGGAATGGCAACCGCCGCCTACCTCTATGAACACCTTGAAAACAATCCCGAAGGGGACCTTGCAAAAATCAAAAGCACCGTCGTGAGCGAGCAGGCTCTTGCCCCCATAGCCCTTAAAATTGGCATTGATAAAATGCTCATTCTTGGGAAAGGCGAGGAAATGAGCGGGGGAAGGCGGAAAAGGGCAATCCTTGCGGACGCCGTGGAGGCTGTAATCGGAGCCTATTACCTCGATTCAGGCTACAAGGCGGCGGAAAAACTGGTCCTTGAATTCATGATTCCTGAAATTGAAAAAGTCCTCGCAAACAAGGGAACAAAAGACTACAAAACAATGCTGCAGGAAGCCCATCAAAAAAAATATAAAACCTGCCCCAGTTATGAACTGGTAAAGGAGACGGGCCCAGACCACGAGAGAACTTTCTGGGTCAGCGTGCACCTTAAAAACGCAATTTATGGGCCAGAAAGCGGGAAAAGCAAAAAAGAAGCCGAACAGAATGTGGCAAAAAAAGCTTGGCTTGAATTAATGCATAATTCATAATGTTCGATTCGGAATTCGGCTTTTCTATATTGACCATGATAATAAGTTTTTGATATAATCCGATAATCATCTTGTGGTATTAACTTGCTTCCTAACAGTGATGGAATGATAGAAGGTGCCGTTTTTTTCCGGCTTCAAGCTAGTGGTGACTGGGGTTGCTTTAATACCGGGCAAGAATAAGGAGTTATTTTTATGAAAAAGGGAATTCACCCAGAGTACAAACTTACAAAAATTACTTGCCAGTGTGGCAATGTAATCGAAACCCGCTCAACAGTCGAGAACATCCATGTTGAAATTTGTTCTGCCTGCCACCCATTCTACACAGGTAAGCAGAAGCTCGTTGACACCGCAGGACGAATCGAACGATTCAACAAACGCTTCGGTATCAAATCAGACAAATAAGCTGATATCCGTTTTTCGGAAAAAAACTCCCCAAAGAAGGGAGTTTTTTTATTTTAAAGACAATCAGAACCTTTATCATTACCAATCATGAATTATAAATTGCTAATCACTAATCGCTAATTTCCAAAGACGGCGGCCTTTCGTATCCTTAAAATCTTCGGGAAGGGACTCTTTACTCATGTCAAATACGGCAATCGCACTTCCAGAATCAGTCGTTTTAGGAAGAAGATTTTCGTCAAATTTGAGGCGGTGAGAGTTGGTTGAGAAGTATAGGACTCCGCCTTTGTTCAGAAGATTTAGGCATTTTTTGACAAGCTCAGGCCAGTCACGATTGATGTCAAGGGTATTACGAGTAGCCTTTGAATTCGAGAAGGTTGGCGGGTCGAGGATAATCATATCGTAACGGTTGCTTCCCTCGGCATTGGGAACCTCTGCCAGTTTCTGGTTCAAAAAGCCGGTGACATCCCCGCGGGTAAAGAAAAATTTGGGGCTGTCGGGGTCAAAGTCATTAAGGGCAAAGTTAAAGCGCGCCCACTCAAGGTAAGTGTTGCTCAAGTCCACGCTCTCGACTCTTCGCGCCTTTCCCTCGGCGGCATAGACCGAAAAACTTCCCGTATAGCAGAAAAGATTGAGGACTGACTTCCCTGAACAAGTCTCCCGGACGATTGAGCGGAGGGGGCGGTGGTCAAAGAAAAGCCCGGTGTCAAGGTAGTCGCTCAGGTTCACTTTGAAAAGCTGGCCGCACTCCTGCACGAAGCCGGCTACCGTTCGTTCGGAAGCCATTTTTTCATACTGGTTTTCGCCTTTCTGATGCTTGCGAACCTTCTGAATGACATGATTTTCGGGGATACCAATCGTTAGGGAAACGGCTTTTTTCATTTCATCAAGCCAGATTTGCTCATCGCTGTCTGATTTTTCATACGGTCTCTCATACAAGTAAAGATGAACAAACATCCGTTCGTTTTTTTCTTTTGCGGCGGAAAGGTCATTTGCGGAAATCCGGGCGTCTTCGGCTTTTAAAAAGAGAGCCGCGTCGATTTTTGAGTCCATGCCCTCAGGGAGGAATTCGTAAATGTCCACGGTCAGGGGAACTTCGGGGATGTCGCGGTCATAAAGGCGGTAGCAGGTGACTCGCTCGCGGCGGGCCCATTTTCGTAAGAGTTTGTATTTTTTTGCAAGGCGATTGGAGAAAATCTTCGCCTGATAAGCGTTCTGTTCGGCTGAGTTCTGATTCATGCAGACAGTATAGCAGATTTGCGCAAGGGATTGTAGCCCCGCCAAAGGCGTTCGTCGGTCGGCAAGCCGACCTTACCGAGTTTTCTACGAAAACTCGCGAAGCAACCGTAGGTTGCGGCGAATGGAGCGCGGTTAGCGCGGAAGGGCGAAAAGCCAAATGAGCACGAAAACGAGAGTGCTCACGACCGCCGCTTGCCGTCGGTTGCGCCCGAAATTATTTATATGGTGTAAATTCCAAGAAACAAATAGGACACTCTGAATTCAAGACCTGTGTTAGAATGAATAAAAGCAAAACAACATTTTAACAGAGGTGATTATGAAAACAGGGTGTCCCATGCACATTGTATCACGAATTCCGTGTCAAAAG
>ODAI010756213.1_pt1 | contig 28679 bp, 21 predicted proteins | sample 1539321 | NCBI WGS metagenome assembly ODAI01 (sample SAMN02144231, study PRJEB22623) | gut metagenome | biome: sheep rumen | host: Ovis aries | place: New Zealand
AGTTTGATGTTGAGGTTCAGAGGAATACCAAAGGCTCACATATAAAGAGAGCAAGATATCATCAGAGCATGATCGACTCAAGACTTTTAAAGAAAAAGCAGGAGTTCAAATCCATCATAGATACTTACCTCTTGCTGATGGAGTCAGGCATTTCAAAGAAACAGAGGAAGGACGTGATGCTATGTGTGAATCATTTACAAAGTTAGCTGATAAGGTTGCAGATGAAAGAGCCGAGCAGACAACAATAAATAACATCAAGCTTATGATGAAGAACATGAAGTGTTCCTTAGAGGATGCTCTTAATGCTCTTGAAATCAAAGGCAAAGAGCGTGCAATCATAGCAAAGCAGCTTCAGAAGTAACAAGTTAATATATTAATTGCACTTAAAGCAGTAGATCAATAAAGGGTCTGCTGCTTTTTTTGTACAAGAAAGGAGCATTATGCAGGAAGAGATAGAAGAGAAAACCGTGAGACTAGCTATTTCAGGGGCGCGGCTCACTAGCAGGACGATTGTTGCTGCAATACGAGCGTATTTACGGCATAGGGCAAATAAGAAACTGGAAGCGATTGATGAACATATACAGGGAAAGCAATCTATTGATGAACTTATAAAGCAGAATCAGGGAGTTAGCAGCATGGTTGTTGGTGATGAAGGTATTAAGACTTTCGAAAAAATTGCCAAGAAGTACGGCGTAGATTTTGCAATAATGAAGGATAAGAACGAAAAGCCTCCTGTATATACAGCTTTTTTCAAAGCAAGAGATACTGATGCTATGGAGGCGGTAGTTAATGAATACAGTATGAAAATGATGAAAATCAAGGAACGCCCAAGCGTTATTGCTAAGCTGAAGTATTTCATTGAGATTGCCAGGAACCAGCCCCTTAAGAACAGAAATAGAGCACAGGAGATGACGCGATGACAAAGAAACAGAAACGTTTTATTTTGCTAAATATCCCTTATGTGCTGGTAGGAGTATTTGCAACAAATTTGGGAGAGGCTTGGAGGTTAACTCAGACAGTGGATGCGATAAATGACGTAGCAGCTCTTGCTAAGACGATACCCATAGCATTTTCTAATCCGTTGCCAAGTCTTGTTCCCTTTGATCAGCTCATTGGTATTATCTGCGGAGTAACCCTCAAGATAGCCGTTTATGTCAGAGGGAAAAATGCGAAGAAATACCGCAACGGAGCAGAGTATGGAACTGCCAGATGGGGAAGAACGCAGGATATAGAGCCATTTATGGCTCCAAACTTTAAAGATAACATTATTCTTACGCAAACCGAGCGGCTGATGATGAACAGTCGTCCGAAGCGTTGGAAATATGCAAGAAATAAGAATGTACTTGTAATAGGTGGATCTGGTTCAGGTAAGACCAGATTCTTTTTAATTCCAAATCTTTTGCAGATGCATTCAAGCTATGTGGTAACCGACCCAAAGGGAGATGTGGTTATCAATACCGGCAAGACCTTGATTCGTCATGGATATAAGGTGAAGATTTTTAATACCATAAATTTCAACAAGAGCATGCATTACAATCCATTTGCTTATATCACATGTGATAACGATATCTTAAAGCTTGTAAATACTCTTATTGCGAACACTAAGGGTGATGGTAAAGCAGGTGATGAGTTCTGGCAAAAAGCCGAGACTCTTTTGTACTGTGCTCTCATTGGTTATATCCACTACGAGGCTCCTGAGGAAGAACAGAACTTCAATACGCTCCTTGAGTTCCTTAATGCGTCAGAAGTCAGAGAAGATGATGAAGATTACGAGAATCCGGTAGATATGATGTTTCATGAGCTGGAGAAAAAGAATCCTAGTCACTTTGCAGTAAGGCAGTATAAGAAGTACAAATTAGCGGCAGGAAAAACAGCAAAGTCTATTCTTGTCAGTTGCGGTGCCCGCCTTGCTCCTTTTGATATTGAACAGGTGCGTGAAATCACAATGTATGATGAACTTGAGCTTGATACATTGGGAGATAGGAAGACAGCTCTTTTCCTTGTGATGAGTGATACAGATCCGACTTTCAACTTCCTGATATCCATGATCTATAGTCAGCTTTTCAATCTGTTGTGTGATAAGGCCTATAACGTGTATAAGGGAAGGCTTCCGATTCATGTACGATGTCTTATTGATGAGACAGCCAACATCGGTCAGATTCCTAATTTGGAGAAGCTTGTAACCACAATCCGAAGCCGTGAGATAAGTGCCTGTCTATTTCTTCAGGCAAAGTCACAGCTTAAAGCAATCTATAAGGACAACGCCGATACTATAATCGGCAATATGGATTCACAGCTCTTCCTTGGCGGTACGGAGCCAACCACGTTAAAAGACCTGTCTCAGGCTCTGGGAAAAGAAACCATCGATGTGTATTCCACAGGTGAAAGTCGAGGTAATAATCCTTCTTACTCCATGAATTATCAGAAGAGTGGCAAAGAACTAATGACAATCGATGAGCTTGCAGTCATGGATGGTGCCAAGTGCATCCTTCAGCTTCGCGGTGTACGTCCATTTTTGTCTGACAAATATGATGTATCACAGCATCCGTTGTATAAGGAGACAGGAGAGTATGATGACAGGAATAAGCTGGATATTCAGAGCTATGTGCATCAGAATCTTAAGGTCAGGAAAGGTGAAATGTTTGATGTGGTGAGGGTTTAGAGTAATTTTGGCACCTCTTTTAGCGATGAATTATGTATAATAATTATATTGACAACTAGGAGGGGTGCTATGTTTAGATATCCAATTACAATAACAATAGACACGAATGTATTTGATGCTACGAAGTATGACTTGACTGAAGATAGTACATTAAGACTTTTACAAAGATATGTGAATGATAAAAAAATAGAAGTTGTACTTAGTGATATAGTTCTTCGAGAGGTAGATGCTCATTTAACTAAGCATGCTGTTGAATTGACAGATTATGTAAAAAAAAATAGGAAGGATTTACTCAAAGCGATAAAAAGGGATATGTGGGTTGCTGCTGGAGTTGAACACTATGTGGATGTACCTGATGCAACCGATACTGCACAAAAAATGCAGGATATTTTTGGACAGTATATTAAAGATATAGATGCAGAAATAATAAGAACAGCTACTATAGACGCTAGTGAAATAGTAGATGACTACTTTAGTTTTAATGCGCCATTTGAAAATAATGAACTCAAACGTAAAGAGTTTCCAGATGCATTAATAGCAAGTCAGATTAGAAATAAATTTCCTGATGAAAACTCTGTGGTAATAATAAGTGCAGACAAAGGCTTTAAAGAAGCCTGCAATAAGAAGAAAAACTACTTGTGCTACAACTCTTTAGGTGAATTATATGATGCAATAAATAGGGAGAGTACTCTTTACTCCGAAGCATTAGAAATGCTAAAACGTCATAGAGAGGAAATTGATAGAATTGTAAAAAAAGAAATACAGGATAATCAGAATATTACAGTATATGGACAATCATATGATAGAAAAGGGATAGTATATGGGCACGATTATTCTGATACAGTATTGGAAAATGTAAGTAACATTAGTCATAAGCTTCATGTCATTGATGATATTGAGGGAGACGAGGCTATAATTACATTGACTTGTCATGGCAACATTGATATGAATTGCTATTATGAAGATTATGATAATGCTCCATGGGATGGTGAAAAAAAGGAATACGTTTATGTTAATACAGTACATGTTTTAGAAAAGCATCACCCAAATTTTCCTTGTAGAATTAGAATTAATATAATTACTGGGGAGATAAAACTTTTACCTTTGCATTTATACTTAGGTGGAGATAGTAGAAAAGAAGTAATAGAGCTTGTTGATGATGACCATGATAATGATGACTATGATTTTATAAACGAAGAACGTCAGGATTTGGGCTTTCAAAAACTAGATTCATATTATGATTTTGTTGAAGAAACCTTGAGAGAACACGAAATGAATAAGGATATTATTAAGCTCTTAAATGATTATAAAAAGGATATGAGTCTATTGGAGTATGTTTCATCCAGTGCTGATGATTTTTTGAACCAATATAATAAAGGAAATTCAGAAATAAAGGCTACTATGCTTGATAACCTTCAAACTAGTTTAGCAAGTGTTAAGTTCAAATATGTAGAGTTACCAGTATCATATGAAGAATCAGATGTTTTACAATGGTTAGATTCAGTCTTTGAGAAATCAGAAGTATATGATAATGTTAGTATTCCGGATAAGATAGAATTAAATTCTAAGTATTCCTTCGAAGGTCTTGAGGATTGTCTAATAATATCAATTGATGATTTTACGACTGGTCGTTTATCTGAAGGTGAGAAGGAATGGATAGATATTTATGCTTGTACTGAAGGAGAGGAAGCATCTGGATTTATAGAGGTAACGGTTGGATATTTAAACTTTGATGATGACGGTGGTGTAGCTGATGGAATGAATGATGAGGTTTCAATTGAATATACAAATATCGTTAATTGTATTAAAAAGTTTATTGTATCGCAAAAAGAAATTCTAAAAGAATATGATAAATTAAAAGATGTAATCTATGATTCTTTACAAGAATAATTTACATAGACCAGTACCCTGGGGACGCCCAGACCGTACCGGCCTTTTTGAAGGTGGCTATTAGCCAAAAACGAAAGAAAATTGAAAATGGCTAATAGCAATGCTAGAATTATATTATCAAACGAAAGTGAGAATATTATAGATGAAGCTTATTCAGCGTGAATCATATATGGAAAAGCTAATAAATGTAATAGGAACCCCAGATATAAAAGTTATTACTGGGGTTAGAAGATGCGGAAAATCCAAGCTTCTAGAAGCTTTTAAGAAATATGTTGAGAGAACAGTAGAAGACGCTAATATTATTCATATTAATTTTAATTTACCGGAATATGAGGAATTGCTTACCTATCGAGCACTTTATGATTATGTGAATTCAAAATGCAAAGAAGATGCACAGAATTTTGTGCTAATTGATGAAGTGCAAATGTGTAAGGATTTTGAAAAAGCAATTAATGGACTTCATGCATCTGAAAAATATGATGTTTACATTACTGGTTCGAATGCCTTTTTGCTTAGTTCGGATTTGGCAACTCTTTTTACGGGACGTACATTTGAAATAAAAGTATACCCATTTTCATTTAAGGAATATATGGCGTATTTTTCATATGCTGATAGATATGAAGCATTGTCATCTTATTTAAAAGAAGGCGGTATGGCTGGTTCATATTTATATAAGGATCAGGAAGCTAAATATGATTATATTGAGGATGTATTTGATACGCTTATTGTTAGAGATATTAGGCAAAAATATAAAATTCGTAACACTCAGTTGATGGATAGGATTGTTGATTTTCTCATGGATAATGTTTCAAATCTTTCATCAGCAAGGAATATAACAAATGCATTAGGAAGTATGAATGAGAAGATACATCATACTACGGTTGGTTCTTATATGCAGTATCTATGTAATGCTTTTGCTTTTTATAAAATTAGAAGATACGACATCAAAGGGAAAAAATATCTATCTAGCAATGATAAATATTATCTGAGTGACCATACTTTCCGCTATGCGAAACTTGGAACACGCAACATGGATTATGGAAGAATGCTTGAAAACATAGTTGCTATTGAACTATTACGCAGAGGGTATGAAGTTTATGTTGGAGTACTATACAAGAAAGAAATTGATTTTGTTGCAATAAAACGTAGCGAGAAGCTTTATATCCAAGTGTCTGATAACATAACAGATGAAAGCACATTTGAGAGGGAAGTATCACCTTTATTGCAGATAAAAGATGCTTATCCCAAGATGCTTATTGCACGGATAAGGAATGAAGAATATCAGTATGAGGGGATAAGAATTATTGATATTGCAGATTGGCTAATAAAAGAGTGATTAGCCAAAATGAAAAAATAATCAAAAATGGCTAATAGAATACATATATAATTTTGCAGCAGGGTGCTGCAAAATTATAAACCCTTACATAGATCAGTACCCTGGGGACGCCCAGTCCGTACCGGTCTATTATTATGCCCATTTTTGTGCACGGGAAGGGGTATGAGATGAAACTATAGATCAGTTTTGTAAAAGAAAGGAAATTCGGAGGCTTGCGAGAATCCGAAAAGGTATCAAAATGGCATTTTTTCAGAGTTCAATCACAGTATTACAGACACTTGTTGTTGCGCTTGGAGCAGGACTTGGCGTGTGGGGCGTTGTTAATCTTCTTGAGGGATATGGTAATGACAATCCCGGCGCGAAGTCTCAGGGAATGAAGCAGCTCATGGCTGGCGGTGGAGTTTGTCTTATCGGTACACAGCTTATTCCGCTTCTCTCTGGATTATTCTAAGAAGCCCAATATCCATAAAAGCAATATAAGGAGATCATTGCATGGAAAGAATTTTTGAGCAGATGACCTCTTGGATTAAAGGATGGATTGTTGATGCACTCATGGCACTTCTTGAAGGCATGTTTGATAGCATCAATTCACAGGTTGGACAGGTGGCGTCAGATGTAGCTACCAGCCCGGCGAATTTTACGCCGGGCGTATTCAGCCTGATGAGGAATGTTTCAAATAATGCGATCATGCCAATAGCGGGAATGATTCTAACGTTTATAGCCTGTTATGAGCTGATTCAGCTGGTCGTTGCACACAACAATCTGGCAAATTTCGAGACATGGATATTCTTTAAATGGATATTCAAGACTTTCGTAGCAGTAATGCTTATTACCCATTGCTTTGATATTACGATGGCAATTTTTGATGTAGCAGGGCATGTTATAACCAACAGCGGGGGTATAATCCAGAACTCCACTTCGGTTAACGGATCCCAGCTTGCATCATTACGTACAACCTTAGAAGGAATGTCCGTCGGAGCGTTGATTCCGCTATTTGGAGAAATCTTCCTCTTGAGCATAGGAATCAAGATTATGTCTTTGATGGTATTTATTGTTATCTATGGAAGAATGATTGAGATTTATCTGATGATCAGCCTTGCACCGCTTCCTTTTTCAACTTTTGGAAACAGGGAACAAAGCCAGATTGGTCAGAATTATGTAAAGAGCCTTGTTGCGATTGGCTTTCAGGGATTTCTTATTCTTGTATGCGTAGCCATCTATGCAGTGCTTATTCAGAATGTCACAATCTCTTCTGATATCAGAGGTTCTTTATGGGGAATTTTGGGATATAACATACTGCTGGCATTTGCCTTGTTTAAGACAAGCACTTTATCCAAGAGAATTTTTTCAGCACAATAAGGAAGGATGAATATGGCAATAAAAGCAACTGTGCCAAGAGATTTGTCCAGGGTAAAAGAAAAGGTGGCGTTCAATCTCACCAAGAGACAGCTTATATGCTTTTTTCTTGCAGGAATGATTGGATTGCCGACCTTTTTTCTTATCAAGAGTGCTACTGAAGACGTAAGTACTGCCACATTTCTTATGATGACGGTCATGATGCCATTATTTTTTATGGCTATGTATGAGAGAAATGGTGAGCCTATAGAGCGTATAATTCAGCACTCTATTGATTGGAAAAGGAGAAAGCCCAATGATGATAAGTATTCTTGGCAGATGTTTAAGAATGGTATCTGTAGAGCAGATGAGAATTATTATTCTAAGACAATGAGCTTTTCAGATATAAACTATAAGCTTGCTACCGATGAGGATCAGCAAGCTATTTTAGATAACTGGAAGAAGTTTTTAAACTTTTTTGATAATTCAGTTCGCTTTGAGCTCACCTTTGTGAATGTGTCAAAGGATGAGGCAAAGTTCTACGAGACAATCCGTATAAAAGATAGGGATGATGGTTTTGACGATGTCAGGGCTGAGTATTCAGAGATGCTAAACAGACAGCTTGAGAAAGGCAACAACGGTCTTGAGAAGTCCAAGTATCTAACTTTCGGAATATATGCTAAATCCATAAAAGAAGCTAAGCCGAGACTTCGCTCCATTGAAAATGACATTATAAATAACTTTAAGAAAATGGATGTAAAAGCAAAGCCTCTTAAGGGGAAAGAACGCATAGAACTCATCCGTCAGATTATGCGACTTGGCGGTGACAAAGGAGGTGAGTTGATATATCCCAAAAGGAATTTAATCTGTACAAAAGACAGAATTGCCTGTGTATCAGCATTTTCTTACAATGCGCCGATCATGCAGGATTTTTTCCTTATGGAGCTTTTGAATGCGGATTCTTCTCAGGTTATTAGTATTCACTTGCAGTCCATTAGTCAGAATGATGCGATAAAGAGTGTTAAAAAGACTATCACCAACATTGATTCAACCAAGATTGATGAGCAAAAGAAGGCAGTTCGCTCAGGCTATGATATGGATCTGATTCCAACCGATCTTGTGACCTATGGAAAAGATGCAAATCTGTTCCTTCAAGATTTACAGGAGAAGAATGAGCGAATGTTTAAGATGACGTTTCTCATCATGAATACTGCGGATTCAAATATAGAACTAAAAAATAACTACAAGCAGACATCAAGTATAGCGCAGCAGTTTAACTGCGATATCTACAAGTTGGACTATAGGCAGGAGCAGGGAGTTATGAGTTGTCTTCCGCTTGCAAAAGACTGGATTCATACAGACAGGAGGCTTACCACAAGCTCTGTAGGGATTTTTATTCCATTCACCACGCAGGAACTTATGCAGACTGGTGAGGAAGCTCTTTATTATGGGCTCAATGCCTTGTCACAGAATATGATCATGGCAGACAGAAAGAGTTTATCTAATCCAAACGGAATGATACTGGGAAAGCCAGGATTTGGTAAGTCCTTTGCGGCGAAAAGAGAGATGAGTAATGTGATTCTTTCTACAGATGATGACATCATAATCTGTGATCCGGAACAGGAGTATTCTGCACTTGTAAAGAAGTTCCATGGACAGGTTATTCATATCAGTCAGAAATCCAAGCAGTACATCAATCCTATGGACATAAACGAGAATTATTCAGATGGTGACGATCCGGTATCGCTGAAGGCGGAGTTTATTTTATCTTTCTTTGAACTTGTTATGGATGGCAAGGGAGGACTTGGACCGGTGGAAAAGACAGTAATAGACCGTTGCATCCATAAGATTTACAGAAAATATTTCGATGAACCGATACCGGAGAATATGCCGATTTTGGCTGACCTTTATAATGAGCTGATGGCTCAGGAGGAGAAGGAAGCCTATGAAGTAGCAACGGCTCTTGAAATCTATGTCTCCGGCTCACTAAATGTATTCAATAACCGTACCAATGTAGATATCAATAATCGCATAGTCTGTTATGACATCAAGGATCTTGGAAAGCAGCTTAAAAAGATAGGTATGCTCATAGTTCAGGATCAGGTCTGGGGACGTGTTACAGCTAACAGAAGCGCTGGAAAGGCAACTCGTTACTACATGGATGAGTTCCACCTTCTATTAAAAGACAAGCAGACAGCCAACTATAGTGCAGAGATTTATAAGCGATTCCGTAAGTGGGGAGGTATTCCAACAGCTATTACTCAGAACGTAAAAGATTTGCTGGAGTCACCGGAGGTTGAGAACATCTTTGAGAACTGTGAATTTATTTACATGCTTAATCAAGCATCCAAAGATAGAGAAATACTTGCAAAAAAACTCGGAATCAGCAAATCCCAGATTTCATATGTTACGAAAGCAGAACAGGGCGAAGGACTGTTAGTCTTTGGAAGTCTGATTCTGCCATTTAAAGATCAGTTCCCTGAGGACTTGGAATTGTACAAGATCATGACTACAAAGCCAAAGGAGGTTGCTGCCTGGCAGAAAGGAGTATAGCGGTGAACTATGATAATGATGAAAAAATTGGCGTAAAGGCTTTGGATGAAGGGATAATAGTAACCGGTGAGACAAGTCGTGAGCTTCAAAAACAGTACAGACGAAAACAAATCAAAAAAAGCTATTACCGTAAGGACAGTAGCCCATATGATAAGAGCTTTGCTGACAAGATGCATGATGTATCAGAGTGGATTAAAAGTGGAGCAAAAGAAACAGTAAGGCAAATAATAGGTTTATTAAAAGAGCACCCTGTGGTGCTCTTAATTATTGTAATAGCTGCTATATGTATGCTTTTTCTGCACTTTTTGGTAAGCGGGTTCGAAGTGATGATATCAAGTATGGGAGAAACAGTTCTTTCCGCAACATATACAGCCTATGACGAGGATATTACAGGCGTAGATGCTGACTATGTGAAGTTGGAAAAAGAGCTGCAGAGAACCATTGAAAAGACCGAACAGGAATTTCCCGACTACGATGAGTATGAGTATCAACTTGATGAGATCGGTCACAACCCTTATGAACTTGCATCGTATCTTACCGTGAAGTACGAGGACTATAAGAGAAGACAGATGAAACAGGTGGTAAAAGATCTTTTTAACGAGCAATATGACCTCTCATACAGTAGCCGCACTGAGACACGCGAATATAGTGACACGGAATATTACACAGTCAGCATCCTGACGGTAACTCTAAGGAACAGAAGCCTTAGTGCAGTAATAGAGAGCAGAAGACTTAACGAGGATGAGCAGGCCAGATATGAAGTGTTACTTGAGACACAGGGCAATAAAGCATATCTCTTTGAGGATGTTTATGCAGATTATGAAGATCCTGATGAGTACTGCGTTGCGCCTGATGCTTTATCAGATCAGAGTTTTGCTGCAATGATTGCAGAGGGAGAGAAGTATCTTGGGCGTGCATATGTCTGGGGAGGTTCAAAACCATCAACAGGGTTTGACTGTAGCGGATTTGTAAGCTGGGTAGTAAATCACAGTGGCTGGAATGTTGGAAGGAGAACGGCGAACGGACTTAAGAATCTGTGTACTGTGGTTTCGGCGGAAGAAGCAAGACCGGGAGATCTTATTTTCTTTAAAGGAACGTATGCAACTAATGGAGCAAGCCACGTTGGTATTTATGTGGGTGATGGAATGATGCTTCACTGCGGAAATCCGATTCAGTACGCGTCTATCAATACCAAGTATTGGAATAATCATTTTTATTGTTTTGGCAGATTGCCGTAGAAGGAGGATTCATGATTGAACGATTGGAAAAGTATAAAGCAGAGCTTGAAAAAGCAAAAGGAAAAAGAGCTGAATGGGATGCAAAGGTAAAGAATCTTGAAAAGAAGGTTTCGGAAGAAGAAAAAACGACTGTTCATGAGATGGTAAAAGCAGCAGATCTTTCGCCTGAGGAACTTTCAAGGCTTATTGCCTATTCGAAAAGTCACATACCGGGAGCAGTACCGGTAGAGACAATTGTAGATTCAGAATTAGATAAAAAATTCAATATGGAGGAGACAGATGATGAAGAATAAAATATTGCTGCTTACACTTGTAGCTACATTTATGACCGGTACTTGTCAGGTAACAGCGTACGCTCGTGTACCTGACAATGTTGATACAACGGTTATTGACGAAGAAGAAAAAGAGGAAGAGGATCATGTGCCTCTTACTCCTGATGGGAATATGTCTCTTGTAGATGACATTGCAAGCAATGACGGGCACAGCAAGGAATTCATGACAGTATCTACCAAGAACGGAAATATCTTTTATATAATCGTGGACCGTGATGACAAGGGAACCAACACTGTTCATTTTCTTAATCAGGTAGATGAAAGGGATCTTATAGATCTTATCAGTGATGAGGACAAGGAAGAACTTGAAGCGCAGATCGGAGCAAAGATTGAAACTCCTGTAGAACCGGTTACTCCAATTCCCGAGGAACCGGCAAAAGAGGAAGTTGTTGATGAAGAACCTAAACCAAAGGCTAATACAAATCCTATTCTTGGATTGATTATTGTTTTAGGTCTTGCAGGCGTGGCGGGATTTTATTTCTATAGCAACAGAGAGAGTTTTAGGCGTAGAAAAAACGGAGAAGATCCGGATAGAGATTATTCTGATGATTATATAGATATTCCGGAAGATGATAAGGAGGGAGAGTAAATGGAACAGATGATTTTTGATAAGGAAGCAGCAACACGTCGCTATATAGCAACTAGTCAGAAGTTGGAGCACGCGGTAAAAGAAAAGGTGAGGAAACCATCAGTTATTAAAAAGCTTAATGCATATAAGCAGATGTAGGAGGTGACTATGGAAGGACTTGATATTGCTGAGAAAAGATTATCCAAGGAGGAGGAGCTTTCTAAGGTGGAAGAGAATATTTTGGAGGAGCATACGATTTTTTCAAGAAAAAATCATCTTAAGGCAGTAGAGGATGCTATTGAAGGTAATGATAATAACTTCGACGGTATCATAAACAACATACTTGAGGATGCACCGGCAGAGAGTTCAATTAAGAAAGCTAAGGAGTATGAAAAACTGATTGAGAAAAAGGCTGAGGTGATGAAAGTTGCAAAACCGCACAAACAAGATCTCGGTGAGATTATCAGATAATGAGCTGACTCGTATGAGAGCAAAGATGGAAGAGGCAGGAATAACAAACATGAGCAAGTACATGCGTAAGATGCTTCTTGACGGGTATTGTGTGAGAGTGGATACAACAGATATTCGCGAGATGGTCTATCTTATTCGTATGTGTTCGAACAACCTTAATCAGTATGCCAAAAAAGCAAATGGTTTTGGCGAAATCTATGTATCAGATATCAAAGATCTTCAGAAAAGATTTGGAGATATCTGGGATGGAACAAGGGCACTTCTTAAAAAGTTTGCATCCATTAAGTGATCATAGATAGAGGCATCCTTGCCTTTTGATTTTGCAGGAAATAGACTTAAGGCAAATGATGGATGAAGGAGGTTTGACATGTGGATTATGAGATTTGTTTTAAAGATAATAGTATTACCATTACTGCTGATCGTAGATGCCATGACATTTATAACGAAGGCTTCTATATTCGTTGGATGTTATGTCGTTGGTGCTGCTGTTTGGTTGTGTGGTATTTGCTGTGTTCTTTCAATAGTGTTTAAGATGATTCCGTGTGCAATCTTCTTTGCGGTAGTGCTTGCTGTGATGTTTATATGTTTGTTTGCAGCAGCCAATATCCAGCTTTTTCTAGAGTCGGCTCGCGGAGTATTGAAGAGAGTATAAAAAACTAAATATTTAAATAGCAAAGGGCAGTTTCTCAGAATTGATATGAGAAGCTGCTCTTTTTCTATTTCAAGAGAGGAAAACCACATGGCAGCTACAAGGCTTATGGCTCTTCATATTGTTCGGGGAAGAACTATCGCAGAGAGCTTGAAGGAGCGAATGGATTATACAGAAAATGATCTTAAGACTGAGGAGAAAAAGTATATTTCCACATATGGATGCGATATCGAAACCGCTAATGAAGAGTTTTTGTTATCTCAACAGCAGTATCACAATAATGTCAGGGATGTAAGAAATAAGGAGATTATTGCATATCAAATCAGACAATCCTTTAAGCCCGGAGAGATTACGCCGGATAAGGCAAATGATATTGGTTATGAGCTTGCCATGAGGTTCACCAAAGGAAAATACGCATTCACAGTTTGCACTCATACAGATAAAGCTCATATTCATAACCACATCATTTTCAATGCAATCTCCATGGACGGGAAAAAGAAATTTCGAAATTTCTACTTTTCTGGAATAGCCCTTCGGAGAGTTTCAGATATCCTTTGTGCGGAAAATGGATTGTCTATCATAAAGCCTGCTCCGTATGCAGAGAGAAAAAGTCGGGGAAGGTATTCAAGAAAAGGGCATTTTTATGATAAGAAGCTTGAGTTTCTTAAGGATATTGAAGCTAAGCTCCATGAAGGAAAAGGTAAAGGATATGTGACCTGGGCAAAGCGATTTAATGCAAAACAGATGGCTAAGACAATTCTTTTTTTGCAGGAAAAAGAAATCTCATCATATGAGCAGCTCAAAGAAATCACGGATGAACGAAACGGAAGACTGCAGGAACTAAAGGATTCCATGAAGGAAAAGGAAGCATTACTATCCGAAAACAAAAAGAGGCAGCAGGCAATTATCGATTATTCCAAGAATCGGAAAGCCTTTGAACGGTACAAAAGTAGCGGTTACAGTAAGAAGCTTTACGCAGAGCATGAGTCTGAGCTTCTTCTCTATAAGGCAGCAGAGGAAGTTTATAAGGAAATGCCAAAGGGACAGAAACTTAATATGCAAAAGCTTCGTGATGAGTATGGACGTATTCTTGAAGAGAAGAAAAATGAGTTTTTGGAATATGCCCGGCTTAATAAAGATATGCATGAGTATCTGATCGCAAAGAAAAATTTGGAGATGCTGTATAGGCAGGATCGACAGGAAAATGAAAAAGAGGGTAGAGCGCAGCGAACCCGAAACTCACATTCAGAGAATGTGTTGTAAGAGCCGCAAAACGCGTTTGTCGGACAAACGCACTGCTCGCCACAACGGAGGCTTTCTCTAACATAACCTTCGGGATGGGCAGAACAGCTTTAGAAAAATAATCAGGAGGAAGAAGAATATGAAAGTAAGTGTTAAGTCAAATAAGTTGGAAGCAAGTTCAAATAATGTGCAGGGACTTTGCACAGTTACCTTTGGAGATGCCTTTGCAGTTAAAAACATCTCCATCGTTGAAAATAAAAAAGGAGGCAAGTTTGTCTCCATGCCGAGCTTCAAAACTAAAACAGTTGATGAGGAAGGAAATCCGATTTTTAAGGATATTGCATTTCCAATAACCAAGGATTTCCGCGAGGAGCTGTATTCCAAGATCATGGAAAGCTACGAGTTAGGTGAGAGTGTAGAGTTTGAGTGGGAATAATGTCAGCGAAAGGAGAAAGGTATGGGAAAAAGAAAAACACCGGAGGATATACCTCTAATGAAGAGTGAACTTGTGGCTGAAGCCTTTACCATTTTGATGGAGGCGTACATAAGGAGCCTTGGCAAAAGACCTTTAGGTCAAAAGATAACAATCACCATGAAAAGTTACAACCGCTATATTAAGTTTCAGGGATTCCGTGAGAGCTTTGACATCTGCCTTTACAAAAGCGGTGATATCGATATCAAGATGGATGAAAGTTGTCATGACAAGTATATTGAGAGAATCTTTGAATACACAGATAATAGATCAGAACAGAATGCGTTCCTTGACAAGCTGCGAAATGGTCTGGCTGATGAAATTATGGAAGTAGCAACTTATAAGCTGATAAATTATCACGCTTTTATGGATATGCTGCATGGAGAGTGGAGGTTTGCGGATGCGTATAATTATTTTAAGAATGAGATAATGGAATAGTAGAACAGCCTGTGAGGTCGTGATAATGGCTTCACAGGCTACCTTTTTTAGTTTTTGTTCAACCCTCAAATGTTTTAAAGGCGCATAGTTTTTAATTGAATTTCCATTCAAGGACAAGGGTGGCAATCAGACAAATGTTTGTGCTGAGGTTGATAGAGATCCTTGGTATCTGGAAGAGGATTGAGGAAAAGAATAAGTGTAGAGGGGGTGTAGAAATGTAGGGTTCCTTTATTGCGTGACGAAATAATATGTTTAAAGTACATGAAATTAAGTTTAAAACAAGTTCAAATTGAGTATTTATGGTATTATCTAAATATGCAGTGATTGTATAGACAAAATGTTATGCAGAGGGAGGGTGCCATTTTGGCTGAAAAAGGTGGTAGAGCGTGTAAGGAAGGTGCTCGATATGAAGATAAGTGCATAATCAATCAACTTTTAGATGTGCTGTATGGAATTAATTATAGTGTGACTATTGAACCAACAGGGGAAGATGAAATAGTTACTGATATGATTGTGGTTAAAGCAGACGGCATGAAGGAGTATATCCAATGTAAGTCTTCAAACGGATCTAAAGCTATATGGAGTGTGAGCGATTTAATAAGCAATAACTTATTGAAAGGTTGGAGAGAGCATCTTATCAAGGATGATAATGATACATGCGTAGCTTTGATGAGTCCATGTAAAACAGAATTGGATGAATTAATATTCAGAGCAAATAACTCTGGCGAAGATGCTGCGGTATTTTATAACAGCCAGATTGGTAGTAATAAAATAAAGGAGATATATTTAAAGTATTGTGAAGGAACAGGGATTAAGCCTTTAATTGCGGGTAAATTAAATATTGAAGAAATAAAAAGAAGTATAGCTTATCTCAAGCGAATTCATATGTTACCTTGGAATGTTAACGAGCTTGATTCTTCAATAGAGAGAGCAATACAGACCTTGTTTGCTAAAAATGCAGAACATGTATTTGGTGCGTTGCTTAGCTGGGTAGTTGATGGGGATATTCTTGGGGAAGAGATAACTTCTATAAAGATAACCAGGTATCTTGAGAAAAAAGATATACACTTAAAGCTTCAAGAAGAAGGAAAAGATATATTATGTTTGTCTGAAATTAATAGAGCATATAGTTGCAGATATCGTTACATAAATGAAAAAACGATAATCAGGAAAGAGTTTGAAGATTGTATAAAGCTTTTAGATGATGATAAATCATTTGTTATAAGCGGATGTGCTGGAGTTGGTAAAAGTGGTTGTACGGAAGCTATTATTACGCATTGTGTAGAACAGAATGTTCCGTATATAGCGGTTAAACTTGATGTTTCTTTTCCACGTGATAATGCATGTGAATGGGGAGAAAGCCTTGGCTTTTCTGCTTCAATACCGATTGTAATGCATAAAATGTCTCTTAATTCGAAAGCAGTAATTATATTTGATCAATTAGATGCTTTACGTTGGACACAAGCAAATTCATATCGTGCTATAGAAGTATGTATGGAAGTAATCAATCAGGTGAGAAGACTAAATCTGGAGCGAAAGAAAAAACTTCTGGTTGTTTTTGTATGTAGGTCATACGATTTAGTTAACGATAATAATATTAAGATGCTCTTTGATCAAAAAGGATATGAGGAAGAATGGTCAAGAATTGAAGTTGGAGAACTTGAAGAAAAACATGTTAAGCAGGTTGTTGGTGATAATTACGCAAAAATGTCTAGCAAACTGAAAAAACTTTTACGTATACCTAGTAACCTCTTTATTTGGGAAAAGATTAAAGATAAAGAAGGTGGAAGTAAAAAATGTGAAGCATCAGGACAATTGCTTCAATATTGGTATCAAGAGCTATGTAGTAGGTGCAGAAGTCATTCAATAGAAGAAGGAAGGTTGAAAAAACAAATAGATTTATTTGTTACTTTACTAGATGAGAAAGGACGTTTATTTTTTCCAAAGTTATCATGTGGTATTGATTCGGATGTGATTGAGTATTTGGTATCAGAAGGCTTTTTAGCTTTAAATGGAAATATGATAGGTTTTGTGCACCAATCTATTTTAGATTATCTTATTTCAGTGAAAATGTTTAATGGATTTTATGCTGATGCATCGATTGAAGAAATAATTGGTCCGAAGGCTGTTCAAACGCCTACAAAAAGATATCAGGTATTGATGCTGCTTCAGAATATCATGGAAACAGACACTAACGATTTTATTAAAATTTGTAAATTGATATTGGAATCACAAGAAGTGCGTTATTACATGAAAGCGTTGGTTTTTGAGACGATAGCTCAAAATAGCAACGTGGATTCAGTGTTATTGGATTATGTGATTGACAATATAAAAAAAGGGAAAGACTTTGAACATTGGATTTTAGATGTTGTAAATGGGAATAATGTGTATATTTGTCGACTCATAGAAACAGGGATTCTTGCACAATGGTTTGATGAACCATCTCGAAAAGATTTGGTGTTTAAGCTTTTGAGCAGTGTTCGACATGAGTTGACAAATGAAGAAATTCAATTTATGGCTGAACGATCATTTGTTTCAGAAGAAGATGATTGTAGATTTGCTAGCGTTATTTCTATGATATGGCCTACAGACAATAGTGATGTTGTTAACTATACTCTAAAACTTTTTGAATATAGACCACAATTGATTAAAAATATACACTTTCAAATTAGCAAGATACTACCGTGTCATGAAAGTGCGACTGCTAAATTATTGGGGCTGTGGTATACAAATAATGATGAATATAATTTGGGAGAAAGTGATTATACAGAAGATTTATCAAATATAGAAATTCAAGATGGGAAAACTATTCTTGATACTCTTTTGCAATATGTTCCCAAAGAAAAGATGCCTAGGTTTGGCTTATATGAATGGCGGGGAGACTATAACTATAAAAAGAGTGTAGAAAGACAAATCGTTGAAATTATATGTGCTGCAAACAGAGCAATAATAAGAAATAATTCAATGGATTTTTGGCATTATTATAAAAAAAACATAGGAAAAGGTTTTTCTGTTTACAACGAGATTATTATTAGAGCATTGTGCTATATGCCAGAGAATTGTAGTGATGACGTTATCAAATATATTGGAAGAAATTTGGATAATATTTTTGATAATACAAGTGGAGCAGATGATATGCTTTATTATGCAAAACAAAGTATTTCAGCTCATGTGATGGCTTGTAGCGATGAAGTATATAGCGATTTTGAAAATTGCATTTTAAAATTTGTGCCTAAAAATGCTACAAAAAAATATATGGAAAGGATAGAGTTTAATAGGAAAAAAGAATGGGGATGGGCAGATTGGCCATATTGGGGAAGGCTTCAACATGAGTTATTTGCAGTAATTCCTGATGAAAAGCTTTCATTACAAGCAAGACAATTATTGAAGGTGTTGGACAGGAGATTTGAATCAGATTCGTCAAAGTATATAAATAGTAAAATGCATGGAGGAATGGTTAAATCAGTAGTTGCTGATAAGAAAATAAGTGAACGACAATGGCTTCAGATAATTACTAATAAAAAAATTCCTGAAAGAAAACCAGGCAAAATTGTAGAAGAAGGCATGTATGTACATAGCGATATAGATGCCTTTGCAGAAAGTTTTAGACTAGAAGTAGCTAATAATCCTAATAAGATGATTAAGCTTGTACTTAGTCATCTGGATATAGTGCGCCCACAGTATATCGATGCAATTTTAGCAGGAAGCTTGTTTTCAAACACGTTTGAAGAGGTTGAACTGAGTGATTGGGAAACGTTGTTGAAGTGTTATACGTGCCCGATGGAAATAGTAAGAGCTATTTACTTTTTGGAAATCATTGAAAAAGGGAGTGATAAGAATTGGTCAGATGATATATTGAATAGAATAAACGACATTGTTAAACAGGATGACAGTAATGATAGTGTAAAAGTTGAGGAAAAAAGAAGAGAGCTAGATGGAAGAACGCTTTGGGATTATTCCGTGAATAGTATGCGAGGACATGCTGCAATTACAATATCTAGGGTTATTAGTCAACGAGAAGAGTTGTTTGAAAAGTTTAAAGTATCTATCAGGCTGTTGGCAGATTCATCTAGTGCGATTGATAGAATGGCAGCATTATTTCCGTTGAGAGCATGCTATAGTATTGATAAAGAGTGGGCTTCAAAATATATTTTATCTATTTTTGAACGTGATATTAGAACGATAGCATTTCGAGATAGAATAGAAATGCTTGTTCCTTTGTACTGCATATATCCCAAACGAATTACAAAAATTCTAAAAAAAGGGTTTGAATCCGATGATAAAAGTGTTGTTGATGTAGCAGCATCATCAATGTGCTGTATATACATGATGAATGGCGATTTTTCTTCAATCATACTAAATAAAAATGGTATGAATGAAGAGCAAATAAAGAATATTGTGTATATGGCAGTTTCCTATTTGGAGGTAACTGAGAAAAGGGAGAAAGCCAAAGAATTGATACTTGAATTAGCGGATTCGTCTTATGATTTAGAATTTCCATTATCAAGGATTTTCTATGAGAAAAAAGTTGGTAATGATGACAGAGAGTTTTTGGTTGAGATTCTTTCTAAGAAAAATGGTAGAAGATTATTACATGCGTTTATTACTTTCATAGAAGACAGCGCTGTTTCAATTAAAGACTTTGCGGATATTATAATTAACTTAAGTAATAGTATATTGAAAAAAAGTGATGATGAAATCAATTCTCAATGGGGAATGGTAGATGAATTTTCAAAAATAATAATAGCACTTTATGATGAATGTGCAGGCATGGAAAACGAAGTTGATAAAAAATATGCTGAGGGATGTATGGATATTTGGGATGTTATATTTGAAAGACAGCTGGGAGTTACAAGGAATCTTAGCAGACAGTTAATGGATAGATAAAAATCCCTTATATCTAGGTTACTCTGCAATATAAAAAGTATTATTAATAGTGAAACATATAACATATGTGAGCAGCATGGTGGTAAAAGCAAAGTTGGAAAAGTAGGTGACGAATTATGGCTATGGAATTGATTGATAATATCCATAAGACATTAAGGGATGACTTAAAAGAAGTAATGCAGGCAGAGAGCAAATTGTCTGTTGCAGCTGCAAGCTTTTCTATCTATGCCTTCCAAGAGCTTCGCAAAGAATTGGAAAAATGTGAAGAGTTTAGATTCATCTTTACAGCTCCAACCTTTACAACCGAAAAGGCACAGAAGGAGAAAAGGGAGTTTTACATTCCTCGAATGAACCGAGAGCATAATCTTTACGGAACAGAATTTGAGATTAAGCTGCGCAATGAAATGACGCAGAAAGCCATTGCTAAAGAATGTGCAGATTGGATCAGACGCAAAGCTACATTTCAATCAAATATAACAAAAGAGAGCATGATGGGGTTTATCCATGTGGATGATACTAGCTATGCTCCTATAAATGATTTTTCAACGGTGGATTTAGGATGCGAACGAGGCAATAATGCTTACTCCATGATACAGAAGACTGATACACCATATTCACAGGAGTATCTGAAACTGTTTAATGAATTGTGGAATGATCCAAATCGAATGCAGGATGTTACTGATGTAGTCTTGGATAACATCTCTACAGCTTACAACGAAAACTCACCGGATTTCATTTACTTCGTAACTCTATATAACATTTTTAATGAGTTCCTTGAAGATATATCGGAAGATGTTTTGCCTAACGAGGCAACTGGGTATAAGGATAGTAAGATATGGGGCATGCTCTATAATTTCCAACGCGATGCAGCACTTGCCATCATTAATAAATTGGAAAAATACAACGGCTGCATCTTGGCAGACTCTGTAGGTTTAGGAAAAACATTTACTGCATTGGCAGTTATAAAGTACTACGAGAACAGAAATAAATCGGTTCTGGTTTTGTGCCCGAAGAAATTGGTGAACAACTGGAACACGTATAAAGATAACTATGTAAACAATCCTATCGCGGCGGATAGGATGAATTATGATGTCCTCTTTCATACAGACTTGAACCGTCAGCATGGCAGTTCAAACGGATTGGATTTGGATCGCCTTAACTGGGGCAATTATGATTTGGTTGTCATTGATGAGTCTCACAATTTTAGAAATGGCGGTCTTGTATCGGGTGAGGATGAGAGAGAAAACCGTTATCTGCAATTATTAAATAGGGTAATCCGCAAAGGCGTTAAAACAAAAGTTTTGATGCTTTCAGCAACTCCGGTAAATAACAGATTTGTTGATTTGAAGAATCAGCTTGCACTTGCCTATGAAGGAGATAGTCAGCTCCTTGACGAAAAGCTTACTACCAGTAAGAGTATAGAGGATATTTTCAAACAGGCTCAGACTGCATTTAATACATGGAGCAAGTTGGAGCCAGAAGACAGAACAACTGCAAAACTTTTGAAGATGCTTGATTTTGATTTTTTTGAATTGCTTGATAGCGTAACTATTGCAAGATCAAGAAAGCATATTCAGAAGTATTACGATACAACAGACATTGGAACATTCCCTAAGAGAAACATTCCGATATCGAGAAGACCTGGACTTACAGATCTTAGCGATGCAATTAACTACAACGAGATATTCGAACAGATAAGTGCGTTAAATTTGTGCGTATATACTCCTTCCAGATTTATTCTTGCAAGCAAGATGGAAAAGTATGAGGCAATGTATGGTAAACGCGAAGGCAACAGAGGTATTACCCTGTCCGGTCGTGAAGATGGAATGAGACATTTGATGTCTACAAACCTGATGAAGCGAATGGAAAGTTCTGTATATGCCTTTAGACTTACGCTTCAAAGAATTAAAGACATCATTGATACAACTCTTGTTGATATAGAAAGGTATGAAAAAGGGCAGGGTGGAAGCTCGTTGGTAGCAGAAGAATTTTCTGATGAAGATTTTGATTTCGATGATCAGAACGGATTTACCATTGGCCGCAAGGTCAAGATTGACCTTGAAGACATGGACTATCCGACATGGAAGCGAGAACTTGAAAAAGACAGAGATATTTTTGAATTACTTATTTCCATGATATCTGATATTACACCAGAACATGACAGTAAACTGAATGAACTTAAGGAAGTTATAGACAACAAGATTACAAATCCAATCAATGAGGGAAATAAGAAAATAATTATTTTTACGGCATTTGCGGATACTGCAGAATACCTTTTTGACAATATCAGCACATATGTGAAGTTAAATTATAACCTGGATACAGCAATCATCACAGGTTCTATTGATGGGAAAACAACGGTCAAAGGATTAAGAACAGATCTGAATACAGTACTTACCTGCTTTTCACCTGTTTCAAAGGGAAAAAAACTTTTGATGCCAAATGAGAAGGCTGAGATTGATGTCCTTATCGCAACTGACTGTATTTCAGAAGGTCAGAACTTACAGGACTGCGACTACTTGATAAACTATGATATTCAGTGGAATCCGGTTCGTATCATTCAGAGATTTGGTCGTATTGACCGTATTGGAAGCAAAAACTCAGTTATTCAGCTTGTGAACTTCTGGCCGGATCTTACATTGGATGAGTACATTAACCTTAAAGCCAGAGTTGAGACAAGAATGAAAATTGTAGATATGACGGCTACCGGTGATGATAATGTTCTTAGCCCGGAGGAAAAGGGTGACTTAGAGTATCGAAAAGCACAACTTAAGAAGCTTCAGGAAGAGGTTGTCGACATTGAAGAAATGTCATCGGGAATATCCATTATGGATCTTGGGCTCAATGAGTTCAGATTAGATTTACTTGAATTTATTAAAGAACATCCGGAGGTAGAACATGCTCCTCATGGTATGAATGCTGTGGCTGCTGCATCTGAGGATTGCCCAAAGGGCGTGATATATGTTCTAAGAAATATAAGAAATGAGGTGAACATCAATAGTCAAAACAGACTTCACCCGTTCTATATGGTTTACCTATCAGATGAGGGGGAAGTTATCATTGACCATTTGTCACCAAAGGAGATGCTAGATTCTTTCAGATTTTTGTGTAAAGGGAAAAGAGAACCTGACAGGGAACTGTGTAATGCTTTTAATATCGAAACTGAGGATGGAAGGAAGATGGATAAGTATTCTGGACTTCTTGGGAATGCTATTGCGTCCATTATAGACAGGAAAGATGAAAGCGACTTAGATAGCTTCTTAAGTGGAAAGCAGATGAGTTTTTTGTCAGAAACAATAGGTGGACTCGATGATTTTGAGCTAATCAGTTTTTTGGTAGTCAGATAGGAGGCATAAACATGTTGGGATTACCAGCATCGACCGGAATACGAAAGCCTGTTCCTAAAACTGTTATCTATGAAAAGTTTGCAACGGAACTGACAGGAAACAGGAAAAAGAGCTTTGAAAATGATATAAGCAGAATAATTGTCATAAATGAGATTTCAAGTGCATCGGTTAATATCTGTGAAGGTGAGAAGGTTAAGGCAATATTTGTTGTTATAATCGAACTTAAATCAAAGGATTATAACGACAAGAATATTGCACTTATTTCAAAGCTTTTTGGACAGAATTTATTGATGATACTCCATTATGACGTGTTTTATCAGTTTGCGATTTTTCAGACTAAATTATTGCATTCAAATTGGTCTACTGAAGAAAACATAAAGTTAAGACTTGATGGGCTTGATTTAGATAATGTATGGCAGAGCTTGGTGATTCAAGTGTCAGGAGTGGTTCCAGAAAAAGAACATACTTTAGATCAGCAAATAGTTATTGAAAGTGAAAAGGAGAAGTTGAAAAAACAGATTATTTTGTTAGAAACAAAAGCAAGAAAAGAGTCGCAATCAAAGAAGAAATATGAGCTTCATGAAAGACTCATGAAATACAAGAAAAAACTGGAGGAACTATAATGGATAAATTAAAAATGCAGACTAAGGATTTAGCGAAGGAAAACTATAAAAAGTTGGTCGCGTTATTTCCAAATGCATTGACGGAGAAAATCGTAGGATACGATGAAGACGGGAACGCCATAGTAGAGAGAGCTATAGATGCTGATGTTTTAAGACAAGAAATATCATCTGATGTCATTGAAGGTAAAGAAGAAAGATACCAATTTACTTGGCCTGACAAAAAGAGGGCAATGGTGCTTGCAAATACTTCAACATCTAAGACACTTAGACTAGAACGCTCAAAGTCAGTAGGTAGAGATGGGACGATTGGGAGCATTGATACAGAGAATGTGTACATCGAGGGAGACAATCTAGATGTGCTTAAAATATTGCGCGAAACATACCTTGGCAAGGTGAAACTGATTTATATTGATCCGCCATACAATACTGGAAATGATTTTATATATAATGATTATTTCATCCAATCAAGTGAAGAATACTTGAGCAATAGTGGTCAGTTTGATGAAGATGGTAATATGTTAGTTCCAAACACAGAGAGCAATGGAAGATTTCACACTGACTGGCTAAATGTTCTATATCCAAGATTAAAGGTTTCTAGGGATATATTATCTGAAGATGGAGTTATTTTTGTTAGCATTGATGAACATGAAATCGAAAACTGCCTGAAACTCTTAGATGATGTATATGGAAGAGGCAATCGTATAGGGGTAATAGTTGTAAAGAGCAATCCAAGGGGATCAATGTCAATTGGAGAAATTGCAAATCTTCATGAATACTTAGCTGTGTATTCAAAGAATATCACCTTGGCAAATGTTATAGGTCATAAACTTACTGAGAATATGGAAAGTGAGTATAAGTATAGTGACGAGAAGGGTACATACAGATTACTTGGATTGAGAATGAGAGGAGGCTTCTGGAGAAGAACTGACAGACCAAACCTATATTACCCTATTTATGTGAATCCCAATACATGTGCTGTTTCATTGACTAAAGATGATAAGTTTATTGAAGAGGCACTTCCTGTACAGCCATCTACTATGGAAGACGGAACATGGAGATGGTCAGTTGATAAAGTGAAACAATCCATAAATGAGCTCATTGGAAAGAAAATTAAACGAGGAGAAGAAGAAGTTTGGGATATTTATCAGAAGGATTATTACGAAAGAGAAGGAGGAAGACGAACTAAGGCGAAATCAATTTGGGATGCACCAGAGATTAATTATCAGAATGGTACTACAGAATTAAAAGAACTATTTGGTGAAGGTGTGTTTGATTATTCAAAGCCAGTTTATCTTTTATCGCAAATATTGGAAATGATTGGATTAGAAAATGATGATGTGATCATGGATTTCTTTTCGGGGTCAGCAACGACAGCTCAAGCTGTTATGGAATACAATCAACTGGAAAACAAAAGCGTTAAGTACATCATGGTGCAACTAAAAGAAAGTTGTGATGATAAGAGAAAGGGCGGAAGTTTTAAGACTATTTGCGAGATTGGTGAGGAACGTATACGAAGGGCTGGTGAAAAGATTAAAAAGACAACTGGAGCGGATATTGACTATGGGTTCCGAGTATTTGCTTTGGACTCTACGAATATGAAAGAGGTTTACTATTCACCAGCGGAGACTCAACAATCATTTTTGAGTTCATTTGCAGATAACATCAAAGATGATAGGACTCCAGAAGATCTGCTATTTCAAGTAATGCTTGAATCTAATGTTATGCTTTCAAGCAAGATTGAAGAGATGGTAATTGGCGGAAAGAGAGTATTTAATGTGGCGGATGGATTTCTTATTGCATGCTTTGATGTTGGTGTGACAAACCAGACTATTGAAGAAATGGCTAAGAAAAGACCTTATTATGCTGTTCTGCGTGATAGTGGAATGGAGAACGATAGTGTTGCTACTAATTTCGACCAAATATTTGAAACATATAGTCCAGATACGGTAAGAAAAATCTTGTAATAGTTATTACCAGGAATAATAAGGAGTTCGTGACTAATGAAGTTAAGTTTTAAAATACAGCAATACCAAACGGATGCTGTAAATAGTATAGTGAAAGTCTTTGCTGGACAGCCGTATCAGGAGCTTGGTAGCTATCGTAGAGACATTGGAAATATAAAAAATGTACAGACTTTCTCGCAAATGACTTTGTTTGTGGATGATGGTGCACAGCAGACACTTCATTTTACAGATGATTTTGATGAGAGTGGCTTTCGCAATGAAAATGTAATTTTGTCTCCAGATAATCTATTGAAAAATATAAGGGATGTGCAGCAAGAAAATAATGTAAAGCTATCTGACAGCATTGTGGATAGCCTTGGAAGATGTTCATTAGATGTTGAGATGGAGACTGGTACCGGTAAAACATATGTCTATATCAAGACTATGTATGAACTGAACAAACATTATGGATGGTCAAAGTTTATCGTAGTTGTTCCGTCTATAGCAATTCGTGAAGGTGTATATAAGTCCTTTGAGATAACTCAGGATCACTTCATGGAGCAGTATGGCAAGAAAATCAGATTTTTTGTCTACAACAGTAACAACTTGAAACAACTAGATTCTTTTTCGAGTAATGCTGGAATAAATGTCATGATTATAAATATGCAGGCATTTAATACATCAATGAAGGAAGGTGGAAAGAACAAAGAAGCACGTATTATCTATGATAAGCGAGATGAGTTTGGAAGCCGAAGACCTATAGACGTTATTAAGGCCAACAATCCAATCATTATTCTTGATGAGCCGCAGAAAATGGGTGGAGATGCAACTCAGAAAGCATTAAAGAATTTTAATCCTCTGTTTTGCCTGAATTTTTCTGCCACTCATAAACAGCATCATAACTTGGTATATGCATTGGATGCAGTTGATGCATATAACCAGAGGCTTGTAAAGAAAATTGAAGTAAAAGGGTTTCAGGTTAAAAACTTCCGTGGAACAGATAAATATCTGTATTTGGAAGAAATAATTATATCTCCGAAGCATCCACCAAAGGCAAGGATTGAGTTGGAGATTTCCTACAATAAGTCTATCAACAGGGAACCACGTATAGTAGGTGTTGATGATAACCTTTATGAAATATCAAATATGGAGCAGTATAAGGGGTATCGAATATCGGAGATAGATCCTGTGTCTGGAACGGTTACTTTTATAAATGGCGAAGTAATTTATCGTGGAGATGTTGTGGGAGATGTATCCGAGAAGGATATGCGTAGAATTCAGATACGAGAAACTATAAAGTCCCATTTAGCCAAGGAAGAGGAGCTTTTTGGCAGAGGTATAAAGACATTGTCATTGTTCTTTATAGACGAGGTTGCAAAGTATCGTCAGTATGATGAGGATGGAGAAGAGCTTCTTGGTGAATATGGACGAATTTTTGAACAAGAGTATACAGAAATAGTAAATGATTACATTACTGTTTTTGATACACCTTATCAACAGTATCTAAAAGGAATTGAGGCTAAAGATACTCATAGGGGATATTTCAGCATCGATAAAAAAGGGCATGCTGTGGATAGTACAATAAAGAAAGGCGCAGATTATTCGGATGATATATCTGCCTATGACCTTATATTAAAGAACAAAGAAAGACTGCTTAGTTTTGATGAACCTGTAAGATTCATTTTTTCACATTCTGCGTTACGTGAAGGCTGGGATAATCCTAACGTATTCCAGATCTGTACTTTGAAGAGAAGTGACAGCACGGTTATGAAAAGACAAGAAGTGGGACGAGGCTTGAGACTGTGTGTTAATCAGGATGGCTTTAGAATGGATGAGCAGTCCCTTGGGAAGGCCCTTGTTCATAAAATCAATAAACTTACCGTTATTGCAAGTGAGAGCTATAAAGACTTTGTTTCTGATTTACAGAAGCAAATTCGGACAGATTTGTATGAGAGACCTTTAAAGGCTTCTATGGACTATTTTGCTGGTAAAACAGTTATTACTGCCGATGGTCAGAAGGAAACTATTACGGATGCACAAGCTACCGCTATCTATCAGTATCTGATTAAGAATGATTATATTGACGAGGATGAGCGTGTTACGGAGCAGTATCGTGTAGATATGGAAAACAATACGCTTGCCGCGATGAGTGATCGCTTAGTTGCATATGCAGATGGAATCCACAAACTGATACAGAGCATCTTTGATGAGAAGGTATTTAACGAGATGATTGCTAACGGAAATGAGACAACTGTCCCAAGCAATGATCTTAATGATAACTTCTTTAAGAAGGAGTTTCAGACTCTTTGGGGATATATCAATCATAAGTATGCATATACAGTTTCTTTCGATAGCAATGAGCTTATTAAGAAGGCCATAGAAGCGATTGACAGTGAGCTTTATGTTTCGATGCTGCAGTATACGGTTTCAAGTTCTGAGCAAAAGGACGATTTGACTGCTGAAGAAGTAAAGAGTGGTGCATCATTCAAAGGTGTGAAGTCAAATACTCAGGTTTTGAAGCATTTTGAAACAAGCCAGATAAAATATGATTTGATAGGAAAAATTGCACAGGGAACGGTTCTTACAAGAAAAACGGTCGCTGAAATCCTAAAGGGTATAAGCCCAGCTAAGTTTTCTATGTATAAGCATAATCCGGAGGAGTTTATTTCTAAGGTTGTTAGGCTTATAAAAGA
>ODAI010725251.1_pt1 | contig 28660 bp, 24 predicted proteins | sample 1539321 | NCBI WGS metagenome assembly ODAI01 (sample SAMN02144231, study PRJEB22623) | gut metagenome | biome: sheep rumen | host: Ovis aries | place: New Zealand
AAAGAGGAAGGATTAAGAATATATAATGAAAACTTTTAACCGGGGGGTTCCTGGGGCTAGCTTGTGCTACTATGAAGGGTAACCTTTATTTAAGCAAGAAACACATAAGAATAAACAAAACATAACCAATGGTACATTTTTTTTGTATTATATGTAATGTTTTGACTAATATTGTGACTTCAAAATCTTTCAACCAGATTTTGAACAACACCATTTGACCATACTTATCGAGAAAAATAATATTAAATTAATCTATTACCTTAAAACAAAAAGAACATAAGTAATCTCTAGGAATACTAATAAGAGCTGATAAAAGGTTATTGAATATAAGGGATATTTAAAAAAGAGTAAAGATGGATTATACATAATCCATTATAATATTTAATATTTCCTTATTGTTTTCAAGTATTTCTTTTATCTGATTTTTTGAAATATTGTCCAAATGAATTCCGGCTTTTATCACAATGTTTTTATCTGTAGTGGAAGATAAGTACTTGACCAGTGGAAGCACTATCTCATCCTCACAATGACTGGCCATCTTGACAATATTATAGGAGTTGGAGGACACAATACCTACACAACCGATATGTTCTTTGCCACCTGTTATGGTTATGTCCAAGTCATCTCCTATATGTGTGATGGTTAAATGCAGTTTTGTCTCATTTGAGCCAATATCCAAATCAATCATCAGAATTACCCCTGATTTCAAGAGTAGCGTCCATATCTACAGTGCCATTCTCATTGATTTTTACTCCATAATCATTTAAAGCTGTTTCACGTGAGATTATTCCATCAACATAATCATCAAGTACCAATTTAATATCACGTTTGTATGGATTTCCATAACCTCCACCACCAGCGGAGTGTATGCATATAATGTCACCGTCAGATATGCTTCTTGGAGCTTCCTTTGATTGTGGTTGTATCCACTCGCCATCCTGACGTACCAGAGGTACCTGAAGTGAACCGTTACTACCACCGTTTAATCCATATGGTGCGATTTTTACCCCATCTCCATACATTACTATGTCACATGTATCATCATAGTTTTGGAAGGCATATTTTATACCAGCACCTCCACGATATTCACCTGCACCGGCCGTGTCACATTCCATTTCATGAACCAATGTTATATGTGGATATTGTACTTCGTTTGATTCAATGTTAGGTGTTTTTACTCCACCGTAATTTGACATCGGTGACATGTATGGCTTACCGTCAATACCTTTCATAGCTCCACCGGATGCCAGTGAACAGAAGGTGAATCCAATGTAATATCTTCCATTACGTGGATCAGTTCCATAGAATGATGGTCCAAGGTATGTTCCGTAACCGGCAGGTAATCTGTCCGGTATTGCCTTGTTAAATGCCATGAATATCGTTCCGATGATTTCACTGGCAGGAATGAGTGTTGACAATGTCATTGGTGCACCTTCATGTGGATTTACAAGTGACCCTTTAGGAAGTACTACGTCAATACAGTTGAATGCTCCCCCATTACGGGCAATGTCTGATCCTAAAAACCATAGGGATGCAATACCTGATGCGGCTGTGGCCGTAACTACTGATGTATTTACAAAACCTTTAACCTGCTTGTTAGTTCCGGTAAAATCGATAGTCAATTTATCATCATTTACTTTGACTGTTACCTGTATCTTTATGGGTTGCTCCTGGAATCCGTCATCATCGATATAGTTTACGGCCGTGTATTCACCATCAGGTACTTCACGGATTCTTTTTCTGGTTAGCTGTTGTGCCAAGAATAGATTTTCTTCCACCGCTTTTTTAACAATGTCCCTGCCATACTCGGATATCATAGCATTTAATCTTATTTTAGCTATTTTATTGGAACCCATCTGTGCAAGCAAGTCGCTTCTTATCATTGAAGGATTACGTGTGTTGAGGATAATTAAGCTCATGATGTCTTCAATAATTTCATTGTTTTGAATTATCCTTGTAGGATGTATCCTTATTCCTTCCTGAAATATCTCCGTAGCCTTTGGATTGTAACTACCAGCTGTTGAACCACCTATATCCCCATGATGGGCTCTGCTTACACAGAAAAACATTAGTTCATCATCATAGAATATGGGAGTGATTATTCCGATATCAGGGAGGTGATTTCCACCACAGTATGGATCGTTTAAAATAAATCCGTCACCATCATGTATGTCGTCACCATATTTTTCTATTACTTTTTTTACACTGAATGACCCTGCCGTAGCAAGTATTGGTATTCCCTCCAACTGGGATACTAAATCACCTTTACTATCACAGATGCAGCATGCAAAGTCACATGCTTCGGCAAATATCGGTGAATGAGCGGAGTGTTCTAGGGAGATTCCCATTTCCTCTGTTATATTATCCAATCTGTTAGCTATTACAGTACGATTAATTATGTCATCTGTTGTCATTACAAACACCCTCTTAATTTATTTTTCTAATGCTTAATAATCCGTCATCTATAATATTTGAAGTGAAACCTTCCGGTACCAATACACTTGTATAATCAAATTCAATTACTGCCGGTCCAACAATGCTGTCATTTAAGTCACATTCATGATATACCGTTACACTAGCATCATCAGCAGTACCAGTAAGCTTATTTGATAAGTTTATTTCATAAGTGTCCTTTTGATCATCATCAAATTCAAATAATCTGGTATTTACATTTTCTTCAAAACTTGCCAGTCTTATGTTCATTATTTCCCAGTCATTATCCATTTCACAATATTGATAGATATCATTGTGCGTATCATGGAATAGTTTATTTAATTCTTCGATTGAATCATCATCAAATTGAAGTTTATCCAAGGCTATGCTTATTTCATGATGCTGGCCAATATATCTCATCTCCAATATCAATTCATGTTTTCTGTTATCCGATGATACGTTTAGTTTATCCAACTCATTATTGGCTTGTCCCAACATTTTATTTATTTGATTGTTTAATCGAGTGGAATCCCATGCATTTTTTTCCATGAAAAAACTTTGGGTAATGTCATAACGACGTTTAGCTCCCATCATTCCCCAACTACAGAATACCGGTGCTTGAATCGGCACTATAACTTCATCCATACTAAGGGTATCCATTATGTTACATGCAAATAATCCAAATGCTCCACCACTTGTTACAAGTGAATATTGTCTTGGATCATTACCCCGTTTTGTTGTTATTAACCTTAAGGCATCTGCCATCAGCTGAGTTGCAACCGTATAAATGAGTACTGCAGCATCATCCACTGTGATATCCAATGGTTTTGCCACGTTTTCTTCAATTGATTCAATTGCCTTTTCTTTGGACAGTTTTAATCTTCCACCGAGGAAATTATCCTCATTTATCAAGTTAAGTGCCAGTAATGCATCGGTTATTGTTGCCTGAGTTCCTCCCAAATTGTAACAGGCAGGCCCAGGTACTGATGAAGCAGATTCAGGACCTACATGAACCCTTTTTGATGCATCGACACTTACTATACTTCCTCCACCAGCACCTATTGATTGAATATCCATCATAGGAAGAGTAATTGGATATGAATCTATTCTGGACTCCGGCACGAGCTGTGTCTTATTGTTATCAATTATGTGTAGGTCAAAGCTTGTTCCACCCATATCCGCCAGGATTAAATGTTTTTTGGACAGTATCCTGCTTAATGTTTCATTACCTACTCCACCACCAGCAGGTCCTGACAGTAAACTTTTAGCAGCTATCTTTTTCATCGTAGCTACATCGGACAATCCACCACTGTTCATCATTATATGAATCGGCTTTGTCCATCCATAATCTTTTAATTCATCTTTAAGCTTGTCGAAGTAGGTGGAGATTATTGGCGTGATTGATGCATTTATTACAGTGGTTGATGTTCTTTCATATTCTCTTATCTGTGGTGAAACATCACTTGATAATGATACAAATACGTCGGGTAGCTCTTCATTGATGATTTGCCTTACCCTTTGTTCATGTGATGGATTTAGGAATGAAAATAAAAAGCATACAGCTATGGATTTGATGTCATTGTCTTTACATATCTTACATGCCCTTCTTACACTATCCTCATCCAATTGTGTTATTACATCACCCTTATAATCCACACGTTCTGTAATCGGAAGCCTTAATCTTCTTGGCACTAACACTTGGGGAGTGACTGCCCTAATGTCCCATTGATTATCCAATCTTGAACGACGTAACTCCAGTGCATCACGGAATCCTTCCGTTGTAAACAATGCCGTTTTAACACCTTTTTTCTCAAGTAGTGCGTTTAATGCTAAAGTCGTTCCATGGCTTATCTTGTTGGTGTTTTCAAGTAATGTTCTTAAATCACAATCCCACCTTTGGGCTAATTGTTTTAGTCCTTCTATAATACCTTGTGTAGGATTTTCATGATTTGTTGGATTTTTTATGAAAATCTTCTTTTCATCATTGTCATCTAAACTTCCGATGGATGTGTAATCTGTGAATGTTCCACCGGTATCTATTGCAATATCTATCATGATAATTACCTCTATTGATTATAATCTATTTTGTATATTTATGTAATCGTTTGACTGCCTTTTCTACATCTTCATTCAGTTCAATCTTAGGTGAAAAACCTTCGAGTGGCTTTGTAGCATCTATTCCCATCTTAGCGGTTCTGCTTAATTCATCTGTTGACGGGTCAAGTGTTTCACCCATACCCATGCTCTGTGGAACTATGAAAATATCCCTGTCTGCTTGAAGTCTTGTGGCCATAGCCCATAATACTTCCTGTTCATTGAATACATCCACATCCTCATCCACCACCACGGCCATTTTAAGGTTATGATCTACGGCAAATGCGGCGAATATTGCCTGAGCAGCCTGTCCTTCAGCTATTTTTTTCATTGATATGAAACAATGGAATATTCCACAACCGGATAATGGTGAATGTACTGCCTTTACATTAGGCAGGGTATTTCTTAATGCATTTAATAAATCTCCTTCACGCTGAATAGCAACTACTGTTATGTGTTCACTGCTATAACCGGGAGTTAAGTCATGAAATATTGGATTTTGCCTGTAATGAATTGCCTTTACTTTGAATACGTTTTCTGTACTTCTATGACATGCATAATTTGTAAATTCTGCAAATGGCCCTTCTTTTTCTCTGACATCTGCAAGTATCTCCCCTTCAATAACGAATTCTGCATATGCAGGTACTTGTATGTCAATTTCCGTACAATCAGCTATTTCCAATGATTCACCGAATAATCCTGCGATGGATGCGAATTTTCCCTTATCGTATGGAATTGCGGCCTGTGATCCCAAAGAAATATTTGGGTGGACTCCTATAACAATTGCCGCTTCCAGGTTTTCTCCTTTTTCTTCACTTCGACGGAAGTACTCCCATAACCTTTGTCTTGAATGTAAGCTTATTCCGAGTTTATCTTTTCCCTTCAATTGCATTCTATGGAAACCTACCGTTTCAGCCCCACTTTCAGGATCCTTTGCTATTACATGACCGCTGGTCAGGTATGCACCTGCATCTATCGGAAAGTGGGTTATTATAGGTAGTTTGTATAAATCAATATCATCACCATACATGGAATTAGCCATAAATGGGGGATTTTTTATTATTGTATGTTCTTCTATCCTATTTTTTACACGTCGAGCATATTCTTCTGCAACATGTTTTCCATCAACTCCCATTGCATCCCCAAAACGATCTCTTGTTCCGAGCGTATTGGTTATGACTGGTATATCACTACCTTCAACATTATCGAACTGCATTATTGGATATCTGTGTTCTTTTTCCAAGTCCATCATCAATGTACTGATTTCATATTCTTTTTTAACTTCATCAGGTACGTGTTTTATTTCACCTTCATCTTCCCACTTTCTAAGTAGGACTCTCCAATCTTGATTTGACATTTTATCACCGTATTGTAATTATCTTAAGTATATTGCCCATATTTACAAGAAAAATCTTTTCAAAAAATATGAAGAATATATTGAAAAAATCTACCAAATTTTAATATAATTAAGCATATTAACTTGTATTTGATTATAATGAGCATACTATATAATATTTGGTTCAAAATTGCTTAAAAAAAAGTCGAATAAGTAAATAAAAAATGAAAATCAAAAAATATGAATTTTAGAAGTATTTTTTCAAGTAACATTAAACCAACCTATATTAACTACATAATAAGTTATATAATTATTAAAACAGCAATGTTTTTAGAAATAAAAAAATCTAATATCAATAATTTAAAAATTAGTTGATTTTAATCTAGAAAATTAAGTTAAAATGTAACGGTGAAAAAATGTATTCAATAGAGGAAAAATACATAATTACTGCAGGAAGTCTTGCGACAATCATAGTTGCATTCTTATTAAATGCGGCACCAGTGGCATTACCCTCAATTGCAAAGGCCTTTGCAATGAATAACGTATTGCAGAACTGGGTTGATACTATTTATCTACTGTCAATAGCTGTACTTAGTATTCCATGCGGTAAAATATGTCAAAAATATGGTTTGAAAAAGGTATTGAAAATAGGAATTATCATCTTCTTTATAGGAACACTTGGAACAGGAATATCACAAAATGCAGTTATGCTGCTTATATTTAGAGTAGTGCTTGGAATAGCATCCGCAATATTAAATGTAGCATCAATAGCATTGATAGTTGAATCCATGAGTGATGATAAGAAAGGACCTGCAATAGGAATTGCCGTAGCAACAGTGTATATAGGAATTGCGCTTGCACCAATCTTGGGTGGAAGTTTAATATTTAACTTCGGATGGCAAAGCCTGTTTTTTGCAACACTTCCAGTGATATTAATTAATTATTATCTCGTAACTAAAATCAAAGGAGAATGGATTCATGAAGACAATGACAAGTTCGACATGAGCGGCAGCATCCTTTATTCTGTTGGAATAATCCTGTTTATATATGGATTTACAAAAATATTGGAACTTACAGGTCAAGTTATTACAATTGTTGGAATATTATTACTTATAGCATTTGGAGTATGGGAACTTAAAAATGATAATCCCGTATTCGAGATGAGACTATTCAAAAACGTAAGATTTGCTTGTGCTAACCTTGCATGTCTGTTTAGTTACTTTGCAACATTCATGACTACCTATGTCTATAATTATCATATGCAATACATTATGGGTATGGACTCCCAGATAGCTGGAATGTACTTGATTATAACTCCAGTCATCATGGTAGTGATGAGTATAATCTCCGGTTGGATGATTAAGAAGGTTAGAGGTGAAATACTTACCGGCATAGGACTTTTGATATTATGCGTTGCATTTATATTGATGTGCTTCTTAAGTAAAACTACGCCATTATATGTACTTCTACTTGCCATGACCCTTCATGGTATAGGTTACGGATTATTTTCATCACCTAATACTGTGCTTATTACAACTACGGTACCTGAAGAGGAATCATCAAAAGCATCAGCATCACTTTCTGCAATGCGTTTGATAGGTCAAACTGTAAGTTTGGGAATATTCACAACAGTATTTGCAATAATCATGGGCAATGTACCGATATTACCTGAATATTATGATTTACTACTTAAAAGTTGTAATATAATTATGATACTTGCTGTAGCATTCGTATTCATAGGTGCAATAATATCTTTTGTTGGCCTTAAGGAGAGTGTTTAATAATACACTCCCACACTGCTTTTTTTAAAAGGAACCTTGGTAAAAGAAGAGTCCGACAACTATTTTAATTAATTGTTAAGAATTATTTAATGAAAAAAAGAGGAAAAAGAATTAGTTTATTTATTAAATATTATTCGAATTCAATTTTGTTTTCCTTAGCATAGCCGGGAACCAATTCATAGACCAAATCGTTTAGATTTTTTCTTGTGGAAGCTCTGGCAGTTAGTCTTTGATAATTTTTTGGTCCATGTACAACGTATGACACATCACCATCGAAAATCTTGTTTTCAGGAATTTTCTTATCCTCAGGGAAGTTTCCTATTGGTAATTCTGCACTGTAATAATTTTTGATTTGATTTTCAACTTTTTTATTGTCCCATTTTCCAGAGGCCATATCCACAAGTTGACATAGTGGATATATGTCCGTCGTCGCTGCCGTCATGTATCTTGTTCCGCTTGGTCTTGTATTCAACTCTATTATGTAATCCTCATCACTGTTATTGTCATGAAGTATATCTATATCCATCGTTCCTTCAACATTTGCGAGCTTGGATAGTTTTACTGCCAATTGCCTTAATGCATTGTTGTGTTTATCATTGTCCAACCCATTTATATTAAGCGGTCCTTGTTTTATTTTAGCAAGTGGATGTGTTCCTTTTGTTGTAGTTAATCCTTTGTATATCGGTGTAAGTGCAACTTCCTTGTTTTTCCATCTTAGAACTTCTATGGATGCTTCAAATCCTTCAACGTACTCCTCTGAAAAGACTTCATCGTTATCTTTTATGAATTCTTCCACGTCATCTGCAGTTAAGGCTATTTTTACTCCTGATCCTCCTTGTCCTTCAGGGGTTTTAAGTACTATAGGTAAGTCTTTTTTAACATCTTCAATATTGTATTTTGAATCAACTTTTTTAAATGATGGTGTCTTGATATTGTTTTCTGTCAATATTTGTTTTGTATGATATTTATCTGCTGCCAGTTTAGCGCTTTCATATCCAGCGGCTATGACAGGTATTCCATTTTCAGCCTCAAGAGTATCTTTTAATGATCCCACATCAACGAGTGGCTTATCTATTCCAATTAATGGGATTACTGCATCCACATCTTCTTTTATTGCTACTTCTCGTGGTCCTTCCATTCCTCGTTCTACTATGTAATGTTTATCGGCCAAGTCCAGATTGATGGCATTTTCATTCGATTCCGTTAAAATAGTAGTTATTCCTTCTTTTTTTGTATACCATGATACGTCATCAAATAATCGTGAGCCTATAAATAATATTTTCATTGAATTACACCTCATATATTTTTTATAATTAATTCAACCAGTTCATCAATACTTTCCATGACTTCCGGGGAAATTGTATCCACTAGTGTCATATCCTTTGGCTGTATTCCCATAGTTAAAATTTCACAACCCACACTATCTTCCAGGTAGTTTATTAAAAATGATATCGGCATTGTATGAGTTGAGAAGCCAAATGTGTCTACCTGTTTTTTGTCAACTATTATGAATGATCCTGCTTTATCATCAAATTCCACGGCATCTATTATGATTAGATGTGATGGATTTATTTGCCTGATTTCGATTGTATGATTTTCCGGTGCTGTTGCGGCATTTAATAGATAGACATTATCGGAATCTATATCACTGTTTACCAATCTTTCATATATCTGATCTATTATTTTAGGTCCTGTTGCATCATCACCTCTAAGGGTATTTCCTATGCCCATTATAAGTAGCTTATCATAGCCTGTTATGAATTCAGTTATTTCTTTTTCTTGTTGTTTGGATAGTATTTAATCCACCCCCCATCGTATATTTGATGTTTATCATTATTTCATCACCACGAACCACGCCCATATCATCAATAGGTATGATGATTGGCGGATTCAACATTGGTGTTGGCTCCAATAGGATATCATCCGTAAGTAATGTGTATGTTGTTATCTTTATGGCATTTAATAATCCGTCGGAGTTAACTTTTATGGCCACACTTTTCTCATATTCCGGATTATTGTACCGGTTCAGTTCAATATCACAATATCTAGTTTCATCGGACAATGCAGTGTATTTTGGATGATTGTCCTCATAGTAACAGATTCCCATTACCTGCGTATTTATCAGTTGCATTGTAGAGTATACTGCTTTTGGGATAAATGTAGTATCATTATCGGTATATTTTACAACGTTATTTATTACAGGTATCTGTTCTTCATCAATTAATGCCGTATCAAGCATTTCACATATGACAACGTCAATTTTACCAGTAAATTCATATTCGGTTGCATCATCATGTATAAACGTGATGTTGTCGTAGTCTTCAAGATATTCTCTGGTTTTATCAATTATCAAGGGATTTTGTTCGATGGCATAAACGTAATCTGCATATTTACCGGCTTCTTTGGCCAGTATTCCAGAACCTGTTCCCAAGTCATAACATACTCCATGAACTTTCCTATGGATAGCTTTAAAAAAGGCATTTACTCTTTTTTTATCATTGGTTAAATCATCATAATATGTCATTATATTATTAATATGTAAAATTCTGATAAAAAAAGTTTATTATAAAAAAGTAGTTTCTATTTAAAATAAGTAGTCTGGATAAAAATTGTTATGAAGATAATTAATTATAAAATATGTGGGTATAAAAATTTTATTTAAATTTAATTATCTGTTTTTACTTTATCAAGCTCACCAGTTCCTGCACTGGTTAACTTTACATGTTCGACTCCTTTTAATCTCATGATTTTTTCAGTTAAGTCTCTTATGTAAATAACATCACCTTTAACTATTATTACTTCAAGGCAATATTTTTCATTCATGTGTATGTGAAGACTTGCACTAATTTGATTACGATAGTCATGCTGAATGTCTGTTAAAGATTCCATTACACCGATGTAATGATGATCATAGATAACAGCTAAGACACCGACGCGTTCGCCTTCCATCTCATTCATCCATTGATATCTTAGAATGTAATCTTTTAATGCATCACGTATACCTTTTGAACGAGATTGATAACCTCTATCCCTCAAAACATCATCAAATTCATTGAGAAGCTTATTTGGTAAAGACATACTAATTCTCATAACAATCTCTCCTATTGTATATTATTAATAGATTAACAAAGTCTGTTAAAATATTTTTAATTATTAATCAATTTGAATTAAATGTGACAAATATTATCTATTTAAACAGTATTAATTCATATTAATATTATACGTGGTTAACAATAATACATAATTTCATATTATTATTATATGTTATATATATTCTTATATATAGAACTTTTGTATTATATCATTTATCAAAAAAAGCTGATTAATTAAACTATAAATTAATAAAGAGAATTATTACACCTATTCATATAATAATAAAATATTCACCAACAAGTAATAAAAAAAAGAGAGTACAAATAAGGATAATACTTTTTAATAGATAATTAACAATTTAGGAGTAACAATTAATGAAAAATTAATAAAAGCAAAAGCTTTATATATAACTTCAAATAGAGTACTATATAGTTGTTAGTAAAAGTGACTAATAACAATACATATGCAGCGATAGTCCAGGCTGGCTAAGACTCTACCCTGCCACGGTAGTGACCCGGGTTCAAATCCCGGTCGTTGCATTATTCACATGCGGTTGTAGTCTAGTCTGGCTAGGACTTGGGCCTTCCAAGCCTACGACCCGGGTTCAAATCCCGGCAGCCGCACTATACCTTTTAAAGACTATTTTTACAATTTTTAACCAATTTAAACTTTAACTATTCATACCATATTATTTATAGTAATTCTTTGATAATATTAAATAACAACATAATTGAGGTATAATATATGATAGGTATAATAGTAGGTGCTGGCCGTATAGGATATAACCTGGCTTTATCAATGTATGAAAAACATGACATCACCTTAATCGATAAGGATAAGGCACAATGTGAAAAGATAGCAAACTTAATAGACTGTTATATCATCCATGGAACAGCCACCAACACCCAATTATTAAAAGAAGCAGACATAGATAACGCAGATTTCTTTGTAGCCGCTACCGCTAATGATGAAGTGAACTTATTATCCTCCGTATATGCTAAAGATCATGGAGTTAAAAAAGTATTTTCCAGATTAAACAATATAGAACATAGAGACATATTCGACAAACTGGACATACCATTCATAAATCCAGAAAGAAGTGCAACCAGATACATTACAAGAAACATCATCAGACCTACAGCACAAAGTCTTGTTTCAGTAGGAAAGGGAAATGCCGAAATTATGGAATTGACCGTGAAAAACAAGGATATACTCTTTACACCAATCAAAGAAATAGAAAACAATACAGATCAGTTTATTATTATAACGATTTACTCCAATAATGAAGTAATCATACCTACCAATGAAACAGAACTAGGCTATGATGATAGAATCGTAGTACTTGTAAAACGAGATTACATGGACAATGTACGTGAATTGTTTACAAAAAATGATTAACCTCCACACTTTTTATCGATGAGGACTTCTATGAATTATGAAAAAATATTAACGCTATCCTATTTTTTAAGAAAAGAGGGCATGGACGTCAGTATACGCAGCAGCATAACTGCAACTATAATATGGGACAAATACAAAAGTCACCTTACACTGGCAGAATTAAAGGATGGCCTCAAAAGCGTTTATGTAAAAAACAAGGAAGATCTACCAAAATATGAAAGGGCATTTAACAGCGTATTCATCGTAAATAGAGATACTAAAAATAGAAAGGCCGATTATGTACCATTGGATATCCAAGAGAACTATAATTACACTAAAACAGCCAGCGAAAATGGTCCACGTGAAGATACGACACGTGAAACAATAATAAGAAGAAGATTAGAACATAAAAAATTAATCGATAAAAGCATTTTGGATGATGACATATCAACATTGGACAGCATCGATTATAGGGTTTACGCGTTATGTCAAAAATTCAGCAAAAAAATTGCCAATCATAGAAGTCTCAGAAAAAAAGAGGAATTCTCCCATAAGGTCAACATTCCAAAGACTATAAGAAAAAATCTCAAAAACGGTGGCCATCTGATTAATCTTGTATACAATAAACCTCCAAAACATAAGTCAAAACATGTGATTCTATGTGACATAAGCATATCCTGCCAGTGGGCAACAACATGGTTTTTTGCATTGATGTGCGGCTGTCATGAAAGCTTTGATAAATTAACCATATACGATTTTGATCATAGAATTGTTGATGTAAGTCAACTGCTAGACATGGAATTTAAAAATTCATTCCAGATTAATGTTGCACATCAATCTATGGGATTAAGACCTAGAGGTCACTCTGATATGACAAAATCATTCAATTCATTTCTCAAGGAATACAAATTAGATTACAATACAGACGTCATAATATTAACAGACTGCAGGGATTGGAACGGCAGACGCGCAAATGGAGTCTTGGAAAGTGCTAAGATATTAAGGAAGATTATAGTTAAAAGCCGTAACGTGTACATATTCAATCCAGAAAATAAAATCAGATGGAATACACCAACAAGCTGTGTGAAGGACTATGAAGAAGTAGGTGCAAAGGTATTCCAAACAAGTAGCCTTCATGAATTCGCTGATGTCATACAGGAAATATAATCATTATCCGCAGCGATTTTACAAAAAAATATTTTCTTGATTTGTTTGTATTATTTTTTTCAAGTTTTATTCAATTTTAAAAAAAAATAAGGGAAATGAATATGTTCAACTAAGGATTTTCGACTGCAAGTGCTTACTTACATTGTTTTTTTATTATTGAAAAGCAATATTATCCATATATACAAAATAGATACTTGTTAATAGATTACATGAATTAAAAATACAGTATACCAGCCAGAAAAAACCCTTATCATATTAATATGAAGTATTTGGTTTATAAATGATTCAAAAAGAGTTTTTAATTTTATTCTTTGGATGGTGATAAGTGCGATCCAGTTATTTTTTTAGGGTTTTTTTCTTGTCTGTTTTAATTGTTATTGCAGTTTATTCTTTTTTTCTTTGTTATGTGAAAAATCGCATTTATATTAAAGGTCAGAACGATTATTTAAATTCAAATATTAATTTCAAGCATAGCAGAAAATATAAGAAAAAGTATGTGGTTACATCTGGAAAATAAGTTCAAAGTACATATTTTAAAGCTATTTATTGGGTATTTCGCAAAATTATTAAAAAAAATAGAATCAAAAGAATGAAAAATTATTCTTTCAATAGTTTTTCAAAGAAAGACATGTCAACATTTTCGGCCAACAAATCTCCTAATTGATCATAATTGGCTGTTTTTGCTTCCTTGAATTCGTCTTTTGTTATTCCTAATGGTTTTAATCCTTTTTTTACTCTTAATGTATCGGTAAACTGTCTTCTGAATTCGAAGTTATGGAATATTCCATGGAAGTATGTTCCACATACATTGCCTTTGATTGCACCATCATAAATTCCATCAGTATCATTACCGTTACCTTTAATGATTTTTAAAAATGGTTCCACATTATCAGACAGGTGAGTTATACCTTCATGCAATTCATATCCGGTTACGACTGTTCCTTGCTTGAAGCCTAATTGACTGTCGTTAATTACCGTCGCTTCACTTTGTTTTACGACTTTTTCTATTTGACCGAATTCCGTTACCATATCAAGAAGACCTAAACCTTCAACTGTTCCATATTTGGATTCCTTACATTCGGAGTCGATAATTTCCTTTGACAACATTTGATATCCACCACATATACCGAATATAGGTATCTTTTTGGATAACTCCAGTATCTTATCGAATGCTCCTGATTTCTTAAGTTCTTCAATGTCGTTTACAGTATTTCTTGTACCTGGAATTATCAGTGCATCTATACCTTCAAAATCATCATAGATGTCTACCAGTTTTATTCCCACATCCGGTTCGTAATCCAATGGATCGATATCGGTGAAATTTGCTATTCTTGGAAGTCTTAATGTTCCTATTGTAATCTTTTCATTTTCATTGAATTGATGTATTGATAGTGACGCGGAGTCTTCCTCGGGAATGTTTAGATTTTCAGCGTAAGGTACTATTCCTATTACAGGAACTCCTGTTAGTTCTTCAATTTTTTCAATACCTGAAGCCAATACATCCGCGTTACCACGGAATTTGTTGATTATTATCGCTTTTATTCTTTTTTGATCTTCTTCAGGAAGCAGGTAATATGTTCCCACGATGGAAGCAAAGACTCCTCCCCTATCTATATCAGCTACCAATATCACGTCGGCATCGGTAATTCTGGCAATCAACATGTTTGCCAAATCCCTATCATACATATTTATCTCTGCAGGTGAACCTGCACCTTCTATTACCGTTACATCATAATCTTCTTTTAGATAATCCAATGATTCATGTATAGCCTTTAATGCTTCTTCTCTGAAGTCTTGCTGATATTCATCAAATCGCATATCACCGGCCGGTTTTCCCTGAACTATTACTTGTGATGTAAAGTCTTCCTTAGGTTTTAAAAGAATCGGATTCATATGACAGTTTGGTTCTATTCCCGCTGCTTCTGCCTGCATAACCTGTGCTATTGACATTTCATCATTATCTATTGTTGTATATGAGTTTAGAGACATGTTTTGTGATTTGAAAGGTGTGACTCGATAACCCTTTCTTGATAGTAGGTTACATAATGCAGCTACGGTTAATGTTTTACCTGCATTTGATGACGTTCCTTGAAACATTATGTATTTCATATTCTTTCTCCTATTTTTTTAAAAGTATATAAGTATATTTATTATATCTTACATTAATATTTTAAATTGAATTAGGATTAAATTATAAAAAATAATTAGAAAATTATGCAAAAAAGACAATTTTAAATACCTATGGTTACTTAAATTTATTATGTAAAGAATATAAATATAAAATAACATAATGAAAATAATCAAACATCATATAATTAAATAAAAAGGAGGAATAAAAATAACCGATATTGAAAATAATACTCAAGAAGAAATTGTTACAGAACAGAAAGATGAAAGTATAGAAGAAAATAATAATGAAGCAATAATAACAAATACCTCCGAAGAAGATGACAACGACAAGAATGAATTCATCCAAAATGAAATAGACCCTGAAGAATACGTTGATACGGACACCATAGATATACCTGAAATGCTGATAGACCAGATTATCGGTCAGGAAGAAGCTGTTGAAACAATCAAAAAAGCCGCCAAACAAAGAAGAAACGTACTCTTGATAGGAGAACCGGGTATTGGTAAATCAATGATTGCAAAGGCTATGGCTGAACTCTTACCACCTGAAGAGTTACAGGACATATTAATCTATCCTAACATAGAAAATCCAAACAACCCATTAGTAGGGGTCATGCCTGCAGGTCAAGGACAAAAGGTAATGGAAAACGCTAAAAAGAATATAAAAGGACAGGAAGAAAAGAAAAACATGATAATGATAGCCGTCATGGCACTTATCATGGCTATCGGATTCATGACAAACCAATTCCTTACAGCAATTATTGCAATTGGAATAATATTCTTTGCATTTTACCAGATAAAGCCAAAAAACCAGCAGTCATCACCTAAACTACTGGTAAACAATGACCAGAAAAATGTAGCACCATTCATCGACGCTACAGGAGCTCATGCAGGTGCACTCTTAGGAGATGTGAGACACGACCCATACCAATCAGGAGGACTCGGAACACCTGCACATGAAAGGGTAGAAAGTGGTATGATTCACCGTGCAAACAAGGGAGTACTATACATTGACGAAATAGGTACCATGACCATGAAAACCCAACAGGAGTTACTTACGGCATTACAGGAACACAAATACCAAATAACCGGTCAAAGTGACAACAGTAGTGGTGCAATGGTAAGAACAGATGCTGTCCCATGTGATTTCGTATTGGTAGCATCAGGAAACCTTGAAGTGCTTGAAGACATGCATATTGCATTAAGATCAAGGATAAGAGGATACGGTTATGAAGTCTTCATGAAAGATTCCATGAAGGACACACCTGAAAACCGTAAAAAACTTGGTCAATTTGTAGCTCAAGAAATAAAAAACGATGGCAGAATACCAAAATTCACCAAAGAAGCCGTAGCGGAAGTCATCAAGGAAGCACAACGTAGAGCAGGTAAAAAAGACTCACTTACATTGAAATTAAGGGATCTGGGTGGACTGGTACGTGCAGCAGGTGACATTGCAGTTGAAGAAAATGCAACAGAAGTAACACCTGAACACGTATTCGAAGCTAAAAAACAGTCAAGAACATTAGAACAACAAATAGCCGACAGATACATATCACAAAGAAAAGAATACAGTGTATTTGCAAATGAAGGTTCAAAAATTGGATGCATCAATGGACTGGCCGTTATCGGAAACTCAAGTGGTATAGTACTGCCTATAGCAGCAGAAGCAGCACCTTCACAAAGTAAGGAAGAGGGTAAAATCATCGCTGCAGGTAAACTTGGAGACATAGCCAAAGAAGCTGTTCAAAACGTTGGTGCAATCATCAAGAAAAGTATCGGAACGGACATCTCAAACTATGATATACACATCCAGTTTGTACAATCATATGATGGAGTGGAAGGAGACAGTGCAAGTGTAGCAATGGCTACAGCAATAATCTCTGCTATAGAGGACATACCTATCGATCAGACATTAGCATTGACTGGTTCATTAAGTGTACGTGGAACAGTACTTCCAATAGGCGGAGCCACATACAAAATTGAAGCTGCAGCAGAATCAGGAATGAAAAAGGTATTGATTCCTGCAAGTAACCTCAACGACGTATTGATAGATAAGAAATATAAAGATATGATAGAAATCATACCTGTAGAGACACTTACAGAAGTTCTAGAACATGCACTTGTAGGACCTAAAAAGGACGAATTCATCAAAACACTGAAAGAAAACAAAATAGACAGAATCAAGGATATGATTCCTACCGCATCAGATATCGTAAGCCCCCAAATAAGTAAAAATTAGATATTAAGAAGTTAATTCTAATCTTTTACAACCCTTTTTTTAAATCACATTATTCCAAATTCACTCAATTAATTATAGATACAAATAAATATTATTTGAATTAAATATTATTACTACCTAAAATAATAAAAATTCATAAATTATAGAAATATACATTATTGAAATACAAACTATTTTATTAAAAATATATAATAAGAGAAGAATTTATGATAATACGCCAGTATTATCCCGTATAAGACGAATAAATAGACACATACCCCAATAAGGAAGAATTTAAAATGGAAAAATTAAAATTTAAGGATTTAGAGATATCTCCCGAAATACAACAAGCAATAGAAGATATGGGATTTGAAGAAGCAACACCAATCCAATCATTAGCCATACCAAAAATATTAGCACATAAAGATGTAACAGGACAAGCCCAAACAGGTACTGGAAAAACAGCAGCATTTGGAATTCCATTACTTGAAAATCTAGACAGTAGCGACAACAGTTTACAGGCAATTATTCTATGTCCTACACGTGAATTGGCCATACAAGTAGCGGAAGAATTAAGAAAATTAGCCACATACCTACCGGAAATAAATGTACTGCCTGTTTATGGAGGCCAACCAATTGAAAGACAAATTAAAGCACTTCAAAAAGGAGTACAGGTAATCATAGGTACACCAGGACGTGTAATGGATCATCTCGACAGAAAAACCATCAACGTGGAAAACATTAAGACGGTTATCCTTGATGAAGCGGATGAAATGTTAGACATGGGCTTTAGGGAAGATATCGAGTACATTCTAGAAGACGTACCTTATGAAAGACAGTTCCTCCTATTTTCTGCAACACTACCTAAAGAAATACTGCAAATGACCAACAGGTACCAGAACAACCCTGAAGTAGTTAAGGTTACCCAGCATGAACTGACTACCCCTGATGTTGAACAGAAATACTTTGAAGTCAAGGAGGACATGAAACTGGAGTTACTCTCAAGACTACTCGACCTTAATAACTTTGACTTATCACTTGTATTCTGTAACACGAAAAGAAAGGTCGATAAGCTTGTAAGCCATCTTCAGGTAAGAGGATATCTTGCAGATGCCCTCCATGGAGACTTGACACAGAATCAACGTGATCGTGTAATGAACAAGTTTAAAAACGGAAATATTGAAGTATTGGTAGCTACTGACGTTGCAGCCCGTGGTATTGACGTTAGTGGAGTGGAAGCCGTGTTTAACTTTGAAATACCTAACGATAATGAATACTATGTGCATCGTATAGGACGTACCGGCCGTGCAGGAAAGGCAGGTAAAGCATACAGTTTTGTATCCGGACGTGAAATATATCAACTTAGGGATATTCAAAGATATGCAAATACTAAGATTGAACAAGCACCAATCCCATCACTTAGCGATGTAGAGGAAGTAAAAAAGGACAATTTCATAGAACAGCTTAAAACAAAGATAAATACTGAGGATATTTCAAAGGAGATATTCATCATTGAAAAGCTCATCGAAGAAGAATATAACTCCATAGACATTGCAGCCACATTGCTTAAGGAAATAATGCGTGACGGTAGAGTTGAAGAGGAATTTGGTGATACTGAAGCACATGAAGGATTCGTAAGATTCTTCATGACCGTCGGACGAAAACAGGACATGACAGTATCGGTTATATTGAATGCTGTTCATGAAAAAACGGGACTTAACGGTCATCAAATAGGAAATATTGACATATTCGATAATTTTTCATTTGTTGAAATTCCTAAGGAGAATGCTACCGACTTCTACAGATTTATGGGTGAAACACATATCGACAATAAACGTGTACATATTGAGCCTGCAAAGCCTAGAGAAAAGAAGGGTCATAATACCAACTTTGATAAGAAGAAAAAGTTCAGCAATAAGAACAGATTTAGAAAAAACAATCCGAACAAAAACTTCAATCCTAAACGTAATGACTACAATAAGAAGTACAACAAAAATCATAACTACAATAATAGAAGAAACAACTCCCGAAATTACAACAACTATAACGACAACAACAGATACACCTACAATCATTATGATACCTATGAGGACAATGATTACGATGGTTACAACGAGGAATACAATAATTATAACATAAACAACAATTACGAAAACAGGAAGTACAACAACAGTTACAAACGTAAAAAATATGATAAAAGATACGATGACTATAATCAATAGTCCTAACCACCATATTCTCTTTTTTTAACCTACTATTCACTAATCAGGACATCCATGATAATAATTACCCAATATTAATCCTTAATAATAGCTGAAAAATCATTCAAAATTATCTAAAATGAGAATTTATATGAAAAATAGAATCCTGGGAAAAAATAAGAGATATTCCACATGAAAACCAACATTTACAAGACAATATTGAAAAAAAAAGTAAAAGATAAAATCTACAATGATTTTATACAGTCAGCTATTGTCTTTGCAACACTGATATAAGCCACGTCACTTTTTAAGGTGTTTGTTGCTTGTAAACTATCTGCACCGGCAGCATTTATTTTAAGCACTGCATCATTTACCAGTACAGGATGTACACAGTAGACGTCGACGGCTGTTGCTCCTTGTTGTTTTAGTATTTCTATGGCATTTACGATTGTTCCACCGGTACTGATGATATCATCTATTATTACTACCCTACGATTGTCTACTGATATATTTTTAGTCTTTGTCTCTACTTTTTCCGGAGATAATCTTACCTTTTCAAGATAATCATAGTCAGTATCCAGAATGGTAGCTATTTCCTTTGCAAAATTCTGTGCTCCTTTATCCGGTGCTAATATTACAGGTTTTTCATCAGTATTCTCTTTTATGTAGTCTGCTATTGCAGGCATAGCAGATAAGTTATAAACTGGAATATCATATAAATCACAGATGCTTTCCTCATGTAAATTTATTGAAATTACATTTTTAACATCCATGGCTTCAATTAATTTGGCTGTAGCTTTGGCAGATATGCATTCCATATCCTTAAATCTACGTTCCTGTCTACTGTAACCTAAATAAGGAGATACGACGGTAATATTTTTAACATTCATATCTGAAAGTATGTCCAATATGAAGAACAGTTCCATCATATTTTCATCTTGAGGATAACCAGTTGACTGTACAACTATTACCTCTTCATCTTCATCAATTTCATCAACAATTCTGAAATATCTTTCCCCATCAGGAAACTTTCTAGTTTCAACATGACATAACTTGTCATTTAATTCCTTTGCAACTTCACTAGCAAGTGCTTGAGAAGCAGATCCACCGATTATCATAACTATAATCTCCTATATATAAATACTTAAAAAATATCGTTTACATTTTTTATATTATAATTATATTTATCTATTCAATAAGTAATATTTTTTACTTATGATGCCGGTAGGATTCCTGAAAAATAGGATAAATAATAATTAAAAGAATGATGCATATCTTATTATAAATAAGAAAAGTTACACTCACTTATCAACAAAAAATTATAGAGGCTAAAAGATATGAAAATGGAAATAAACATAGACCCACAACTTCAAAGAAAGGCAAGGGCTGTCTGTAGAAATGTATCCGGTTTGACCCTCAGCGGTTATTATGAATACCTTATCGAATTGGAACTTAAGAAATTACCATCATTGGATGAATTGGAAGATGACAGGCCACGTATGAAATCATATAACGAAGAGAACCTGGATACATTATGGTAATGATTAGTAATAATTATAGCTAATATACTCATCGAAAAGTAATAAATAAAAAAAGATTATTATTAGCATCGACATATAATTATATTGTTGATAAATAAAAAAAAATAAATAAATTATAGAAAATGGAGTTTAAAAGATGCATGAGTTATCTATGGCTAGCAGTATCGTAGATGCTATATTAAGTACTGCTAAAAAAAATGATGCCATCAAAATTAATGAAGCTGTTTTAGAAATTGGTGAAATGACCATGTTAAACCCTGAACAGTTAAGATTCATGATGGAAATATTAAGTGAAGACACCTTACTTAAGGATGCAGAAATAATAATTAATATGATTCCGATAGAAATCGAATGTGAATCTTGCGGATTTAAAGGTGAAAGTAAAACAGATGAAAATGGAGATCATTTAATGGCTGTAGCAAGATGTCCGGAATGTGAAAATACACAAGTACACATCATACAAGGACAGGAATGTAACGTTAAAACAATAAAAATTGAAAGAGAGGATGAAGATGCATAACGTAGCTAGTATTGAAATTGAACAAGACATCATCAGAGCTAACGACAAATTAGCTTATGAAAACCGTAAAATCTTAGATGAAAAAAATGTATTTGCAGTTGACCTTGTAGGTGCCGTTGGTTCCGGTAAGACATCATTACTTGAAGTATTGGTTGATGAAATGGATGAAGACATTGGAGTCATTGCAGGAGATATTTTAAGTAAATTTGATGCTGAAAGAATTGAAGCCAAAAACGTTCCCGTTAAAGGATTAAATACTGGAAAGGAATGTCACCTTGATGCACATCTTGTAGAACACGCTCTTGAAGATGTACCGCTGGATGATATTGAAGTGTTATTTGTGGAAAACGTTGGAAACCTTATCTGTCCGGCTGACTTCAACCTCGGAACACACGTCAGGTGCGTAATTATCAGTGTTACCGAAGGTGATGATACTGCTGAAAAACACCCTATGATATTCAAAACAGCAGATATGGCAATAGTTAACAAGGTTGACTTAGCAGATGCTGTAGGTGCAGATGCCGACAAGATGGTATGTGACATTAAAACAATCAACCCTGACATACCAGTAGTTAAATGTAGCCTTAAAACAGGTGAAGGCGTATCAGAAGTTATTGAACTGTTACGTGAATTTAATAAAAACAGAAAATAATCTCCACCCCTTTTTAATTTACCTTTTTTTGAGTGATTTGATATGAAAGTATGGATAGATATCGTTAATTCCCCACATGTAAGATTCTTCAATGGGATAATTAAGAAATTAGAAAAAGATGGACATGAAGTACTCATTACCGCAAGAGATTTCTCCAATATTCATGATTTGCTGGAAATATTTAATCTTGAGTATACATCCATCGGTGATCATGGAGTAACACTTGAAGAAAAATTGCTGTCAAGTACCAGTCGTGCTTATGAACTGTCCAAATTCATATCAAAAGAGAATATTGATGTAGCAATCTCCAAGCATTCAATTGAAATGCCAAGAGTGGCATTTGGACTGGCAATTCCAAACATATTCGTATTGGATAATGAACATGCAATAGCCGCAAATAAACTGACATTGCCTCTGACAAATAAGTTGATAATCCCTGAGATATTTGATGTTTGGAATACCATTAAATTCGGTATGGACCCTAACAACATAGTCAGATATAATGGTACCTGTGAAGTTACTCATCTGGAAGATTTCAAGTATAATGAAAACATACTTGAGGATTTAAATTTAAAATTAAAGAATGATAAAATCATATTGATGAGGCCGGAACCGTCACTTGCTTCATATCTTGATGCGGATTGTACAAAATCAGTATTAACACCAATTGTTGATGAGTTAAAAGATTTAGCAGATATATTAATCATTCCAAGGTTTAAAACACAGGGCGAAATATTTAAGGATATTGAAAATGTCCACATCATCAAAACACCTGTCGATACTTTCAGCCTTATGAAAAAAGCGGATCTGGTAATAGGTGCCGGCGGAACGATGAACCGGGAAGCAGCTCTTCTGGGTACTCCCGTCATATCATGTTATCCTGGAGCACAGCTATCTGTTGATACGTATTATATTGAAAGAGGATTGATGAACAGATCAACTACACTGGAAGATATAATTTCCATGTCAAAGGATTTGCTACTAAAACCTAAAGACAAGCATGTCCTAAAAACAGATAATCTAATAGATTTAATCGTGGATGAGATTTATAAAACATATTCTGAATCTAAAAAATAGTGGACTAGTCGGGAGTTGAACCCGAGGCCTCCGCCATGCCAAGGCGACACTCTACCAAGCTGAGCTACTAGCCCAATGAATTTATTTTGATAATAAACTACATATTATAATATAACGGTTATAATATTTATAGTTTTAATTTTTTTAATTTTAAACAGAAAATTCCAAAAAACATCCAATATAGAAATGACCACCATACCCCTTTTTTAGAAAAATTTTTCTTAAGCATAATATTAAAATCACAGAAATTTCAAATAACTATTAATAAAACAAAATATTAATATAAATATAGAAAATGGATTATAATATACATTAATCCAGTTAGCGATAATATGGAGGATAAATGAATACATGGCACTTATAGCTACAAATCATCTTGCTTTGATTTTAGAATTTGCTATACTTATTCATATAGGCGTATTGTTACTGCTTAACTTTGTTCCTTTGAGTTATAGTATAGTATTTTTATTATCAATTGTTATAGGTGGAGGAGTTACCTTAGCATTTGGTTTTGATGCATTATGTTTAGTATTACCATTTTTAAGCCACCATGAATTTACACACCCTTATGGTCCTATAGCGATACTGGGAGTGATAACCTCGTGGGCTACGATACCCATAATGCAGATGCAAGATGTTAAAACATCGAGCATAAGATTATTATTATATTTGATTACCGGTGGAATCACCATATTCGGTGCAATTGTACACCGTGACTTTTTAATTATGTGGGTTCTCGGATTAATTGCAGGATTTTTAATAATCAACAAGTTACATAATAAGAAGTCAATAGTATCCATAAGAACAATAGGATTATTAATCTTAGGAGTACTGGTATTATTTGGAGTATTAGAAGGTGTTTCGCAAATATTACATATGGAAATTATCAGTCCTCTTGCTAGAATTGATCGTATGAACTTAAATCAATTCGCTAGTCTAAAATTAGTTATAGACAATACTAATTTATGGGGTCATACTGCAAATTCAACATATTGGGGAAGTTCCGGTCTTGGAAATAGTGATGGTTACATTTCATTACCATTGACATACATTACCAGTTTAGGTCTTCCATTCCCATTATTCTATGGTATATTAGTAACTAAAAAGGATGTAATCGATTACTTCTTACCTGGTATTTTTGGTATCGGATACGACTTTGGATATATAGCATTAGCAATAGTCATCCTATGGATACTAGCTGTTATAATAATCGGATTAATTATCCTAAGAAAATATAAAGCAGAACGTGAACGGGGTAACAAGAAATATTATGGACGTGAGGCATTACTGACGGGTTCACTAGCGGCATTCATAGCCCAGACAATACTGGGAATGTTTATCATTACAAGAACAATAAATGGATCTGCAATGGTCACATACTTCCTCTTGAGTGCATTGATACTAGCCCATACAGTTACCACCAAACGTTAACTTAACCTCCAAATTTTTTTTATTTTAAAATTATTACTACTGATTTTCACATTAAAGACTAAATCAATATAAATTATTGATAGATGAGTAAGATTAACGATATTAGAGTATTAAACTGTCATTACCCCTTATTGTTTATAGAAATATGTCATGTATCGTTAAGTAATATGAAGCATTTCATAACAAAAAAAAGTTCCCATTCATGATTGACTTGAAAAATTTTTTAATGATTATCAACAAATAATTATTTAACGATAAAATTATAAACTTGATTTTTTATGGACTTGAAAAAAATGAATATTATAACAACTGTGGTTGGTAGTTATCCTACCCACACCCATGATGCCGAAACATTCAATGAAAAGTTATCCGATTCATTGGGACTGTTTGACCCGTATAAGCATGCCATGACAAATGCAGTGACCAATTTTGTCAATTGTGACATAGACATAATCTGTGATGGCCAAGTAAGGGAGGATATGGTCAAGATATTTGCCAGTAAAATTAACGGTTTCAAAATTGCTGATAACACCGCATATATCAAGGGAAAGATTACTCCTGCAGCTCGTGGAATATCTTCCAAAGATTTACAATTTGCATATAAAGTGGCCAAGTCATTAGATAACAGATTTCAGTTAAACGCATCATTGGATAGAATATATTCACACCAAGAACGTGGAATTAAGGGAATTATTACCGGCCCTACCACTATTGTCCATTCATCGATTATCGATAATTTCTATTCATCCAAAAAAAATGCAATAATTGACCTGGCCAAAGCCTTGAGTTATGAGGCAAAAGAACTTGAAAAAAGTGGTGCATGTGCCATACAGATTGATGAACCGTTCATATCAACGGGTGCAGAGGATATTGAAGTGTCAAAAAGGGCAGTCGAATACATAAGCAATAGAGTAAATATCCCAGTGATATTACATGTTTGTGGTGATTTGAATAACGTTTTAGAAGATCTCCTTAAGTTTGATGTTGATATTCTTGACTTTGAATTTTCAGGTATGCCCCAGAACATCAAGACACTCAAGAAAGTATGGCATCATGACTGCGATAAGCAAATAGGAATAGGTTGTCTGAATACCAAACAAGAATCCGTTGATGATGAAAAGGATGTTAGAAAAACCATCAGTGATGTATGTAAAATAATAGATAAAGACAATTTACTCATAGACCCGGATTGTGGTATGAGAATGTTGGATGAGAATATAGCTAAGGGCAAGTTAGAGGTTATTCAAAGTATTAGAAACGGGGGATTTTAGATATGGCAAAGTTTATTCGAACAAATTCAATAGCAAAGGCTTGGCTGACATGCGTCAAGAAGATAATGCTTGAAGGTCACGAGGTAACAGATGAAAGGGGAACTCTTACCAAGGAGTTGCAGAATGTAATGATAGAAATAACCGACCCTGATGACAATACAATACCTGAATGTTCACCATGGCATGATGATAGATTAGAGACGTACAAGGAGGAACTCCTTGATCCGGACAACAGTCAAGGATTTGTATATACATACGGCAACAGGCTTCGACAATATTTTGAAGTGGACCAGCTCGACAAATGTATTGAAAAGTTGAATAAATGTCGTGAATCACGTCGTGCCATTGCCATTACAATAGATCCCGTCCAGGATAATAGTGTGGATGAGATTCCTTGTCTTCAGGAAATCGCGTTTCTAATAAGGGATAACCAGTTGTATATGACGGACTTTTTCAGAAGCAACGATTGCGGCGGTGCAACATTCCCTAATCTATTCGGTATACGTGAAGTAGGTTATTACGTGGCCAAGAATACTGATACAAAGCTTGTTAACATGGTTCATCATGCAATGAGTCTTCACATATATGAGCATGACTGGGATAAAGCCAAGGAAATATTACAAAAATACTGATTTGACAAAGAAATACTATTAAAAAGTTAATTATTAAATATAAAAAAAGCTAAAAAGAGTAATAGATAAAAATTAAAGCTATAAATAACATTTAATAGAACGAATATAAATTATATTTTAATGGAGATTTATAATATGACAATAAGTATGAATGTAGCTGCTAAGAAAATAGCAGATAAAATGTTTGAAGATGCAAGTAGTTATAAACTGATTTCAACAACATTATCCAATGGTACACGACTTATAGATTGTGGAGTTAACGCAAAAGGAAGTATCAAAGGTGGAGAATTATTTACCAAGGTATGTCTTGGAGGCATAAGTGACGTCGGTATATCCATTCCAGGAGACTTAAGTGATATCATGGCAATGCCCGCAGTTAAGGTAAAAACTGATTTTCCGGCATTATCCACATTAGGTTCACAGAAAGCAGGGTGGAAAATAGACGTTGACGGATACTATGCAATAGCATCCGGTCCTGCACAGGCACATAAATTCATAAATAATCCAATATATGACATGACCGGCTATGTAGAAGAGTCTGATGTAGCAGTCATTACTTTAGAGTCAGACAAATTACCTGATGAAAAGGTAGCTGATTACATAGCAGAAGAATGCAACGTTAAAGCAGAAAACCTTACAATACTTGTAGCACCTACCTCATCCCTTGTAGGTTCCATACAAATCTCTGGTAGAGCACTTGAATGCGGAGTATACAAGATGTTTGAGGTAATGGAGTTTGATGTGACAAAAATCACATACGCTGCTGCAATTACTCCAATTACACCGGTAGATCCTGACAGCGTTAAGGCTATGGGAAAAACAAATGATGCAATCATATTCGGTGGAAGAGCATATTATTACATTGAACCTGATGAAGGTGAAAGTCTAGAAGAATTAGCCGCAAACTTACCATCTTCCGCATCTGACAATTATGGAAAGAGCTTCCTAGAATTATTTGAAGAAGCAAATCATGACTTCTATAACATGCCTAAAGAGGTATTTGCACCGGCACAGGTAATAGTCAACGATATGGTAACAGGTCAGATGTATCATACAGGATTCATAGACCTTGAAAGACTTAAAAAATCATTTGAAGTAATTGAAATAATCAATAAAAAATAAATATAAAAAAGAGTTGTAATTATAATGAAAAAAATCGGATTAACCAGTACAACATTTGCCAGATATGACATGGCAAAGGCTGCACGTAAACAAATAGAAAAACAGGTAGATGGAGTCAAATTCATTGAAAGATATGTTCCGGGAGTAAAGGATTTACCCGTAAGCGCTAAAAAACTAATTGAAGAAGAGGGCTGTGATTTGGTAATGGCATTTGGTATGCCCGGCGGTGAAAAGATAGATAAATTATGTGCACATGAAGCCAGTACCGGTTTAATCCAGGCACAGCTGATGACCAATACCCACATCATCGAAGTATTCGTACATGAAGATGAGGGAGTCGATGATAAAGATCTTAAGGAATTGATGTACAACCGTGCAACACAGCACGCAGATAATGTCGTCAAGATGCTCTTTAAGCCGGATGCACTTAGAAAAGAAGCCGGACAGGGAATACGTGAAGGAAGAGAAAACAAGGGCCCATTATAGTTGCAACCCATTGACCACCCCCGCGCACCAAATCTTTTGTTAATATTAATCATAAAAGACATTGTTTTACATTCTATACTATATAGATTAAGACATTA